>Ga0210379_10000281_pt1 | contig 16002 bp, 10 predicted proteins | sample PLMedo_2_FD_155468 | JGI IMG/M metagenome (GOLD analysis project Ga0210379, IMG submission 155468) | Groundwater sediment microbial communities from an aquifer in East River, Colorado, USA - PLM4_32_coex redo | ecosystem: Environmental > Terrestrial > Soil > Riparian zone | place: USA: East... | reverse complement strand
TTGATGACGACATCCGTCCCGTCGACGATCTCGATGACCGGGTAGAGCCCGGATTCCACCGCGAGGCGCACGAGCCGGACGCCGTCCGCCGGTTCGGACTTCCACCCGGTCGGGCACGGCGAGAGAATGTGAAGAAACCGGAATCCGGGCGTGTCCAGCGCGCGGCACAGCTTACGCATCATGTCGTCGAGGTGCGCCATCGAGGCGGATGCCGCATAAGGCACACCGTGCGCGGCCATGATGCCGAGGATATCCTTCTTGTCAACGTGCTTTCCGGACGGGGTGGTCGACGTGAACGCACCGAACGGGGTCGCCGACGAGCGCTGCCCGCCGGTGTTGCCGTAGATCTCGTTGTCGTAACAGACATACAGGATGTCTTCGTTACGTTCGGCGGCGGCGGACACGGTCGCCATGCCGATGTCGTAGGTGCCGCCGTCGCCCGCAAAACATACGACGCGTGTCTTCTCGCCGTTCGCACTCGCGACGCGCGCGAGGCCGGTGGCGACCGCGGCGGCCCCGGCGAAGGTGGACGCGACCACGGGTGCGCCGTAGGCGCTCAAGGGGAACGGCCCGGCGGTCACGATGCCGCAGCACGCGGGGATCACCAACTGCACGTCGCGATTGGCGATCGCGTGGCTCATCATGTTGAGGGTGATCGACATGCCACACCCCCCGCAGTTGGTGTTGCCGGCGCGCAACAGCGGTTCACGACGATCCGCCTCCGTGTGGACCTTTCCCTCCAGGATGGGCTCTTTCATTCTCCGGCCTCCATGAACAGCGGTTGCCCCGCGGTATCGCGCGCGAGCACATCGTCGATGATCGACGCCACGTGTCCGGGACGGATGTCGCCGCCCCCCAGGCCGACGAGATAGCCCTGCACGAGTGCCCCGGGGTCGGCGAAACCGCGCACTTCTCCCCAGACGATGCCGCCGAGACCGGGAGAGCTGTCGCGGTCGATGACAGCGACGCGCCGGCGTCCGGCCAGGTGCGCGCGGAGCTCCGATTCCGGAAGCGGCCGGAACATGCGCAGCCGGAGGGCGCCCGCGCGCACGCCGCGCAGGCGGGCCGCATCCACCGCTGTGCGCACGGTGCTCGCGGTGGTGCCCATCGACAGGACCACGACCTCCGCGTCGTCCATGCGGTACGGCACCACGGCGTCCGCGGGCCGCCGCCCGAAGCGCTGCTCGAATTCGTCCTGGGCCCTCGCGTACACCGCGGGCACGCGCCCCATCGCCTCCATGTGCTGCTGGCGGTGCATCTCGGTCTGGTGGGGGAAATCGAGACCGCCGACCACGCGGGAGCGGTCGGTGACCCGGTGGGGAAGATCGAGCGGCGGCAGAAACGCATCCACCTGCTCCTGGGTGGCGATGTCGGTCATCATCATCGTGTGGGAAAGGACGAACGCGTCCTGGCACACCATCACCGGCAGCATCACGCCGGGGTCCTCCGCGAGGCGGTACGCGAGCAGGATGGAATCGAACACCTCCTGATTGTCCTCGCAATAGAGCTGGATCCACCCGCTGTCACGCAGCATCAACGTGTCGCCGTGGTCGACCCAGATGTTCCACGGCGGACCCAGCGTTCGGTTTACGGCCATCATCACGACCGGCAGCCGGAAAAACCCGGCCGCGAAGACGTTTTCCGCCATGTAGGCGAGCCCGTTGGACGACGACGCGGTGAAGGTCCGCGCTCCGGAGAGCGACGCCCCGATGCATACACCCATCGCGCTGTGCTCGCTCTCGACCCGGACGACCGACCCTTTTTCGATGACCTGCTCGCAGAGTTTTTCGATGCATTCGGTCTGTGGTGTGATCGGATACACGCCGCTGCAGAAGCCGCGCGCGGTGCGGTTGGCGCGGGCCGCGAGCGTGGCGGCGACGGCGGTGGCGTGATTGGCGCTCAACAGCTGCATGCTCATAGTGGAAACATCTCCATCGCGCCCCGCGGGCACTCGGCCACGCAGATGCCACAACCCTTGCAGTAGTCCAGGTTGATCTCGTAGCTGCCGTCTCCCAGGCGCTCGATGACGCCCTCGGGGCAGTAGACAAGGCAGGTGTCGCAATTCGTGCAGTGGCCGCACGAGAAGCAACGCTCGGCCTCGCTGCGATCGGCGAGGCCCCAGTTGGTTTCCTGAAAGCTGCGCACGCGGGACGCGACCGGCTGGTGGCGTTCCTCCGCGGGGGGCCGTGAGTCGAAATGCGAGAGCTGGAGACTCCCGATCGGCACCGCCGACGCTTTGCTCGGCCGCGTGAAGATCTCGACGTGTTCACCCAGCGCGGCGAGCGCGCGGCCGGCGGCGCGCCGGCCGTCGCCGATGGCGTGCGCAACCGTGCCCTCACCGGTCGAGTAGTCGCCGGCGACAAAAAGACGGGTGTCGGCCCCGGCCACGCGCACGCGGCCGTCCACCACCTGGGCGTCGGTGGGCAAGAGCCCCGGATCCGCCGACTGGCCGAGGGCGAGCAGTACGTGGTCACACGCCACGCGCGTCGTGCGTTCGCTCACCACCGGGCGCCGCCGGCCGCTCTCGTCCGGCGGTCCCATCTCGACCTCGGCCAGCTCCAGCTCCGCGGCCCTGCCGTTGCCATGGATCGCCACCGGCGCCCGCTGAAAAGCGAACTCGACTCCCTCGCGTTCGGATTCGTCGATCTCCTCGAGAATGGCGGGCATGTCGCCGCGTGTGCGCCGGTACGCCACACTCACGCGTGCGGCCCCGGAACGGAGAGCGCTGCGCGCGCAATCCATCGCGGTGTTGCCCCCACCCAGCACGACGACGTGGCCGGCCACCGCGCGGCCGCCTTCCAGGTTGACCCGGTGCAGGAAGCGCGTGCCGTCCTCGACGCCCGCGAGCGACACGCCCGGAACATCGAGCCGTGTCGAGCGCGCGAAACCGGCGGCGATGATCACGGCGTCATAACGGGTCGCGAGGTCGGCGATCCGTCCCCGGTCCAGAAACTCGCCCGCGCGGACGTCGACGCCGAGCGCGAGGATCGCATCGATCTCGCGGTCGAGGATGTCCCGTGGGAGGCGGTAGGTCGGGATGCCCGTGCGCAGGACGCCGCCCAGCTCGTTCTCCCCTTCGAACAGCGTGACGGCGTGTCCGCGGCGTGCCAGCTCGTACGCGGCGCTCAACCCGGCCGGGCCGCTTCCCACGACGGCGATGCGGCGCGGCTGTTTCGACCGGTCAGTCTCATCGTCGGGCAGGGCGACCGGGCCGCGGTCGCCGATCCAGCGCTCGAGCGCGCGAATGTTGACGGCGCCATCGTAGTTGGTGCGGCTGCAACCGATCATGCACGGGGCAGGGCAAACGCGGCCGCATACCGAAGCCAGCGGTTGCGTGCGGCGCAGCACCTTCGCCGCGGCTTCCTCCCCCTCCTTGAGCAGCGTCTGGATGAACGTGATGACGTCGTTGCCGGCGGGGCAGAAGGCGTTGCACGGCGCCGGGTGGTCCAGGTAGCGGGGAAGCTGCGTGCGCCACGACCCGGTCTTCAAGCCCGTGGTCGGGCCCTCCGTGTGCTCGGTGAGCGGAAGCACGTCCGAGCCGTGCGACGGGCGCGGGGAGGGCTCCGGCGGCGCGATCGTGGGTTGAGCGTCGCCGATTGCGACGCCTTCGTACGCCTCGCGCGCGGCCGCGAGATTTCCGTGGAGGTGGAGGTCGCGATACGCGCACTCGAGGGCGTCGATCGGGAGTCCGACCGCGCGCGCGTACGCGCCGGCGATGGTCGTGTTGACGATGACGACCGAGCGGGTGCCGATTCCGTGTCGGCGGGCGATCGCGGTGGCGTCGATCGTGGCTACGCGGAACCTCCCGAAACGTCCGGCGAATGCGCCCGGGGAGTCGGTGGTATTGATCAGCAGCAACCCGCCGGGCGAGAGCCCCGCGACGACCTCGTCGCCGAGCAGCGTGGGATCAAGGACCAGGAGATGGTCGGGGCGATAGACCTTGTTGCGGTTGGTGATGGGGTTGTCGCCGACGCGCGTGTAGGCGCGGATCGGCGCGCCGGACCGTTCGCCGGCGTAGTCCCCGAAGGTCTGCACGCTCTTTCCGAGGCGTGCATACGTCGCAGCCAGAATCTTGGCGCACGTCACCCCACCCTGTCCGCCGCGACCATGAAGCCGGATTTCGAGTGTCATGGGGCCTTCCCTTGGTTGCTGTAGACAGTATAATCATTCAGGACCCAGTTGTCCTTTATTTTTGTTGCCTGCAGGAAATCAATGCACTACACTGCGATTGAGTACTGGACGGCGGGTCGTGTTCTTGCCCGTCTCCAGGCATGAAAGGCTATATAATGCCGCAAGTTACAAATATCCGTCGGAAGCGTCCGTCCCCACCAGCGGTGGATCTGGAGAGCCGAGAGGCGCCGGCTAGAGCCACTGACAGCGCCGCCCGGTCGAACCGCCCGTTGGTCTGCCGGGACGGAAACGAGGCGGCGGCTCACGTCGCCTACCGCGCCAGCGAAGTCATCGCGATCTATCCCATCACACCTTCCTCGACCATGGGGGAGCTGGCCGACGAATGGGCGGCCAGCGGGGTTGCGAATCTCTTCGGCGCGGTTCCCCGCGTCATCGAAATGCAGAGCGAGGGCGGAGCAGCGGGCGTGGTGCACGGCTCGCTCCAGGCGGGCGCACTCACCACCACCTTTACCGCCAGCCAGGGTCTGCTGCTGATGATCCCGAACATGTACAAGATCGCGGGCGAGCTCACGAGCTCGGTATTCCACGTGGCCGCGCGTTCGCTGGCCACGCACGCGCTTTCGATCTTCGGCGACCACAGCGACGTCATGGCGGCGCGGCAGACCGGCTTCGCCATGCTGTTCTCCGCGAACGTGCAGGAGGCGATGGACCTGGCCGCGGTCGCGCATGCGGCGACCCTCACCGGCCGGATCCCCTTCTTGCACGTGTTCGACGGCTTTCGGACCTCGCACGAGATCCAGAAAATCGACGTGCTCTCCGACGAAGATCTGCGGGCACTGCTTCCGACGGACGCCGTCCGCGCGCACCGCGCGCGCGCGCTTTCGCCCGACCACCCGGTGATTCGGGGCACGGCGCACAACCCCGACACCTTCTTCCAGGCCCGCGAGGCGGCGAACCCGTTCTACGCGGCCGTCCCCGGGCTGGTGCAGCGCGCGATGGACGCCCTCGCGCAGAGGACCGGCCGCGCGTACCGCCTCTTCGACTACGTGGGCGCCGCGGACGCGGAGCGCGTGCTGGTCGCGATGGGGTCGGGCGCGGAAACGATCGGCGAGACGGTCGCGGCGCTGGTGGCGCAGGGAGAGAAAGTCGGCGCGGTGAGGGTGCGGCTGTTCCGCCCGTTCGACGCGCGCGCGCTGATCGCAGCGCTACCGCCGACGGTGCGGGTCGTATCGGTGCTCGATCGCACCAAGGAGCCGGGCGCGGCGGGCGAGCCGCTCTACCAGGATGTCGTCACGGCGGTGCACGAGAGCACGCAGGAGGGAATCGCGCCCTGGCGGACGCCGCCGGTCGTGGTCGGCGGGCGCTACGGGCTGTCGTCCAAGGAGTTCACCCCCGCGATGGTGAAGGGGATCTTCGACGATGCCGCGCAGCAGCGCCCGAAGAACCATTTCACGGTCGGCATCGACGACGACGTGACCCATACCAGCCTGGCGTGGGACCCGGCGTTCTCGATCGAGGCGCCCGACGTGGTTCGCGCCGTGTTCTGGGGGCTGGGGTCCGACGGGACGGTCGGGGCGAACAAGAACACGATCAAGATCATCGGCGAGGAAACCGAACGTTTCGTCCAGGGCTATTTCGTCTACGACTCCAAGAAGGCCGGCGCGCGCACGGTCTCGCACTTGCGCTTCGGCCCGCGGCCGATCCGGAGCCCGTACCTGATCGAGCAGGCGGATTTCGTCGCGGTGCACCAGTTCGGATTCCTCGAGCGCTACGATACGCTCGCGCTCGCGCGCGATGGCGCCAACCTGCTCCTGAACAGCCCGCACGACCCCGCCGCGTTGTGGGACAAACTCCCCGCCCTCGTGCAGCGGCAGATCGTGGAGAAGAAACTCCGCGTCCATTGCATCGACGCGTACAGCCTCGCGCGCGAGCACCACATGGGGGCGCGAATCAACACCATTATGCAGACCGCCTTCTTCGCGCTCTCGGGCGTGTTCCCCCGCGAGGAAGCGATTGCGCACATCAAGACATCGATTGCCAGGACGTATGCGAAACGCGGCGACGCGGTGGTGCGCGCGAACCACGCTATGGTCGACGCCGCCCTCTCGCACCTGCACGAGGTGCAGGTGCCCGACGCGCGTCAAGCCCCGCCCGGGGCCGGGCGGCGCGAGCGTCCCGTCGGGTCGTTCGTGGCGCGCCTCCTGGCGGGCGAGGGCGACGCGCTCCCCGTGAGCGCATTCCCGCCGGACGGAACCTACCCCACCGGCACCACCCGGATCGAAAGACGCAACATCGCGCAGGAGATCCCCGTGTGGGAGCCCGACATCTGCATCCAGTGCGGGAAGTGCGTGATGGTCTGCCCCCACTCGGTGATCCGCGCCAAGGTCGTGGGGGCGTCCACGACCGCAGACGCGCCCGACGGGTTCCATTTCGAAGACGCGCGCTGGAAAGAGCTCTCCGGAATGCGGTACACCCTGCAGGTTTCCGCCGACGATTGCACCGGGTGCCGCCTGTGCGTCGAGGTCTGCCCCGCGCGCGACAAATCGAACGTGGCGCGCAAGGCGATCAACATGCGCGACCGTGCGAGCGCGGGCGCGCCGCGGGCGCATTGGGAGTACTTCCTCGGGCTCCCGGAAATCTTCACGCCCGAGGAGGGAGGGGTCGGTGGCCTCCACTACAACCGCGTCAAGGACGTGCAGTTGCGCACGCCGCTCTTCGAGTTCTCGAGCGCATGCGCCGGCTGCGGGGAGACGCCGTACCTGCGCCTGCTGACCCAGCTCTTCGGCGATCGGTTGTTGGTTGCCAACGCCACCGGATGCTCTTCGATCTACGGCGGCAACCTGCCGACGACGCCGTGGAGCACCAACGCCGAGGGGCGCGGGCCGGCGTGGAGCAACTCGCTCTTCGAGGACAACGCGGAATTCGGGCTGGGCATGCGCGTGGCGATCGACGCGCAGGCGTCGCTGGCGCGCGCGCGCGTGCGCGCGCTGCGGGACCCGGCTGACGCCGCGCTGGCGGACGCGATCCTCGACGCGGATCAGTCCAATGAGGCGGGGGTGGCCGCGCAGCGGCACCGCGTGGCGGAGTTGAAAGCGCGCCTGCGCAGCCACGACACCGACGCGGCGCGCGACCTGCTGGCGGTGGCGGACACGCTGGTGCGGCGCAGCGTGTGGATCGTCGGCGGCGACGGGTGGGCGTACGACATCGGCTTCGGCGGCCTCGACCACGTGCTCGCGGGCGGCCACAACGTGAAGCTCTTGATTCTCGACACCGAAGTGTACTCGAACACCGGCGGACAGTCGTCCAAGGCCACGCCGCTGGGCGCGACTGCGAAGTTCGCCAGCGGGGGAAAGGCCACCGCGAAGAAGGACATCGGGGCCATCGCGATGTCGTACGGGCATGTGTACGTCGCCGAAATCGCCATGGGCGCGAGCGACCAGCAGACGCTCCGCGCGCTCCTGGAAGCGGAGAGTTACGACGGCCCGGCGCTCGTCATCGCCTACAGCCATTGCATCGCGCACGGCATCGACATGGCGAAAGGGATGACGCAGCAGAAGCTGGCCGTGGAGAGCGGTCACTGGCCCATGTACCGCTTCGATCCGCGCCTGGCGGCGAAGGGCGAGAACCCGCTGCAGCTCGACTCGTCTCCACCCAAGATGCTGCTCAAGGATTACATCTATAATGAGAGCCGCTACCGCATGCTCCTCCAATCGAACCCGGAGGAAGCAGCGCGGCTGCTCGACCGCGCGCAGGCGCACGTTGTGCGGAGGTGGAAGGCGCTCGTCCGGGCGGCGGGCCGCCCGGAGGACCGTACCATTGCCGGTGCGCCGGAATGAACGTCATGATCGACCTCGCGACTTCGTATCTCGGCCTGAAGCTCAAGAACCCGCTCGTGCATTCGGCGTCGCCGCTCTCCGAGAACGTCGATACCATGAAGCGGATCGAGGACGCGGGCTCGTCCGCCATCGTGATGCACTCGCTTTTCGAGGAACAGATCACGCACGAAAGCCGCCAGCTGGACCACTATCTGAGCTACGGCACCGAGAGCCAGGCGGAAGCGCGTTCGTATTTTCCCGAGGCGAATAGCTACCGGGTCGGGCCGGATGGATATCTGGAGAAGATCCGCCTGGCGAAGGCCGCGCTCGCCATCCCGGTGATCGGGAGCCTCAACGGCGTGTCGCGCGGCGGATGGGTCGAGTACGCGCGCCTGATCCAGCAGGCGGGAGCCGACGCGCTCGAGCTCAACATCTACATGCTTCCAACCGACCCCGAGATGTCGGGGCCGGAGGTGGAGCAGATGTACATCGACACGGTCGCGGCGGTTCGCGCCGAGGTGACGATTCCGCTCGCGGTGAAAGTGGCGCCGTACTTCTCCGCGATGGCAAACATGGCGAAGCGCCTCGAGTCCGCCGGCGCCGACGGGCTCGTGCTATTCAATCGTTTCTACCAGCCGGATTTCGACCTGGAGCAGCTGGAGGTCGTTCCCCACCTGGTGTTGAGCACGTCGTGGGAGATGCGCCTTCCCCTGCGCTGGGTGGCGATTCTGTTCGGGCGCGTCGACGTCGATTTCGCGATCACCAGCGGCGTGCACTCGCACGAAGACGTGCTGAAGGGCGTGATGGCGGGAGCCAGCGCAACCATGATGACATCCGCCGTTCTTCAGCACGGCATTTCCCACGTGAGCGTCGTACGGGACGGGCTCGTACGCTGGATGGAGGAAAAGGAATACGCTTCGATCGCGCAGATGCGCGGAAGCATGAGCCAGAAGCACGTCAAGGAGCCGACGGCATTCGAACGCGCGAACTACATGAAAATGTTGCATTCGTGGCAGTCGGATCCGACCGGTTTTCTCCCCTAGGAGCAATGACCATGAACAAACGCACCCCCGGCGCGCGGACCCGCGCCAACGACTTTCCCCGCGGCGTCGAGCTCTTGCACGACCCGCTCCTCAACAAGGGCACCGCTTTCACGGAGGCGGAGCGCGACACGCTGGGGTTGCGCGGCCTGCTGCCGTCGCACCCGGCGACGATGGCGGAGCAGGTCGAGCGCGTGATGTCGAATTATCGCGCGAAGCCCAACGACCTCGAGAAGTACATCTACCTCGCTTCCCTCCACGATCGCAACGAAACGCTCTTCTACCGCGTGGTGGTCGACCATATCGACGAGCTGATGCCGGTCATCTACACGCCGACGGTGGGTAAGGCGTGCCAGGTCTATGGCCAGATCTTTCGCCGTGCCCGCGGTCTGTTCATCACCGCCGACGACCGGGGCCGCGTGCGCCGGGTGCTGGACAACTGGCCGCACGAAAATGTGCGCGCGATTGTCGTCACCGACGGAGAGCGCATCCTTGGCCTGGGGGATCTGGGGGCCAACGGGATGGGGATACCGGTCGGGAAGCTTTCTCTCTACACGGCGTGTGCCGGCGTGCACCCGGCGATCACCCTGCCGGTTACCCTCGATGTCGGCACCGACAACGCCTCGCTGCTCGAAGCACCGCTGTACCTCGGGCTGCGCCGCCGCCGTCTGCGCGGCCCCGACTACGACGCGCTGATCGGCGAGTTCGTGGACGCGGCCAACGCGCGCTGGCCGGGCGTGCTCATCCAGTTCGAGGACTTCGGGAACCAGAACGCGTTCCGCCTGCTCGCGGCGTACCGCGACCGGGTATGCACGTTCAACGACGATATCCAGGGGACCGCCGCCGTGACGCTGGCGGGGCTGTTTTCGGCCATGCGCATCACCGGCGGCGACCTGCGCCGGCAGCGCTTCCTGTTTCTCGGTGCGGGAGAAGCGGGGGTCGGCATAGCAGACCTCATCGTTTCGACCCTGGTCGATCTCGGCCTTCCCAAAGCAGAGGCGCGGCGCGCGTGCTGGCTCGTCGACTCAAAGGGACTCGTGGTGGGAAGCCGGACCGACCTCGCCGAACACAAGCGGCCCTACGCCCACGATGCGCCGGGCGCAGGAGATCTGCTCTCCGCCATCCGCGCGGTCAAGCCCACGGCACTCATCGGGGTCAGCGGTCAGCCGGGGACATTCACGCGGCCGGTGCTGGAAATGATGGCCGAGCTCAATCCGCGGCCGATCGTTTTCGCCCTGTCCAATCCCACGGCAAACTCCGAGTGCACGGCGGAGGAAGCTTACACGTGGACGGGGGGGCGGGTGCTGTTCGCGAGCGGGAGCCCGTTCCCGGCGGTCGCGCTCGAGGGAAAGCGGTATGAACCGGGGCAGGCCAACAACGCGTACGTGTTTCCGGGGCTGGCGATGGGCGTGATCGTGAGCCACGCGAGCCGCGTCACCGATGAGATGTTCGCGGCCGCCGCGCGCACGCTGGCCGACACGGTGTCGAAGGACGCGCTCGCGTCCGGGCTGCTGTTCCCGCCGCTCTCGTCGATCCGCGAGGTGTCGGTGAAGATCGCCAGCGCGGTGGCGCGGGTGGCGATCGAACGCGGACTCTCGACCACGCCGCCGGCGGCGGCCGAACGCATGGAGTTGCTCATCCGCGCGCAGATGTTCGAGCCCGTCTATCAGAACTACGCCTGACATGGGTGTGGGTGGGGCACCCGCCGACCCGCCCCGCCCTGCCGGAAAAATGATGCAATCGCATCATGGAAACTCCTTCGTTTCGGGGCCATGCTGGGAACGGTAGATCTTCACCCAGGTCCGCATCATCGCGGCCGGTCTCGATCTGGACGTCAATTTCTAGACACCGATCGGGATTTCAGCGTGGACGGCGCCGGAGTCATTCTTCCTAGCGGACCGGCGCCGTCCGCGTTTTTCTGCTATCATGGCCGTGGCCGCCGCGCCATGGCGAATACCCAACCCGATAGTGCCCCCGGCGCCGAGGGATCCCGGGCTCCGTCCTGGGTGCACTCGATGGCGCTCCCGGTCTGGATCACAGACGCGCACGGGGCCATCTCATACATGAATACGCGGGCCCAGCGGCTCTTCGGCCACACGTTTCTCGAATGGTCGGGAAAACCGTGCCACGCGTGCGTGCGCGGCCGGACGCAGGACGGGGCATTCTGCTGCCCGCGGTGTCGCGTGCGCCAGGAGGCGGACGCGGGCCGCGAAATCGGGCCCATCCGAATGCGCGTGGCGTCGACGCTCGAACGCGGATACGTGAACATCGTGGTGATCGCAGTGGATGACGCCGCCGGCCCGTTGCTCGTGCACTGCGTGCTCGACGACGAGCGCGAGCGCCGCCTGCAACGATTTCTCGCCGGCGTCATGCACCGGAACGAGCGCACCGGCGCGGCGTGGGTATCACGCGACGCTGCACTGACCCGGCGCGAGCAAGAGATCCTTTCGCTGATAGCCGCGGACCGGAGTCTCCATCAGATCGCAGACGAATTGTCCATCAGTTACGCAACCGTGCGAAATCACGTGCAACATATTCTCCCCAAACTCGGCGTCCACTCCATTCTGGAGGCCGCGGCGGTATGGATGCTGCGGGACGAGAGGCGCTGACCTGGCGACGCGACGCCCGTCGCGGGCCTGCCTGGGGATCCACCCGAGGTTGATTGCCCCCCGGCGCTTCGACTACACTTCACGTTTCCCGCTTCCGGAGGTTTCATGACCCCCAATCGCCTGCTGGTGTTGGCCCGGGTTGCCGCGGCGCTTCTCCTGCTGGGGGGGTGGGCCTGCAACCGCGGCCCGGGCACCGCGTCCTCCGTCATCCGCATCGGCTACTTCGCGAACCTGACCCACGCCCAGGCGCTTGTGGGCCTGGCCGACGGCGACTTCGCACGCGCGCTGGGCCCGCGCGCGACCATCGAGACCACGGTGTTCAACGCGGGACCGTCGGTGGTCGAAGCGATCTTCGCGAAGCAGATCGACCTTGCCTATATTGGCCCCAACCCCGCGATCAACGGGTTCGTGCAATCGCACGGAGAGGCGCTTCGGATCGTGGCCGGCGCGACCAGCGCCGGTGCCGCGTTCGTCGTTCGCCCCGACGCGCACATCGCCGTGCCGGCCGACCTGGCGGGGAAGCGAATCGCCACGCCCCAGCTAGGCAACACCCAGGATGTGGCACTACGCGCGTACCTGGTATCGAACGGTCTCCAGACCAAGGAGAAGGGCGGCGACGTCGAGGTGATTCCGACCGCGAACGCCCAGATCATCGATCTCGTGAAGCAGGGGCAGATCGACGGCGCGTGGGTCCCGGAGCCCTGGGCAAGCCGCCTGGTGGTGGAAGCGGGGTGCACCGTACTGGTCGACGAGCGCGACCTCTGGCCCGGCGGCGATTTTGTCACGGCGCACGTGGTCGTGAGCAAGACGTACCTCGACGCGCACCCCGACGTCGTCAAGGCGTGGATCGACGCGCACGTGACGGTGACGCAGTGGCTCCTCGCCCATCCCGCCGAGGCGCAGTCGGTACTCAACCGAGAGATCGAGCGACTCACCGGCAAAGCGATCGCCCCGGAGGTTCTGGCCCGGGCGTGGTCCTCCATCCGCCCGACGTGGGACCCGATCGCATCGTCGTTGTTTGCGTGCGCGTCCGCCGCACAAACCGCCGGGTTTCTCGCCAAAGGCGTCAACCTGGCCGGAATCTACGATATTTCACTCTTGAACGAAGTTCTCCGCGGGAAGGGACTGCCCGAGGTCCCGGCCTCGCAGTGACGGACCGGCATGCAGCTCGAGCTCCGAGGGGTTAGGCGTACCTTCGACGCGCGCGGCGGCGACACCGTGTCCGCGCTCGAACGTGTCGACCTGGTGGTGCGCGCCGGCGAATTCGTATGCGTGATCGGGCCGTCGGGGTGCGGAAAGAGCACGCTGCTCAATCTCCTCGCCGGTCTCGATTCGCCGAGCGAGGGCTCCGTATTCGCGGGCGGCGAGCCCGTCCGCGGCACCGACCGGAGCCGCGTGCTCATCTTCCAGGACGCCGCGCTCTTTCCGTGGCTCAGCGTGCAGGCGAATATCGAATTCGGCCTGCGCATGCGCGGGACACCGCGCGCCGAGCGCGACGCGGTCACCAGGCGATTGCTCGAGATGGTCCACCTCACCCAATTTGCGCGCGCGTTCGTTCACGAACTCTCCGGGGGAATGAAACAGCGCGTCGCGATCGCGCGCGCACTCGCGGTCGATCCCAGGGTGCTGCTGCTCGACGAGCCGTTCGGCGCGCTCGACGCGATGACCCGCGATCTCTTGCACACCGAACTCCAGGACGTATGGCTGCGCACGAAAAAGACCATCGTGTTCGTCACCCACAACGTGCGCGAAGCCGTGGTGCTCGGCGACCGCGTGCTGGTGATGTCGCCGCGCCCGGGGCGTCTCGTCTCGGAGCACGTGATCGACCTCCCGCGCCCGCGCCGGATCGACGACGATGCGACCGTGCGTCTGGCGCGGCGTATTTCGGCCGACCTCACCCTCGCCCCGCAGACGGATGATGCGCCCGCCCGGTAGCAGCCCCGTACCGTCGCGCCGCCGATGGGTGGTGCGCGTGGTGTTCTTCGCCGGCGTGATCGCCGCGTGGGAGATTCTCTCGCGCGCGCACCTGTGGCCGGACTATCTCTTCCCGTCCGCGTCCCGAGTGCTGGCGGCGATGGTGCACGGCTTCGCCGACCGCTCGTACCCGATCGGAATCGCGGGGAGTGTCCGGCGTCTCTTGCAGGGTTACGCGATCGCGCTGGCGGGCGGCCTCGTACTCGGCATGCTGATGGCCCAGATCCGCTGGCTCAAGGACACAGTCGGTCTGCTGGTGATGGGACTCCAGGCCCTCCCCAGCATTTGCTGGCTGCCGCTCGCGATCCTGTGGTTCGGGCTCAACGAGCACGCGATCCTGTTCGTGGTGATCATGGGCGCGGTCATGTCGATCGCGCAGTCGACCGAAGACGGCGTGCGCAACACCCCACCCGTCTACCTCCGCGCCGCCCGGAATCTCGGCGCCGTCGGTCCGCGTCTGTACTCCGCGGTCATCTTCCCCGCGGCGCTGCCGTCGATCGTGACCGGGATGAAAATGGGCTGGGCGTTCGCGTGGCGGTCACTGATGGCCGGCGAGCTGCTCTACACGCTTCCCGGGCTGGGAAACCTGCTCAACATGGGGCGCGAGCTGAATGACATGGCGCAGGTGGTGGCGGTGATCCTGGTGATCATCACCATCGGGCTTGTGGCCGACAAGGTGGTGTTCGGCAACATCGAGAAGCGCGTGCGCGCGCGGTGGGGACTGCACTACTGACTGGGCCGCGTGTGGCATCGAGACGGGTCCCCGCGTGGCGAAGCCCGCGGGGCGGCGAGATGACAGGACCCGCGGTACCGGCAACGTCACGAGAGAGTGGCGACCAGCAGCGCCTTGATGGTGTGCATGCGATTCTCCGCTTCGTCGAACGCGATCGACGCCGCCGACTCGAATACATCCTCGGTCACCTCGAGCCCGTTCATCCGGTACTTCTTGAACAACTCCTCGCCCTTGGTCGTCTCGCGGTTGTGGAACGCGGGCAGGCAGTGCATGAACTTGACGGCGGGGTTTCCGGTCGCCTTCATCAAGCGCGCGTTGACCTGGTAGGGTTTCAGCAACTTGATGCGTGCGGCCCATTTTTCTGCCGGCTCGCCGAGCGAGACCCACACGTCCGTGTAGACAAAGTCCACGCCCTTGACGGCCCGCTTCGGGTCGGTGGTGACGAGCACTCGCGCGCCGGACCGCTTCGCCAGCGCCTGGGCGCGTGCCGCCACCTTTGCTACCGGCTGGAGTGTCTTCGGCCCGCAGATGCGTACGTCCATCCCCATCAGAGCGCCGGCGAGGAGGAGTGAGTTCGCCATGTTGTTGCGGGCGTCGCCGATGTAGCAGAACGACATCTTCTCCAACGGACGCTCACCGTGCTCTTCCATCGTCAGCAGCGCCGCCAGCATCTGGGTCGGGTGAGAATCGTCGGTGAGTCCATTGTAGACGGGAACGCCGGCGTACTGAGCCAGCTCTTCCACCACCGATTGCGCGTACCCGCGATACTCGACGGCGTCGTACATACGTCCGAGCACGCGCGCCGTATCCTTGATTGATTCCTTGTGGCCGATCTGAGACCCGGACGGGTCGAGGTAGGTGACCCCCATGCCGAGGTCGTACGCGGCCACTTCGAACGCGCAGCGCGTGCGCGTCGACGTTTTCTCGAAAATCAGCACGATGTTCTTCCCGCGCAGGCGGGGCGCGTAGGTACCCTCGGCCTTCTCGCGCTTGAGTTGCCTCGAAAGGTCGAGCAGGTAGCGGACTTCTTCCTGGGTGTAGTCCGCGAGTTCCAGCAGGTGTCGGTTGCGAAGATTCGAGGTCACAGCGACGTCACTCCTGAAGTTAGGGCGCGCGCCGGGTATCCCGCAAGCGGGAGTCCTCCCGTCGCGCGCCGGCAGCGTCGGCTATCTACTCCGATTCCCGCTTGAGCCACACGTAAACGGGAATGCCGAGCAAGAGTAGCACGAAGCCATACAATACTGTCTCGGGGCCCGATCCATACGTGGCCCAGACCGAGTACACAAACGCCAGCACCGGCACGACGACGCTGCGAAACGAGAGGCGCACCGGCGCGCGCCCACTACCCTCGCGATACAGCAGCGGAACCAGGGCGGAGAACGCATACGGCACCAGGTTCGCCAGCGTGGCGAGCAGGATGATGAAATTGAAGATGCCAATGAGTCCCTTCGACCCCGAATAGTTGAACACGATCAGCGCGGTCATGAGGCAGGCGGAGGAGACGATCGCGAACGCGGGCGCGCCGAAGCGGTTCACGGAGCCGAAGCGGCGGGGGAACAGACCCTCGCGCGCGGCGGCGGCCGGCAATTGGCCGGTGAGCAACATCCATCCGTTGAGCGCGCCGAAGCACGACACCACCGCGCCGAATCCCACCGCGTACGTGGCCCACCCGCCCCAGATCGAGCCGGCCGCGTCCGCGA
>Ga0210379_10000280_pt1 | contig 16004 bp, 17 predicted proteins | sample PLMedo_2_FD_155468 | JGI IMG/M metagenome (GOLD analysis project Ga0210379, IMG submission 155468) | Groundwater sediment microbial communities from an aquifer in East River, Colorado, USA - PLM4_32_coex redo | ecosystem: Environmental > Terrestrial > Soil > Riparian zone | place: USA: East... | reverse complement strand
AGATCGCGGTGCCGATCGCCAACGTCTACGCCATCTACGCGCGCGAGACCGGGCATGGCATGACTTTCGACGTGGACGCGGCCAAGCCGGCGACCCAGGCGGTGGCGGAAGCCGAGCCGGCGGCGCCGCGCGAAGTGCCCGCGCTGCCGGCCCCGGCCAACAGCACACCGCCGCAGCCCGGCAAGCCCGGCGGCGGCAAGCCCAAGCCGCAACTGCGCCGGGTCAAGTAAACTCCCCTGCGGGCCGGCTTAGCTCAGTTGGTAGAGCAGCGGTTTTGTAAACCGTTGGTCGGCGGTTCGATTCCGTCAGCCGGCACCAGCCCAGCAATTCCTCAATACACCGCAGGCAGCGGCTTTGGTTTCTCCGGCGGCTGCGCGCGCACCATCGGCGGCGCGAACTGCAGCAGGCGCTCATCGGCCGCCTTCTGGCGCTCGTAGGGCCGCAGCTCCTGCGGTGTGTCCTTCGCAATCGACTGGAGCTGCTGCGCGGAGAGCTTGTCGAACCGCTGCCGCTCGGCCAGGTGGTCGGACGTGTCTTTCTGCTGCGACTGCTGCAATTGCAGCGCGAAGCTTGCCGACTGCTGGTCGCGCTGGATGAGCGCGCGCTGAATCTCCTGCTCCTGCGCCAGGGCCGGCAGCGCGCAACTCAGGAGACACAGCGCTAAGGTTTCAGCCGGAACGCGCATCGGTGGTCACGGTACTCGGTGCATACGCCCCTGAGGAATGACGCGAGCGCGGGCGACTGCTCTGCGCTGTGCTCGGCCGTTCCCGATAGGGTGAGCCCTGCGTCGCGGGCCCAAGACCCCCCGCCGCTCAACCGCAGCGCGCCCTCGATAGTCCCAAGCTCGATGTCCACCTTGCTGCCGCTGCCGCGCAAGCGCGCAATGTGCGACCCTAAGTCGAGTCCTTGCCCGCGGGCAAGCCGTATCTGGCGCCATTCGATTTCCATGAGGCCGAGAACCGAACCGTCATCGAAGCGCAGGTCGTCCGATCGAATGCGCAGCATTCCCTCGGGGCCAAACGCCTCGAGTCCGGGTGCATAGGCCGACAGGAGCTTGCCAGGCAGTTCGAGGTTGAGGCCGCGAATCGTCGTGTGTGTCGGCGACATCTGGACATGCATGATTTTCGATGTCTCGCCAAGGGCGAGGTCCGCAGCGAGCGTGCCGCCGAGCAGCGCGGTCCATGAGGTGCTCCAGCGCAGCAAGCCAAGATCGAGCAGGGGTCCCGTTCGCTGGTCGGCGTACAAGCGGCCGCTTCCCGCCCAAAGGCTCCCGACCGGCTCGCGCAACTGGAGCTTGTGCGCCGAGGCGCGCTCCACGGTGCGCGCGATCCAGGCCGCCGGGGCCGTCGCGATCAGCACGATCGCATACATCGCGCCAGCCGCGGCGAAAACCAGTGCAGCGCGCCGGCCTTTCACGGCGCATTCCTGGAAGCCTGGGCGCTGCCCGAGGCGAAGCTCGCTTCCACCCGAACCATTCCGGGCTGCTCCAGCGCGCTGATCCGGCAGGACTCGAGGCGTACCCCGAGATCGCGCTGCAGGCTTTCCACCCATTGCAGCCATGCGTCGAAACTCACCGGTCCGGCCCGCACCAGCACCATGCCGCTGGAAAGCGACTCGGCGCGCGCCACGGCCTGGGCGAACGCGGTGCGCACCGCCGACGCTTGCAGCAGAGACTTGAGATCGCCGCGCTGGGGCACGGCCCCGACCTGTTTGCGCAGGGCAAGAACGTCCCTCTGTTGGCGGCGCATGTCATCGACCTGCGCTCGCAGCCGCGGCAGCGTCGCGGAAAGTGACTTGCGTGCGGCAAGTCCCGGCTCCCACAGCAGCGCGTAGAGCGCTGCCGCGAGAATCAGCGCACCGGCGGCGAGCAGGACGCCGCGCTCCCTGGGAGAGCGATCGTTCCAGAACCCGGCCGCAGTGGCCGCGAGGCTCATGTTCCCGCTCCTGACTTCGGGCGCAGGCGCAGCGTGACTTTGCCGGCCGGTCCCGCCGCCTCGGCCGCCACGTCGATCCCCCGAAGCGGCTTGTTGGCGCGCAGCTCCTCGATCAATGCGGCGGCCCGTTGTGCGTCGAGCGGCTGCAGCGTGACACTCAGCGTTCCCCTTTCAAAGGCAATGCTTTCGATGCGATGTTTTCGCGGATCCAGCAGCTGTTCGGTTGCCCTGTCAAGCAGCGCAAGAAAATCCCCGGGAGCGATCTGGCCCGCCTGCCGGCGCAGATCCGCCAGAGCGCGGCTCAACTGCAAGGGCGCATCGACCACCACCGCGCGCTCGCCGAATGTTTCGCGATAGATGGCGCTCATTTCCGCGAGCAGCGCCCGGCGCTCGTGGACCTTTGCTCCCCAGTCGACGGCAATTCCGCAGGAGCCCAGGAAGAGCAATGCTCCTGCAAGGACCGCCGGACGGCGCAGCCGGCGCTGCCATGCGCCGCCTGCCGCGCGTGACGCGAATTCGCGTTGCAGCAGATCAAGATTCGGCCGGCGCTCAGCGCTGGCCCAGTGCCATGCAGGCCCCGGGTCGACCGGGATGCCTAGTGCCGAAGACCAGCCCAGGGAATCCGGCGGCGCTATGCCCGCAGCGGTGCGCACCTGGATCGCCTGAGGGTCCCTGCCTGCCTTACGCGCAGTCTCGACGGCAAGCCGAAGCGCAACCGGCACGTCCTGAGCATCCGGGCAGTCCAGGGCAAAGCCCTCGGCTTCCCCGGTGCGCGCAAAGCCGTCGTTGCCGCTCCATACCACGGTCCAGGTGCGCGGCGGCAGTTGCGGCAGCAGGCTCTCAGGGTAGGCGCACAGCGCGACGAGGCCGGCACTCTCCAATCTCGAGAGCAGTTTCTCCAGCCACTGCCGGTCGACGATTGCCAGGTGCAGGCTGTCCCTGGACGGCGAGGGCGCGGCGACGACGTGCAGCCGATCCGGGTCGGCAATCGTGCTGTCCTCGACCAGGTAGCGCAGTGCGGATGCGAGCCGCTGCTGCTGGGCAACCGGAACGGCAACCTGCTCCAGCAGTACCAGGTCGCTGGCCAGCACCACCTCGCACGTGCCGGTGATGGGCGGCTGGCGCAGGTCGGCGGTCCCCGAGGCGAGCAGCGAGCCATCGTTGCCCAACGTCGCCCACTCGAACGAACCCGACTCGGGCGTGTTGCGGTTAACGCGTATGCGGTGCATCGTCATAACATGCGCTGCCAGACGACGACGGGCAGCGAACCCTTTTCGCGTTGCAGCAGGGACTCCATTCGCACATCGGCCTTGCCGGTCTTCGCCCGGCCCTGGACCAGAAAGAACTGGCTGTCCACGGAGTACGCCTCTTCGTCCACCTGGAGGTCGCGTCGCGGCAGCCTTGCCCTGAAGTCCTGCCGGTCCCGTATCGGCGCCGTCGACCTGCCCCTCGTCAGGACGAGGGCCTCCGAAAGCGTGAGCCCATCGACCAGGGCGACCAGCACCTCGAGTGCAGCGAAGTTTACGTTGATCGGGGTGCGGCGCGGCAGCACCGTGGCAACCCGCCGCAGGCGCGCCACTGCCGCTTCATCGCATCCCCGCACCCGAAGCAGTTCCCCCATTTCGGCCAGCGGCCGGTTCGCGGTCCGATAGGGGACGGGCAGGCCCAGGTAGAAGTCGTCTTCCGCGCCTCCCGGCGCAAGCGTTTCCCTGTCGGCGTCGATCCAGTCGGCGATCGCGTCCGCAAGCTCGGCGCGCAAATCGACCGCCCGCAGCAGGCGCTTCAGCATCGCGATGTCCGGGCCGCTCGGCTTGCCGTCGCGCACCAGGTTGTTGAGGTTGAACAGACCCTGCTGATCACTGATGTCGCCCGAAACCGTGCCTTGCTCGATTTCGGCGGACGGCAAACCGGTCGCCCACAACTCCTCGGCGTGGTCTACGGTGGACGCGCGGGCATCCTGCGCCAGGATCGAGCGCGCCCACTGCACGCCGCCTTTGAGGATCCACTGCGCCTGTTCGAAGTCGCGGCTGGTCTCGAGCTGCCGGACGGCGAGATCCTGCTGCTGGAGGAGGGCACTCGCCCCCGCCGCCGCCAGGGCGACGATCAGCAGGGCAACGAGAAGTACGGCGCCGCGCTGGCGCAGCAGCGGACTCATCGCAGCGGAAGAATTCGCGTGATGTGCTCGCCGCCGGCGAAGCCGATCTGCACCGCCACCGCGCGCGGCAACATGCCCGCCGGCCTGGCCGCGGGCCAGGCCGAAGTCCAGGTGCCGTCGTGGTCGAGCGCCTGGATTTGCAGTTCAGTCACATCGTCCAGCGCGGGTTCGGCGACCAGGACGGTTTCGGGAGCCGCATCCAGGGCCGACCAGTGCAGGTATTCCAGCGTGCCGTCGCGCAGCCGGTAGCCGACGCGGCTCAGGCTTCCCTGCGTGGTTCCGCCATCGCCGCGGCCCAGGCGCGTGATGACGAGCTGGCCTTCGTCAGGGTCCCCCGCGCCGGCCGGCACGCCGCGCACGAGCAAAGCAGGGCTGACACGGTCCAGGCTGTCCCGCACCGGGCGCTCGATGGCCATCGCCACGTCCTGGCTCATCTGCGAAAGCAGCAGGGACACATCGTTCCAGCGGCGCGTTTCCGCCTGCACCCGCGCTTGCGCATCCAGGACGGAACTCAAGCCGCGGAAGCTGAGCACGCTGAGCATGGCGAGCACGGCCATCGCCACCAGCAATTCGAGCAGGGTAAAGCCGGGCTGACTGCCTCGCATTCAAAGTTCCCTGGCGAGGACGCCGACCAGGCGGCGCAATTCGTGCGACGGATCGTTCGGGTCCATGACCTGGATTTCGACGCGCCTCAACCGGGGATGCGGGGTGTTCAGGACCTCCGCGCGCCAGCGGAACTCGATGCCCGCCTGGCTCTCGGACCCCTCGGAAGCGCCGAGGCCCGGCCAGGCGCGGCGCGCCGAGAGTTCGCCCATGCGATTCTCGGCGACGAAGCCCGCGAGCACGCGCAGCTTGTGGTCCAAGGCGGAATCGGTGGACAGCGCGACGGAGCGGCTCGCCGCGGCAAGCGCGATGGCCACGATCGCGAGCGCGACCAGGACCTCAACCAGGGTGAACCCGCGGCCCCGCAGGAGGCCGGCGGATGTCTGTGCCCGCATGGGAGTCTGGTTGTACCGATACGCGGCCAAGAACGCCGGCGCGAATTGCGAAGCTCGCACTGCCGCCGGACATCGTCGCCTCGAACGCTTCGCGAAAGCCGTAGGGAGTCAGGACGATGCGCTCGCCCTCGGGCAGCGCCTGCGCATCGGCGAACACGTCGTGCAATTGCGTCGCGCCGGGCAGCGATCTGCGCCTGTATACGCTGCCGTCCGGAAAGCGAACCCAATCGCCGTCGTCCGCCTTGCGCCAGAAAGAGTACCCGCCGCTTTCCGGGGACCACGCGATGCTCTGTCCGCTGGCACGTGCCTCGGCGAGCGCGAGCTCGAGCAGCGCCGCGAGCCGGCGCGCCTCCGTTCTGGCGGACGCGCTATCCCCGGGCGCCACGATAATCACGAGCATGACCGACAGCACGCCGACGATGGTTATCGCGATCAGGAGCTCAATCAGCGTGAATCCCGCGTGCCGTGTGCGCGCAACGCTCGCCGTGCCGCGCATCACAGGCTCCACGAGCCGATGTCGGCGTCGAACCCCTCGCCGCCCGCGACGCCGTCGGCGCCGAAGCTGAAGACGTCGATCTCGTCGCGTATGCCGGGGCTGAGAAACTGGTAGTCGTTGCCCCAGGGGTCCTTGTGCAGGCGCTCGAGGTAGCCGCCCGCTTTCCAGTTGGCCGGCAGCGGCGGGATGCTCGGCGGCTTGATCAGCGCCGCCAGGCCTTGCTCGGTCGACGGATAGCGCATGTTGTCCAGGCGGTAGAGCTTCAGCGCCTGGACGATGGCGCGGATGTCCTGCTGAGCGGCGATCACTCTGGCCTCGTCCGGGCGGCTCATCAGTTTCGGCACGATCAATGCCGCCAGGATCGCCAGGATCACCACCACGACCATGATCTCGATCAGCGTGAAACCGTGCGATTTTGCGGGCAAATTGCGAAGCATCGTGTGCAGGTACCTAGGTGTACCGGACGGTGTACTATACATTGAGAATTGTGTTTGCCGTTCGTCCGCGATGACCCTCAAACGATGGAAAAGCTGAAGGACTGGATCCTCACGCAAGGGTGGGTGGTGCTGCTCGAGTTCGCGCTCGTCGCGGCGCTGGCGGTCACACTGGCGCACTGGACGTGGGTTGCGCTCACGCCGCGCACGTCAGCCGCTCCGGCGGCGCTTGCCGAGATGCAGAATCAGCGGCCCGGCGCGATCGTGGAGCGGCATCTGTTTGGCGTGTCACGGGAAGGAATGGCGGGCGGGGAGGGCGGTATCGTCTCCAGCTTGCGGCTGAAAGTCCTGGGAGTGTTCGCGCGTGGAGAACCCGGCGCCGGACGCGCCATCGTTGCCCTGGACAACGGCAAGCCCGCAACCGTGACGGCAGGGGAGGACATCGCCGCCGGCATCGTGCTGAAGGAAGTGCACCCGGACCATGTGCTCGTCCTTCGCGGCGGCGTAGCCGAGCGCATCCAGCTGGAACGCCGCGCTTCGGTTGCAGAAGTGAAGCCGGGCGCTTTGCGACCGGTGCCCAAGTGATGCGGCGTCTGCTCGCGGCTCTGCTCGCGGCGGGGAATGTCGTCTGCGCCGGCGCGCAGTCGGCGGATGAACCGGTCACGCTCAATTTCGTCAATGCCGACATCGAGTCGGTCGCGGCCGCGATCGGCAAGATCTCGAAGCGCAATTTCCTCATCGATCCGCGCGTCAAGGGCACGGTCAATCTGGTCTCCTCGCGGCCGGTGCCCGCGTCCGCCGCATACGGCATTTTCCTGTCCGCCTTGAGGCTGCAGGGGTTCGCCGCCGTGGAAAGCGGGGGTGTCACGAAGATCCTCCCGGAGGCGGACGCCAAGCTTCACCTCGGCGGGATCGCCGGACGTGGCACGTCGGGTGGAGATCGCATCATCACTCAGGTCTACGCGCTGAAGTACATCTCGGCCAATCAGCTACTTCCCGTGCTGCGTCCCATCATCAGCCCGAACAACACGATCGCCGTTTTTGCCGGCAACAACTCCCTGGTAATCACGGACTACGCGGACAACCTGCGCCGCATCGACCGCATCGTCGACGCCATCGACCGGCCGGGGGGCGGCGAAGCGGTCGTCATCCCGCTGCGCTATGCCTCCGCGGTGGACGTGGTGCAGACCCTGAACAGGATTCTCGCCGACAGCGTCGTCGGGTCCGGGGCGCAGACGGCCGCGGTAGACCCGTCCGCGCGCGTGTTCATTGCGCCCGACGCGCGCACCAACAACATCATCGTGCGCTCGGAGAATGCGGCGCGGGTCGCACACGTGCAGGCCATGGTGCAGCAGCTCGATGTGCAGACCGGCACTGCTGGCAACATGCACGTCGTTTACCTGAAGAACGCCGAAGCGCTGCGGGTCGCACAGACACTGCGCTCCATTCTCGCGGGCGATGCGGGTGCGGGTCCGGCCGCCGCCGCGCCGCCGCCGGGGACGCCGGGCAGCTCCGCGCAAACCGCGGCTGCTCCGGGCGGAGGCATGGTGCAGGCCGATCCGGCATCCAACGCCCTGCTCATATCGGCGTCCGATGCTATGTTCGGCCATATCAAGGCGATCATCGAGAAGCTCGACGTGCGTCGCGCGCAGGTTTACGTCGAAGCCCTCATCGTCGAAATCACCGCGGACAAGGCCGCCGAGTTCGGCATCCAGTGGCAGTCGCTCGGCGACCTCAGCTCCACTCAGAGCCGCGTGATAGGTGGTACCAACTTCAGCGGAACCGGGGCCGGCGCCAACATCGTCGATGCGGCGATCAACCTCGGTACGCTGGGCCCCGGCCTCAACGTCGGCGTGGTGAAGGGGCAGATCACGATCCCGGGCATCGGCACGGTGACGAATCTCTCGGCGCTGGCCCGCGCGCTGGAGACGGACGCCAACGCGAACATCCTTTCGACGCCCAACCTGCTGACCCTCGACAACGAGGAGGCGAAGATCGTCATCGGCCAGAACGTGCCCTTCATCACCGGGCAGTATGCGCAGACGGGAAGCGCGACGACGGCGACCCCGTTCCAGACCATAGAGCGGCGCGACGTCGGCCTGACGCTTCGCGTCAAGCCGCAGATCTCGGAAGGCGGCGCGGTGCGGCTGCAGATCTACCAGGAGGTGTCCAGCGTCCAGGACAGGACCAACGCCGCCGGCGTGATCACCAACAAGCGCGCCATCGAGTCGACTGTCCTGGTCGACGACGGCCAGATCGTCGCGCTCGGCGGCCTGGTGCAGGACAGCACCAGTGCCGGGATGGAGAAGGTGCCGCTGCTCGGCGACATTCCCTTGCTCGGCCTGCTGTTCAGGTACGAGACGCGCAAGCAGACCAAGACCAACCTGATGGTTTTCCTGCGTCCGATCGTGATGCGGGACAGCGCATCGTACGGAGGAGTGACCGCCGAGCGCTACAAACAGCTGCTCGGCGAGCAGGAGAAGTCGCAGCCGCCGCCGCATCCGGTGCTGCCGGATTACCCGGCGCCGCAGCTGCCCCCCCTCGATCCCTACGGGCCCTAGGCGCATCCGCAATGGACGCCGGTCGCGAGTCCGCGGTTCGCCTGGTTCCTTATCCGTTTGCGAAGGCGCAGGGCGCGCTGCTGCTCGAGGTATCTGCCGAGCAGGCTGTGGTCTGCCTCAGGCAGGGTGCCCGGGCGCAGGTGCTGGCCGAGCTGCGCCGCGTGCTTGGCGTGCCGGTGCGCGTCGCGAGCGTGGAGCCGGCGGAGTCCTTCGAGCGGCGGCTGGCCGACGCGTATTCCCGGGCGAACCAGTCGGCCGCGTACGTCGCCGACAACCTCGAGCAGGACATGGACCTTTCCCGCCTGGTGCAGGAGATGCCGAAGGTCGAGGATCTCCTCGATTCGGAGAACGACGCCCCGATCATCCGCATGATCAACGTGCTGTTCACCCAGGCGCTGCGGCAGGGCGCCTCCGACATCCATATCGAGCCCTACGAGTCGCGCTCGGTGGTCAGGTTCCGGCTCGACGGCACCCTGCAGAACGTGGTCGAGCCGCACCGGGCGCTGCATGCGGCGATGCTCTCGCGCATCAAGGTGATGGCGAACCTGGACATCGCCGAGAAGCGCCTGCCGCAGGACGGCCGCATCTCGCTGCGCCTCGCCGGGCGGCAGGTCGACGTGCGCGTCGCCACCCTGCCCACGGGCTACGGCGAGCGCGCGGTCCTGCGCCTGCTCGACAAGGAGGGCGGCAGGCTGGAGCTGCAGGGCCTCGGCATGGACCAGGGGACGCTGGCCGCAGTCGACGCTCTTGTCCACCAGCCTCATGGCATCGTGCTGGTGACCGGCCCGACGGGTTCCGGCAAGACCACGACCCTGTACGCGGCGCTGTCGCGCATCGACTCGCTCGGGCTCAACATCATGACCGTCGAGGACCCGATCGAGTACGAACTCGACGGCGTCTCGCAGACCCATGTCAACCCGAAGATCGATATGACCTTCGCGCGCGCCCTGCGTTCGATCCTGCGCCACGACCCGGATGTCATCATGATTGGCGAGATCAGGGACCTCGAAACCGCGCAGATCGCGGTGCAGGCGAGCCTGACCGGACACCTTGTGCTCGCGACGCTGCACACCAACGACGCGGTGAGCGCGACGACGCGGCTGGTCGACATGGGCGTAGAGCCCTACCTTCTGTCCTCGAGCCTGCTCGGTGTCCTTGCGCAACGCCTGGTGAGAAAGTTCTGCCCGGCCTGCAAGCAGGGGCACAAGCCTACCGCCGCCGATATGGCGGAACTGGGTGATCGTTTCGGCGGCGAGGAGCTGTTCGGACCGGGAAGCTGTGCGGCGTGCCACGGTACCGGCTACGCAGGGCGCACCGGAATCTACGAGCTGTTCGGCATCGACGAGGAAGCGAAGCGGCTGATCCACGCGGCCGGCGCGGAACAGCAGTTGCGCGCCCACGCGGTCGACAGTGGCATGCGCACGCTGCGCGAGGATGGATTGCGCTGGGTGCTTGCAGGCGTGACGTCGCTCGAGGAAGTGGTCAGGGTGACCCGTGAGACCTGATCATGCCGGCCTATAGCTACGTTGCCATCGATGCGCAGGGCAGGACTAGGCACGGGGTCGTAGAGGCGGAGGCCCCGCGGCAGGCGCGCGCGGGGTTGAGAAGCGCCGGGCTCGTTCCGGTGGAGCTGGCCGCGGTCGATCCGGAGGGGCGCGCACGCGGCCCGGGGCGCTGGCTGGCGCGGCGGCATCGCCTCTCCGGCACCGAGTTGGCGCTCACCACGCGGCGCTTCGCGCTGCTGCTCGAAGCCGGGCTCACCATCGAGCAATGCCTCAACGCGCTCATCGAACAGGCGCAGGACGAGTCAAGCGGGCGCATCCTCGCGGCGGTGCGGGCCGAAGTACTGTCCGGCCAGAGCCTCGCCGCCGCGCTCGAGCGGCTGCCCTCTTCGTTTCCCGACATCTACCGCGCCTTGATCGCCACTGGCGAGCAGTCGGGAGATCTGGCCAGCGTCATGTCGCGGCTCGCCGACTACCTCGAGAGCCGCCGGGCGATGGCGCAGAGCGCCGGCCTCGCCCTGCTCTACCCCGCCATCGTGGCGGCTGTCGCGCTGCTGATCGTAGTGGGACTGCTCGCCTACGTCGTGCCGCAGGTGGTCCAGGTGTTCGAGCACAGCCGCCAGGAACTGCCGTTTCTTACGCGGGCGATGCTCTGGATGAGTGCTGTGTTGCAGGGCAAATTGGTTCTTCTCGGCATCGCTTGCGCGGCGCTCGCAGTCGCTGCGCGCGCGGCCTGGGCACGCGACGCGTGGAGAGCGCGATGGCAAGCCCGGCTGCTGCGACTGCCGGTCCTCGGGCCGCTGCTGCAGGGGATCGCCACGGCGCGGCTCGCCAGCACGCTAGCCATACTGGTGGGAAGCGGCGTCCCGCTGCTGCAGGCGCTGGCCGCGGGCGCCAGGGTCCTGGGCAATCTCCCCCTGCGCGCTGCGGTCGAAGAGGCTGCGCGGCTGGTGCGCGAGGGTGGCAGCCTGCATCGCGCGCTGGACAGCCGCAAGCTCTTCCCGCCGATCTTCATCCATCTCGTGGCGTCGGGCGAAGCGAGCGGACGCCTGGCGCACATGCTGCAGCAGGCGGCAAGGCACCAGGAACTGGAAAATGAGAGGCGCATCCGCCTGCTCACCGGTATCCTGGAGCCGGCCGTGATCGTGACCATGGGACTCGTGGTGCTGCTGATCGTGCTCGCGATCCTGATGCCGATCATCGAGATGAACCAGCTCGTGCATAGGTGACGCGAGGGCGGGGCCGGTCAGGACGCGCGCGAATCCCTGTAGTAACTTCGGTACCAGTCGGCAAACCGCCGGATGCCGATTTCGATCGGGGTCTGCGGCTTGTAGCCGACCGCCTTCTGCAGTTCGCCGGTATCGGCGGAGGTGGCCGCCACATCGCCGGCCTGCATCGGGAGTAGATCGAGCCGGGCCTTCTTGCCCAGGCATTGTTCGAGCACCTCGATATAGTGCATGAGCTTGACCGGCTGGTTGTTGCCGATGTTGAACACGCGCCAGGGCGCGTAGCTCGTCGCCGGATCCGGGCGGTCGCCGCTCCATCCTGGCGTTGGAGCAGCGGGTTGTCCTATTACCCGCGCGATCCCTTCGACGATGTCGTCGACGTAGGTGAAATCGCGCACCATCTCGCCGCGATTGAACACGGGAATCGAGCGACCGGCGAGGATACCCTCGGTGAACTTGAACAGCGCCATGTCGGGGCGTCCCCAGGGACCGTACACCGTGAAGAATCGCAGGCCTGTGCACGGCAGCCCGTACAGGCTGGCGTAGCTGTGCGCCATCAGTTCGTTGGCTTTCTTGGTCGCGGCATACAGAGAGACAGGGTGATCGACATTGTCATGCTCGGAAAACGGCAAGCGGGTGTTCGCGCCGTAGACTGAGCTGCTCGATGCGAAGACCAGATGTCCAACGTGCGAGTGACGGCAGCCTTCGAGCACATGCAGGAAGCCGACGATGTTGGCATCGATATAGGCCGAGGGGTTCTCGATCGAGTAGCGCACCCCGGCCTGGGCTGCCAGGTGCATGACGGCGTCAAACCTGCCGGCCGCGAAAAGCTCGCCCATCGGCTTGCGCTCGACGATGTCGAGCTTGTGAAACGCGAAACCCGCGCGCGCGCGCAGCCGGTCCAGCCGCGCTTCCTTGAGCCGCACGTCGTAGTAGTCGTTCAGGTTGTCGATGCCCGTGACTTCGTCGCCGCGATCGAGCAGGGCGTGCGACAGCGTCGAGCCGATGAAACCCGCGGCGCCGGTGACGAGAACCTTCATTTCCGCTCTTCCTCCCTGTAACCGCGCGGGTTCATGCTTTGCCAGCGCCACGCGTCGCGGCACATGTCGTCGAGCGTGAGCGCCGCTTTCCAGCCCAGCACGCGTCGCGCCAGCGAGGGGTCCGCATAACATTCGGCCACGTCGCCCGCGCGCCGCGCCTCGCGTTCATACGGTATCGGCCGGCCGCTTGCGCGCTCGAAAGCGTGCACCGCCTCGAGAACGGAGACGCCGTGCCCGGTGCCGAGATTCACCGTGAGCCCGCGCTGCTCGCGCTGCATGGTTTCGAGCGCCGCAAGGTGGCCACGCGCGAGATCCACGACATGGATGTAGTCGCGCACGCCGGTGCCGTCGCGCGTCGGGTAATCGGTGCCGAACACGCGAACCCGCTCGCGCACGCCCACGGCGACCTGGGCGATGTTGGGCATGAGGTTGTTTGGAACGCCTTGCGGGTCCTCGCCGATCAGTCCGCTCGGGTGCGCGCCAGCGGGGTTGAAGTAGCGCAGCAGCGCGATGCGCCAGGCGGCGGGACCGGACGCCGCGAGGTCCTGAAGGATCCTCTCGACCATCAGTTTCGAATGGCCGTAGGGGTTGATGGGTCCGAGCGGCGCATCCTCTCGTATCGGCGCCGCAGCGGCGCTGCCGTAGACCGTTGCCGAGGAGGAGAACACCAGCATCCCGACTCCCGCCTCCGTCATCGCTCGGCACAGCGTCAACGCGCCCTGCACGTTGTTGTCGTAGTACTCGATCGGCTTCTCGACCGACTCGCCCACCGCTTTGAGGCCGGCGAAGTGGATCACCGCGTCGAAGCGGTGCCGGGCGAATGCCTCCCGCAAGGCCCCTGAATCGCGAACGTCCGCTTCTGCGAACTCCGGCATCCTGCCGACGATCCGGGCAATGCGTCCAAGCACCGCGCGATGGCTGTTGCAGAGGTTGTCGAATATGACCACTTCATGCCCCGCCTGCATCAGCTCGACGCAGGTGTGGGAGCCGATATAGCCGGCGCCGCCGGTCACCAGGACTTTCATGCCGATACGCATTCACACTTCGAAAAAAGCGGAAGGCTCCTGATCGAGTCCGACAACGGGAATCTGTCGCACGAGGGATCGCGCGTGCCCTGCGCAGTCTAGCCGATTTCCACCCGGCGCTCGTCCCTTGCGCCGGTGGTGCGGCGGCGATGCCGCGCGCGCGGCGTCTCCATCTGCGACGGACACGTGTTCCTTGACACAAGATGACAGTCAAACTCTGTCAGGAGCGTCTTCGGCATCGACGGACAGGGTCTACTCCGGCTGCGCGCCCCGGGTCGAGCTGCCGCCATCGCTGCGAGGCGTCGCGTCGCCGATCCGCCTGAGCAGTCCCGAACCAGGGATTTCGGGGAGAATTGCGTCTTTGCAAACGGGACGAGAGAGATCCATGAGCACAGTTGCGGTCGTCGGGCTCGGTTATGTCGGCTTGCCGCTCGCGGTGGCATTCGGCAGGAAGTTCCGCACCATCGGCTTCGACCTCAGCGCGGAGAAGGTGGAGAATTACCACCGCCACGTCGACCCTACGGGCGAGATCTCCGGCCAGGAATTGCGCGACGCTACGCAGCTTGCCGTCACCACCGATCCGGCGCAGCTCGGCGCCGCCGATATCATCGTGGTCGCGGTGCCCACGCCAGTGGACGCGGTGCGCCAGCCGGACTTCGGGCCGCTGGTCGGTGCAAGCGCCACGGTCGGCAAGCACATGAAGAAGGGCGCGACGGTGGTCTATGAATCGACCGTATACCCGGGCGCGACCGAAGAAGTCTGCATCCCGGTGCTCGAGAAGAATTCGGGCAAGACCTGGCTCAAGGACTTCAACGTCGGCTACTCGCCCGAGCGCATCAACCCCGGCGACAAGGAACACCGGCTCGAGACCATCGTGAAGGTCGTGGCCGGCGACACTCCGGAAACGCTCGAGCGGATCGCCGGCCTCTACGGCGCGATAGTGACCGCCGGGGTGTACCGCGCCTCCAGCATAAAGGTCGCCGAAGCCGCCAAGGTCATCGAGAACACGCAGCGCGACCTGAACATCGCGCTGATCAACGAGCTGGCGATCATCTTCAATCGTATCGGTATCGATACGCTCGAGGTGCTCCAGGCGGCCGGAACCAAGTGGAACTTCCTGCCGTTCCGCCCAGGTCTCGTCGGCGGCCACTGCATCGGCGTCGACCCCTACTACCTGACCTACAAGGCCGAGATGCTCGGCTACCACCCCGAGGTGATCCTGGCGGGGCGGCGTATCAACGACAACATGGGCAAGTTCATCGCCGAACAAACCGTCAAGCAGATGATCCGCAACGGCAACCCCGTGAAAGGCGCAAAGGTCATCGTGCTCGGGCTCACGTTCAAGGAGGATGTGCCCGACCTCCGAAATTCCCACGTCATCGACGTGATCAACGAGCTTAGAAGCTACGGCGTGGACGTATTCGTCCACGACCCGCTATCTGATCCCGACGAAGCCCGCCACGAATACGCGTTGAAGCTCACTTCCTGGGAGGACCTGCCGACTGCCGAAGCGATGGTGGTTGCGGTTGCCCATCGGCACTTCCTGAGCATGGGCGCCGAACAGCTGGCGCGGAAGATTGTGAAGGGCGGCATCTTCGTCGACGTCAAGTCGCGGTTCGAGCGCAAGGCGCTCGCCGCGGCCGGCCTTTGTGTCTGGCGGCTGTGACCGTGGGCTTACATGCAATTTGCGCAGGGTCGGGGCGGCACGGCATTGCCGTGACTTACTCAGGTTCGCTGCCGATATTTGCAGCCGGGTGTGCCGGAAGTGTGCCACGCTAGGTCCGAAGGAGTTCACAATTCTCAGTCCGTACCCGCCGGGAATGTCGAAAGCGAACATGTCACTGTACGAAAAGAAGCGCTCTCGCCCCTTGCGGTCGAGAATCCCAGCGGCCCTCCTGCGTCGGCTTTCTCGCTTAGGTATCGAGATCCACCCATTCCTGCTGGTCCGGGAGCCTGCCCGTCCCGGCGACGGGAGGATGACATTGGACTCACGATTCTCCAGCGGGTTCATAGGCGCCGACGACATTCCCGAGCTAGTGCGCCTCAATCCGAAGCCCGATGCGGCGGAGTGTGCGGAGTGGTTCCAACGCGGACGCCGGTGCTTCGCGGTCAAGGATGGAAGCCGCATTGTCGCCAGGATGTGGTGCGATCTGGAGGAGTTCAACTTCCCGCCCAGCTATCGGAAGCTCGAAAGCCACGAGGCCTACTTGTTCGCCGCCTACACCGATCCGGCTTGCCGCGGCCGGAGCATCGCTCCGTTCATGCGGCTAAGCTGCTACGGTGCGCTTCGCGCCATCGGGCGGACTTCATTTTTCAGCTACACCGACTATTTCAATATCACGGCGCGTCGCTTTAAGGAAAAGCTTGGCGCAGTTGACGAATCGCTGTGCGTGCATGTGAACGTTCTCGGGTGCTTCTCGCGTACCTTCCTCATGCGCCGATATGCGTCTCGCGCTTGAGCGATGCGGGACTTGGAGAAGGCGATCGTGAAGAACGTGGCTGTGGGAACTTCTGTGCCCGGAGCGGCGCCTTGCCGCGGAGCATGCTCGGGGCAAGTTCAGGGTATCGGAGAGGAAGGCCCGTTCAGTGTGCGCGCAGCCAGTACTTTCATAGACCTCATCGACTCGCAGGCG
>Ga0210379_10000279_pt1 | contig 16062 bp, 14 predicted proteins | sample PLMedo_2_FD_155468 | JGI IMG/M metagenome (GOLD analysis project Ga0210379, IMG submission 155468) | Groundwater sediment microbial communities from an aquifer in East River, Colorado, USA - PLM4_32_coex redo | ecosystem: Environmental > Terrestrial > Soil > Riparian zone | place: USA: East... | reverse complement strand
CGTGGAGCTGAATCGCCTCGCGCGTGATTTTCAGCGCGGCGTCCGCGCAGCGCGCCTTCACCCGGCTGGCGAGTTGCGCGCGCGTTGCGGCGTCGGGGCCACGGTCGAGCGCGGCGAGCGCTTCCTCGAGTACCGCGCCCGCCAGTTCCTTCTGTATGTGCAGGTCCACCGCGCGGTGCTGCAGCGCCTGGAAGGCGCCGATCGGCTTGCCGAACTGCACGCGCGTCTTGAGGTAGTCGAGGCTCATCTCGAGGGCGCGCTCCATCACGCCCAGGAGTTCAGCGCCCACGATTACGCTGCCGTTGTCGAAGGCGCGTGCGAGCGCCTCTGCCGCGACCGGCCCGGCTGCTACTACGCGCCCCTTCGGCACCAGCGCATCCTGCAGCCTGAGCGTGACGAAACTGCGCCCGTCGGCGAGTGGTTCGAGAGCGACACCCGCGCCCGCCGTCGCGCGCGGCAGCCACAGCAGGACGATACCGTCGCCCCCCTGCGCGGAAACCAGGAAAGCGTCGGCTTGGGCCGCGCCGGAGATGAAACGCTTCGTGCCGGAAAGCCGGTAGCCGCCTTCGAACGGCACGGCCCGGGTTTGTATCGCTGCCGGGTCGAGCACGCCCGGCTCTTCCTGCCACGCCAGCGCGGGCAGTACTTCGCCGGAGACGAGGCGCGGCAGTTCACCGCGCTTCAGCGCTTCGTTGTCGCCGGCGGCAAGCGCGGTTGCCGCCAGCACCGCCGTCGCCGCGAGCGGCTCCGGGGTCAGCACGCGCGCCAGCCCCTTCGCGACCACCGCCATTTCGCCGAGCCCCAGACCGAGACCGCCGTAGCGCTCCGGCACCAGGATGCCGAGCCAGCCGAGCGCCGCCATCCGGCCCCACGTTGCGCGGTCGTATTCCTGCGGCGTGCCGCGGAGCCGGCGCACCCGCGCGATATCGGTGCCGCGCGTGGTGAAATCGGCGACGCTGTCCGCCAGCAGCAGGCGCTGCTCCGCCGCGCCGTCGGAGCCGGCTGGAAGGGTTGGCGTCATCGCGTGGCGGTCATCGCCGACTTGCGCTCACAGGAAACGCTGGCCGAGCCACCACGCGATCGCGGCGATGAGGGCCGAGCACGGAATCGTGAGCACCCAGGCCAGCACGATGTTGCCGGCGATGCCCCAGCGCACGGCGGAAACCGCCTGCACCGAGCCGACGCCGACGATTGCGCCGGTGATGGTGTGAGTGGTGGACACCGGGATGCCGAAGCCGGTTGCCAGAAACAGCGTCATGGCGCCGCCGGTCTCGGCGCAGAAACCGCCCACCGGCTTCAACTTCGTGATGCGCTGGCCCATGGTCTTGACGATGCGCCAGCCGCCGAACGCGGTGCCGAGCGCAATCGTGACGTAGCAGGAGATCACGACCCACATTGGCACCGACTGCGCCGTGGTCGTCAGGCCGGCAGCGATGAGCAGCATCCAGATGATGCCGATGGTCTTCTGGGCATCGTTACCGCCATGACCGAGGCTGTAGAGGGAGGCGGAGACGAGCTGCAGCCGGCGGAACCAGCGGTCCACCCGCGCCGGCGTGGAGCGTACGCACAGCCACGACACGGCAACCATCAGGGTGGCGCCGAGCAGCATGCCGAGCAGCGGCGCCACGAAGATGAATGAGATCGTCTTTACCAGGCCGCTGGTGATCAACGCCCACACGCCGCTTTTCGCGACCGCTGCGCCGACCAGGCCGCCGATCAGGGCGTGGGAAGAGCTCGATGGAATACCGTAATACCAGGTGATGATGTTCCACGCGATGGCGCCGGTGAGCGCGCCGAACACGACGTAGTGGTCCACCACCGCGGGTTCGATGATGCCGCGCCCGATGGTGGCGGCGACACTGAGATGGAACACGAAAACGGCGGCAAAATTGAAGAACGCCGCCATTATCACCGCCTGGTAGGGGGAGAGCACGCGGGTGGAAACGACGGTGGCGATGGAATTGGCCGCGTCGTGGAACCCGTTCAGGAAATCGAATACCAAGGCGACGAACACCAGGAAAATGACCGCCCCGAGACCGATGGTGGTTGTTTCCATCCGGTGCGCCTTACGAGTGCTCCAGCACGATGCCTTCGACGATGTTCGCCACGTCCTCGCAGCGGTCCGTTATCAGCTCCAGCAACTCGTAAATCGTGCGCAGCTTGATCAGCTGCTTGACGTCGGCCTCGTCGCGAAACAGCCGCGACATCGCGGAGCGCATCACGCGGTCGGCGTCCGACTCCAGCCGGTCGATCTCCCCGCAGGTCTTCAATATCGCCTCCGGGTGGCGCAGGTTCGAGAGCAGCCCGACGGCGGCCTTCACGCGGTCGCAGGTCATCTGGCAGATCTGCGCCAGCTGCTGCGCCTCCGCGCTGACATGCCGGATGTCGTAGAGCACGAAGGATTCGGCCACGTCCTGGATGAGGTCCAGGATGTCGTCCATCCTGGTAATGAGCTGGTGAATCTGGTCGCGGTCAATTGGCGTGATGAACGTCTTGTGCAGCAGCGTGATGGTCTCGTGCGTGACCTTGTCGGCGGCGCGCTCGGCGTGGTCGATGCGCTCCGCGTGGGTCGCCGAAGCCTCGGGATGGGAGATGAGCTCATTGAGGGCGCGGCTGCCTTCGACAATATGCGCCGCATGGGCGTTGAACAGGTCGAAGAACCGGCCCTGGCGCGGCATCAATTTGCTGAACATGGCGTGGTCCTTGTTGCGGCGGTCGCCAACGGTGACGACCGCGCTATTTTGCCAGAAGGTCCGGCCGCGCCCCTGCCGCATGCAACCAGAGCAGAAAGGCCAGATCGTGGATCCGGCCCGGCGATGATGGTGGAGACGAGGAGGATCGAACTCCCGACCTTCGCATTGCGAACGCGACGCTCTCCCAGCTGAGCTACGTCCCCACGCTGATGCTGCGAGGGCGGGATTCTACAACGGCTTGGCGGGAAACGACAATCTTCCAGGCGCGCGGGCTTGAGCCCCCGTTGCTCCGCGCACGGCGCCGTGGTCGACTCACGAATTACTAGTTGTTACTCACGCCCTTTGCGTTATACGCCCAGATGATCATCCCCGCGCCGGCGACGATCATCGGCGCCGACAGCCACTGTCCCATGGACATCCCGAAGGAGAGCAGCCCGAGATAACCGTCGGGCTCGCGCGTGAACTCGACCAGGAAGCGCAGCACGCCGTAGCCCAGCAGGAATGCCCCCGACACGGCGCCGCGCGGGCGCGGGCGCAGCGAGAACCACCACAGGACCGCCAGCAGCACCACGCCCTCCAGCGCGAATTCATAGAGCTGCGACGGGTGGCGCGGCACATTGTCCACGTTGGGGAATACCATCGCCCACGGCACCGTCGCCGGGCGCCCCCACAGCTCGGCGTTGATAAAGTTGCCGAGGCGCCCGGTGGCGAGTGCGAACGGCACCAGCGGCGCGATGAAGTCGGTGCTGGCAAGCCAGTCCTTCCCGCGGCTGTGTGCGAACCACATCAAGGCGAGGATCACGCCGAGCATGCCGCCGTGAAACGACATGCCGCCCTCCCACAGGTAGAAGATGCGCCACGGCTCCACGACGTACTCGCCGAACTTGTAGAACAGCACGTAGCCAAGACGTCCGCCGAGGATGGTGCCGAGGATGCCGAAGAACAGGGCGTCGTCGAAGTCGCGCGCGGTCCACACGCCGCCGGGCGTGCGAGCGATGCGGTAACGGCCGGCCATCCAGATCAGCGCGAAGCCGACCAGGTACATCAGCCCGTACCAGCGCACCGCGAGCGGGCCGAGGTGGAGGACGACGGGATCGAATTGGGGATGGATCATGGGTTCAGCTTCAATTCAGTTTTCCAGGAGGTCTTGCCGTTGGCAGCCGGTCGGAACTCTGCCACCAACAGGCTGCTAGAATGGCGCCCTCATTATATAGGCCGCTCCAGGAGTCCTTCCATGCCGCTCAACCGCCGCAGCCGCCTCATCACCCATGGAGTCGCGCGCTCGCCGAACCGTGCCATGCTGCGCGCGGTCGGTTTCGGGGACGGCGACTTCGAGAAGCCCATCGTCGGCGTCGCCAACGGGCATTCGACGATGAATCCCTGCAACGCCGGCATCCAGCCGCTGGTGGACCGCGCCATGGCAGCGCTGAAGGAAGCGGGGGCGATGCCGCAGGTGTTCGGCGTGCCGACGGTGACCGACGGCATCGGCATGGGCACCGAAGCGATGAAGTACTCGCTGGTGTCGCGCGAGGTCATCGCCGATGCCATCGAGACCGCCGTCAATGGCCAGGCCATGGACGGGGTGCTGGTGTGCGGCGGCTGCGACAAGAACATGCCGGGCGGCATGATCGCCATGCTGCGCATGAACGTGCCCGGCATCTACGTCTATGCCGGCACCATCAGGCCGGGAAAGTGGAAGGGCAAGGACCTCACCGTGGTGTCCGCCTTCGAGGCGGTCGGCGCCTACGCCGCCGGCAAGATGAGCGACGAGGATTTCACCGGCATCGAAAAGAATGCCTGTCCCAGCGTCGGCGCCTGCGGCGGCATGTACACCGCGAACACCATGTCCTCCTCGTTCGAGGCGCTCGGCATGAGTTTGCTGGGGTCGTCGCAGATGGCCGCGCCCGACCCGGAGAAAGCGGATTCCGCGGCCGCGTCGGCGCGCGTGCTGGTCAACGCCATCCGGCAGGACCTCAAGCCGCGCGACATCGTCACGCGCCGGAGCATCGAGAATACGGTGGCGCTGATCATGGCGGCCGGCGGTTCGACCAACGCGGTGCTGCACTACCTCGCCATTGCCCACGCCGCGGGCGTGAAATGGACGATCGACGACTTCGAGCGCATGCGGAAAAAGGTCCCCGTGTTGTGCGACCTCAAGCCCTCCGGCCGCTACGTGGCGGTGGACTTCCATCGCGCCGGCGGCGTGCCGCAGGTGCTGAAGATGCTGCTCGCCCATGGCCTGCTCCACGGCGACTGCCTGACCATCACCGGGCGCACGATGGCGGAGGAACTGAAAGACGTTCCGGAAGCGCCGCGGCGCGACCAGGTCGTGATCCGGCAGTGGGATAACCCGATGTACCCGCACGGCCACCTCGCCATCCTCAGGGGCAATCTCGCGCCGGAGGGCTGCGTCGCCAAGATCACCGGCTTGAAATCGCCGAAGATCACCGGGCCGGCACGCGTGTTCGACTCGGAAAACGCCTGCATGAACGCGATCATGGCGAGAAAGATCCGGGCGGGCGACGTGATCGTCATCCGCTACGAGGGGCCGAAGGGCGGCCCCGGCATGCAGGAGATGCTGGCGCCGACCGCGGCCCTGATCGGCCAGGGTTTGGGGGAATCGGTGGGCCTCATCACCGACGGGCGTTTTTCCGGCGGCACCTGGGGCATGGTGGTCGGCCATGTCGCGCCGGAAGCGTTCGAGGGCGGGCCCATCGCGCTGGTAAAGGAAGACGACCCCATCACCATCGACGCGGTGAAACGCCTGATCCAGCTCAACGTCCCGGCAAAGGAGCTGGCGGCGCGCCGGAAGAAGTGGAAGCAGCCCGCGCCGCGCTATACCAGAGGCGCGCTGGCAAAGTACATCAAGCTGGTATCGACTGCCTCCCGCGGCGCGGTTACCGACTGAGAGCGCGCGATGACGGCTTTCGCAAAACTCATCGTCGAGGCCCGCTGGTTCGAGCCGTGGATGATCGGGCTCATCCTCTTCAACGGCGTGCTGATCGGACTGGAAACGTCGCAGGAGTTCGTTGCGACCTACGGTGGCTGGCTGCATCTCGGCAACGACATCATCCTCGGCATCTTCATCATCGAGGTAGTGCTGAAGCTCGCCGCGGTGGCGCCACGATTCAGCCTGTACTTCGGCAACGGCTGGAATCTCTTCGATTTCTCGATCGTGGTGCTGTCGCTGATTCCGGCGACCGGCGAATTCGCGCTGGTGGCGCGGCTAGTACGGGTGCTGCGCGTGCTGCGGCTGGTCTCCGCGGTGCCGCAACTGCGGCTGATCGTCGCCACGCTGGTGCGCTCCATTCCCAGCATGGGCCACGTCATTGTGCTGATGAGCATCATTTTCTACATCTACGCGGTCACCGGCTTCCACCTGTTCCACGAGCACGATGCGGAGCACTGGGGCACGCTCGGGGCGGCCCTGCTGACGCTGTTCCAGATGGTCACGCTGGAAGGCTGGGTCGAAGTCATGGACACGGCGATGGAAGCATACCCGTGGTCGTGGGTCTACTTCGTGACTTTCGTGCTCATCGGCACTTTCGTGATGTTGAATCTCTTCATCGCCGTGGTCATCAATAATCTCGATGCCAGCAAGGCGGCCGAGCTCGAGGAACTGCGCGACCCGGTCACGCACGATGAAGTATTGCGCGAGCTCGAGCGCACGCGCGACGCGCTCGCCGCCCTGCAGCGCCGGCTCGAGGCATTTCCCGGCACCGAAACGCAGCCCCGTGCATGAATGTGGAACCACGGGTGAAAACTGTCGCCGCATGGCGACAGCCGGGGAAGACTTCTTCTTTGGCGAACCGTTTCGGCCTTGCTCCTGGAGACGCAGGAGGTAACAATATGCGCACCTTTTATTCTGGAGGTAACAACATGAACATGTTCAACCGGTGTATTGCGCGCGCACTCATCGTTTGCACCCTCGGTTTGTCACTGCCCGTGCCATCGCTGGCGGGTATCGTGACCACGGACCAGGTCACCGCGGGCGCCGAGCGTGCCCAGGTCAGGAACTTCCTCGACCGCGACGACGTGCGCAACCGGCTGCAGGAGTTCGGCGTCGATCCCGCCGCAGCGCGCGCCCGCGTCGATGCGCTGAGCGGCGACGAAGTCGCGGCGCTGGTCGGCCAGATAGACCAGTTGCCCGCCGGCGGCACCGACCTTCTGACCGCATTGCTGATTGTCTTCATCGTCCTGCTCATCACCGACATACTTGGGCTGACCCACATCTTCCCGTTCACGAAGCCCATGCGGTAGAACCCGCGTGATGCGGCTGCCGGCTACCCCCGCGCTCGCGGGGGTTTTGCTTGGTGCATGTCTATTGTCGGCCGGCTGCGCCACGCCGCAGCTGGCCGCGCTGTCCGCACAACTGCCGGCGACCACCCCGGAGCGCAGCGAGCTGACGGCCGTCCCGTTCTACCCGCAGGAGGATTACCAATGCGGCCCAGCCGCGCTCGCAACCACGCTGGTGTATGCCGGGGTAGCCACCTCGCCCGAGGAGTTGGTGCCGCAGGTCTTCCTGCCGGCGCGGGAAGGTTCGCTGCAGGTGGAGATGCTCGCGGCCGCCCGCCGCCACGGGCGCACGGCGTACCGCCTGGCGCCGCGGCTGGCCGACCTGCTCCAGGAAGTGGCCGCCGGCACACCGGTGATCGTGCTGCAGAACCTCGCCTTCGGCTTCGCGCCGCTCTGGCACTACGCGGTGGTCGTGGGATACGACCTGCCGGGCGAGGAAATCATATTGCGCTCCGGCAGGACGCGCCGGCTGGTGATGCCGCTCGCCACCTTCGAGCGCACCTGGGCGCGGAGCGAGCACTGGGCCATGATGGCCCTCCCGCCGGAACGGCTGCCGGTGACCGCAACCGAAAACCGTTACGTCGAATCGGTCGTGGCGCTGGAGCGGGTTGCGCCCGGCGCGGCACGCAGCGCCTATCAAACGGCGCTCGAACGCTGGCCGGATAACCTGCCTGCGCGCATCGGGCACGGCAATGCCGCCTACGCGCTGCGCGACCTCGCCGGCGCCGAGGCCGCCTACCGCGAAGCGACGCGCCGGCATCCCGGAGCGGCCGACGCGTGGAACAACCTGGCCCAGGCGCTGCTCGAGCTGCGGCGGCGCGACGAGGCGCTGGCGGCGGCGCGGCGCGCGGTCGACATCGGCGGCCCGCGGCTCGCGCAGTACCAGGCAACGCTGCAAGCGGTGAGCGAATCGCGCTAGGCGCCGCTAACAATATGAGGGGATACTCCCTTCATACTCCCCTACGTCAGTGCCCGTTACAGATCGGATGATGAGCGCGGGTGCTACTGGCAGCGCATCGTGGCAGAATCCGCTTGCGCGCTTGCCGTCATGCCCAACCGCCTCGCCAGCCAGACTTCGCCGTACCTGCTGCAGCACGCCGACAACCCCGTGGACTGGCAACCGTGGGACGCAGCGGCGCTCGCACTCGCGCGCGAACAGGACAAGCCGATCCTGCTCTCTATCGGCTACTCCGCCTGCCACTGGTGCCACGTCATGGCGCACGAGTCGTTCGAGGACCCGGATGTGGCGGCGGAGATGAACCGGCACTTCGTCAACATCAAGGTGGACCGCGAGGAACGGCCGGACCTCGACCAGATCTACCAGACCGCGCATGCGATGCTGACGCAACGCAGCGGTGGCTGGCCGCTCACCCTGTTCCTGATGCCCGACGGCACGCCGTTTTTCGGCGGCACCTACTTCCCCAAGCACGGCCGCCACGGCATGGCCGGATTTCTCGACCTGCTGCCGCGCATCGCCGCGGCATACCGCGAAAAGCGCGGGGAGATCGCGCAGCAGAACGCGGCTCTGCTCGAGGCCTTCTCGCGCACGCTGCCAGCGCCCGGCGCGGGCAGCGAACCGACGCGCGCACCGCTCGATGCCGCGGTGCGCGAGTTCGCGCAGATGTTCGACGACGTGCACGGCGGCATCGGCAGCGCGCCCAAGTTCCCGCACCCGTACGAGCTCGCGTTCTGCCTGCGCCGCCACGCGCTCGACGGCGGCGAGCCGGGCCTGGCGATCGCGCGGCTGACGCTGGAAAAGATGGCGGAAGGCGGCATATACGACCAACTGGGAGGCGGCTTCTGCCGCTACAGCGTCGACCCGTTCTGGAGCATCCCGCACTTCGAGAAGATGCTCTACGACAACGCGGCGCTGATTGCACTCTATTGCGACGCCTGGCTCGTCACGCGCCAGCCGCTGTTCGAGCACACGGTGCGGGGTATCGCGAGCTGGGTCATGCGCGAGATGCAGTCGCCCGCGGGCGGCTACTACTCCTCGCTCGATGCCGACTCGGAGCACGAAGAAGGCAAGTACTACGTGTGGACGCGGGAAGAGGTGAGGGACCTCCTCACGGCCGGGGAGTACGCCGTGGTCGAGCCCCACTACGGGCTCGACGGCGCGCCGAATTTCGAGGGCGAGTCTTGGCACCTGCGGGTGATGAAGCCGCTCGATGACATCGCGACGAGGCTCGATCTGTCGGTAGTGGAATGCGGGAAGCGGCTCGAATCCGCGCGCGTGAAGCTCCTTGCCGCGCGCGAGCGGCGCGTGCGCCCGGGACGGGACGACAAGGTGCTCACGAGCTGGAACGCGATGATGGTGCGGGGACTTGCGCGCGCCGCCCGCGTATTCGGCGAGGAAGCCTGGCTTGCCTCCGCGCGGCGGGCGCTGGACTTCGTCCGGGCGAAGTTATGGCGCGGCGGCCGGCTCTGCGCCACCTCCAAGGACGGCGTTGCGCACCTGAACGCCTATCTCGACGACCATGCCTATTTGCTGGATGCGTTGCTCGAGCTCATGCAATGCGACTTCAGGGAGGAGGACCTGCAGTTCGCGCGTAATCTGTCGGAGCTGCTGCTCGAGCAGTTCGAGGATCGTGCGGCGGGCGGCTTCTTCTTCGTCTCGCACGACCATGAGGCGCTCATTCACCGTGCCAAGCCCGGCCATGACAACGCCACGCCCGCCGGTAACGGCATCGCCGCCTTCGCCCTGCAGCGGTTGGGACACCTCATCGGCGAACCACGCTACCTGGCCGCGGCGGAGCGCGCGTTGAAGCTCTTCTACGCCCCGCTCGAACGCCAGTCCGGCGGCTTCGTGAGCCTCGCCACGGCGCTCGACGAATATCTCTCGCCGCCACAGACCGTCGTCCTGCGCGGAGAAGCCGGCGCGCTGGCCGAGTGGCAACGCGCGCTCGCGAAGCGCTACCGGCCCGATACGCTCGTCATCGCAATTCCCGCAGGCCGGGCGGGGCTGCCAGCGGTCCTGGACAAGGCCGCCCCGGCCGGCGGTGTCAACGCCTGGATCTGCCGCGGCGTTGCTTGTCTTGCGCCCACCAGCGATCTCGCCGATCTCGAGCGCACGCTGTCCGCCGGAAAAGGAGATTGACGGACTTGGGTCGGACCAAATCCTGCTAGAATGCGCGAGCTTTTCGCCCGCAACAATCAAGGAGCCTGTTCATGAAGACTATGGTCACCCTGCTCACCGCCGTGGCTGCGGCAACCTTTGCCGCCGGCGCGCACGCCGCCGACGCCAAGAATGCCGAAGCCCTCGCCAAGTCGAGCGGCTGTTTCGCCTGCCATACCGTCGACAAGAAACTGATCGGGCCGGGCTACAAGGAGATCGCCGACAAGTACCGCAAGGACAAGAATGCGGAGGCAGGCCTGATCAAGAAAGTGAAGGAAGGCGGCAAGGGCGTGTGGGGCGACATTCCGATGACGCCCAACGCGCACGTGAAGGACGAAGACATCAAGACCATGGTGCAGTGGATCCTCTCCATCAAGTAAGCGGCGGCAACTGATTACCGGGCCGGCCCGCGGGCCGGCCTTTTTATTGCACTTGATTCCTGTGCGAGGCACTAGAAATTGACAAGCTAGCCGCCGCTAAGGATAATAATTTCCCCAGTAGCAACAATGATTTATATCAGGGTGCCCACATGATTCGTGTCTCCGTCAACGGCACCGGCTGGTGCTTGGTGCTGGCGTTGCTCCTCGCCGGTTGCGGCCAGCAGTCCCCATCTTCCGGAAGTGTAATCAGGATCGGCCAGGTGTCGCCGCTCACCGGCCCGCAGGCGCACCTCGGCAAGGACAACGACAACGGCGCGCGGCTGGCCATCGACGAAATGAATGCCCGGGGCCTGACCATCGGCGGCGTGAAAGTGAAGTTCGAATTGGTGAGCGAAGACGACCAGGCCGACCCGAAGACCGGCACGATCGTGGCGCAAAAACTGGTGGACGCCAAAGTCGCCGGCGTGATCGGGCATCTCAACTCCGGCACCACGATCCCGGCCTCCAAGATCTACCACGACGCCGGCATCCCGCAGGTGTCGCCGTCGGCGACCAATCCCAAGTACACCCAGCAGGGTTATAAAGGCGCCTTCCGCGTGATGGCCAACGACGTGCAGCAGGGCAAGGTGCTCGGCGAGTACGCGGTGGCGAAGCTCGGCGCGAAAAAGATCGCGATCATAGACGACCGCACTGCCTACGGGCAGGGGCTCGCCGATGAGTTCGAGAAGGCGGCCAAGGCTTCCGGAGCGACGATCGTCGGGCGCGAGTACACCACCGACAAGGCGACGGACTTCCGCTCGATTCTCACCAACGCAAAGGCCAGGCAGCCCGACCTTCTGTTCTACGGCGGCATGGACGCGCAAGCCGGGCCGATGGCGGCGCAGATGAGGTCGCTCGGCATCAAAGCCCGGTTGCTCGGTGGCGATGGCGCGCAGAGCCAGGAATTCATCAAGCTCGCCGGGTCCGCCGCCGATGGCGTCGTTGCCTCCTCTCCCGGCGTGCCCCTCGAGAAGATGCCGGGCGGCAAGAGCTTTGCCGACCGCTACACCGCCAAGTACGGGCAGATACAGATCTACGCGCCGTACGCCTACGACGCCGCGATGTCGCTGATAGAAGCCATGGTAAAGGCCAACTCCGCCGCTCCGGCGAAATACCTGCCCGAGCTCGCGAAGACCAGCCGGCAAGGCGTCTCCGGCCCGATTGCCTTCGACGACAAGGGCGACCTGAAGAACGGCCCGATCACGCTCTACATCGTGAAGGGCGGCAAGTGGAATGCGCTCGAAACCGTCGGCGGCACTGCGGCCGCCGCGGAGAAAAAGTAACCTGGCATGGTGAGCGCCACTGACCACCAGGCAAACGGCACCTGCGGGTGCCGTTTTTGCGTATAGCGTCCAGGATCCCGCGCGGTGGATATCTTTCTCCAGCAACTGATCAACGGCATCGTGCTGGGCGCGATCTACGCGCTGGTTGCGCTGGGCTACACCATGGTCTACGGCATCCTCGGGCTGATCAACTTCGCGCACGGCGAGGTGGTGATGATCGGCGCCATGGTGGCGCTGGCCGTGATCCAGCTCCTGATCGGCAGCGGCGTGCCGCTCCCCGGCCCGCTGATTGCCGCCGTCGGCCTGGCGGCGGCAATCCCGGTGTGCATGGCGCTGGGCTACTCCATCGAGCGCATCGCCTACCGCCCGTTGCGGCAAGCGCCGCGCCTCGCGGCCCTCATCACCGCGATCGGCATGTCCATCGTGCTGCAGAACGCGGCGATGCTCGTATGGGGGCGCCAGTACCATTCCTTCCCGACGCTGCTGCCGGCCACCCCGCATGACTTCGCCGGCGCCACCGTGAACGAACTGCAGCTCTTTATCGTGGCGCTCGCCGCGCTCATCATGGCGGGGCTGCTGTGGCTGGTGCATCGCACGCGGCTCGGGCGCGCGATGCGCGCGACCTCGCAGAATCCCGAGGTGGCGGGGCTGATGGGCGTCAACGTCAATACCGTGATCTCCCTCACTTTCGTCATCGGCTCGGCGCTCGCCGCGGTGGCCGGCATCATGGTGGCCGCCTACTATGGCGTCGCGCACTACTTCATGGGCTTCATGCTGGGACTGAAGGCGTTCACGGCGGCGGTGCTGGGCGGGATCGGCAACATCGCCGGCGCCATGCTGGGCGGGCTGCTGCTGGGGGTGATCGAGAGTCTCGGCGCCGGCTATATCGGTCCGCTCACCGGCGGCTTCCTCGGCAGCCATTACCAGGACGTGTTCGCCTTCCTGGTGCTGATCCTGGTGCTGGTGTTCCGCCCCTCGGGGCTGCTCGGCGAGCGCGTGGCGGATAGATCGTAAGCGGTGAGCGGTCAGCAGTGAGCGGAAAAGACCACATGCAGATTATCCACCGCTTACCGCTTACTGCTTACCGCTTACCCGACGGCAGGAACGTCCATGCTTGAATTTGCGCGACAGTGGGAGAGCCTCCGTCGCAACCCCAAGGTCGTGTGGGCCGTCTACGTCACGCTCGCGGCGCTGCTGATCGTGCTGCCGTTCGCCACCGACTGGGCCCTGGGGCGCAGCTGGGTGCGCATCGCCGCCTTTGCGCTGCTCTACGTCATGCTCGCGCTGGGCCTCAACATCGTGGTCGGCTACGCGGGGCTGCTCGATCTGGGCTACGTCGCCTTCTTCGCCGTCGGCGCTTACTTCTATGCGCTGCTCGCCTCCCCGCACTTCGGCCTGCACCTGCCGTTCTGGCTGCTGCTGCCGCTGGGGGCGGCGGTGGCCTGCATCTGCGGCGCGCTGCTCGGCGCACCCACGCTGCGCCTGCGCGGCGATTACCTCGCCATCGTCACGCTCGGTTTCGGCGAGATCATCCGCATCTTCCTCAACAATCTAAACGCGCCGGTCAACATCACCAACGGCCCGCAGGGTGTGAACCTGATCGACCCCATCCACGTTGGCGAACTCTCGCTGGCGCAGGCGCATTCCGTCCTCGGTATCACCTTTCCCGCGGTCTACAACTATTACTACCTGTTTCTCCTGCTGACGCTGGCCGTGGTCTTCGTCTCGCTGCGGCTCGAGGATTCGCGCATCGGGCGCGCCTGGGTGGCGATCCGCGAGGACGAGGTGGCGGCGGCGGCGATGGGCATCAATACCCGCAACGTGAAGCTCCTCGCCTTTGCCATGGGCGCGAGCTTCGGCGGCGTTGCCGGCGGGCTGTTTGCCGGCTTCCAGGGCTTCGTCAGCCCCGAAAGCTTCACCATCATCGAATCCATCATGATCCTGTGCATGGTGGTGCTGGGCGGGATGGGTCACATACCAGGCGTGATCCTCGGCGCCGTGCTGCTGGTGGTGCTGCCGGAGGCGCTGCGTTACCTGGGGCCGCTGCAGCAGGCGCTGTTCGGGCGCGTGCTCGCCGACCCCGCGGACCTGCGGCTTCTGGTGTTCGGCCTGGCGCTGATCCTGGTCATGCTGCTGCGGCCTTCCGGACTGTGGCCGTCCGCGGTGCGGCAGCGCGAGTTCGCGGCCGGCGCCGGCGAAAGCGGGCGCGCATGACCGCGCCCGCCGGCGGCGGCGCGCTGCTCGAAGCCGCCGCGATCAGCAAGCGCTTCGGCGGCCTTGCCGCGCTGGTGGATGTCTCGCTCGCCGTCGGGCGCGGCGAGATCTTCGGGCTGATCGGGCCCAATGGCGCCGGCAAGACCACGCTCTTCAATGTGCTGACCGGCCTCTACCCGCCGGACACCGGCGAATTCACGTTTGACGGCATTCGGCTCACCGGCATGAAGCCGCACCAGGTGGCGGAGCGGGGCATCGCCCGCACGTTCCAGAACATTCGCCTGTTCGCCAATATGAGCGTGCTCGAGAACGTGATGGTGGGGCGCCACGCGCGCACGCGCGCCGGCGTGGCCGGCGCCGTGCTGCGCACCGCGGCGACGCGCGCCGAGGAAGCGGCGATCGCGGACCGCGCCCGCGCGTTGCTCGATTACACCGGCATCGCCGCCCGCGCAGCCGAGCCCGCCTTTTGTCTAGCCTACGGCGACCAGCGCCGCCTCGAGATCGCGCGGGCATTGGCGACCGAGCCAAAGTTGCTCGCGCTGGACGAGCCCGCCGCCGGCATGAATGCGACGGAGACCGCTGACCTGAAGCGGTTGCTCGAGCGCATCCGCAGCGACGGCGTCACGCTGCTGCTGATCGAGCACGACGTGAAGCTGGTGATGGGGCTGTGCGACCGCGTGGCCGTGCTCGACTACGGCAGGAAGATCATCGAGGGTGCGCCCACCGCGGTGCAGCGCGATCCGGCCGTGATCGAGGCCTACCTGGGAGGCGCGCTTGCTTGAGGTGAGGGGATTGCGGGTCTCCTATGGCGGCATCAACGCCGTCAAGGGCATCGATTTCACCGTGGGCAAGGGCGAGCTCGTCACGCTGATTGGCGCCAATGGCGCCGGCAAGACGACGACGTTGAAAGCGCTCGCCGGGTTGCTGCGGCCGGCCGCCGGGCACATCTACTATAATGGCGAAGACATAACGGCGCGCCCGGCGTTCGAGCTGGTCCGGCTGGGATTGGCGCTGGTGCCTGAGGGGCGCGGCGTGTTCGGGCGGCTCACCGTGGAGGAGAACCTGGCGATGGGCGCCTACAACCGGCGTGACGCGGCGGGTATTACCGCAGATTTCGACCGCGTTTACGGTCTGCTGCCGCGGCTCGCCGAGCGGCGGCGGCAACTCGGGGGAACGCTGTCGGGAGGCGAGCAACAGATGCTGGCCATCGGCCGCGCCATCATGAGCCGGCCGCGCCTGCTGCTTCTCGACGAACCCAGCATGGGGCTGGCGCCCCTCATGGTGCAGAAAATTTTCGAGACCATACGCACAGTCGCCGCCGAGGGCATGACCTTGCTGCTGGTGGAGCAGAACGCCCGGCTCGCGCTCGAGACCTGCCATCGCGGCTACGTGATGGAGAGCGGCCAGATCTCGCTTGCCGCCGCGGCGCAGCAACTGCTCGCCGATCCGCGAGTGCGACAGGCCTATCTCGGCGAGTAAGCGCGCATGCCGGAGTGGAACATCACCGCTATACGCCTGCCCCGCGTGCTGGCGGGGAAATTCGCCCGCCAGTCCCTGTTTGTCCTCGCCACCGTGGCGCTCGCTGCCGCGCTCGGGTTTCTCTACTACAAGACCCAGGGCGCCGACTTCAAGCGCCAGAACGAGGCGCTGGGGCTCCTGCGGGAACTGAAGGAGATCGACGCGCGCTGGGACGTGGAGATCCTGCGCACGCGCACCGATTTCTCCCAGCCGCAAACGCCGGCACTCGACCCCGGGGCGGCGCTCGCCCGCATTGAGCGGGAACTCGCCGCCGCCGCGCAGGCGCTTGACAGCCCGGTGCTCCGGGGCGGTCTGCCCGACCTCGCGAGCGCGTTTTCCCAGAAGGCCGGGATGGTGGAGAAATTCAAGCAGGCAAACGCCGCCGCCAAGCAGGCCCTGCTGCAAGTGCTCGCGTCCGACGTCGAGATCGCGGGGCTGGTGCGCGGTTCGTGGCAGAATTTCCGCGAGCGCGAGCGGCTGGTGGCGGCGGAAAGCGCGGCGGTCCAGCTGATCGCCGTATCATT
>Ga0210379_10000277_pt1 | contig 16173 bp, 11 predicted proteins | sample PLMedo_2_FD_155468 | JGI IMG/M metagenome (GOLD analysis project Ga0210379, IMG submission 155468) | Groundwater sediment microbial communities from an aquifer in East River, Colorado, USA - PLM4_32_coex redo | ecosystem: Environmental > Terrestrial > Soil > Riparian zone | place: USA: East... | reverse complement strand
CGCTGGTGCGCGACAACTCGCTCCGCGTGCTGCTGGTGGACGCGCACGCGCGGCGCCCGGCCCTGACGGAGTGGACGGCGTCGGGCGCGCCGAAGCGTTCGGCGTTCGGCGCGATGCGGAAGCCGGCTCCGCCGCCGGATCCGGCGGCCTCCGAGCGCCTGCGCCTGCTTCCGGTCCCCGATGAATACAAGGGTCCGGGCGGCGCGATCACCGCTGCGGTGATGCGCCAGCTTCTCGATTCGGTGGAGGCGGGGTTCGACTGGGTCATCATCGACGGGTCTCCGGTGCTCGAGAGCCCCGACTCCGCGTCGCTCGCGACCGCCGCGGACGGGGTCGTGATGGTGGTGCAGGCCGGGCGCACCAAGCGTCCGGTGCTCTCGCGTTCCGTCGAACTGCTCCGCAAGGCCGGGGCCCGGGTGCTGGGCACCGTCCTCAATCGCAGGCGTCTGGAGATTCCCGGATTCATCTACCGTCGCATTTAGTGTCCCGAGCCGGAAATCCGTCGTCGCACCGAGGGCGTCCGAATGCACGCGAATTTCCGACCCGGGACACTCTAGGTTCGGCCCATCGCCCTCGTGCGTGTGACCCATCTCCACAGGTGGCCCGCAGAGCCCGCGCCCGCCCGATCGGCAGGGCCGGCGGTTCCCTCGTCGGAATTGCTGTCTGCCGCGCTCGAGTTGGCGCTGGAATGGGCGCGCGAGCCGCGCGCCGTGGTGCTCTCCGGGAGTCACGCGGCCGGCGATGCGGTCTGGGCCGAGTTTCAGGGCCGGCCGGTCTCGCTCTCCGACGTCGATCTCTACGTCCTGCTGGATGACGATGCCGCCTGCCGCGCCGCGCGCTCGCGCCGGCGCCCGGCGCTGAGAGGTCTCGCCCGCCGCTGCCTCGCCTTCGGGCTCGCCGCCCCCCTCGAAGCCGGCTTCCTCACGGCCGCCGGGTTTGCGCGGCTTCCGGCCAGGCCGGGTACCCTCGAGCTTGCGCGGCACGGCCGCGTGATCCGGGGAGACGCACGCGCGCTGGAACTCGTGCCCCGTTGCCGGCCCGCCGACGTGAGCGCGGAGGAGATCCTGTTGCTGCTCGAGAATCGCGGGTGCGAGCTGCTGTGGTGCCGCCCGCGCCTGACCTCACCCGACCGGCTCGAGCGGCTCAAGGGGCGTCACTCGGTTCTCAAGTGCGCACTCGACCTCGCCGGCGTGTCGTCGCTGCTCGGGGGCGAGTACCCGGACGGCGCCGCGGCGCGCGTCGCCTGGGCGCGCCGGAATCGCGCCGCGCCCCGCGACGCGCCGGAGAGGGCGGAGGCGGAGGAGCTGGACCGGCTGTGGGAGTCCGGGTTGTCGTGGCGCGGCGGGGAGGTGACCGCCCGCGAGCCCGCGGAGGCAGCGGAGGCAGAGGAGGAGTGGAGTGCTACGGTCCGCGGCTGGGCGCGCGCGTGGCGGGCGGCGGGCGCCAGGATCGCACCGGAAGCGCCGGCCGAGCCGATCGCACGGGTCGTGGCGCTGGCCCGGCGGGCGCGTCTCAGGCGGCGCGTGCACGAGGCGCTCGCGCCGGACGCCGCGGACGGCCCGGGGCGCTGGCCGCTGCTCGCGCGGGCGGCGGGTGGCACGCTCCGGCACCGCGTCCACGCGTCCGCAACGCTGCTGCTGCACGCGGTCGGGGGTGGATCGGGGCGCGCGCTTCCGCCCGGCGCCTCCGCGGCCCTCGAGCGTCTCGGAGTCGTTCCGCGCGCCGCGTGCGCGGACTGGGAGGACGCGCGACGCGCGGTCGTCCTGGCCTGGGACCGCTGGCTGCTCGACGGCCAGCGCAGCGCGGAGCCGGCATGAATGCGCAGATGATCGTGCTGGTCGTGGACGCGCTGGGCTGGCGCCTGGCCTGCGCCGCCCCGGGGTTCGCGGCCTCCCTTCCTCACCGCAGGCGGATCGAGACCATCCTCGGGTTCAGCTCGGGCGCGCTTCCCACCCTCTTCACCGGGCGCATGCCGGCCGAGCACGGCCGCTGGCTCATGTACCGCCGCGCCCGCGGCTCCGGTCCGTTCGCCGGATTCCAGTGGACGCGGGCGCTGCCGCAGCGCGTGCAGAACAGCGAATCCCTTCGCCGGCTGCTGTCGCGCGTGGTCGGCAGCCGGGGCGTCCGCGGTTACTTCCACCTCTACGACGTGCCGCGCTGGCTGCTGCCGGAGTTCGATCTCCCGGAGCGCGAAGACATCTTCACCGCCGGCGGCCTGCCGGTGGACTCGTTCTGGGATACGCTCGAGCGCCGCGGGCTCGCGTGGCGACAGTGGAACTGGCGCACGCCCGAGGCGGAGAACCTGCGCGAGCTCGAGCGCTGCGCGGCGTCGGGGAAGCCATCGGTGCTGGTGTGCTACACCGCCGATCTCGACGCCGCCCTGCACCACGAGGGCACGGGCGGGGAGGGCGTGCGCGCCCGGCTCGCGCGCTACGGCACGCTCCTCGACCGGCTGGCGGGTGCCCCCGCAACCGGGGGCGGGGGGCCACGGGTCTACCTGGTCTCGGATCACGGCATGGTGGACGTGCGCTTGACCGTGGACGTGATGGGCCGGCTGCGGGGGCTGCGGCTGGGCTGGCCGCGCGACTACGTGGCGTTCTTCGATTCCACCATGGCGCGCTTCTGGTGGCGCGGCGGGCGGGCGCGCGCCGCGGTCACCGAGGCGCTGGCGGGGGAGCCCGGCGGCCGCTGGCTCGACGACGGCGAGCTCGAGCGGCTGGGTGCGCTCTTCCCCGGGCGCGACTACGGGGACGACATCTTCCTGCTCCACCCCGGCGGGCTGATGGTTCCGTCGTTCATGGGGAAGCGCCCGCTCGCCGCGATGCACGGCTACGATCCGTCGCATCCCGACATGGCGGCCCTGCTGTGGTCCAACCGGCCGGTGCCGGAGTCGGTGCGCCGGCTCGCCGACGTCCGCGGCTTCCTCGAAGCCGAGCTCGAAGCGATGCTCGCGGAGGCGGCGTGAAGGGCCGCGAGATCGTGCACAGCGTCACGCGCGGCGCCTTCTATCTCGCGATCGAGAAGGCCTCGGCGCTCCTCTCCGGCATGGCGTACTTCGCGCTGCTGCTGCGCTGGCTGGGCCCCACCAAGTACGGCATCATCACCCTCGCGCTCTCCTTCGCCAGCCTCGCCACGATGGCGACCGGGAACTTCGAGATGTACCTCGAGCGTTACGCGGCGGAGTTCGTCGCCCGCGGCCGGCTCCGCACGCTGCGCCGCGCCCACTACCTGGTGCTTCTGATCAAGCTCGGGCTCGGGCTGGTGGCGAGCGTGCCGGTCATCCTGGCCGCGCCGTTCCTGGCGCGGCAGTTCGGCGCTCCCGAGCTCGCAGCACTGCTGCCGGTCCTGGCGGCCCTGGTCGTGTGCGACGGGTTCGCCACGACGTCGCGCGCCACGCTGTTCGGCATCCAGCAGTTCCGCTGGGTGAGCCTGCTCTCCGTGCTGTTTCACGTCGCGAAGACGCTGCTGGTCGGAGCGCTGTGGGCGTCCCGCCAGGGGCTCATGGCGCTCGCGATCGGGATGGCCGTGCTCACCGCGCTGCAGGGGCTCGCGCTCTCCGTGGTGCCGGGCCTGATGCTGCGCCGGGCGCGCGATCCGGAAGGCGAAGCGGGCGCCGCGGAGCGGGGGCCGCTGCTGCGCTCCGTGTTCGCGTACTGCCTTCCACTCCTCGGCGCGCGCGTCACCTTCGTCTCGGGCCAGAACCTGAGCAAGATCATTCTCGGCAAGCTGTTCACGACGACGGCGCTGGGCTACTTCTCGTTCGCGTTTCAGACCGTCGAGCGCTTCGTCGAGCTGGTCCACACGCTGCCGTCTTCGCTCCTGCCTTCGCTCACCCAGCTCGTCGCGCTCGGGGAGCGCGAGCGGCTGCAGCGGGTGTTCGACCAGGCGCTGCGGCTCATCCAGGTCGCGGCCTGCACGCTCTCCCTGGGGCTGTTCGTGTTCGCCTCCGAGATCACCCTGCTGGTCGGGAGCCCGCTGTTCGAGCCGGCGGTGCCGCTGCTGCGCATCCTGGCGCTGGTCCCGATCGCGCGCACCGCACAGCAGCCGCTCACCATGATCTTCCAGGCCATGCGCGAGCCCTCCCGCGTGCTGTGGCTCGCGCTCATCAAGTTCGGCGGCGAGTTCGGCTCGTACTTCCTGCTGCTCCCGACGCTCGGTCTCGCGGGCGCGGCGTGGGCCAACCTCGCGGGCGCCGCCGTCTCCTACCTCGCGGCCCTCGCGCTGCTCGCCCGCATCGTGCCCGAGGGCGCCCGCCAGCGCGTGCGCACCGCAGCGGTCGCGGTCGGGCTCTCGCTGCCGATCCTCGCAGCCGCCCTGTGGATCGGGGACCACCTGCCCGGCCCGTGGTCGATCGCGGCGCGGCTCGCCCTGCTGCCGATCACGGTGTGGGCCGTGTTCGCGCTCGGTCTGGTGAACGGCTCGGACTTGGAGAAGCTGTCGGGGATCCCGCTCAACGCGCGGTGGATGCGTCTCACCCGCGACACGGTGGTGGCTGCGGCCGGCCGCCTCGCGCGCGCGGCCCAGCCGGGGAGCGCCGGGTGAAGCCCGCACGCGTGCTGGCCGTGGTCCCCGCCTTCGAGGAGGAGCTGAGCCTGCCGGGCGTGCTGGACGAGCTGCGCGCCCGCGCACCCGGCGTGGACGTGCTGGTGGTGGACGACGGCTCGCGGGACGGCACCCACCGCGTCGCGCGCGCGCGCGGCGTCCCGGTGGTACGCCATCCGGTGAACCTGGGCGTTGGCGCCGCGCTCCAGACCGGGTTCCGCTACGCGGTCGAGCGCGGCTACGACGTCGGCGTGCAGGTCGACGCCGACGGCCAGCACGATCCGGCGTTCCTGGCGGTCCTGGTCGAGCCCGTCCTTTCGGGGCGTTGCGACGTCTGCATCGGCTCCCGCTACGTGGCGCGCACGCTGTACCATGCGCCGTTCACGCGGCGCATCGGCATGATGATGTTCTCCACCGTGGTGCGCCTCGCGCTCGGGCAGCGGATCGCGGACACCACGTCCGGCTTCCGCGCCTACAACCGCCCGGTGATGGCGGTGTGCCAGCACGAGTTTCCCAGGGACTTCCCCGATGCGCCGCTGCTGATCGCACTGGCACGCCGGGGATTCCGCCTGCTCGAAGTGCCGGTGCAGATGCGCGGGCGCCAGGCCGGGCGGTCCTTCTACACGCTGGGCAAGTCGCTCTACTATCCGTACAAGAACCTGCTGGCCTCGCTCATGGCGTGGATCCAGCGCCCCGCCTAGTGTTCCGCAACGGAAGTCACGTGCACGCCGCGCGGGTCCCCGTGGCCGCTGGCTGCGTTGCTCCTCCTCGACGTATCTTTGGACACGACTTCGTCGTCGCGCCTTGCCCGCGGCCACGATTCCTCCGCGCGGTCGTGCACGTGACTTCCGCCACGGAACCCTAGGAGGCCACTCATGGATTTCCTGTCCCGAACCCAGGTCGTCACCGCCTTCGGCGCCGTGGGCTTGGCACTCTTCGTGCTCGACCTGGTGCGCAGACGCAAGCTCTCCGAGGAGTACTCGCTGCTGTGGGTGGCGTGCACCGTGACGATTGCGGCCCTCGGCTTCTCGACGCCGCTGCTCCTCTGGCTCACCCGGCTGCTCGGCATGGTGGGCGCCGCCTCGACGGCGTTCGCCGCCGGACTCGCCTTCGTCATGGCCATGCTGCTCTTCCACTCGGTCAAGATGTCGCGGCTCGGACGTGAGAACCTCCTCCTGGCCCGCGAGCTCGCGCTGCTGCGCTACGAGCTCGAGAACGTGCGTCGCGGCGATCCGGGAGGGGAGGGCGCTTGAAGCGGACGCTGAAGCTCGCGGTCGGAATCCTCGTGTCCGTCGCATGCGTGTGGTGGTCCATGCGGGACGTCCGGCTGGCCGAGGTGTGGCGGGCGCTCCGGCAGGCGAACTACATCGGGTTCGCGGCGGTGATGGCGAGCACGCTCATCGGCTTCTGGATCCGGGCGGTGCGCTGGGGCGCCCTGATCCACGAGCCGCGCCCGATCCGCCGGGGGAGCCTGTTCGGCGCCACCATGATCGGGTTCATGGCGAACAACGTGCTCCCGCTCCGGCTCGGGGAGTTCATCCGCCCCTGGGCGCTGGCGCGGCGCGAGAAGCTCTCGCGGTCCACGCTGTTCGCGACCGTGGTGGTCGAGCGGGCGATCGACATGGTGACGCTGCTCGTCATCTTCGGCATCTCGCTCCTCGTGCACCCGATCTCGAGCGAGACCGAGGCCGGACGGATGACCCAGGCGGGCGCCAGCGTGCTGGTGATCGCCTGCGCCGCGCTCACCGTGTTCGTGGTCGCGCTCGAGCGCTCCGAAAAGCTCGCGCGCGCCGTGATCGACCGGCTCTCGGCGCCGCTCCCGCCCCACCTGCGCGGCCGCGCCGGCCGCGCGCTCGACGGCTTCGTGAAGGGCCTCGGGGTGTTCCGCGACCTGCCGCGCGTCCTGTGGGTGTTCGCGCTCTCGTTCGTCATGTTCGGCGTGATCGTGCTCGGCCTCGCCGCCGGGATGTGGGCGCTCGGCATCGAGGTTCCGTGGTACGCCGGGCTCGTGATGCTCGTGATCACCGCGATCGGCATCATGGTGCCGGCGGCTCCGGGCTACATCGGCACCATGAACCTGGCCTGCATCGCGGGGCTCGCGATCTTCGGCGTGGGGAAGGATCTGGCCGTGCCCTTCTCGTGGTTCTACTGGGCCGGCCAGTGGCTGCCCGTCACACTGCTCGGGTTCTACTACCTTCAGCGCGAGGGGCTCTCCCTCCGCTCCCTGGGGCGCATGCAGGAGGGGTCGGCGTGAACCGCGCACCCCGCGCGTCCTGAACCGGGGTTCCGCGTGCCCCGCCGTCCGGTTCGCCCGGCCGTCCCGGGCGGCCTGCCCGCGCGCGTCCCGGAAGCTGCGCACGGCGTGACCCCTTCGCGGGTGATCCGGTTCGGGCCGGCGCTGATCTGCGCCGCCGTCGCCCTTCCGATCCCGCTGCCCGCCGCCGGCCACGCTGCGCTGATGGCGTTCGCGCTCGGAGTGATCCCCGGCGCGCTGGCCGCGCGCCGGCTCGCGCCGGGGGCGTCGCCCGCCGTGCGCGCGATGCTCGCCCTCGGGCTCTCGCCGTTCCTGTGCGCCGCCCCGGCCGCGCTCCTCGTGCTCTCCGGCGCCTCCGTCGCGCTCGCAGCTCGCGGGGTCGCGCTCGCAGCCGCCGCGCTCGCGTTCCTCGACGCGCTGCGCCCCGGGTCTCCGGCGCGGGCCGGCGACGACGACCGCCCGGCATGGATCGCGGCCGCGGCCTTCACCGCGCTGGTGCTGGTCCTGCTCGCCGGGAATCCCTTCCTGCCGCCGCGCTCGGACGGGTGGTTCCACGCGGCGGTCACGCTCCAGCTCGCCGGGCGCGGGCTGCCGGTCGAGGACCCGGCCTTCGCGGGGCTTCCCCTGCTCTACTTCTGGGGCCCCGCTCTGTGGTGCTCGTTGTGGCTCGCGCTCGTTCCGCGCCTCGCACCGTGGACGCCGTGGATCGCCTTCAACCTCGCGGGGGCATTCGCGACGCTGCTCGGCGTGGTCGTGCTGGCGCGGCGGCTGGGCGCCGCCCCGCGCGCGCAGGCGTTCGCGGCCGCGCTCGCCGTGCTGGGCTACGCGCCCTTCGCGTGGATCATGGTCGCAGCGCGCGCGGCCGGCGGCGAGGTGCGCGGCATTCCCGAGGTCCTCCGGCTCCTCACGCTGGGCGTGGACCCCGCGCTGCGCGCGCTCGACCCCGGCGTCCTCCACGTCTCGCTCCTGTTCTTCGGCGACAAGTTCCTGGTGCTCACGCCGTTCGCGCTGGGCCTGGCACTGTTCGCGGCGTTCGTGCACGCGCTCCTCGACCTGATCGAGCGTCCGGGCGGGAGGACCGCCGCGGCGCTCGCCGTGGTCCTGGCCGCCGCGCTCTTCACGCACACCCTGGTCGGCTTCACGTGCGCGCTGCTGGCCGGGGTCTGGTGGCTGTGGGGACTCGCGCGCGCGGCGCGCGGCGAGGACCTCGCCCGCCGGGTCCTCGCTCCGCTCGCCCTGGCGGTCGCGGCCGCCGGGCTGGCGCTCGCTCCCTATCTGCTCGCGGTCGCGGCCGCCAAGCAGCGCCAGCTGTCGAGCGGCCTCTCGCCGCGCTCTCTCGCTTCCGGGCTCATCGCCGGCGCGCTCTTTCTTCCCGCCGGCTTCGCGTGGCTCGCCCGCGCGCGCGCGCCGGCCCGGGAGCTGCTCGCGCCCGCTCTGGCGTTGGCGCTCCTCGGGCTCGGGCTCCGGCTGCCGGAGAACAACCAGAGCAAGTTCTGGAACCTGCTCTTCCTCCTGCTCGCAACGCCCGCCGCCCTCGCCTGGCACTCGGGATTGAGTAGCACCCGCGGCGCCGTGCGGGGCCTGCTCGGGACCGGCCTGCTGGTGGCGGTCGTTCCCACCGTGGCGGCCTGCCTCGTCGGGTTCGCGTGCGAGCGCGGGCAGAACGAGGAGCCCGCTCACTTCCCATCGCCGGGGGCGCGCGCGGCGTGGAGCTGGGCCCGAGCCCACACCGCGCCGGAGGCGGTGGTGGTGGACGCCGACGGGGCGAGCGACATGCTGGTGCTCGCGGGCCGCAGCGCCCTGTGGGGCGGAGGCGTGGTCGAGCGCGACTGGGGCCATCCGGCGCCGGCGCTCGAAGTCCGGCGCCGCGCATCGCGCGAGCTGTGCGCGGGCGCAGAGCTCTCGCCCGACGTGCGGGCGCTCCTCGAAGCGTTGCGGCGCGACGTGGTCGTGGTGGAGCGCGCGGCGGCGGACTCCGGCCGGGACGCGCCCGCAACGTTCGGAGGCGGCCGCCTCGCGCCGCTCTTCCGGAACGCCGAGCTCGCGTTCTACCGCTGGGAGAGCGGACGATGAGCCGCCGCTCGAGCCTCGGGCTGCTCGCGGGCGGGGTCGCCCTGCAGCTCGGCCTGCTCGGGGGCGCGATGTCCTTCCTTCCCGGGCCGTGGCGCGTGGCGCTCGCGTTCGCGCTGCTCGTCCTGCTGCCGGGCGCGGCCATCGTCCGGCTCGGGCTCGTGCCACCGGGAGGCGCGTGGCTCGCACCGATGTGGGCGGCCGGCTTCGGCGTCGCGTGGAACGCGCTGCTCGTGCTCGCCACCCGCGCGCTCGGGCTCCCGTTCACGGTGCTCGCGGGCTGGGGCGCCGCGACCACTGCCGCGCTGTGGCTCGCGGTGATCGCGCTGCGGCGCGGAGCCGCTTCGGAGGCGGTGGCACCCGGCCGCCCGCCCGCGGGCGGCGCGGCGGAGCCGCTGAGCCGGACGCCGTGGGCGCTCGCAGCGGTTCTCGCCGCCGCGCTCCTCGGAGCACTTCACGCCGGCCGGCCCGGCACGCCGATCACCTACTACAGCGACTCGCCCGATCACATCGGCACGGTGCGCCGCATGATGGCGGGCGGGGACGCGTTCCCGCGCGATGCGTTCTTCAAGGATGCGGGAGGGGCGGGCGTGGACCCGCGCAAGGCGCTCTGGCATCCGCAGGTGGCGCTGATCGCGAGGCTCGCGCGCGTGGAGGCCGTCGAGGCGTGGACCTGGGGCTCGGCGGCGATCGCGCCGCTCTTTATCCTCAACGCGGCGGCGTTCGGCTGGCTGGCCGCGGGAGCGAGGGGAGCTGCGGCCACGGCGTGGGCCGCGCTCCTGCTGGGGGCGGGCGCCGTCGGCTGGGCGCCGCTGCGCAAGGCGGTGTTCTCCACGTTCCTCGCCGATCAGATCTGCTTCGCGGCGGCGATCGCGTGGCTCGCCGACCTCGGCGCGCGCACCCGGCGCTCGCGGGCCGCTCCGGTGGCCCTGGCCCTCTCCGCGGTGCTGGTTCATCTCTACTCGGCGTTCCAGCTCGCGCTCACCACCGGGGCGTACCTCGCGGGTCTCGCCGCCCGCGAGCGCGGCTCGAGCGCGGTACTGCGGCGCGCGGTCGGAACCGCGGCCGCGATGGCGGTCGCGAGCCTGCCGTTCGCCCTGTGGCGCGCCCATCACGCCGGCTCGCCCGCGAACGTGATCCACACGGAGACCCAGGGCCTGATGTGGCTCGCCGGGCAGGTCCGCGTGGTCTCGCCCGGCGTGATGTGGGACTGGATCGGCGGGATGTGGATGCTCTTCCCGCTCGCGTGGTGGCCCCTGTGGCGTCACGGGCGCCGGAACGACGCCGCGCTCTACCTGCTCACCACGTCGCTGGGCGTGGCGGTCGTGCTCTTCAGCCCGCCCATCGTCTCGTGGCTCGAGCCGCGGGTGGGCTACCTCCTGATGCGCGCGGTGTGGATGCTGCCCACCGCCGGTCTCGTGGGGCTCTGCGCCATCGCGCTCTCCGCGCGGCTGCGGGCGCCGGCCGGGCGCGGAGCGCGCGGGCGGATCGCGGCCTGCGCCGGCGCGCTCGTGCTGCTCTACGCCCTCTTTCCGTTCGCCCGCGACACCGCCCTCACGCTCATCCGGCCCGGCCGGTTGGCGGCGTTCGAGAACGAGATCAGCCCGATCGCCTGGCGCGCCGATCTCCGCTGGATGGACGAGCACCTGCCGCCCGGCAGCGTCGTGCTGTCCGACCCCGCGACCTCGTACGCAGTTCCCATGCTGAGCGGGCTCTACGTGGTCTCCCTCGTGGACCAGCACAGCTCGCCCAACGACCCGGACGCACTCCGCCGCCTGCTGGACGCGCGCGATGCGCTCGACCCCTACTCGGCCTGGGCGCGGACCGGCGAGGTGGTGCGCCGCTACGGCGTGAACGCGATCGCGCTGAACGGGCGCTTCCCGTCCGCCCCGCACTTCAACTACTGGGCGCCGAGCCGCGAGTGGTATCGCGCCGCGCGCGCGCGCCTCGACCGGCATCCCGATGCGTTCGAGCGCGTCTACGACGAGCGCGACTTCGTGGTGTACCGCGTGCGGCGCGCGGCCCTCGATTCGCTCGATGAGCCCGCCCCGCTCAGGCCCTACGTCGCACGCTTCGAGTCCGGCCGCTTCGCGATCGCGCGCCGCACCGGCGACGATTCCCCGGCGCTGCACGGGCTCGTGCTGTGGCCGCGGGTCCTGGCGCCGGGGGACACGCTGCACGGCGTGGCCGAGTGGCGCGCGCTCGGGGCCCTGCCCCCCGGTTCCTACCGGGTGGCGGCGCGCTTCGACCGGGCGCTGCCGGGCGGCTTCTCGCCGCCCCCGCCGCTCGCCAAGCCCGCGCGCAAGGTGCTGGAGCGCGTGACTCACGAGCTCTACCGCTTCCGTGCCGACCACCTGCCGATCGGCGGGGCCTACGGGGTGGATCTGTGGCGCCCGGACGAGGTGGTGCGGGACTCCTTTACCGTCACGATCCCGCGCGAGGCGGCCGGCGGCGACTACGCCGTGGAGATCAAGATGTACCGCACGCCCCACTATCCCAATTTTCGGCTGAGTGACTACTTCTTCGATCGGGATTACTTTTCAGGGCTGCGCGCCGGCGCGATTCGCGTCGAAAAGGGCGGGCCGGGCGCCGAGCCCTCCCGCGGGCCGGTAGCACAGCCGGACATCTCCGGAGGTCATTAGTGTCCTGTCTCCGAAATGACTTGCCAGTCGGCCGCCGCTGCATCCCGGCTGGCTGCGTTGCTCCTCCTCGACGTATCGAGGGGATACGACTTCGTCGTCGCGCCTTGCCATCCGGGCGCAGCGGCGGCCTTTGTGGTCAAGCCACTTCGGAGACAGGACACTGACATGTGCGGCATCGCAGGCGTCTTCCACTACCGGGATTCGGGTTCCGCCGACCGCGACCTCGTGCTGCGTCAGATCGGGGTGCTCCGGCACCGCGGGCCGGACGATCAGGACGTCTGGTGCGATGGCGCGGTCGCGCTCGGACACCGCCGGCTCTCGATCGTGGACCTCTCGCCGGGCGGGCACCAGCCCATGCCCAACGAGGACGGGACGCTGTGGGTCACCTACAACGGCGAGCTCTACGGCTGGCCGGAGATCAAGTCGTGGCTCGCGGCGCGCGGCCACCGCTTCCGCGGCCACAGCGACACCGAGGCGCTGCTCCATCTCTACGAGGAGCACGAGCTCGGCCTGTTCGAGCACCTGCGCGGGATGTTCGCGTTCGGGCTCTACGACCGCGCGCGGCGCCGCCTGGTGCTGGGGCGCGACCGCCTCGGCATCAAGCCGCTCTACTATCACGACGACGGCCGGCGGATCGCGTTCGCGTCCGAGCTCAAGGCGCTCGCCCTCGATCCCGCGGTGGCGCGCGATGTGGACCCGGGCGCGATCGCCGATTACCTGACGTTCCAGTACGTGCCCGCGCCCGGCTCGATCCTGAAGGGCGTGAAGAAGCTCCCGCCCGCGCACTACCTGGTGTGCGACGCGGGCGGCGTGCGGGTCGAGCGCTACTGGTCGCTCCCGGTCGAGCCCGCGCGCGGCGGGAGCGAGGAGCACTACCGCGAGCGCCTGCGCGCCCTGCTCGCCGAGGCGGTGCGCCTGCGGCTGGTGGCGGACGTGCCGCTCGGCGCGTTCCTCTCGGGCGGGATCGACTCGAGCGTGGTGGTGGCGCTCATGTGCCAGGCGGTGGGCGAGCCGGTCAAGACCTTCAGCATCGGGTTCGAGGAGGAGGACTTCAGCGAGCTCTCGCACGCCCGCCGCGTGGCCCAGCACCTCGGGACCGACCACCACGAGCTGATCGTGCGCCCGCGCGCCCTCGAGCTGCTGCCGCGGCTGGTGTGGCATCTCGACGAGCCGTTCGCCGATCCCTCGATGATTCCCACCGCGTATCTCTCGGAGATGGCGCGCCGGCACGTGACCGTCGCGCTCTCGGGCGACGGCGGAGACGAGGGCCACGCCGGCTACACCACCTACCAGTGGGCGCGCCAGTACGCGGGCGTGGACCGGCTGCCGAAGGCACTGCGGCGGATCGCGGCCTCGGGCGCGCGCTGGCTCCACGGGGATCACCCGCTGGGACGCAAGCTCCGCCGCGTGGGGCTCGACGTCGTCGACCGCCACCTCGACGTGATGGCGTACTTCCCGCCGCACGATCTCGAGCGCGTGCTCTCGCCCGAGCTGCGCCAGCAGCTTTCCGCCCACGACCCGTTCGCGGCGGCGCGCGCCGCGCACAAACGGGCGGCGGCGGCGGCCGGGGACATCCCCGCGCTCCTCCATCTCGACGCCACGACCTACATGATCGACGACGTCCTGGTGAAGGTGGACCGCACCTCCATGATGCACTCGCTCGAGGTGCGCGTGCCGCTCATCGACCACAAGGTGCTGGAGTTCGTGGCGACCATGCCGTTCGAGCACAAGCTGCGCGGCAGCGTCGGCAAGTGGATGCTCCGGGAATGCGTGCGCGACCTCCTGCCGGCGGAGATCCTGAGCCGCGGCAAGCAGGGCTTCGGGGTTCCGCTCGAACACTGGTTCGGCGCCGAGTTCGGCCGCCTCGCGCGCGAGGTGCTGTACGACCACCGCGCCCGCGACCGCGGCTGGCTCGACCCGCGCGGCGTCGAGGACGTGCTGGAGGCGAAGGGATTGCGCGACGAGCGGCGCATGCGGCAGGTGTGGGCGCTGGTGTGCCTCGAGCTCTGGGCGCAGACCTATCTCGATCGCCCGCGCGAGAGCCTCGACCGGCCGCTCGCGCCTCTCCCCTCGGGAACGGCGGCGCTCCGGGATCCCGCCGCCGCATGAACCTGGCGTTCCTGATCGGACGCTTCCCGCCGGGAGTGTTCGGGGGCGCCGAGATCCAGGCCGAGGGCTGGGCGCGCCGCCTCGCGGACCGGCACCAGATCACGGTCCTGACGCGGCACATCGACTCCCGGCTCCCCGCGGTCGAGACGCGCGACGGCTTCACCGTGCGGAGGCTCCCGGTGACCCGCTGGCCGGTACTGCGCGCCGCCTTCGACATGGTCCGCACCGGGCGGGCGGTCGCAGGGCTCGATCCGCGGCCCGACCTGCTCCTGTGCTTCCAGACCTTCGTGAGCGGGCTCGCGGGCGTACGCGCTCAGGCGCGCACCGGGATCCCCGCGCTGGTCTGGGTGCGGGGCGAGGACGAGTACCGCCCGGCCGCGCCGACCACGCGGCTGGTCTCGGTGCGCGTGTGGGACCGGGCGCGCGGCGTGCTGGTGCAGAGCGAGGCGAACCGCGCCCTCGTGATCGAAGCGCTCCGGCGTTTCGCGCCGGCGAGGGCCGCGGGCGTCGCGGAGAAGATCGCGGTCGTCCCCAACGGGCTCGACCTCCCCGCGCCGCCGTTCGCGCGCGGCGGCCGCGTGCTGATCGTCGGCCGGCTGATCCGCGACAAGGGCGTGGACGTGGCGCTGGACGCTGCGGCCGGGCTCCGCGCGCTCGTGACCGTGGCGGGGGACGGCCCCGAGCGCGCGCGGCTCGAGGCGCAGGCGCTGCGTCACGGCCTCGATGCGCGCTTCGAGGGCAACGTCGGCCGCGAGCGGCTCGACCGGCTCTATCGCGAGGCGGCGTGCGTGGTGCTGGCCTCGCGGCGCGGGGAAGGGCTCCCGAACGTCCTGCTCGAGGCCTTCGCCCACGCGCGTCCGGTCGTCGCCACTCCCGTCTCGGGGGTGTGCGATCTGGTCGTCGACGGTGTGAACGGCCTGCTCGCACCGCCCGGGGACGCGGGCGCACTGCGCGTTGCGCTCGCGCGGATCTTCAACGAGCGCGGCCTCGCCGACCGCCTGGGCGACGCCGCGCGCGAGACCGCGGAGCGCTTCGCCTGGGACCGCGTCCGCCCCGCGCTCGAGGATGCGCTCGAGCGCTGGAGGGCGAGGTGAGCGCGGAGGGCCTGAGGACCGGGCGCGGGCGGGTGTGCTTCTTCGCGCCCTACCTGTGGCCGTCGTTCAGCGACGGACGCATCGAGTTCGCGGGAGGCGCCGAGGTGCAGCAGGCGGCGCTCGCCCGGGGGCTCGCCGCGGGCGGCTTCGAGGTCTCGGTCGCCACCTGCGACTATGGGCAGGGCCGGCGCGTCGTGCGCGACGGCGTCACCTTCCTCGCCACCCATCCGCCGTTCGCGGGACTGCCGGTGGTGCGCTTCTTCCATCCCCGCCTCAGCGGGAACCTGCGCGCGCTCCTCGCCTCGAGGGCCGACGTGCTGTACGAGCGGGGATCGGGCATGCAGGCCGGGCTCGCGTTCGACGTGGCGCGCTGGACGCGGGCCGGATTCATCTTCGCCGCCGCTCACGACACCGATGCGTGCGCGGACATGCCGCTGGTCGGGATTCCCAGAGACCGCTGGTGGACGGCGCGCGCGGTGCGCGGCGCCGACGCGATCATCGCGCAGACCGAGGTCCAGCAGGATCTGTTTCGCCGCACCTGGGGGCGCGAGAGCGTCGTGATCTCCAACCTCGTCGAACTGCCGGAGTCCCCGGTGGATGCCGGGAGCCCGGGCGCGGTCCTATGGCTCTCGACCTACAAGGACTTCAAGCGCCCCGAGTGGGTGGTCGAGCTGGCGCGCCGGCTGCCGTCGCTCCGCTTCATCATGGCAGGCGTCATCCCTCCGCCGCCGCTGACCGCGGAAGTGTTCGAGCGGACGCGCGAAGCGGCGCGGTCGCTGCCGAATCTGGAAGTGCGGGGACACCTCGACCACCGAAGGCTGGGGCCATTCTTCTCCTCCGGCGCGCTGTTCCTCCACACCTCGCCGATGGAGGGCTCACCGAACACGATGCTGGAGGCGTGGGCACACGGCCTGCCGACCGTCTCCGCGGTGGACTTGGACGGCATCGTGTCCCGCGAGGGCCTGGGCGAGGTCGTGGGGGATCTGCCCGGGATCGAGGCCTGCCTCGGGCGGTGGATGTCGGATCCGGCGCGGCGCCGGGAGGCCGGAGCGCGGGCCCGGGCCCACGTGGGGCGCCGGCACTCGCCAGCGGGCATCGTGGAGCAGGTGGCGGGCGTGATCGAGGGCGTGATCCGGGTGGTGCGGGAGAGGCGTTAGGCTCTGTCCGAAAAGGCCGGGGCTTGGCCGGGATTACGGGTTTCGGGCCGTCTCCTGGAGCGCGGGGTGCAGGGCTTCGATCCAGGCGAGGGCGCGCGCGAACGTCTCGCGCTGGCGCGTCATCTCGAGAAACCCGTGCACCGTGCCGGGCCACACTTCGATCTCGAAGCGCCCGAGCTCGGCGGCGCTCAGGCGCGGGAGCAGGGTCCGTTCGGCGACTCGAAATGACTGGTACTCGGGGTCGTCGGCGCCGTACAGGAACAGCGCGCGCGCGCGGGAGCGGACCAGCGCCTGAAAGTGGTGGA
>Ga0210379_10000276_pt1 | contig 16182 bp, 14 predicted proteins | sample PLMedo_2_FD_155468 | JGI IMG/M metagenome (GOLD analysis project Ga0210379, IMG submission 155468) | Groundwater sediment microbial communities from an aquifer in East River, Colorado, USA - PLM4_32_coex redo | ecosystem: Environmental > Terrestrial > Soil > Riparian zone | place: USA: East... | reverse complement strand
GCTCATGTTGGTCTGGAACTTCGCGCCTCCCTCCGGGACGACCATCATCCCCAGCTCCTGACCCGCGGCGATCACCTGCTGCCGCTGGTCGCGGCGCGGCTGCTGGTACGACTTGACGGAGATCGCCCCCACCTCCTTGAGGCGGCGCAGGTGGAACAGAGCGTCGTCGTACGAGTCGATCGCCGCGGTCACGCCGGGATACGTGGCGCCATAGAGGATCGTCCCGGTGGAGAAGATGCGCGGCGCGACGATCTCCCCCGCCTTCTGCAGCTCGGCGGCGGCGAAGATGCTGTTGGTGTCGTTCGACGGATCGTGGATGGTGGTGACGCCGAAGGCGAGGTTCGTGTACTGCATCCAGTTCTGGTCCGGGATGATCCCCTCCTGCGCGAAGGGACCATGCGCGTGCACGTCCACGAGCCCGGGGATAATCGTCTTGCCGGTCACGTCGAACACGACGGCGTCGCCCGGGATCTTGACCTCCTTCGCCGTCCCGACCGCCTCGATCCGGTTCCCCTTCACCACGATCACGCCGTCCTCGATCACCTCCTGCTGCTTCCCCGCGTCGCGCATCGTGACGATCCGGGCCCCCTTCAGCACGATGGTGCCGCGCGGGTCATCCGCCGCGACAGTCAGCTTCAGGTCGATCCCCTCCTCGACCGGCTCGGGAAGCTTCTCGGGCGCCCCCGCCAGGAACGCGAAGGCATCGGTCAGCTCCCGCGAGTACAGCTTCGCCCCGTGCGACCAGTGCAGGGTCGCGCTGTCTCCGGACCAGTGCAGGAACTCCCCGGCGCGCTTCGACACCTGGCGGACCGGGATCGACTTGGTCTCGCCGCCGATCTCGACCGTCTTCCCGGTGAGGGTGAAGGGAGCCACATAGGCGTTGTAGTTCTCGGTGAAGGCAATCCAGCGCCCATCCGGCGAGAGGCTGAACTCCGTCACGGCCTTGCCCCTGAGGTGGGTGCGAGGATCGAGCCCGTCGAGATTGACGCTCTTGAGGACGATCTGGGTCTCCTCCTCCGTATCGGAGAAGAAGACGCGGTCGCTCGCCGCGCCGAAGTGGGCCCCGTTCCCCGACTTGCTGATCCGCTTCGCCCCGCCGCCGTCGGCGGAGGCGACATAGATCCCCGGATCGACCGACCACGCCCCCGACGTCATGTACCCGTCGGTGAACTTGCGGTAGACGATCCGCGTCCCGTCCGGCGAGAAGCGAGGCTCGACGTAATGGCCCGGCTCCTTGGTGAGGATCCGCTCCGCCCCGTCCGCCAGGGAGATGACGCGCACGCTGCCGAGATTGACGTCGTTCCAGGTGGTGAACAGGACGAGCCTCCCGTCGCGGCTGAAGGCGGGATGGAACTCATCGTGGTCGCTCTGCGCCGTCAGCCGCCTGGGCTTACTCCCCTTGGCATCGCCGACGTACAGCTTGCCGAGCGCCTGGAAGATCACCTGCGAGCCGTCGGGAGAGACGGTCACCCAGCGCGGCATCCGGACCTGGAACTCCGGCGGCGCCACCTCAACCGGGAAGCGCAGTGCGGGGCGGATCTTCCGCTCGCTCCGCACGTGGACCGGGATGACCACCATTTCCTTGCTTGCCACGTCCACGCGGCGGATCTTGCCGCCCGACCAGAAGACGATGCTTTTGTCGTCGGGCGTCCAGGCGAAGGCCGGCGTGTTTCCCTGGCTACCATCCGTCTCCTGGAGGTCGCGGTCGAGCTGATCGAACAGCGGCCGCTCCACGCCCGATCCCATCTCCTTGACGTACAGGGCGCTGGTGAACGCCGGCGTGCGCTTGACGAAGGCGAGGAGGCGGCCGTCATGCGAGGGGGTCGGCCGGATCGCCCCGCCGGCCCCCTCGACGTACGAGTCGACCTCGCCGGTGGTCCGGTCGAGTCTGCGGATCACGAAGATCTGGCCGGTTGCGTCCTTGTTGTACTGCCAGACCCGGCCGGCGGTCGTGTCCTGGCTGAAGTAGACGTAGCGCCCGTCCGGCGAGAGGCTCGGCTCGGCGATGTTCTTCTGCGCCTTCGGCCCGTCGGGCCGCTCGAACAGCGGCAGACCCCCGCCGCCGCCGAGGTGGAACAGCCAGATCTCACCGGCGGGTATGCTGCGCGTCGAGGTGAAGTCTTTCTTGGCGAGGAGGTAGTCCCCCCCGGCGCTCCACCAGGGGTTGTGGACGAGGTGCTCCTTCTCCTCCGAGATCGCCTTCGCGCTGCTGCCGTCGGCATTCATGACCCAGAGGTTATCGCCGCCCCCCCGGTCGCTGATGAAGGCGATCTTCTTGCCGTCGGGGCTGAAGCGCGGCTCCGTCTCCCACGGGATTCCCTCGCTCAATGCCTTCGCTTCGCCTCCGGCCATCGGCACCGTGTAGAGATCGCCGAGCATGTCGAAGACGATCGAGCCCCCGTCAGGGCTGACGTCGATGCTCGACCAGGTGGTCTCCGCGGTGTCGATCCGCACCGAGGTCCACTCGCCCGGCGGGGCCGCGACGTCCCATTTCTTCTCGTCCTTCTTCTTGTCGTCCTGCGACTCGGCGGGAAAAGCGGACCTGCCGGCGCTGACCGCGATGACAAGTGTGGCAACGATGGCAATCCGGCGTGCGATTCTCATGGGTGGTACGCTCCGCGACTGGAATTGTGACCTGGACTGCAGGCCGTCAACTGGAAGGGGAGAATCCTACCGCAGCGGAGGTGGGGTCCGCCCAGGCGGGTCGGGAATCGTGGACGGAGGTCGCACGCCGTCCGGGATCAGCGGCTCCACACCGCGAGCAGGTCGTCGACCGCGTGGAACAGGTCGGCGAGCGAGCCGTTGTTCACGAGGCGCGCGTCCGCAAGCTCGAGCGTCGCCTGAAGTTGTTGCGCGCTCGGGTCCGCGGTGTTTTCCTGCGCCTCGCGCCGGGTGAACTCGGCGAGCGTATCGCCGTCCCCCGCGCGTGCGCGGCGCTGCGCCCTCTCGAAGCGCACCTCGACCGGTGCGTCCACACCGAGGAGCCGGAAGCCGGGAAGGGCGCGCAGCGCCGTGACCTCCGCGGGGTTGCGGATCGAGTCGACCACATCGCGTCCTTGGAGCCTGCCGGCGATTCGCAGCGCCAGCGTCGCGGGCCCCTCGCGCCGGCGGAGGTCGTTCCCGGTCGCGATGAGATGAACCCGCTCGGCCGGGAGGCCGCGCCGCGCGGCCTCCTCGCGCACGACATCGGAGAGGGAATGATAGGCAAAGCCGCGGCGCCCGAGGTGCGCGGCTACCTCGGACTTTCCGGAGGCGTTCGGCCCGGTGAGCCCGACGATCTGGAGCGAGGTGACGCGCGTCATCGGGTCGGCCGTGAAGGCTGAAGTCTCGAGGAGTGCGACCGCCACCCCCAGGGGGAAGACCGCGGTTCAGCGCGGATCAGTTGTCGCCAGGGCGCGCCTTGAATCCGAGCCGTCCTACGCGACGATTGCGCGGTCCCGGCCCAGGGATGACGGTCGGGGCGCCGGCCGCATTGGGCTGATTGTCGATCACCACGCCGGGGCTGGCGTTCGGATCCCCGGGGACCACCGTCGGCTGCTCGGCGGGCATCTCGACCGGCTCGTCGGCGACAGGCTCCGGCTGCGCCTGTACGGGCGGCGCGAACCCGGCGGGTGAGCCCCCCTCACGCCCGCCGCGGATCACGTTCAAGGGGTCGGCCGCGACCTGCGTCCCGGCAAGGTCGTCCTCCACCACCGCGACGGCGCCGGCGGGGAACGCCATGGTGTTCCCCCCGCCGAGCGTGGCGACCAGCTCGGCTCCCTCGGTGCGGACCGATTCGGCCCGGAGGACACGCCCATTCTTCATCTGAATCAACTTGCCGCCGGCCTCGGCGAAGGAGGGTAGGCCACATATCACCAGCGTAACTGCCGCCAAAGTTCTTTTCATCGGTTCTCCTTCCGCTCGGCCCCCGGCTCTTCCGACCGGCCGCGGGTCGCTTCAACCTCCGGTCGCCCATCGGGGCTGACCGCACCGAACCAGCGCGTCAACTCCGCCGCGGCGGGCTTGCCGCGCGGCGTGTAGTTTCGATCTCCTGCGCCCCCCTCTCCCCACCAGAGGTAGAAGAAGGCGCCCCTCAACTCCCGCACCCCGGACCAGGCGTCCACGAAGGCCCGGTAACAGCGTCGTTGCAAATCCAGGTCGGCCGGCCGCTCTGCCGTGTAATCCCACGGGTCATCGGCGGCGCCCACCCTGCTAGGATACCCCACCTCGGTGATGAGGAGGGGGCGTCCCTCGTGCCGGGCCCACGATATCAACGCATCTCGAGGCCCCGTCCATCCCGCCGTCAGCTCGGCGACCGACGGTTCGGGCGCCGCCGAGAGGCGGAAATAGGCGTTAACCCCCACGAAATCAAGGGCGTCCCAGAAGCGGACGTCCCGGTAGTGGTCCCAGTTCGCCGAGTAGAGTACCCTCCCGTGGTACGCTCCCCTCACCCTCGCAATCAACTCCCGCCATTCCGCCTCGTGCGCCTCGCTGGAGCATAGCTCGGAGCCGATGCTGAGGACCTCGATCGACTCCGCCTCCGCCAGCCGGGCGTAGTGGAGGATAAGCTCCCCGTACGCCTGGAACCACCCCTTCCAGTCCGGCGGTTCGATCGTCCCTCGCCACTCCCCCGTGTCCAGCTTCTGAACGTGAACGAGCGGGAACAGCATGACCCGCATGCCCCGCTCGTGCGCCAGACGCGCCGCCGTCCGTATCGCCTCATCACTGGGGGTTGCCCAGCGATCATCGGAGAAGGTCAGCGAGCGAGTATCCGGCGTCGCTTTCGGTACCACCAGCGAGACGGAGTCAATGCCGAGCCCGCGCATCTCGTCCAGCTGGGCTCGAATGTACGTCGATTCTCCCCGGGAGAACAGGCCAAACGCCATGCCGCGGAAAAAACGGCCGCTTCCCGTGGGCGCGTCAACCCTGGCTTCGGCCGCCCGTGGCGAGGCCTGGGGGGACGCCCACGCCATCACGCCGCAGCAGGCCAGGGCCGGACCGATCCAGGAGATCCGCATTGAGGAGGGGATTATGCGACCGCGCCCGGCCTCCGTCAGACCGCCGCGGGGGAGGGTCGCAGAGCCGGCCCCACGCTGCGCCGAGACTGGAACTCCGGCAAACCTACTCGAACCAGATCTCGATGTTCTCGCAATCGCCGTCGTTGATCTCCAGCTTGAACACCTGCTCCGGCCCCATCTTCTTCAGCGACTGCCAGAGGTTGTCGAGGTCGAACCCCTGCTTCTTGATCTCCGTCATCACCTGCGGGCCGAGCGACTCGAGCAACGCCTCTGCGAAGGAGAAGGGCATGTTGACCTTCACCTTCTCGACGTTGTTCTTGCAGTCGAACACACGCACCTTGATCCACTGCGGCTCCGGCCGGTTCGTTCCCGTCGCCGTGGTTCCTCCGCCGCACTTCGACGGGTCGATGCGGATGATCGCCATGCATATTTCGTTGCGGAACGCCTTGTCGTCCTCGAGTCGGTATCCCTCGACGAGGACCGGCAACGCCTGCGCCTTCGCTTCCTTCTGCCCGGAGAGCTTGGAGACCTGGATCCCCGCGAAGACGCGGGAGTAGGGGTCCGGCCCCTTCAGCCCGTCGAGCAGGATGCGCAGCAGCGACGCATCCCCTTTCGAGACCTGCTCCCCAGCCAGCGACAGCAGCGCCACCCGCGCATCCGAGCAGAGGATCGAGTCGTCGCCGCCCGCCGCGCAGTGCCCCTGTAGGAAGGTCTGGTAGGCGAGAACGGCATCGGCCGGCCGTCGCAGCCGGTCGAGCGCACGGGCGCGGTAGAACGCCGCCTGCGACGCGTTCGGGCCGGTCGGGTCGCACGCGAGGAGCTTGTCGGCATCCTCGAGCACGCCCCCCCAGCGCTGATCGAGCGCGTCCATCTTCAGCAGCTTCGGCAGCGTCTCGCACTCGGAGGCGCGAGCCGTGTTGCCGGCCGCGAGGAGCCCCAGGGCCAAGCAGACGGTGAGGCGGCGAGCGTCAGGCAATGGTGCCTCCCAACTCTTGTTCCGCGACGCGGATCTTGACCAGCAGCTGGTTGCGCTGCACCGCGGCCCGCAGTTCCTGGATCCGCTCGAGGTCGGCGCAGTCCTTGAGGGTCGAGATCTCCATCAGGATCCCCTCGAGCTGGTCGCACAGGTTCGCGGCGCGCGCCAGCTCCGGACGGTCGAGATCGGTGCGCAGCAACTGCTTCCGGCGCAACAGCTCCAGCGAGCGCTGCCGCTCCGCGGAGATATCAATCTCGTTGCGCGTGCAGCGGACGGGGGTATCGAGCACGTTCATCAGGACCGCGCGCGACTGCTCGAGGTAGCGGTGGGTGTTCTGGCGGGCGAGGCTGCGCTCCACGCGATCCTGCATGTCGGCCGAGACCTCGGTGGCGACCGGCTCCACCGCCGGCCGCGGGTTGGCGACGGCGGGATCCGGGCCGGCCGAGTCGGGCGCGGAGGTCCGGTGGACGAGCAGGGCCGTCAGGCCGACCGCCAGGAACACCCCGGCCGCCTTCAGGAGGAATGCCGGCCGCAGGGCGAAGCGCGGTCGCGGGCGGAACGCCGTCACCCGGGGAGCCGACTCGCGATGCGCCCGGGCGGTGGTCTCGACCGCGAATCGCTCCCAGTCAATCTCGTGCTCGCGGGCGGGCCGTGCCGCCTTGCCGAGGGCGCCGACCAGGCGAGCCAGCGCCTGCTGCTCGCGCGCGCAGGCGGCGCAGGCGGCGAGGTGAGTCTCCAGCCGCGCCAGCTCGCTCGGCGAGAGGTCGCCCGACGCCTGCAGCGTCAGGTCTTCCTGGAACGACTCACAGCGGCTCATGCGAACGGCCCCTCCGTGCCTTCGAAGTGCAACTTGAGGCTGCGGGTGGCGCGATGCAATGTCGACTTCACCGTGCCCAGTGGGAGCATCTTCAATTCCGCGATCTCCTGCAACGACAGGTCCTCGAAGTAGCGCAACTCGAGCATCTCGCGCTGCGGCGCCGGGAGCCTCCCGAGGGCGCGCCGGAGCGCCGTCCCGAGCTCCTGGAGCGACAGCGCCTCCTCCGGGTTTTCGGCCTTCGGATCCTCGAGAACCCGGCTGGCCGACCCCTCCTCGTCGTCGAGCGACTCGGTGGGTGCTTTCCCCTGCTTGCGCAGCAGGTCGATGCAGTGGTTCGCGACGATCCGGTAGGCCCAGGTGAACGGCTGAGCCCGCGGCTCCCAGCGGTCCCGTGCCTGGTGGATCTTGACGAAGGCCTCCTGCACCGCGTCCAGAGCTGCCTCATGCTCCCGGAGGTAACGCATCGCGATACGGAAGAAGCGGCGCTGGAACCGGCGGACGAAGGTCTCGAAAGCGCCCGGCACGTCCCGCTGGACCGCCTCCATCAACTCCTTGTCAGTGTCCTCCAACCGCCCCTCCCCGCGAGTCGGGCTGGCACCGGGGACTGGGGACCGGGTCCGCCTGCGGGGTCGAGCCCGGCGGGCGCCCGGCGTTGGGTGGAACGGCACGGCCCTGCACGGGGTTCCGGCGCAGCCCGATCATCGACCCTGGCCACGGCGAAGGACCAGGTTCCCCAGCACGAACACCCCGGCCCCAATCCCCAGCAGGAGCAACTCCTGGTACATGTCCTGGGTCTGGACACCCAGCACCAGCGCCCAGGCCGCTGTCATCATCCCGGAGAGCTGCAAGAGCTTGCCCAAGTAGAACATGGCGGGCGAGAGGTTACCCCGCTGCCCGGGGAAAGGGAAGCCACCCGCGCAGCGAGGGGGGGCAAGCGTAAGTAAGTTTTGCTGTGACAATCACTTGTTTGCGTTCCCGAGGCGGCAATTCCTTGACCCCACCCGGGCGTTCCGCTACTGTTCGGGCGGTGCGAGGCCTCCCTTCCCCGACCCAGGCTCCCGGCCGATGAGCGACTACCGGCGGCTCCTCCGCTACCTCCGCCCCTATACGGGCCGCTTCGCCGTGGCGCTGATCTGCTCGGCTCTGGTCGGCGCCTCGATGACCGCGCTCACCAGCATGGTCATCCCGATCTTCAACCAGTCGCTCGCGCCGGCCGGCTCCGCACCCCCCGTGGGAGGGGAGAAGCTGGATGCCCTCACCCTGCTCGACAGCGTGATCGACCTGGACGCCTGGGCGGCGGCGCTCGGCCGCCCCGCAGACGGTGGGCGCGGCTTCGTCGTGGTCCCGCTCGTCCTCCTGGTGCTGTTCATGTTCCGCGGGGTGACCCTCTACATCTCCGCGTACTACATCATGGACGTCAGCCTGAGGATGGTGCAGGACCTCCGCCGCGACCTCTACGAGGCGGTGCAGCGACAGTCGCTGCGCTTCTTCGCCCATCACCCTACCGGATTACTGATCTCGCGGGTGACGAGCGACGTCGACCGCATCAAGATCACCCTCTCGCGTCAGCTCGAGGACGCCTTCCGGCTCGTCTTCACCCTGCTGGCCATCGTCGCCTACGTCTTCTACCTCGATTGGCGACTGGCGTCGATCTGCCTCGTCATCGTGCCGATCGTCGCCTTCCCGGTGGTCCGCTTCGGCCGCAAGCTCAAGCGTGCCTCGCGCCAGAGCCAGGAGCGGATGGCCGATGTCGCCAACCTCCTGCACGAGACGATCACCGGCACCCGGATCGTGAAGGGGTTCTCGATGGAGGCCTTCGAGATCGCCCGGTTCCGGGAGGCGCTCCAGAGGTTGTTCCGCTTCGACCTGAAGGCGGCACGCAGCATCGCCATCCTCCCCCCAGTCCTGGAACTGATCGGCGCCCTCGCCGGCGCGCTCCTGTTGTGGCACGCGGGGAAGGAGATCGCGGCCGGCACGCTCGACCGCGGCGCGTTCCTGGCGTTCCTGGCGGGAGTGGGAGTGGTGTACTCAAACATCAAGAAGCTGTCGAAGATCTACAACGACATCGTGCAGGCGATGGCGGCCGCGCGCCGGGTGTTCGAGGTCCTCGACACTCCGCCGGACGTGGTCGAGGCGCCGGCCGCGGTCCCCCTTCCGCCGTTCAAGCGCGAGATCCGGTTCGAACGGGTCACCTTCGCCTACGACGGCGATCCCGTGCTCAAGGAGATCGACCTCACGGTACGCGCCGGCGAGGTGGTGGCGCTGGTCGGACCCTCGGGGTCGGGCAAGACCACGCTGGTGAACCTGCTCCCCCGCTTCTACGACGTCACCTCGGGGCGGGTGACGCTCGACGGCGTGGACATCCGGGAGGTGAGCTTCGACTCCCTGCGCGGCCAGATCGCCCTGGTCACGCAGGAGATCATCCTATTCAACGAGACCGTCGAGGCGAACATCGCCTACGGACGGCCCGAGGTGCCGATGGCACGCATCCGCGCCGCCGCCGTCGCGGCCTTCGCGGAGGAGTTCATCGACGCATTGCCGGAGAAGTACCAGACGGTGCTCGGCGAACGCGGGCAGCGGCTCTCCATCGGCCAGCGCCAGCGGGTGTCGATCGCGCGCGCGCTGCTCAAGGACGCGCCGATCCTGATCCTCGATGAAGCGACCTCCGCGCTCGACACCGAGTCGGAGGCGATCGTGCAGCGCGCGCTAAGCAATCTGCTGCAGGGCCGCACGGCGCTCGTCATCGCGCACCGCCTGTCGACGGTGCGCTCCGCGGACCGCATCGTGGTGCTCGACGCCGGCCGTATCGCGGAGGAGGGAACCCACGAGTCGCTGCTGGCGCGGGGAGGGCTCTACACCCAGCTCCACCGGGCGCAGGCGTTCCACGACACCCCCACCGCGCCGGCACCGGGCGCCGCCTAGCCTGATGCCGCTCGTGAGCGCGTCGCGCCGCGCCGCGGCACTCGTCCTCGCCGCCGGGATCGTCCTGCTCCTCCCCGGGCTCGGGAACCGCGATCTCTGGAATCCGAATGAGCCGGTATTCGCCGAAGGGGCAAGGGAGATGCTCGCGCGCGGCGACTTCCTCGTCCCGTGGGTCAACGGTGCGCTCTACGTCGACAAGCCGATCCTGTACTTCTGGGCGATCCTGGCGGGATCCGTGCCCGCCGGTCGCGTGACGGAGACCGCGGCCCGCCTCCCCTCGGCGATCGCCTCGATCCTGCTGCTGCTGGCCGTCTATCGCTTCGGCGCCAGGGCGAGGTCGGTGCGCGCCGGGCTGCTCGGCGCGCTCGCGCTCGCGACGATGCCGATCTTCATCTGGGAGGGGCGCTTCGCCCAGATGGACCCGATGCTGGCGCTCTTCATGTTCTGCTGCCTCACCTGCTATCAGCGGGCCCGGGAGGGAGCGGAGACGCGATGGCTCGCCGCCTCCGGCGCCTGGGCGGGGCTCGCATTCCTCACCAAGGGACCGGTCGGTCTCGTCCTGCCGGGAGCCGCCGCGCTGGCGCATCTCACGTGGGAACGGGACCTGCGCTTCCTGCGGCGCCCGGGCTGGATCGCCGGTGCCGGCGCCTTCGCGCTGGTCGGCCTCCCCTGGTACGTCGCGGTCTGGGGTGCCGGACACAGCGTGTGGCTGACCGAGTTCTTCCTGCACCAGAACCTCACCCGCTTCGTCGACCCGTTCGACCATGCGCAGCCGTTCTATTACTACGGCATCCGCTTCGTGACCGACCTCTTCCCCTGGTCATGGCTATTGCCGCTGCTGTTCCTGTGCCGGCCGCGGCGCTCCGACCCCGAGGCCAGCGCCTGGCGGCTCTGCGCGGCGTACGCTCTCGTGGTCGTCGGCTTCTTCTCCATCTCGGGCGCCAAGCGCGGCGTCTACATCCTGCCGATGTATCCGGCGTACGCCCTGCTCGTCGGCGTGAGCCTCGATCGAGTCGCCGGGTTCATCGCGGCGACCACCGCGCGCCGCACCCTGCGTGGACTGCTGCTCGCGGTAGGCGCGCTGCTCGGGATCGGCGGGATCTGGCTCGCGATCGCCGCGTCCCGCCGCTACCCCGAGTTCGCGGCGGCTGGCTGGCTTCTCGGCGGCCTCCTGGCGGCAACCGGGATGGCCACGGCGATCGCCTGTGCCCGTCACGGGGGCCGGCGTCCGCTGGCCGCTCCGGCGGCGCTGATGACGGGACTCGCGATCGTGTACCTCGTCGCAATCCTGGCGGTCGCGCCGCGGGTCGATCCCCACAAATCCGCGCGCGCCTTCAGCCAGAAGATCCTCTCCCACGCCGGGCAGACCCGGCCGGTCCAGTCGTTCCGCTTCTGGAAGTGGCGCTCCGAGTATCTGTTCTACACCGGGCGCCTGATGCCGATCCTGGGGACGATTCCCGAGGTCGAGAAGTATTTCGCCTCTCCCGAGCCGGTCTTCCTCCTGGTCGAGGAGAGCGATCGCGCCGATCTCGAGGTCGGCCTGCGCAGTCCATGCTATCGACTGGAGTCCGACGACGTCGGCGAGAAGCGCGTGACGCTGTTCTCCAACGTCCCCGCGATCGCCCCACCGCCGTCATGAGCGGGGAGGCATGCGAGGGGTCCGGAGCTTCCACCAGATCGCATCAGCACCGGCACGCGGCTTGCTAGAATGCCAGCGACCCCGCGGTCGTAGCACGCGGGAATCGGCTTTCGTGCCAGTGCACACACATAAACCTGAACCGAGGAGGGTGACTTGACCAACACCCTGCGAGAAATCGCCCATCCCTGGGGGTACGGCACCCGGCGGCTCGCCCTGCTGGCGGTCCTGCTGCTCGCCGGCGTCGGCTGCCGCGTCGAGCCTGGGGCCGGCGGCGGAGATCAGGAGCTCCTGCCGGCGAATGCGGCCGCCGGCCGGGGCGCCGGCGCGGACCTGCTGCGCGAGGGAGAATGGGTCTACCGCGAGTACTGCGCCGGCTGCCATGGCGAGAACGGCGACGGCAAGGGACCCGCGGCCCGTTTCCTGAATCCCAAACCACGCGATTTCACGACGGCGATCTTCAAGTTCACGGGCGTCGTCGCGGGCGGGCTGCCGCGCGACGAGGATCTGATGCGGACCCTCGTCCACGGGCTCCCCGGCTCGTCGATGCCGTCCTGGCGACTCCTCCCGGAGGAGTCGCGGCGCGCGGTGATCGCCTACCTCAAGACGTTCTCGCCGGCGTGGAGCGAGCGGGGGCCCGCGCCGCCGATGGAGATCAGCGAGGACCCATTCAACCCCGGCGATCCCGCCTCGGTGGCGCAGGCGGTCGCGCGCGGCCGCGTCGTCTACCACGTCCAGGCGACCTGCTGGCGCTGCCACGCGGCGTTCGCGACCCAGGCGGACGTCGATGCCATGGCCACCGCCGACGGCGAGCTGGCACCGCCGCTCCGCCCGGACGTGACCGCGCCGCGCGAGGTCGACGACTCGTGGGGCGGGAAGATCCTCGCCACCGATTTCCCGCGCGCCCGCCTGAAGAGCGGCAGCTCGCTCGGCGATCTCTACCGCACCATCGCCGCGGGGGTGGGGGGAACGGCGATGCCGACCTGGAAGGGGGGGCTCCCGGAGCGGGACCTGTGGGCCCTCACCTACTATGTCAAAACGCTCGCGGATGAACGGTGGCGAGCGCCCCATCCCATCCCGTCGCAGCCACCGGCCGCGGCCGCGAGGTGAGCATGTCGGAGAAGGCACGGTATCAAGACGACCTGGTGCTCCGGTCCCTCGTCCGCGCGCATCTCATCGCCGGGATGGTGGCGCTCGCGATCGGCCTCCTGGCGGGACTGGCGTTCTCGTTCCAGTTCATCCAGCGCTACTGGTTCCCTGGCGTCGAGCTGCTGTCGCCGGGCCGGGTGCGCATGGTGCACACCAACATCCTGGCGTACGGCTTCATCGCCAACTCCTTCCTCGCCGGGTTGTACTGGGTGATCCCGCGGATCACCGGCCGCCCGGTGCTGTCGCGCCCGCTGAGCTGGTTCATCTTCTGGGCCTGGCAGGCGATCCTGCTCGCCACCGGCGTCGGCATCCTCGGCGGTCAGGCGCAGGGAGTCGAGTGGGGTGAGACGCCCATCTTCATCGACCCAGTCGTCGTGGTCGGGCTGATTCTCGCCGCCGTCAACTTCCTCGCCCCGGTCGTCAAGAGCGGCGGCAAGCCGATCTACGTCTCGCTCTGGTACTTCACCGCGGGGCTCGTGTGGACGGTGCTGAACTACCTCATGGGGAATTACGTCCCGCAGTTCTTCCTGCCGGGCGCCAGCGGCGCGGCGGTAACCGGTCTGTTCATTCACGACCTCGTGGGACTCTTCGTGACCCCCCTCGGCTGGGGGCTCCTCTACTACTTCGTCCCCGTGATCCTGCGCAAGCCGATCTGGAGCCACGCCGTGAGCCTCATCGGGTTCTGGGGGCTCGCCTTCTTCTACCCGCTGAACGGCGTGCATCACTACCTGTGGAGCCCGATCCCGATGTTCGCGCAGTACGGGGCGGTGGTGGCGACGGTCGGGGTGGAGATCGTCGTGACGACCGTGTTCATCAACTTCATCGCGACGCTGCGCGGCAGCGGCGCCGCGCTGGTGGTGAACCTGCCGCTGCGGTGGATCTACACCGGCATCGTCTTCTACCTGATCACCTGCATCCAGTGCTCCTTCCAGGTGCTGCTCACCGTGCAGAAGATCATCCATTTCAGCGACTGGGTGGTCGGGCACGCCCACCTGGTCATGTTCGGCGTCTTCGGGTTCTGGATCTTCGGCATCACGCTCGAGCTGTGGCCGCGGCTGTGGGAGCGCCCCTGGTACTCGACCCGGCTCAATACGTGGCACTACTGGCTGACCGCCCTCGGCACGGCGGTGATGGTCATCGACCTGACGGCCGCGGGGCTGGTCCAGGGGTTCGCGTGGCGTGACCTGTCGCCATGGGAGGCCTCGCTGCGCTTCTCCTACCCCTTCTGGATGACCCGCAGCATCGCCGGAATCGCGATCCTCGCCGGGGCCATCTGCTTCTTCTACAACCTGTGGCGCACGGCCACTGGCCCGGCCATCGCACCGGCCCCCGCCGCGGCGCAAGCGGAGGTGATGGCATGAATCCACTCGAGCGATTCAGCGCCATCGTGCTCATTGCCGGCCTCGCCTTCTTTGGCCTGGCCGCGGTGGTCGAGGCGTGGCTTCCGTGGCAGACGCTGCGGGACCTGCCGATGCAGTCGGTCGAGGAGCTGGCGGCGGAGGTGACCCCCGACTTCCTCGACCTCGCGCAGCGCTATCCCGAGCCGTTCCGGCGCCACTTCGGCGAACCGACACCGGCCTCGTTCGCGCGGGCGCTGCGGCGCGGCCGTGACGTCTACATCGCGGAGGGGTGCTGGCACTGCCACTCGCAGTTCGTGCGGCCGGTGTCGCACGAGGACCGCCGCTTCGGAGCCGTGTCGTACCCCGGTGAGTACCAGAATGAGCTGCAACTGCCGCAGCTCTTCGGCACGCGCCGGGTCGGCCCGGACCTGATCCGCTCCGCCGGCAAGCACTCGAACGACTGGCACCTCGCCCACTTCTGGCAACCGACGACGGTGGTCCCCTCCTCGGTGATGCCGTCGTTCCCGTGGTTCTTCGACCCCCCCGCCGGAGAGGCGCTGCCACAGCCGAACGACCGCGGCCTGGCGATCATCACCTTCGTCCAGTGGCTCGGCTCCTGGGCCGAGCAGCCCGACGCCCCGCTGCTAGTCCAGACCTCGGCGCCGGCGCAGGAGGCAAACCCATGACCCGCTCGTACCGGCCGCTCATCACCTGGATCGTCCTCACCGCCGTCGCCATCGGCGGCGGCACGTTCTGCCTGAAGCTCTACGAGTTCATCCGCACCGCAAATGAGGGGGTGCTCCCCGGCTTCGCCTTCGCCACCGTCTTCTCGTACTTCATCGCCACCGCAGGCTTCCTCTGCCTCGCGGTGTGGGCCTACCTGAAGGGGCACTACCACGACCTGGAGGAGCCAAAGTTCCGCCTGCTGCGAGACGAGGAGGAGCTCGACCGGCGCGAGGCGGCCGCGGCAGCCCCGGACGCGAGGGGGCGGCGATGAGCGACTCGAAGCGACAGGCGCCGGGCGAGCCGGAGGAAGGGCCGGGCGCGCTCACCTACCACGGCAGCCGCTTCCCCTGGTGGCTGACGCTCCTGTGGCTCGCCTTCGCCGTGTGGGGCGCCGTCTACACGCTGCTCTACTTCGTGCCGGACCTCACGGCGTGGCTGGCGCAGTAGAGATGACCGCCGCGCGCTGCACCCAGTGCGGGGTGCCGCTCGGGCGGTCGCGCGCGCGCGGCGCCGGCGACGCCATCGCGCCGCGCTTTTGCTGCTACGGCTGCGCGCTGGTGCACCAGCTGAGCAGCCAGGACGCCACCCACGGCGAGGCAGGGAAGCTGCTCGCCCGCCTGGGGCTTGCCGCCTTCCTCAGCATGAATGTGATGGGCCTGAGCATGGTCCTCTACGCCGGGGATGCCGCGGCGCTGCCGGCCACCGCCGAGCCGGGAGAGGCGGCGTTCTACGGGCTGTTCCGCTGGGTGCTGATGCTCTTCGCCGCGCCGGTGCTCGCCCTGCTGGGTGGCCCGATCCTCCGCAACGGCCTGCGCGGCTTCGGCCGCCCCGGGACCGGCGTCGACTCGTTGATTGCGATCGGCGCGCTGGCGGCGTTCGCCCTGAGCGCCTGGGCGACGATCGCCGGGGATGGACCGGTCTACTACGAGACCGCCTGCATGGTGCTGGTGCTGCTGACGCTGGGCCGGTACCTCGAGGCGCGGGCGCGCACCCATGCCGCCGCCGCGCTCGCCGCGATCGTCCCCGCTGGACCCGCCGAGGTCACCGTCCGGCGCGGAGAGGAATGGGTCGAGATCGCTCCGGCGCTGCTGCGGATCGACGACACCCTCCGCGTCCTCCCGGGGTCGATCCTCGTGGCGGACGGCGTGGTGGTCGAGGGGGAGGGTGGAGTGGACGAGTCGTCCCTCACCGGCGAGCCGCTGCCAGTCCACAAGGAGCGCGGGGATCGCCTCCACGCCGGCACGGTGAGCGTGGAAGGGGCGTTCCATCTCCAGGTGACGGCGACGGGAGAGGAGGCGCTCGCGGGCCGCATTCGCCGGCTGCTCGACGAGGCGCGCCAGGCGCGAGCGCCCATCGAGAGGCTCGCGGATCGCGCCGCCTCGATCTTCACGCCGGTCGCCGTGCTGGCCGCGGCCGCCACGCTGATCTTCTGGGCGCCCCGCGCAGGCTTGGGGACCGCGCTCCTGCACGCGCTGGCGGTCCTGCTGATCGCCTGTCCCTGCGCGCTCGGTCTGGCGACCCCGCTCGCGATGTGGGAGGCGCTGGGGTGCGCGGCCCGGCGCGGGGTGCTGGTGCGGAGCGGCGAGGCGCTCGAGCGGCTCGCGCGTGTCCGCACGGTG
>Ga0210379_10000274_pt1 | contig 16242 bp, 8 predicted proteins | sample PLMedo_2_FD_155468 | JGI IMG/M metagenome (GOLD analysis project Ga0210379, IMG submission 155468) | Groundwater sediment microbial communities from an aquifer in East River, Colorado, USA - PLM4_32_coex redo | ecosystem: Environmental > Terrestrial > Soil > Riparian zone | place: USA: East... | reverse complement strand
CCGCCCCAGCCGCCGCCGCCCCACCACGACCTACCACGACGGCCACGCCCCCCACCCATCAGCGCCGCACCCGCCATTCCCCTGAAGATGAGGACGAGGATCACCAGCGCGACGATTCCCGCCACCGCTCCCGGCCGCAGAGGACGACCCTCGGCGCTGGGGGGAGCGGCCGGCCCGCTCAACGTCACGTGAAACTCGTCGGCGAACGCCTGGGCCAGGAGGTTGACTCCGGTCTCGATGCCTGCGCCGTAGTCCCCCCGCGCGAGGGACGGGACCATCGCATCCCGAATGCGCCCCACGCGGCCATCGGGGAGAAAGCCCTCGGCACCGCGCCCAGTGGCGATGAAGATGTCGTGGCTGCTGGGCACGACGAGCACCACAACGCCCAGATTCCGCGCCGGGTCGCCGGCCTCCCCCGTTCCCCCCAGCTTCCATTGCCGCCCGATCTGCAGCGCAACGTCGCCGGCCGAGTGTCCACCCAGGTCGGGCAGGGTCACGACCGCGATGTCGCCCCCCGTCTTGTCCCGTACTTCCCGCAGCACCCCCTCCATCCGTTGGGTCACGGCGGCGGGAATGACGCCGGCGAAGTCATTCACAAACCCCCGCGGGGCCGGGAGTTGAACCGCGGAGGTCTGAACGATCAGCCACAGCGCGCGCCACATGGGAGAGGAAAGCTACACCAGCCGGGATTGTACGGGACGGCTTGACGGTCGCGCGGGAACGGCTTAAATGGTAGAGGAAGAACTTCGGTATCGAGGTTGCATGAAACCGCCGGGCACCTCCTTCTTGCTCGCCAGCTCCCTCCTCGCATTCGGCTGTGCCCATGGCGCGCGACATGAACATGCGGCGCCGAGGCCGATCGGTCTCTTCATCGACGAGGATCGGATTCGGCGCTCCGGCGGCGCGACGGCGTGGGACGTCTTGAAGCGGGAAGCTCCGGTCATGTCGTTCTCGGAAAACCGCAACGGGCAACCGTCCCGGTTGGGGCGGCGCGGCCGGGCGAGCATCATCCTCCAGGACTCCCCCCTGGTGTTTCTCGACGGCGTGCGGATGGAGGACTTTCGCGTCCTCGCCGACCTCCCCGCGGCGACGCTGCAGGACATCTGGGTGCTCACCGGTATCGACGGCACCACCTATTACGGGACCGACGCCGTGGCCGGCGTCGTCCTGGTGCGCACGAAAAAAGGCACCGCGAGCTAGCTGATGATGGGACGCAAGGCGACGGGGGAGGAGCCACAGCGGCCCCTCCCCCGTTTGACTACACCCGCACTTCCCGACGATTACGGATTACGATCGATGCACGACGTGAAGTTCGGGTTGTTGAGCTCGTCGATCGGCACCGGGAAATTCACATCCGTCCCATAGGTCGGGTACGGCGGTTTGAAATACGCACCCGTGGGGAAAACGGATTCGGTTGCCCGACCGTACTGCCGGATGAGCCGACGCATATCGCTCAGCCGATGAGCGGTGAGCCACAGCCACCGCGCCCGCTCCGCGAAGAGCAGGTTGACCGCCCCACCGGCGGCGGTGATGTCGGCCGTCGTGAGTGCGGCCATGGGAGCGACCGCCGCCACACCGACCCGGTTGCTGTTGAAATAGGCCGGCGGGGCAGCCCGAATGGCGTTGAGCCCGGTCAGGAACCCACCCCCCGCGAGCGTATCACCCGCCTGTAAGGCAGCCTCGGCGCTGATCAGCAACGCCTCAGCCCCGGTGGCCACCGTCACCGTAGCACTGCGATCGCCATACCGCAGGTTGTCGAATTGTGGAGTGCCACCGTCGAATCCCACATCGTTGGACGGTGTGCGGGTGAACGGGGTGCGCGGATCGGCCACAAACCGATAGGGGAAGCCGTTGATCCCTTCCCGATCGGCCACCGAGTAGCGCTCGTTGGTGACGTTGGCTTGGAATATCCCGTTGTTCTGCCGCGCCGTGTTCTCGTCATGTGCGACGGTGTAGGCGAACGACAGCGCAACCGGAGCCACGGTCGTAGCGGCCGCGGCAAACTGCCCGAGATCGTTCTGCGCGCGTGCCTTGCCGACCAGCGCCAGGTTCACGATGGACGCAGTGGCCGTCGAGGCCAAGGCCAAGTTGAACCGGGCAATGGCCGTGTCGAGCAGCTCGGTCGTCGTGAGCGGGCCTCCGTACGTCAGAGTACCGTCGGGATTCGCCTGACTCACCGGAACGCCCGAACAGTAGTTCTCAGCGAAAAACACGTACGAGAGTCCAGCGAGGCCGAGCATTTCGGCGTAGCCCGGATCGGTCGTCGGGTCGGCCAACAAGCTCGCATAGCTGGCGGCGGCGCTTTCGACCGCCCGACGTCCGCGGTGGAGGTTGCGGAACACGGTCTGCATCGAGGCATTATCGGTCGTGTTCCGTCGTGCATCCGTCGCGATCCGATCGGGGAACGTCTCGGAGTTCACCCATTCGTCACCGAGCATCCCGCCGATCATGATCACGCCCTCTACCCCGCCGGAACCTTGCGCCCCGGAGCCGGAGTACGAGAGGTCGAAGTCGCCGATGGCGCCGGCCCGGATGGTGGGCAGCACCGACGGATCGTTCAGATTCCCCGGCGTGACGATGTCGGGATCGTTGATTTTCAACAGGTCGCCACATCCGCTCAACGGCAGCAGCAACGCCACCGTGAGCACTATGAGGCCGCTCAGCAGGAAACGCGTAGGCCTGCCGCGCCCGCTGGCCGCCTGGGTCGTGAGAGTAGTCATGGTCGTCTCTCCGGGCTCAGAAGGTCACGTTGACGCGGACGATGAAATAGCGCACCGGCGGCTGCGTCAGGAAGTCGGCGGTGTTGAAATTCGACTGGCCGGCGTCGTTCAATTCGGGATCGACGCCCGAGTAGTTCGTCCAGGTCGCGAGGTTACGGCCCGTCAGCGTGAAGCTGAGAGAATTCGCGCCGATGCGGGACGCCCACTGGGCCGGGGGCGTGTAGGTCAACGACACCTCGCGCAGCTTCACGAACCCCGCATCCTCGAAGTAGCCGGTCTCGAGACCGTAGAACAAGGCCGCCACGGCCCGCGCCTGATCGGAGAGCGAGGCCGTGGGATCATTCACCGCGCGGCAGTTCGCGAACGACCCGCAGCGGAACTGCTCGGTGCTGTTGTCCAGCGTGTTGCCGAACCGTCCGTCCAGCAGGCCGTACAGCCGGAAGTGATGTAGGAGGTTCACTTCGGTCGACACCGTGCCGCCCTGCGTCGGCAGCGGCGAGCCCAGGAATACGGGGCTGGGACCGACGGTGAGCTCACCCGACCCCGGGTTGCCGTCGATCAGGCCGTCCCCGTTGACGTCGTTGAACGTGTAGGGCCGGCCCCAATAGCCGCCCAGCGGATAGCCTTCTGCCTGCCGCTGCGACGCGCCCCCGAGACCGAAAATGATGGGCGCAATCCCCGGGCCCAGCTCGATCAGCCGGTTCCGGTTGCCCCAGGCGCTCGCCGTGACGCTCCACGACAGGTTCGGGCGGTTCAGCACCTGAGCGGTCAGCAGCAGCTCCACGCCCTTGTTGCTCACCTCGCCAAGATTCTGGAACCGCGTGGTCGGTCCGCCCAGCGACGGCGCGAGTGTCCGCGCGATCAGGGCATCCCGCGAGTTCTTGTTGTAGAACGTGAACTCGAGGTGTACGCGGGAGGACAGCAGATCCGCGTCCAGGCCCGTCTCGAACTCCGTGGTGTGCTCCGGCTTCAGCGTCGGGTCGCCGAGCCCACCGACGGTGATGGCCGGCGCGTCGGTGCCGTTCGTCTTGACCGCGACCGGTGAGTAGAAGTTCAATGCATCATTCGGTCCCGGCTGGCGCCCCGACCGCCCATACGCGGCCCGGAGCCGCAGCGAGTTCAGGAACGATACCTGCGGGAAGAACGGCTCCTCGCTGACCACCCACGATGCCGAAAACTTCGGGTAGGTGATGAAGTCGAAGTTCGTCCCGAACGCGGAGTTGTCGTCGCCGCGCACCGCCGCGGTCAGGAACAGGCGGTCATGGATCCCCACCTGCTCTTCGACGTACCCCCCGACCGTGACGAACTCGTCGATGCTTTCACCCACCGTCGGCACCACGACGCCGTTGAGGGTCCCCGTGCCGCCCACCAGTTTCCGGCCAGATGCCGTCGTCTGGGCGAACAGGTTCTTGAAATACTGCAGACCGGCCGTCGTGTTGGCCGTGATGTCGCCCGCCAGCCGGTACGCAGCGGTCCCGGTGAAATTCGCCGTGTAGTTGAAAATCTGGGTCCGGTTCGAATTCCGACTGCCATCGAACGTGGTCTGGTTGAACGGGACCTTTCCCGGCGGGATCGTTTGCTCGTCGAACCGGTTGGTGACGTCCGTCCCGGCGACGGCCCGCAGCGTCAGGAAACTCCACGGCTTGAAGTTCGCCGTGAGGCTGCCGGTGTAGCGCTCCACCCGTTGCCCCACGAAGATGTTGTCGACCTGGAGCGGCCGCAGGAAGCCGTAGCCCTGATTGACCGTATCGGCGCGACCGAGCAGGCCGCTGGACACGATGCCCAGGGCGTTGTTGTCGTTTTGCGGCAGCGCCAGCTGGCTCGTCGTGTACCCCGTGGACGCCTGGATGTCGAACAGGCGGCTGATCTGATTCGTCACGTTCGCCCGCAGGTTGACCTTCCGCAGACCGTTCGTCGTGTACACGCCATTCTCCCGCTCAAAATCACCGGAGAGGAAGAACGTGGTCTGTTCGCCGCCCCCGGACGCGCTCATGCCGTACTGCTGGCGCAAGCCCTGCCGGAACGGCGAATTCACCTCGAGCGGATTGAACTGGTTGACCGTGGCGATCGTGCATGACCCCGCCGCCATATCGAAGGTCAAGCACGAACCACCCGTGCCGTCGACGGCCTCGTAATTCGCCGGCCACTTGGTGATGTCGCTCAGCGTCCCGCCTTCCGCGTAGGCCGTCCACCGGGTCGGCCCGGGACGGCCGCGCTTGGTGCGGATCTGAATCACGCCGTTCGCCGCGTCGGTGCCGTACAGCGCCGCCGCGGACGGCCCCTTCACGATCTCGATCGACTCGATCTCGTCCGGGTTGATGTCGTTGAGCCGGGACGGCAGCTGGCCGCCCACGCCGATCGAGTTGGAGTTCGCTCCGCTCTCCACCCGGATGCCGTCCACCACGATGATCGGCTCATTGGACAAAGACAGGCTCGAGGATCCGCGAATCCGGACCCGAGCGCCCGTGCCCGTGGTCCCGCCGGAGGGCAGCACTTCCACGTTCGGCACCCGCGCGTTCAGCAGGTCCGACAGGTTCGTGGGCGCCGCCTCTTCGTTCGTCTTGGTCGCATCGATGCGCGATACGACGTTCCCCAGCTCCCGGGCCCGCTGTTCGGCGCCCGATGCCGTCACGACCACGGCCTCGAGGCCGATGGGGTTTCCGGTCAGCGCGAAATCCACGGTCGCGTTCTGTCCGGCGACGACCGTAATCGTCTGCACGCCGATCGCGTACCCGATGAACCGGGCGCGAATCTCGACGGAGCCGGCCGGGACGTTCTCGATCCGAAAGCGCCCTTCCCGGTCCGTCAGCCCACCGCGCGTGGTGGGCGAAAGCGTCACCTGCACACTGGCCAGCGGCTGGCCGGTTGACTTGTCGGTGACCCGACCGTCAACCGTCCCCGTGGCCTGTTGGGCCTGTCCCGTTCGCGCGAGCACCAGCAGTGCCGCCGCGAGCAGGGCGCCCAACCGGGTATTCCGCATGGTAAATCGCATGATCGCACTCCTCGATCGTTCGATGTTTGCGTTGTCTGTCCAACCGGACACCGGATGCGGAATCGGGAGGTCGCACGTTATGACTCAGACGCACGCCTCCCGGCGATATCTGCATCCTGTGGGATTGAGAGAACTCCGACGCACGTTACGAAACCCCATGCCGTCCTCCTTTCGGCGGGTGGAGCCAACAACACCGGTGCCCCCCTGATCACCCTCAGGAGGAGACACGCTCGGTGTCCTGCGACCGTCTCTTGCCCTTCATCAAGTTTCGCGGCCCGGCACTCAACGGCTTGAGTGAACACCTGGGCGCGCGACGGCATTCGCGTACTCGTGAGCTGTCAGCGCCGGTTCCGCGCCGGCGATCTTCCGACCCTAATTCTGGCACTGAAATGCCAGGGACCACAAGACTCGCTGCAGAGGCTCTTACTGCTCACCTGGGCCAAGGCTAGATTCCGGCCGCGTGATACACACCCGGCCGCCGCAGACTCGATGACCGTTCGGCGCAGCCTCGTCGTCGTCCTGATTCTCACAGCCTGTCGCCATCCCGTCGACACCGCCTGGCACCAGGAGACCGGGTACCGCTGGCGGGCGCTGGACGTTCCGCGGAAGGGGTCTCCCGGCTTCACGTTGCTCCCTCCCGGACGCACCGGCGTCCCTTTTCAGAACACCGTGAGCGAGTCGTTGCTGGTCCGGAACCGCATCCTGGCCCAGGGAGCCGGCGTCTGCCTCGGAGACGTGGATGGCGATGGACTGGCCGACATCTACCTCGCCCGCACGGAGGGGCCGAACGCGCTCTATCGCAACCGCGGCGGGTGGCGCTTCGAGGACATCACCGCGCGCGCGGGCGTCGCGGCGCCCGACCGCTACTCGACGGGCTGCGTGCTCGCGGACATCGATGGCGACGGCGACCTCGACTTGGTCCTGGCCGCCCTGGGAGGGCCGAATGCCCTGTTTCTGAACGACGGCGCCGGGCACTTCACCGAGCAGGGCGCCGACGCCGGTCTCACCTCGTCGGCCGGCAGCACGACGATCGCCGTGGCCGATGTGGATGGCGACGGTGACCTCGACCTGTACGTCGCCAACTACAAGAGCTACACCACGCTCGACCAGATGTCGCCGCATGAGCGAGCGTTTGACCAGGTCGTGCAGCAGCTCGGGCCTCGGTCGTTCGAAGTGCGGGCGCGGTACCGCGCCGATTACACGCTGGTCGAGCGTGAGGACCTCGGCGGAACCAGCCTGGTGCAGCGTGCCGACCCCGATTTCTTCTATCGGAACGACGGCGCCGGGCGGTTCGTCCGGGAGCCGATCGCCGGTAACCCCCGGTTCCTGGACGAGCACGGTCACCCACTCACCACGGAGCCGGAGTATTTCAGCCTCGCAGCCATGTTCGCGGATCTCAACGGCGACGGCGCACCCGACCTGTACGTGGCCAACGACTTCGAGGATCCCGACCAGTTCTGGCTCAACGACGGCCGGGGAAATTTCCGCCTGGTACCATGGCACGCCGTGCGCTCCACCAGCAATTCCGGGATGGCGGTGGACGTGGCGGACGTAGACCGGGACGGCCACGCGGACCTCTTCGAAGTGGACATGCTGAGCCAGGACACGCGCCGGCTCAAGACGCAGATCCCGACGCACACCGCGCTGCCCAAGATGCCCGGACCGGGAGACGGTCGTCCCCAGATGCAGCGCAACACTCTGCAATTGAACCGGGGGGATGGCACCTTTGCGGAGGTCGCGCGATTCGCCGGCGTGGGGGCCTCGGGGTGGTCGTGGTCCACGCTGTTTCTCGATGTGGACCTCGATGGGTGGGAGGACATCCTCATCGGGACCGGCCACCTCTGGGACGTGATGGACGGCGACACCCAATACCGCCTGCGCGACCGGCTCAACGAAATCGACTGGCGCCGCATGCTGTTCGAGTTTCCGGCCCTGCCGTTGCCGAACGTAGCGTTCCGCAACCACGGCAACCTGACGTTCGAAGACGCGAGCCGCGCCTGGCGGTTCGACTTGGGGGACGACGTCTCCAACGCGATGGCGCTGGCGGATCTGGATGGCGACGGCGACCTGGATGTGGTGATCAACCGCCTCGGGAAGCCGGCGGCCGTCCTCCGCAACGACGCCCCGGCGCCGCGCATCGCGATCCGGCTCCGCGGCGCGGCGCCGAACACCGCCGGCACCGGCAGCCGGGTGCAGGTGCGGAGCGGAGCGGTCCCGCAGCAGCAGCGCGAAGTCATCGCCGGCGGCCATTATCTCGCGGGCTCGGACGCCGAGCTCACCTTCGCCACGGGACAGGCGCAGCAAGTCACGCTCGAGGTCGACTGGCGCGACGGCCGCCGGTCAGTCATCGAAGGCGCGATCCCCAACCGGCTCTACGAGATCGCTCAAGCTGCCGCGCAGCCGACCTCTCCCCCGGTCGAGGGTTCCCCCTCTCCCGAAGGGAGAGGGGGTCAGGGGGTGAAGACGCTCTTTCAGGACGTCTCCGAGCAGCTCGGCGGCCACCGCCACGTAGAGCCCTACTTCGACGACTACGCCCGTCAGTTGCTGCTGCCGAACGCCTTCAGCCAGCTCGGGCCCGGCGTCGCCTGGGACGACGTCGATGGGGACGGACGCGAGGATCTCCTGGTCGGCGCCGGCCGCACCGGCTCGCTCGCCTGGTTCCGGAACGAAGGCTCCCGGCTGCGGCCTGTGCACACCCCCGCACGAATGCCCCCGGCGTCCGGGGACCTCACTACGGTCCTGGGCTGGACCGACGATCGAGGAAAGCCCGCGGTCCTCGTCGGAGTCTCGAGCTACGAGATGGGCACGACCAACCAGGCGCTCGCTGCGCCCAGCGTGGTCGTCTATTCCCCGGCTACCGGAGCGATGGCGGCGCTGGTCCCTGGTGATAGTGCCAGCATCGGTCCGCTGGCCCTCGGGGACTATGACGCGGACGGTGACCTCGATCTGTTCGTCGGCGGCAGAGTCCTTCCAGGCAGTTATCCGCTTTCCCCTTCCTCACGGCTGTACCGCCGCCAGGGAGGGCGCCTGGTACCCGATGCGGCGAACAACCAGCTGCTCGCCGGTATGGGAATGGTCTCCGCGGCCCTGTTCGCCGACGTCGACGGCAACGGCTGGCCCGACCTGGTCGTGGCCATCGAGTGGGGAGCTATCCGCCTCTTTCTGAACGACGGCGGCCGCTTCCGGTCCGTCCCGGCGCCGGGGTTGTCGGACCTGTACAGCCGCTGGAATGGACTCGCGACCGGGGACCTGGATGGCGATGGGCGGCTCGACATCATCGCCACCAGCTGGGGTCGGAACACCGACTACCATGCGAGCCAGGACCGTCCGCTGTTCCTGTATTCGGGGTTCTTCACCGAACGGGGCCGTCCCGGCGTATTGCTGGCGCAGGAAGACCCCCGCACCGGCGGCGTCGCGCCGCTCACGAGCTTCGCGCGGCTCCAGATGGCGCTCCCAAGCGTGGCGCTGCGGCTCCGGACCTTCACGGCCTATGCCGACGCCACCGTCGATCAAGTCCTCGGCCCGCTCGCGTCAGGGGCCATCCGTCTCGGCGCCACAACTATGGATCACATGGTGTTCCTCAATCGGGGAGAGCGGTTCGAGGCGCAACCGCTGCCGCTCGAGGCGCAACTGGCGCCCGCCTTCTACGCTGGCGTCGCGGATTTCAACGGCGACGGGAAGGAGGACCTCTTCCTGAGCCAGAACTTCTTCGCCACTGAGGTCGCCACGCCGCGGTTCGATGCGGGTCGGAGCCTGTTGCTGCTCGGCGACGGAACGGGCGGGCTCGATCCCGTGCCCGGGCAACGCTCCGGCCTGGAAGTGTACGGCGAGCAGCGCGGAGCGGCGTACGCGGACTATGACGGCGACGGACGACTCGACCTCGCCGTCAGCCAGAACGGCGCGCCGACCCGCCTGTTCCACAACACCGGCGCCGTGCCCGGCCTGCGCGTGCGGCTCATCGGGCCATCAGGGAACCCGACCGCCATCGGTGCCCGGATGCGCTTGCGCTATGGGACAGGAGAACAGGAAGGACCGATTCGGGAGATTCAAGCCGGATCGGGCTACTGGTCGCAAAACGGCGCCGTGCAGGTCCTGGGGCGCGCCGGTTTGGCCACGGCGCTGTCGATCCGGTGGCCCGGCGGGCGCGAGCAGGTAGTTCCGTTGACTCCGGGCCAGGCCGAGGTGTCAGTGAATCAAAACTTCACTCCTGCCCCGAGCCGGAGCGTGCGCGGCGGCACCCGGGCCCGCACCCGGCCGTAATCGTCCCCGAAGAACCCTGCCGGGGCGTTCACCTCGATCTGAATTGCGGTGACGCTGCGATCGCCCAGCACGTTGAACCCGTCGAGCGCCAGCACCAGCTCGGCCCGCCCGCGCGGAAAGCTTCGCTCCAGGTGCAGGTCCAGCGATGCGCGGGACTGGTAGCGGTAACTGCCGCGCGGTTGGACGAAGAGACGGTGGCCGGTGATGCCCCGCAACAGGAAGGGAGTGAACGGGACGGTGTCGGCGAGCATGGGGTTAAAGGGGTCGATCAAGGAGAGCGCGTACTGGGACAGAAGGCCCGAGATCGGCAGCGTCGGCGTGACTCGATCGCCCGTCAGGAAGGAGAAGAACGCCCCGCCCCGGAGGCCCGCCGGTAGCAGTCCCCCGACATACAGCTTCCCCTCGAGACTGCTCTGGTTGTTGAGGGCGCCGTAAAAGTTGTAGTGCTCGTTCAATCGCACCCACGGGCCGGGGCCACCGTTGGTGTAGTCGTCAGGCCCGGTGACGACGTTGAAGTTCCCCGTCAGCGCCGACAGCGTGACCGACGCCCCGGCCCACCAGGTGCGGTAGCGGGCGTCCAGGCGCAGCTGGAGCTGGTCGAAGCGCCGGGTCGCCTCCGGCACCGTCGTGAGGACGTAGTCCGGATTGTACTGCAGCGCGGCCAGCTGGGCGGGGGTCAACCCCGGCGGGATACAGATTTCATTCCGGCAAGTGATGGCGCCTTGCCTCATGAGGTCTAGGACCCGGAGGATGTCCTCGTTGGAGATGGCCAGCCGTTCCAACACCAGCGGCTTGTCCCCGAAGTACTCCTGCCGGCCCAGGTTATCGCGAATCAGGACGTGCTCGATCACCGTGTAGTTCGACGCGATGTTCCGGTCCATCAGGGCAACCATGTCATGGTTGCGCCGGTGCACGTACACCACCCCCACCTTCCAGCGGCTTCCGAACGATCGCTCCAGCGAGAGCATCGTCTGATCCACGTACGGCTGCCGGTAGTGCTCCACCCGGCCCGCTTGGTCCAGCCGGACCTGCTCCTCGAAGCGGTAGAGACCCAACGCCGCGAGCGAGTCGCGCTCGGCTTCCGAAAAAACCGCCCTGGGGTCCGCGAGGGCCGGTCCCAGGTAGGACCAGATCTCCTCGTTGTTGAATGCCCCGGCGCCCTCCACCCGCTCGAAGAGGGCCGCGAACATTGACTGGTGGTAGCGGCCCCAGTGGGCCTTGGCCACGAGCCCGCCGCGCCCGTCCAGGTCGGCCACCAGCCCGATGCGGGGGTCCAGCGCTTGATCCCGCACCGCGGTGAATCGCGCTCCCCCCGCACCCGGCGGAGTGATTCCCCCGGACCACCACCCCAGGCGGAGTCCCGGGTTGAACCGGAGCGTGGGGGAGACTTGGATGTAGTCCTGTACGAACACCGCGCCATTGCGAACGTCGGAATCGAGCCTCACCTCACCACCCCAGGCGCTGGGAATGCCGTTGAAGCTCCAGGTCTGCGGGTTGCCGGGATCGAACCCGAGCACGCGCAGCGGCCGCCAGGTCATACCCGCGTTCCGCACCTGCTCGAATCTCCACGACCCGAGGGTGTATTCGCCGCCCAGCTTCGCCTCGTGCTCCAGTCCGGCCAGACGGCCGCGGAGGGTCCAGGTGGCGGTGAGCCCCAGGCTGGCCGGCTCGGCTCGGGTCCGAAACGGCGTGTTCTGGTACCGCGGCGGGTCGACCCTAGTCAGCAGCTCGATCCCCGGAACGCCTACGCCCGCGTAGGGCTCGCGTCGCTCCCGGGAGACATACCCGCCCAGGCGAACCTCGAGCGCGCTCCCTGGCGACCAGCTGCGCTGCCACGTCAGGTTGCCGGTGAGGTTCCAGTGCCGCAGTTGTTCGGTCGCCGCCGCGGTCTCGTATCCGGTCTGTCCGACCTCTTCACCGTTCTGGTGCCGGCCCATGAGGCTGGCCTGGAACAGGTCGCGCTCGCCGGGCTTCCAGCTCAGCTTCGCCAGCCAGCGGCCGTCCCACGAGTAGGGCGGCACCGCCACGAACCTGTTGCCCACCCCGGACAGCTGGTCCAACACGCGGTCCTCCTGCCGCAGGACCTGGCCGAACAGCGCGAAGTGGAGCCGATCGCGCACCAGCGGCCCGCGCACCTGCCCATCCAGCTCCCAGCGGCTCGCCAGCTCGCGGCCGATCTCGCCGGGAATCAGGTTGGAGCCGTTGATTCGGAAGGACTCGATCCCCGTCCGGAGCCCGCCCTCCACGATGTTCCCACCCTCTAAGGTCGTCACCTCGACCACGCCGCCCTGGAAATTCCCCCACTCGGCGCCGGTCCCGAGGCCTCGGACCTGGAACGACTCGATCCAGCTGGGACTGGGCACGAAGAAGGCTCCGCCCAGTCCGGCGTGATTGACCAGCGTGCCATCCAGCACATACGAGTTCGCCTGGTCCGACGCCCCGCCCCAGATCTGATCGGGCCGCGCCCCCGGCGTCAGGGCGGTCAACTGACGCGCGTCGACCGTCGTAGGGAGCAGTGAGATCTCAGCCCTACTGAGCCAAGTGCCCTGCTCGGCAGTGGCGGTGGAGATGCTGAGCGCCGGGGCGCTGACCACGAGGGAGTCGAGCGTGAAGGGGAACGGCACGAGGACCGCCCTGAGTCGTGCGGTGCGTCCGGACGCGATCTGGACCGAATCCACCGACTGGCGATATCCCAACCGCTGCACCGTCACGAGGTAGCCACCGGGCTCCAGGTGGGTGATGCGCCACGCACCGTCGGTGCCGGTCACGGTCCGGTGGACCGGAGCGATTCCCGGGCGCTCCACCCGCACCTCCGCGGCGACCAGCGGCCGGCCCACCTCGTCCATCACCCATCCTTCCACCCCCCCGCTCGGCGCCTGGGCCTGCCCCACGGCAGGTGCCAGCGCCACGAGCAAAGTCGCCGTGACCATCAGAAGGGAGGTTAGAAATGGCCGCTTGGGCAATCGGGATCCAGGTTGGAGCTGGCGGCAGAGGATTTCGAACCGCCTATATCAAAGTACGGCGTGACTATGCGGACCGCTATTCGATGCCGCTGGGCCTGGGCTGGACCGCCTTGCTTCCTTTAGTAGTTGCGCGCTTTGGTCCGTCAAGGCGTCGCGGACGGAATGCGCAATGGCCTGGCGAACGCGCCCAGTCAGCGGCTACTGTCCTTGAGATCGCCAGGGAGGGTGTTCGCCATGTCAGCCCATTTGTCGTCGTTCTTGTGCTCGTCCGTTCGCTCGAGCGCGTTGTGTATGGCCGCTCTGGGCGCTGGGGCCTGCCTGGGCGACACCGAGCTGGTGTCCCCGCCCCGCGTGCCCCCGACCACGATAACGCTGGAGTTCCGCGCCGATTCGGAGGACCTGGCGACCGCCACCGCGCTCGGCTGGGCCGACGGGATCCCTGGAGTCGCGGTGACGCTGGCCCCCGTGGACTCGACTACCGGCCCTCCCCAGCAGCTCCAGGGGTCGGACAGCGGCACCTTGACCCTCGATCAGCTCGCCGACGGGCGCTACGTGGTGGACGCGGTGCGGTGGCTGACGGATTCGGAACGGGCGCAACTGGCAACCGGGGACGACGCGGTGGGCTTCGTGGCGCGAGCCCCGTTGATCACCGCCTCGGCGTCTGGGCGGACACAAGTCGAGATGGTAGCCAGCCGGCTCGGCACCTTCCACTTCACGGAATGGGCGATGGAGCCCGCGGAGAACCCGGCGCTGGGCGGGTACTTCTACGGGGGCTACGTGGTGATCGCGAACAATAGCGATTCCACAATGTACCTCGATAGCATGCTGCTCGGTATCGCGACGTCTCAACCATACGAGATCAACGGCGCGCCGTGCGCCGACCGGATCGCCTTCTACAGCGACCCGGAGGGCTTGTGGAGTGCGTGGATCTACCAGTTCCCCGGAACCGGACAGGACTATCCGATAGGTCCGGGTGAGCACAAGGTGATCGCGACCGATGCGATCGACCATCGCACCATCATTGCGGATGGGTACGATCTACGAGGCGCGGACTTCGAATTCCTGAGCTACTCCGACGTGGATAACCCAGATGTACCAAATCTGGTCTCGGTGGGCTTACGCGAGCCGTTGGGTGGCCATGGACCCTATGGCGGCGATTCCGACGTTTGGTACCTTGCGCGCCCAACCGATCTGACATCCTTGCCCCAGGGAATACTCCCCTATACCACCTCCAAGTTCGTCCGCATCCCAGGGGAGCACGTGCTGGACGTCGTCACGCACCTCTTGCTCTACGACTACGCGTACCCTTTGTGCGGGACCTACGTCAACCCCCGCTTCGACCGGATGACGCCGCGCTTGCTGAGCAACTACATGTACGGATTCTCCATCCAACGCCTGCGGACCGGCGCCGACCGCACCGGACCCTACCAGTGGACGAGATCGAGCTACGCCGATTTCGTGCGGGTTCCCAAGACCGCTCCCAAGTGACCCGGGGGTCACTTCCCGCAACTCCGCGGGCGCCGTTCCGCAGGAACGACGGCTGGTCTCCGGGCGTCAAGAAGGGGCGGGATCGCTCCGGCCCCTCCCACCGCTTGTCAGCCGTTTCCGGGCTCAACGTCACACGTTGTCATGATGGTGACCCGTGGCGGCCGCGGCGACACCGGGCTCGACATGCGCTAATCATGCACGACAAACATCAGAATAAGCAGGTGCAGCAGCCGTTCACGCAGTGCCCCTGGATTTCCTCGGGTGGTATCTCTGGATGTGCCTGAATACATTTCTGTTTGCAGTCCGGGTTGTCGATGCACGAGCCCAGATGAGTGCTTCCGTCGTTCGGGCAGTCCGCCGCCACCGGCTGAGCGAACGCCATCTGCGCGCCGATTGCCAGTGCTATGGCGACAAATAGCCCGAAGGCCGACACCGAAACCGCCTTCAGCAACCTAGACATAGGACCCTCCTTATTTGGCGTGAAGAGCAAACCGCCGTACGGCAACTACTGCCGTGAGCGACCTGTGACCGCCGCATACACCGAGTCGAGCGAAGCGGAGTCCAGAGTCCCCGTTTTCGCATAGAGCACCGTTCCCCTCCAGTCCAGTACCACGGTTTGTGGCACCGCTACAGCTCGATACAGAGGCTTGAGCTTGGGTTGCGGAAACGTGAGTACTGGATACCTGAGGGCGTGCGCGGCCGCATAATGTCTGGTGGTGTCGGCCGAATCCAGGGAGATCGCCAGCACCTGCACCGGTCGACCGAGGCCTTTGACCGAGTCGGTCACTTGGTGCCAGAGCGGGATGATGCCCCGGCAGTAGGGACACGTCGTGTTGAAAACGAAGAGGACCTCTCTCGCCGCGGAATCGGGGGCCTCGCCGACCATGACCGAGTTCCCCGCCAGCGTTACGGTCCGGAAGGTCGGCACCACGGTCCCAGCATACGGGAGGGTGCTGTGCAGACGGAGCTTCCGGTAGTCGGCGGAGAGGTCGCGGAGGCGCTTGGAGAGGAACAGCACCAGCGCGGATGCCGCGATCAACGCGACTGCCAGAATCCACGAACCCATTCGACGAACGGACATCTGACTGCTTTCCGGAATCAGCTGCGAGGGAGACCCTCTCCGCGGCAGCTTCACAGGCACTCTAGGTCGCCGGTGGCACATCGTCGAGTGCCAGACGCGCAACGGTCGGTGGACAGTTTGCGCACCGGACGATTCAGTAGGCCTGAGGCTTACATCACTTGCGCGTTTCGTCCGCCAAGGTGTCGAGATTCCCGCGCTGTCGTGATTCTGCGCACAGCGGCATGTCGAGAACGGGTCACACTTTGGTGTCAACCCAGTGCGATCCCTTCTGTGCCCCACCATTCGCGCCTGTTGCAATGGGGAAGATCAGTGTCATCTGCCGTGGGTCCCGACGTCGCCGAGCGGATTCTCCAAGCGTTGCGCTCGGAAGTGCCCGCGCCTCTGCTCCCGGTCTTCCGCTTCGGCCTCGAGCATGCCGAGCAGCCGCTCAGCGTGGAGCAAGTCGCGGCAGCATGCGGGATCCGGAGGCGGGCGCTGGAATACCGGTTCCGGCGCGCCGGTCTCGCCCCGCCCGGGGACTGCGTCGCCAGGTGCCGGCTGCTCCTCGCCGTGCATCACCTCGAGCGGAGTGCCGATTCGATCGAGCGGGTGGCGCTGGAATACGGGTTTGGGACCGCAGGCGCGCTCCGCAAATCGTTCGCGCGGCACGTTGGCACTGCCCCACACTCCCTGCGGCGGCCGGGCGCATTCGAGGCGGCTATGGTAGGTTTTCTCGATGCAATCCGGCGTGGCCACGGC
>Ga0210379_10000273_pt1 | contig 16243 bp, 10 predicted proteins | sample PLMedo_2_FD_155468 | JGI IMG/M metagenome (GOLD analysis project Ga0210379, IMG submission 155468) | Groundwater sediment microbial communities from an aquifer in East River, Colorado, USA - PLM4_32_coex redo | ecosystem: Environmental > Terrestrial > Soil > Riparian zone | place: USA: East... | reverse complement strand
ACGCAAGTCAAGAGTTCTTCTCCGACGGGATCACTGAGGAGATCATCGCCGCTCTCGCCCGGATACCGGATCTGCGCGTGGTGGCGCGCGGATCGGCCTCCCAGTTCAAGGGCGAGAGACGGGACCTGCGTGCGGTGGGCCAGGCGCTCGGAGCAACGCACCTGATCGAGGGGTCGGTGCGCAAAGCCGGGACCCGCGTGCGCATCACCGCGCAGCTTGTCAAAGCCGATGACGGCGTGAATGCCTGGGTGAACACCTACGACCGCGAGCTGACAGATGTGTTCGCCATTCAGGAAGAGATCGCAACTGCGATTGCGGGTGCGCTTCGCATGCCGTTGGGCTTGCGGCCGGGCGAGAGACTGGTGAGCAATCGCGACATCGATCCGGAGTCTTATCAGCAATATCTCGGCGCCAGAGCGATTATCCGCACCGTCGTCAATCAACCAGGCGCCGCGGAGCGTCGTATCGCCGCGATCGAAGCGTTGGAACAAGTTGTTGCGCGCTATCCCGGCTATGCGCCCGCCTGGGCGCAATTGGCGCTGGGCTACCATCGGAGGTTCAATATTGGTTTAAGGCTCGGCACTGTCGAGAGGCGCCGCGCGAAAGACGAATGGCTCCCTAAGGCGGAGGCGGCCGCAAGGCGGGCGATCGAGTTGGATGCCAATCTCGCCGACGGATACTCCATCTTGGGCAAAATAATGGAGGCAAGTCGCGGCGATCTGGCGCAGGCGGATGAGCTTTATTCCAAAGCGCTCGCATTGGACCCGTTCCATCCGGAAGCACGGCACTTCTACGCCCTTCTCCTTGGCGCCGTGGGGCGCGTGAAGGAAGCCCTCGCGATGAGGGAACAACTGAGAGTCATGGAACCCTTTATTGGCATCTATAACTCGAATATCGAGGAGCTCCGTTGGATAGGCGGCCAGACCGATACGGTCGCGCTGATGGAGCGACTAAGCGCTGCGCGGATAAGAGGGGGCCCCGCGCGCGCAATGCTCGCGCGGATATATTCGGAGCAGGGCCGCTACACCGAAGCTGTCGACGCCTTGATGGCGATTCGTCCCCCACCTTACACCCAGGAAGCGTTGGACGCTGCGGTGGGTCTCCTGCGCACCGCGCCGGCTGCCGCAACCTCACGGCAAAACCTTCCACGATTGGCGAACAATCTGGAATTCGTCTACCTTCACGTTGGCGCTCCCGAGCACGTTCTTCAGCCATTTGAAGACGATATTGCAGACGGCGAGATTCCGGGTGACGATATGGTTTGGCTTTGGCATCCGTCATATGCCCCAGCGCGCAAGACGGAGCGCTTCAAGGCGTTTGCGCGCAACGCCGGCCTCGTCGATTACTGGCGCGCGAAAGGCTGGCCCGAATTCTGCCGCCCTGTCACGCCGGAGCGCGCTAGCGCGAAGGCCGGACCCATGGGCGCCGACGATTTCGCCTGCGAGTGAGCCAATCGTTCGAGTCAGAGCTGCTTATCCGATTTCGGTTTTACGAGCGTTCGTCATTTTCGTTTCCGCGAGGGGGGTCTGCAGCGCGGACATAAGATCTACAAGCGCACATGAACTCGAACACGGCACATCTGAAGGCGGCCAGAAGGCTCGCCACCCTGTTGGGAACGGCATCGCTGCTCGCGATGGGCGGCGTGACGTCCGGCCATGCGCAGACTCAGGCCGCAATCGAGTCGGACGAGATTCCCGAGGTTGTGCTGATCACCGGGTCCCTGATCCGCAACACCGAAGCGGTGGGTGCGCCGGTGACCAATCTCACGTCGCAAGACTTCGCGACGACGGGTGCGCTCACCACGGCCGACCTGTTCCGATTCTTCCCGGCCGCCTCTGTGCAGCCGGGAGCGGTGGCGACCAACGTCGGCGCCAACATTGAAAGAGGCATCAGGGTCAGCCTCCGCAACCTCGACAGTGGCACGGCGACCCGTTCGCTTCTGATGGTCGACGGCATGCGCTTCCCGGCCCAGGGCAACGGACAGGACTACGTCGATCCGTCGATCATTCCCGCACTCTCCTTGGACCACATCGATGTCCTGGTGGACGGCGCCTCGGCGACCTACGGCTCGGACGCCATCACGGGCGTCATCAACATCATCCTCAAACGCAACATGGACGGCGCGATCACTCAAGCGCGCTGGACCACGGCCGAAGGCGGCAAGAATCGTTATGCGGCATCCGCCGTCTGGGGCCGGACCTGGGACGGTGGGCAGATCACGCTGAGCTACGAGTGGTACAATGAAACGCCGACCATGGGGAAAGCGCTCTCTAAGTTCGGCCAGGACCACACGCCGTGGGGCTTCGACGACCGGCGCCCGCTGGGTTCCTCGCTGCCCGCAACACTGTCGGTCGGTACTCCAGCAAGGCCGGCGGGTGGTCCCAATGTCGGAACGTCGGCGCAATTCGGACATGGCTGCACCAACTGCTATGCCGTGCCGCTCGGCGCCGGTCAGAATTGGGAGCCCGGCGCCAGCGGCGTCGGCCCGACTGCGCTTTACAGCGCCTCAACAATAAATTGGTCGAGCTTCAACAACACAGGAAATTCGGGCGCTAATGGGCTGAGGAACCAGTTCGATCCTTACGACATTGCCTGGTACGACGCAGCCCAGGAGCGCAACGGCGGCCACATCACCGTCGATCAGCGGCTGACCAGCAACATTTCCTTCTACGGTTCCGGCTTCTACAGCAACCGCCGCGGCTACTTCCTGAATCCGGCGAACTTGGCGCCATCGCCGAACAACATCCTGTTCAACGTCGCGGTGCCGACCTTCAATCCGTACTATCCGACCGGCGGCGCGCCGGCGAATCTGCGCGTCAGTTACAATATTGCGCTCGAGAGCCCGGGCATCACGTCGTTCTATGAATTGGCCCAGCGCTATCAGCTGGGCCTGAACATCGCGCTTCCGGCGGGCTGGAACGGCCGCGTCTGGTACGCGATGACCAATGACCAGAATTTCAACAACACAAGAGGGGCGGTCAACAAGGCCGCCGTGTCTGCGGCGCTGGGCTGGACGGTCAACGCCACGGCAGCCACCGGCAGCACGCCTGCGATTGCGACTTGGACGAAGCCGGCGAACGTTCCCTATCTGAATATCTTCTGCGATCCGACGGCCTACAAATGCAACGCCGACGACGCGATCGCCTACATCCAGGGAATCAGATCCATACACGAGCGATACTGGATCAACGAAAAGGGGACGACCTTCGACGGCCCCCTGTTCGATCTTCCGGGCGGCACGGTGAAGGCCGCCATCGGCGCGACCTACACGACCTTCCGGCTTCAGACGACGCAGGCGATCAATACCGGCGCTTCCAGCCTGATCGTGCCCTATCAGTCGGATGCGCAAGGACGCCAAGTCTGGGCCGTGTTCACCCAGATCAACGTTCCGCTGTTCAGCGAGATGAACGCCCTTCCCGGCTTGCGCCGCGTGGACTTGGAATTCTCCTGGCGTCACGACCAGTACAGCGACTTCGGCGGCACATCCAATCCGAAGCTGGCGTTCAACTGGGCGCCGATCGACGATTTGACCATCCGTGGAACCTGGGGCACCTCGTTTCGCGCACCTGTGTTCGGCGAGATCTCGCCGCTCTCCAACGTCCAAATCGGCGGTTTTAACCTCCCTCAATTCACCGGCCAGCCTGCTGAAATCACAACGGGATGCACGGTGGGGGTCAATCTGCCTCCCGTCGGTTCGGGCGCCTGGAAGGTGCAGAGCTCGGCCGGCAACGGCATGCCGGGAAGCGCCACGGCCTGCGTCGCCTCGCTCACTCAGCCGCCAGGCATCTCCGTTCGTGGCGGTTCCGGAGCCGCGGAGGCGATACGCGCGGGCGGCTTTCAGGGCTGGAGCGGGTTGAAGCCGGAGCTGGCGACCAACTGGGGTATCGGCTTCGAATACGCGCCGGCGGGTAATTTCCTCAGCGGTCTCAATCTCCAGGCCACCTATTACATCATCAAGATCAGCGGCGTGCTGAGCGGGGGGGTCATAGTTGGCGCCAGCCCCTTCAACGATGCGAGCATCGGCGATTTTGCCTTCCTGGTGCCCACTGATTGGGCGACATCGGGGCTCCCGGGCGCCGCGGGCTGCACCAGCAATCTTTTGCCGACGACCTGTGCGCCGTTCCAGGAAGCAGTCACCGGGCTTCTTACCAATCCGAGAAACAGCCTCGATCCCCAAGCAAGGACGCTCATCTTATGGATCAACGATGGCGGCACCTTCAACAAAGGCTGGTTGAAGCTGGACGGCGTGGATTTTCAGGCTAGCTATGACTGGGACTGGGGCGACCTCGGCTTGTGGAATGCGGGCATCATCGGCACCTACTACCTCCATCAGAGGACCGAAGACGTCCCCGGTGCCCCGGGCTCCGTCGTTCGAGATCAATTTCACACCACGCTGAACGCGGGTCAGGTGAATGAAGCCCGCGGCGTGCCAATGCAGCCGAACCTGCGTTACCGCGCGCGGCTGGGCTGGGCCAACGGTCCGTGGAGCGTGACCGGGTTCATGGATTACGTCGCGCACTACTACTACGGTTCGAATCCGCCGCCCAATGTGAACGGCAATTTCTGTGCGTCGAATGGCGGTCTCGACGCGAGCGGTGGGGGCGGGACTTTCCTCTGCGCCATCGACGACTACACGAACATCCTGCCGTCCTATTACACCTTCGATTTGTCGATCGGCTACAACACCATGGATGCGCCGACCAACGAATATCTACGGAATATCGGCGTCCAGCTGGTGATCCAGAACATCATGGATCGCCGCGGCATATACAGCTACTGGCTCGGCCCTCCCGCCGGCCCGTGTACCTGCGATCGCTTTAAGAGCCTCCAGGGCCGAACCATCTCGTTGATCGTCACCAAGGAATGGTAGTGCGCCGTTGCTCGCGGCGTGCTTCGACTGATTTTGCCTGCGGCCGAACTGGAAACCTAAGCTCCTCTACGTCCTGTTCCGAACCTGCCGCCGTCCTGTTCCTCCTCCTGCTATTCGCGCGAATTCTCCTGCTGTTTCTCCTGCTGTTCGAGTCGGCGTTGGTTAACCCAACGCGCAGCCGAAAATTAGGATGACATAGGCCTATACAAATCCTATAAACCGGTGTAAAATTGCCCTTGGAAATATCACTATGGGTCATCCAACCTGAACGGGGCATACCAAGTGAATAGGCCAAATCCTATTGCGAAGCGCCTTTACAAGAACGGCGTGCCGGCTGGGCTCGGTCACGGTGCGGCGCCAAGTATCCTTGTTGCGCTCCATGTTCGGCGGACGCGCAAAGAGAATTGCGAAATTTCGACGAACAAACTGATGCAAACGCGATTCCACTCACATGCTCAATAGCTTACTGAGCGAGACCCGCAGCGATTGTCCGCCGTCCGGGCAAGCGCGGACCATTCCTGCTGTAGCCTTTGGATCAATTCCGCTCGGGCGTCTGAGCGTCGCTGCGGGTTTCTTGCCGCCGCGTGAGGATCAACCCGGTCATCGGTGTGCCGTCAGGGAACTTGTTGTCCTGGAGGCCGACGAAGAACGCCTTGCTGGCCCAGATCCAGTACTCGCCGCCGCTGGGGCTTTTGACCGTATGCGCGAAGGCGAGCCCCTTTTCGGAGATCCACTGCTTGGTCCATTCCAGCATCTGGGCGAAGGGGAGCTGGACCATCCCAAAGGCGCAATCCTCATCGTCGATGACGAGCTGGATCAGCCTTGAGTTGTAGATATCGGCGCCGTTGCGCGCGCGCTCCATGAATTTGAAGCCCGCCGCTTCGATCAGGAAGGTCGTCTCCAGCGAATAGCCGTGCTCGCCATAGCTGAAGCAGATCGCCTCAAACTCGCTGAACAGGTCTTCGATGCTGTTGGTTTGCTGGGCAGCGCTGGGAGCCGCCATCAGCAACGCAGCCATAACGGCACACGCAAATGCTCGTAGTTTCACGGCATTACCCCTCGACGAAACAGGACCATAGCACAGTCCGTCTCCTGGGCCTGTTACCGTTTGGGCACGAACTTGGCCCAAAATGTCGCGGATGCGAGGCCGAAACCCGATCGAATGTGTCGCCCTTGCGCCGTCGCCCCCTCAATGTTACCCGTCCCGCCTGATAAGGGCCGACCCTTGGCGATTCGCGAAGCGTTGACGTTTGACGACGTTCTTCTGGTCCCCGCCGCGTCTTCCGTGCTGCCGGGGCAAGTCGATACGCGGACGCGGCTGACTCGCCAGATCGAGCTCGGAATTCCGCTCATTTCCGCCGCCATGGATACGGTCACCGAGGCAGCGCTTGCCATCGCCATGGCGCAGGCCGGCGGCATGGGAGTTATCCACCGCAATTTGACCCCCGAAGAGCAGGCCGATCAGGTCCGCCGCGTGAAGAAGTTCGAATCCGGAATGGTGGTCAACCCTGTGACCATCGGGCCCCAAGCGACGCTCGCCGATGCGCTTGCTCTGATGGAGCGGTTCCATATCTCGGGCATTCCGGTCGTCGAGGGCAACGGCAAGCCGGGCAAGCTCGTCGGCATCCTCACCAATCGCGACGTCCGCTTCGCCACAGACACGCGCCAAAGTGTGCGCGAGCTGATGACCAAGCAGAACCTCGTCACGGTGCGCGAAAACGTGCCGATGGAGGAAGCGAAGCGGCTTCTCCACCAGCACCGTATCGAGAAGCTGGTGGTCGTGGACGAAAACTATCGCTGCGTCGGCCTGATCACGGTGAAGGACATCGAGAAGGCCCAGAAATATCCGAACGCCTGCAAGGACGAGCGCGGGCGCCTGCGTGTCGCCGCGGCGACCAATGTCGGCGCCGAGGGTTTGGAGCGTGCGCTGACGCTGCTCGCCGCCGAATGCGACGTGATCGTGGTGGACACCGCGCACGGGCATTCGAAAGGCGTGCTGGATACGGTGACGCGCATCAAGCGCGAGTCCAATTACGCGCAAGTGATCGCCGGCAACATCGCGACTGCCGATGGCGCGAAAGCGCTGATCGACGCAGGCGCGGACGCGATCAAGGTCGGCATCGGTCCGGGTTCGATCTGCACCACGCGGATCGTCGCGGGCGTGGGCGTGCCGCAGCTCACGGCGATCATGGATGCGTCCGAGGAAGCAAAGAAGCACAATGTGCCGGTGATCGCAGACGGCGGCATCAAGTACTCCGGCGATCTCGCCAAGGCGATCGCAGCGGGCGCGGATTGCGCCATGATCGGTCAGCTGCTGGCCGGTACCGACGAGAGCCCTGGCGAGGTGTTTCTGTTCCAGGGGCGCTCGTACAAAGGCTATCGCGGCATGGGGAGCCTCGGCGCGATGGCGCGCGGTTCCGCCGATCGCTATTTCCAGCAGGACGTCAAGGATACGCTCAAGCTTGTTCCGGAAGGCATCGAAGGGCAGGTGCCCTACAAAGGTCCCGCGGGCACGGTAGTGCATCAGATCGTCGGCGGCTTGCGCGCGGCCATGGGCTACACAGGCTGCCCGACGATCGAGGACTTCCAGAAGAAGGCCGAGTTCGTGCGCATCACCAACGCCGGCATGAACGAATCCCACGTCCATGGCGTGCTCGTGACCCGCGAGAGCCCGAACTACCCCGGCGGCCGCTAGGCCATTCCACTTTCAGCATGACGCCGGCCGCACGCTTGCAAGCCGCCATCGAAATCCTCGACGGGCTCGGAACGACCGCCCAGCCCGCGGATGGCTATTTGCGCGATTGGTCCCGCGCGCACCGTTTCGCCGGCGTGAAGGATCGCGCCGCCATCACGGAGCGCGTCTACACGGTGCTGCGCCACCGCGCGTCGCTCGCATGGCGCATGAACGCCGATGATGGCCGAGCCTTGCTGCTCGCGAGCCTGCTGGCCGAGAACGCGAGCCAAGACGAGATCGCACGCCTGTTCAGCGGCGAGGGGCACGCGCCACCACCTCTGACACCGGCCGAGCAAAGCGCGCTCGCCGCCACACCCGTCGAAGAACCGCCCGCGCATGTAAGCGGCGAGTATCCGCTCTGGCTCGAGCCCGAACTGTTGCGGACATTCGGTAGCGATCTCCCACGCGAGATGGAGGCAATGAACGCGCGCGCTTCCGTGGATCTGCGCGTGAACACGCTCCGCGCCGCGCGCGACGACATGCTCGTCGGACTTCGCTCGCTCGAAATCGCGGCGGAGCGGACGCCGTATTCTCCGGTCGGTCTCCGCATCGCTTCGGGCCAAGGCCTCGGCGCCCTGCAACACACGCAGTTCTTCCAGACCGGTGCGTTCGAGTTCCAGGATGAAGCCTCGCAGCTCTCCACACAGTTATGCGGCGTGAAGCCGGGACAAAGCGTGCTCGACCTCTGCGCGGGCGGGGGCGGCAAGTCGCTCGCCCTCGCTGCGCTGATGCGGAACCGCGGCGAAATCCTCGCGTTCGATACGGACGCGCGGCGCCTGAAGCAGCTTCCGCCGCGCGCACGGCGGTCGGGCACCTCGATCATCAGGATCGCCGACCAGCGCGGTGGACCCGCATGGGGGAAGGGCAAGTTCGAGGTCGTTTTCATCGATGCGCCGTGTAGCGGCTCCGGCACGTGGCGCCGCAGCCCGGAGCTGAAATGGCGCCTCACGCCCGAGCGCTTGCAGGAGTTCATTGGATTGCAATCGTGGCTTATCGACGACGGCGCCCGCCACACGAAGCCCGGCGGGCGGCTCATCTACGCGACCTGCTCGTTGCTCACATCCGAAAGTGAGGATGTGTGCAAAGCCTTTCTTGAGCGAAACCCAAATTACCGGATTGTGCCCGCGTCCGAAGCCTGGAAAGAGGCCGGGCTTCCTATGGGCCCACAAGGGGTTGGGGAATATTTCCGGGCGAGCCCCTATCGGGCGGCGACGGACGGTTTTTTTGCCTGTATCATCGAACGTACAGAATAGGGTAAGGAACCCAGCGTAAGGGGACTGAGGAAGCAGAGGCGTTCATGGATCGCATCCTTGCGGCAGTTCTTGTCTTTGGGTTGTCCGGTTCGCTTGCCTGGGCGCAGCCCGAACCTCCCCTCAGCGAACAATATTTCCTCGATCGCGCCTCGGAATCGGCGAAGTCCGGCGATGTCGATGCCGCGGCCCAGCTGTTTCAGTCCGCGATCATCTACGCGCCGAGCGACCCGGTCCCGTATCACCGCCTGGGCCAGCTCTACGCCCAGACCGGCCAGCGCGAGCTCGCGCAGCAATATTTCGGTCTTGCGCTGAACGTCGAGCCGGCCTATGCGCCCGCACTCGAAGGGCTTGCGCTGCTCGACCTCGCGGCCGGCAACCGGGCGGGCGCCGAGGCGCAACACAACATCCTGCTGCGCGCCTGCGGGGCCAGCTGCCCCGAGACCGCCCAGGTCGAACGGGCCTTGAACGCGAATAAGGGTGCGCCTGCGAACTAGATGGTTTCAGTCCCGGTCCTGGTCATCGATTTCGGCTCGCAGGTCACGCAGCTGATTGTTCGCCGCATCCGTGAGAGCGGCGTCTACTGCGAGGTCGTCCCCTTCAACCAGGCCGAAGCCGCGCTCGAGAAGCACGCGCCGCAAGCGATCGTGCTCTCGGGCGGTCCCGCAAGCGTCGGCGATGCAGGATCACCCCGCGCCCCCGCACGCGTGTTCACGATGGGCGTGCCCGTGATCGGCATCTGCTACGGCCAGCAGACGATGGTGGCCCAACTTGGCGGCCGCGTGGAGCCATCGACCAAGCGCGAGTTCGGGCGCGCCGAAATCGAGGTGACGCGCCAGTCTCCGCTGCTGGACGGCGTATGGCCGCTGGGCGCACGCGACGACGTCTGGATGAGCCACGGCGATCGGGTCACCGCTCTGCCGGCGGGCTTTCATGTTATCGGCACGAGCGACAACGCACCCTTCGCGATCATCGCGGATGAGAAGCGGCGCTTCTATGGCGTGATGTTCCATCCCGAAGTCGTCCATACGCCGCGTGGCGCCGCGCTCCTGCGCAACTTCACGCAAAATGTCGCCGGCATCCCGCCCACTTGGAACATGAAGGCGTTCCGCGCCGAAGCCGTACGTCGCATCCGCGAACAGGTTGGGCAGGGACGTGTCATCTGCGGCTTGTCGGGCGGCGTGGACTCATCGGTCGCAGCACTTCTGATCCATGAAGCGATCGGCGATCGGCTAACCTGCATCTTTGTCGATACCGGATTGATGCGCGCTGGCGAGGCGGATGAAGTTGTCTCCCTCTTCCGCGGCCACTACAACATTCCGTTGATCCATAAGGACGCCGCGGACTTGTTCCTCTCGCGCCTGGACGGCGTCGAAGACCCAGAGCGCAAGCGCAAGATCATCGGTGCCGCGTTCATCGATGTGTTCGACGCGGAAGCGAAGAAGATCGGCAACGCCGAGTTCTTGGCGCAGGGCACGCTCTATCCCGACGTGATCGAGAGCGTGTCCGCTCTTGGCGGCCCATCTGCCACCATCAAGTCACATCACAATGTCGGGGGTTTGCCCGAACGAATGCACCTGAAGCTCGTCGAACCCTTGCGCGAGCTGTTCAAGGATGAAGTGCGCGTGCTTGGCCGTGAGCTCGGCCTTCCGGCCGCATTCGCCGGCCGCCATCCGTTCCCGGGTCCGGGCCTTGCGATACGCATTCCCGGCGCGATCACGACCGAGAAGCTCGCGATCTTGAGAAAAGCGGACGCGATCTTCCTGGACGAAATTCGCAAAGCGCAGCTTTACGACGAGATCTGGCAGGCTTTTGCCGTGTTGTTGCCGGTGAAGACCGTCGGCGTGATGGGCGACGACCGCACGTACGAATATGTCTGCGGGCTACGCGCGGTCACGTCTACGGACGGGATGACGGCTGACTCCTATCCCTTCGAGCACGCGTTCTTGGCGCGCGTGTCCACCCGGATCGTTAATGAGGTCAAGGGGATCAACCGGGTGGTTTACGACGTGACCTCAAAACCCCCTGGCACGATCGAGTGGGAGTGAGGTCCCGCGGCTTCCCCGCGAGCGTGGTTCCGGGCTAATTTTGCGCCTCTAGGGAGGACCGAGGGACTTCGATGCGTGCGCGTTTGGCAGTGATGATCGCGATGGTGGTGTTGGTCGCCGCCGGGGCCGGCATTGCCGCCTCCTCGGACGATGCATACCTGGCCTTCCAGAAAGGCGACTACAAGACCGCGGCCAAGCTGCTTCCACTGCTTGCTCAGGCCGGTGACGACAAGGCGCAGTACAATCTCGGCGTGATGTACGCGAACGCGCTCGGCGTTTCGCAGAACTTCAGGGAAGCGGCGAAGTGGTTCGAGATGGCGGTCGCCAAGGGCAACTCGTTCGCCATGGTGGATCTCGCAACCCAATATCTCGCCGGCGAGGGCGTCCAGAAGGATTACAAGGAAGCCATGCGGCTCTACCAGTTGGCCGCGTCGAAGAACAATCCACAGGGCGAAGGCGGCGTCGCCGCGCTCTATGAACGCGGGCTCGGCGTGCCTCAGGACTATAAGGAAGCCGCCAAGTGGTACCGCAAGGCCGCGGATCGGGGCAGCGCGGATGCGCAATACAGCATGGGCATGATGTATCTCGCCGGCAAAGGTGTGCCAAAGGATTTCAAGCAAGCGGCGGACTGGTATCGCAAGGCCGCCGACAAGGGTCTGGACAGCGCACAGCTCAATCTCGCCGTGCTTTATCAATCCGGACAGCCCGGCGTTCCGAAGAACGTGCCTGACGCGATGAAGTATTTGCGGATGGCGGCACAGCAGCTCAATCCGCGTGCACAATTCAATCTCGCTCAGATTTACGGCAATGGAGACGACGGTGTACCGCAGGATCTTCCCCGTTCGCTGATGTGGTTCACCGCAGCTGCGTCGCGTCTGATCGGCAACGAACAACAGATCGCGCGCGAGAACGTGGCCGAAATATCGCGCGCCATGACACCGGCCCAGCGCGCCGAAGCGCAGACGCTTGCGCGGCAATGTCAAGCCGATTTTTCCAAGTGCCAGTAAGTCGCGCTTCAGATTGCTGAGATTTGTGCCCGAACACCGGCTTGCTCCACGAGCATGCCAAGTTCCAGCTCGGCCTAAGTGCGTGGATTCGCTTCCCTTGACACGCGACTACATGCTCGAATCAGAACGGGCGGGGCGATTCGCTTATCCCTCGCGCACAGGCGAAGCGGCGTAGTTTAGCTGTGGACTGTATGTCGCTTGTGCTTGCGCCCTAGGGCGCGTGCAACCATGATTCGCGCCCCGCAAAGAGATCAGGATAGACGGCCATGGAGCAGGAAGCTCTGCGCCAGGTTCCGTACGACATCGACGTCGAGCAGGCGCTCTTGGGCGCGATCCTGATCGACAACTATTCGCTTGAGCGCGTGTCGGCGACGCTCAAGCCGGAGCATTTCTACGATCCGCTGCATCAGCGCCTCTATGAAGCCATCGAGCGCATGTGGGCGAAGGGTCACGCGGTAAGCGCGCTCACGCTCAAGGCGCTGATGGAGCAGGACGCCGGCCTCGCGGAAGTCGGCGGCCACGCGTATCTCGTCAGTCTGTCACGCGCAGCGCCGGCGCTTCCCAATGTCAAGGACTACGCGCGCATCCTCGCCGATCTGGCGATGCGGCGCGAGCTGATCCACATCGGCGAAGACATCGTCAACACGGCTTTCGAAGCGCCGATCGAGATCGGCCCCGCCGAACAGATCGAGGAAGCCGAGAAGGCGCTCTATCGCATCGCCGAGAAAGGGCGCTTCGGCGAGGGGCCGCTCAATTTCGATGTCGCGCTGTCCCAGGCTGTCAGCAGCGCGGAGAAGGCGCTCGCGCGCGGCGGCCACATCTCGGGTGTGTCCTCGGGCTATACCGATCTCGACTCATTGCTCGGCGGCCTGCATCCCTCCGACTTGATCATCGTCGCCGGCCGCCCCGGCATGGGCAAGACGGCGCTCGCGACCAACATGGCGTTTTACGCCGCGCGGCTCTGGGCCAAGGACAAGGCCGATGGCGCCGAGCCGAAACGCGGCGCACCGGTGCTGCTGTTCTCGCTTGAAATGGCCGCCTCGCAGCTCTCCGCGCGCATTCTCTCGGAGCAGACCGAGATCGAGATGCGCAAGATCCGCACTGGCCGGTTCACCGATACCGAATGGGATCGTTTCGTGCGCACTGCCCAGGCGCTGGGCGATCTGCCGCTCTATATCGACGATACCGGCGGCATCTCGATCGCGCAGATCGCGGCGCGCGCCCGGCGCATGAAGCGCGAGAAGCATATCGGCATGCTCGTCGTCGACTACTTGCAGCTGGTCGAGCCGTCCTCGCGCCGCTTCGAGAACCGCGTGCAGGAAATCTCCGACGTGACGAAGGGCCTCAAGGCGCTCGCCAAGGAGCTGTCGATACCCGTGATCGCGCTCTCGCAGCTCTCGCGCGGCGTCGACAACCGCGACGACAAGCGTCCAATTCTCTCCGATTTGCGTGAGTCGGGCTCGATCGAGCAGGACGCCGACGTGGTCATGTTCGTGTACCGCGAGGAGTACTATCTGAAATCGCGCGAGCCCGAGGCCGGCACCGCGGAATACGATCAGTGGGTCGAGAAGCTCGAGCGCGTGCACAACCGCGCCGAAGTCCTGGTCGAGAAGCACCGCCATGGCCCAACCAACAAGGTCGAGCTGTTCTTCGACGACCGATTCACGCGCTTCTCGAATCTCGCGAGCCCCGACGACCGGCGCTGACGCTAGGGCGCGAGCATCGCCAGCACGATCGGGGTCGTCAGCACGGACAATAATGTCGAGACGACGACTAGGCTCGCCACTTCGCCGGGCTCATTGTCGTACATCTGCGCGAACACGTAGTTGAAGACCGCGACCGGCATCGCGCATTGCAGCACGAAGGCGATGCGTTCGGGGCCCGTGAAGCCGAAGAGTGCCGCGAGCGTGAACCCCGCCACCACGCCCATTCCGATCCGCACCACCGACAACACGGCCGAGCGGCCGAACGTCGTCACCTTGATCTTGGCGAGCGAGGTCCCGAGCATCAGCAGCATCAGCGGGATGGTGAGGCCCGAGAGCATCTCGAGCGTGTTGCTTGCAAAAAGCGGAATCGGAATGCCGCCATAGGCGAAGATGAGGCCGAGCGCCACAGCCGGCAGGATCGGGCTCTTCAGCACCGCGAAGAAATTGTTGCGCCCGGCCGCGATCGCCTGTCCCGCCGTGAGGTTCACGATCGAGGTGATGGCAAAGATGACGATGGCGTAATTCAAGCCTTCCTCGCCCGCGGCGTAGAGCGCGAGCGGCAGGCCGAGATTGCCGGCGTTGGGGAACGCGAGCGACGGCAGATACGTCCGCCACTTGAGCCCCAACGCCTTCAGCGCGATCGCGCCCACGGCGAGGTAGAACGAGATCGCCACAATTGTCGCCGCCGCGATCACGGCAAGCGCGCCCGCCGCAACCGTCGTTTTCGAGAGGTTGAAGAAGACGAGGGCGGGCGTCCCGATGCTCGCCACCAGGAAGGTGATGGTCTTGTTGTCGAACGGCCGGTTCGCCTTGGCGAGCGCATAGCCGATCAGCGCGGTGATGAAGACGGGTAGGACGGCCGGGAGAATCACGGACATTCGGCACGTGTGCCCGACCTTGCCCGGGCAGACAAGGGAGAGCGCGGCATTTGACTAGGCAAGGGCGCTGTCGTTCTCTCCTCCCATGTCGCAGCAGGCACGCGAATCGGACAGCGGCTCTCAGGCCTCGGCACAGTTGACGGTGCGCTTGGGCGCGCTTGCCCTAAATCACCGAGAGATCAGGCACCGCGCGGCGGGTGCGGCCGTTGCGCCCGTCGTCAAGGCCGACGCCTACCGCATGGGCTTGGTGCCAGTCGCGAAAGCGCTTGCCGCGGAAGGGGCCGACTCGTTCTTTGTCGCGCGAGTGGAGGAGGGGATCGCGCTGCGCGCGATTCTGCCCCACATCCGCATCTTCGTCTTCGACGGCGTCATGCCCGGCACCGTGCCGGCGCTCATCGCCCACCGGCTGATCCCGGTGCTCAATTCCGCGGACGAGATCGCCGAGTGGTCGAAGGCCGCGCGCGCGCGCAAATCGATCCTCGATGCCGCGCTCCAGATCGACACCGGCATGAACCGGTCCGGCCTCTCGCAAAGGGAGGTGTCGGCGCTCGCTGCAAATCCTTCGCGAGCGCTCGCGGGTATCAGTCTCGATCTCATCATGAGCCACCTCGCCTGCGCCGATGATCCTGACCACGAGCAGAATCGCCGCCAGCGGGAACGCTTCCGCGCTGCGCTCGCATCGCTGCCGCCGGCACCGGCGAGTCTCGCGGCGTCCGCTGGCATCGAGCTCGGCGACGAGTATCTGTTCGACATGGTCCGCCCCGGCATGGCGCTCTACGGTGGCAAGCCGATTCCGTCGCGCGACAATCCGTATCGGACCGTGGTGCTGCTCACCTCGCAGGTGCTTCAGCTGCGCCACCTCGACGTGGGAGAAACGGTCGGCTACAGCGCGACATTCACCGCGCGGCGATCCTCAACGATAGCCATCGTCGGGTTCGGCTATGGCGACGGTCTGATCCGGGCGTCTGGTGGAAAAGGCCGAGCCGCCATCGGTGGCGTGCTGGTACCCTTCGCGGGGCGAATCTCGATGGACCTTCTGGCCCTCGACGTGACCGATGTTCCTAAGAACGCGCTTCATCGCGGGGCGCCGGTGGAATTCCTGGGCGACACGATCAGCTTGGACAATGCTGCGCGCGCGGCAGGCACCATCACGCACGAAGTGCTGACGGCGATCTCACCGCGGACCAGACGCGTCTATGTAGGGGACTGACATGAACGAACTCGTAGAGCGGCTCAATATCTTTGCCGCGGTCGGACGCGTGTTCCTCGCGTTCCTTTCAGGCACCGGCCGCCTCATGATGTTCGCGACCGACGCGGTCTCGCACTGCGTGCGCCCGCCGATCTATTGGTACCTCGTGCTGACCCAGATGATCCGTATCGGTTACTTCTCGCTGCCCGTCGTCGGGCTGACGGCGTTCTTCACCGGCGCTGTGCTGTGTCTGCAAATCTTCATCGGCGGCAGCCGTTACGGCGCAGAAGCCTTCGTGCCCCAGATCGTGGTGCTCGGTATCACGCGCGAGCTTGGCCCTGTCATTGCCGGTCTGATGGTCGCCGGCCGCGTCGCCGCCGCCATCGCCGCTGAGATCGGAACGATGCGCGTGACCGAACAGATCGATGCCTTGACCACGCTCTCGACCAACCCGGTGAAATACCTCGTGACACCGCGCCTGATCGCGGCTGTCGTCACGATGCCGGTGCTCGTCGCCATTGCCGATGCCATCGGCGTTCTCGGTGGCTACGTCGTCGGCAC
>Ga0210379_10000272_pt1 | contig 16258 bp, 12 predicted proteins | sample PLMedo_2_FD_155468 | JGI IMG/M metagenome (GOLD analysis project Ga0210379, IMG submission 155468) | Groundwater sediment microbial communities from an aquifer in East River, Colorado, USA - PLM4_32_coex redo | ecosystem: Environmental > Terrestrial > Soil > Riparian zone | place: USA: East... | reverse complement strand
CGGACAACTTGAGACTTCTGTGCGCGTATCACAATCGGCTCGAGGCCGAACGACTCATGGGGTGTCAGGGAGTCCGGGACGGACCGCCCTCGCATTGATTGTCCTTCGAAGAATGTCTACAATGTTGCCTGTCGAGATTGGCCTTGATGGCGATGGTGTGTCCTACTTTTTGATCCATGGTGACTAGACCCCAATTGGCACCGGTCCTGGCGCGTAACCCCGGGAGACGGGCGACGTCATTGCTTGTGATCGCGCTGCTGCTGCTGGGCGGTTGCTCACGGGCGGTGGAGATTCCCCCGGGTCAAGTCGACGATCCACAATATCAGGCGGTCGGTTCATATCGGATTCGGCTACAAGGGCGCGAAGAGTACTTAGTGCGGAGGTTTTCAGTCACGGACTCGACCGTAGCGATCGAGGAATTGCATCCATCCGACCAGCGCTTCCGTTTCGGAAGGGAGAAGTTGCCGATTACCGTGGCGAGAGAGCGTGTTCTATCCGTATCGATCATGAAGCCCGACATCCTCATGACAACACTGGCTGGGGTTGGAGTCGCCGCCCTGGCCTACTTTGTCTTTTTGATATTCACATTCGATTATGGGGGTAACTAGGTGGTGACGGACTTTTCCATGTCGATTTCTGGGCGACGAACTCGGCGGCCTCTGCCTCCGCGTTGATTTCCCCTCCAAAACCTCCTACAATGCCCCCGACACGCCGGCTCGGAGCACGAGTCCGAGAAACGGCCACCAGGATGTTCGAGGGAGGAACAACTTCTAATGAAACCATCGTTTAAGCTGCTCGGCTTCGACCACGTCACCTTCGCGGTCGGTAACGCCAAACAGGCTGCTCATTATTATCAGACCGTGTTCGGCTTCGACCTCGTGGGCTATCGCGGCCTCGAGCAGGGCGACCGCCAGACGGCCAGCTACGTGCTGCGTCAGAATCATGTGAATTTTATTCTTAATACACCCTATAAGTCCGAGTCACCGCTCAATGATTCTTTGAGAAAGCACGGCGACGGCGTCACCGACATCGCCTTCGCAGTCGACGACGCGGCGAAGGCGTGGGAGCACACCACCAAGAGCGGTGCGAAGTCCGCATTCGAGCCGCGCACGATGGAAGACGCGGACGGCAAAGTCATCGTGTCGGGCATTCACACCTATGGCGACGTGACGCACACCTTCGTCCAGCGCGACGGCTACAAGGGCATGTTCCTCCCCGGCTACGCGAAGGCGAAGTCGCTCGTCAAGTCGGAATCAACCGGCCTCCTGTTCATCGACCACATCGTCGGCAACCAGCCCGAGAGCGAGATGGAGAACGTGGTCCGCTTCTACGAGAACATCTTCGGCTTCCAGCGCCTGTGGACGGTGGACGACAAGGACATCTCCACGGATTACACGGCGCTGCGCTCGGTCGTGGTTTCGGACGAGAGCGAGACCATCAAGATGCCGATCAACGAACCAGCGCAGGGGATGAAGAAGTCGCAGATCCAGGAGTACGTCGATTTCAACTCGGGCGCGGGGGTGCAGCACATCGCGATGTCGACCAATGATATTGTTATGACGATCAGGAAGCTCGTTGCGAATGGTACGGAGTTTCTGTATGTGCCTGACACGTACTACGAGGATCTCTCGAAACGCGTCGGCGTGATCGACGAGGACATGGCGGTGCTGCGCAAGATGGGGATCCTGGTCGACCGCGACGACCGTGGCTACCTGCTCCAGCTCTTCACCAAGCCGGTGCAGGATCGCCCGACGTTGTTCTTCGAGCTGATCCAGCGCAAGAACGCGCGCTCGTTCGGGAAGGGAAACTTCAAGGCGCTCTTCGAGTCGATCGAGCGCGAGCAGGCCCGCCGCGGGACGTTGTAGGAGTCACCATGCCGATCTATATCCAGCGAGGCAAGATCCCGCACCGGCGGCACACCGTCTTCAAGAGCCCGGAGGGGAATCACTATTACGAAGAGCACATCAGCCGCCTTGGGTTTTCCGACATCTACTCGAATGTCTACCACGTGCACATGCCCACCCGCGTCGCGAAGGTGGGGAAGTTTCGCCCGATCACCATCGAGCCGCTCGAAGGCGAGCATCGTCACCGTCACCTGAAGACACTCGCACTCAAGCCGGAAGGCAACTGGCTGACGGGGCGCAAGCCGATGATGTTCAACAGCGACGTCATCCTGGGCACGTCGAGCCCGGTGCGCGGGCAGGCGGACTACTTCTACAAGAACGCGACTTGCGACGAGGTGCACTTCGTCCACAAGGGACGCGGCGCGCTGGAGAGCATGTTCGGGCGGCTCGAGTTCGGCGAGGGCGACTACGTCGTCATCCCGCGTGGCGTCATCCACAAGATGACGTTCGAGAGCGACGACAACCGCGTGTTCTTCGTGGAGTCGTACGGCCCGGTCGACTGGCCGAAGCATTACCGCAACCAGTACGGCCAGCTGCTCGAAGACGCGCCGTACTGCGAGCGCGACATCCGGCAGCCGGAATTCATCTCGGCGGTCGACAAGATCGGCGAGTTCCCGATGCAGATCCGGCTCCGCGATGGGATCCAGGAGTACGTGTGGGGTCACCACCCGTTCGATCTGATCGGCTACGACGGCTTCTACTATCCGTGGATCTTCAACATCAAGGACTACATGTCGAAGGTGGGGCGCGTGCATTTGCCGCCCCCGACGCACCTCACCTTCACGGGCCCGGGCTACGTGCTGTGCTCGTTCTGCCCGCGGCCTTTTGATTTCGAGCCGGGCGCGGTCCCGATCCCGTACGCCCATTCGAACGTCGATAGCGATGAGGTGATCTACTACGTCGACGGCAGCTTCATGAGCCGCAAGGGCATCGACGTGGGATCCATTACGCTGCACCCCTACGGCATCCCGCACGGGCCGCAGCCGGGGCTGCTCGAGAAAGCGATCGGCGCGAAGGAAACCGGCGAGCTGGCGGTCATGGTCGACACGTTCCGGCCGCTCAAGGTGGCGAAGGTGTGCGAGACGGTCGACGATCCGGGCTATCCGTACAGCTGGCAGTACTAGATCGCGGCCTCGAATGATCATCGATCCCGCGAACACGCCGCGCTCCGAGCTATACCCCTGGATCATTCGGTGCGTGGCCCCGCGTCCGATCGCGTGGGTGTCGACGATCTCGCGCGAAGGGGTCACGAATCTCGCGCCGTTTTCGTTTTTCACGGCCATCTCGTCGGTGCCGCCCACGCTGTGTTTCGTGCCCGGACGCCGCGAGGATACGGGCGGAAAGAAAGACACGCTGCTCAACATCGAGGCGACGGGGGACTTCGTGATCAACGTGGTTACCGAGGACTTGGCCGAGGCGATGAACGAAACCGCGACGGACTTCCCGCACGGCATGAGCGAATTCGACGCGGCCGGGCTGACGCCGGCGCCGTCGGAGCGCGTGAAGGCCCCGCGTCTCAAGGAATCGCCGGTCAATTTCGAGTGCGTACGCTACGAGATCATCCACATCGGCCCGGAGGGCGCGGGCGGCGGGTCGCTGGTGATCGGCCGGGTTGTGCTATTGCACGTCGACGAATCGATTCTCACCAACGGCAAGGTCGACTACGAGCGCTACCACCCGGTCGGGCGCCTGGGCGGGATGGACTACTCGAAGACGCGCGATCGCTTCACGATGGTGCGAAAGAAATACGCGCCCAAGCCGTGACCCGCATGGCGCGCACGCTGGCGGCCGCGGCGGTGCTCCTGTGCGCCGCCTGTGACGACGCAAGTGTCGTTAATCCCCCCGGCCCCATCCCCACCTGCGCGACGCTCGAGGACTACTTCCACACCATCGCCATCGCGCGGACCACCGGCAGCACGATCGACGCGACCGCCAGCGGCGCGTTCGCGTTTCTCGCCAACGGAGCGGACGGCATTGTGATTTCCGACTTTTCATCCTCGGCGGAAGCGGTGGTCGTGGCCGGCGTGCCGTCGCTCATCGACACCCGCGCGGTCGACATCGAAGGAACGCTCCTGTTCGTGGCCAATGGCGACGATGGCCTCGCAATCGTCGACGTCGCGAACCCGAACGCGCCGCAGCTCCTCGGCGCGGTGCCGATGCCGGGCTGCGCGGTCGACGTCGATGCGAGCGGATCGCTTGCGTTCGTGGCCGACGACGCGATCGGGCTCGTCATCGTCGACGCGTCGGACCCGGGCGCGCCGGTGATCCGTGGCATCGAGAACACCCCCGGCAAAGCCGTCGGCGTGGCCGCGCCGGACGCGGACTCGCTCGCGATCGTCGCCGACGAAACGCTCGGCGTGCGCATGGTGAACGTGGCCGACGTCGACGCGCCGTTTCTGATTCGGTCCGTCGCCGTCCCCGGGGTGGCGCAGGCGGTGGCCTACGAGAACGGGGTCGTGGCCGTCGCGGCGCAGCTGGCGGGGCTGGTGATGATCGCTCCGGCGCCGTCCGGTGGCGTAGTGGGACAAATCGCCGTGCCGCTTGGCGAAGCACTCGGCGTGGCCATGACGAACCAGATCGCCTTCGTCGCGGGCGCGAGTGGCGGGGTCATCGTCGTCGACGTGGGCGACCCCGCCAATCCGCGCCCGATCAACTCGCTCGGCGCCGCGCCCTACGTACGGGATGTTGCGGTGGTCGCGGGCCGGCTCGTCACCGCGGACACCCAGGCCGGTGCGCGGGTGGCGGAGATCGGCCGGCCGCAGGAGCCGCCGGTGGATGCCCTCGCCGGAATTGCCGACGCCCGCGCGCTCGCGCCGCTCGGCGATCTCGTGGTCGTGGCCGATGCGTCGCACGGAATTTGGACCGTAGACCCCGTGACGCGTCAGACGGTCGGCGATCTTTCCATCGCAGGCACGTCCGTCGATGTGTTCATCGCAGACTCGCTCGCCTACGTCAACACCGCCGACATCGGCGTGGTGGCTGTCGACCTCCACGATCCGGCGGTTCCCGTGGATCTCGGCATCGTGCCGGATTCGTACGGCGCAGAAGCGGTGGCGGTGGAAGATCCATTCATTTACATGGTGCAGAGCGGCACACTGGTGGTCGAGAGCCGCCTCGATGGGTCCGGCTTTCCGCGCTACTACAACGCGTCGGGTGCGTTTCCGCAGTCGATCGCGATCGACGATTTGTACCTCTATCTCCCGGACCTGCTCGGCAACGTATTGATTGTGGAGCGTGCGTCGATGAGGCTGGCGGCCTCGTTACCCGTGGGCGGGTCCGCGCAACGCGTTGTGATTCGATACGAAGGCGGGCCGCTCCTTCCGGTGCCGCGTGTCGTCGTGGCGCTCTCCGGCAACCCCAGCGGCCGGGCGGCGATCGAAACCTGGGACTTCACCACGCTGTTCGCCCCCAGGCTGATCTCGCGCATGGAATGTGACGGCGATGCCGTGGATATGGCGTTCGAGGGAATGTGGATGGTCGTGGCAGAAGGGGACGACGGGTGCGAAGTGTTTAGCCAGACCGCCCTCGGTGAATCGCAACCGACCGGCCACCTCATGGGCCCGGCGCCACGCGCGACGGTGGTCGCCGGGATGATCGCGGTCGCCGGGGGGACCCGCGGTCTACTGCTGGTCTCGCCGACGGACTGCCTGGAGTGAGCGTCTACGGCAGCGTCTTGTGCGTGGCGTCGCAGAACGGGCTGTTGTTCGTCTGCTTGCAGCGGCACAGTGCGTAGCGCCGTTTTTCCGTGATCACGAACATCACCGGCTCGAAGCCGGTCCCGATGTGGGAGTCGTCACAGAACGGCTGGTTCTTCGAGCGCCCGCATCGGCACCACCAGTACTCCCCCGGCTCTAATTCAAGTATTGCGGGCGTCCGCTCTGCAATCTGACCTTTCACGCGCGGCCTCCCTATCGTCTCGGTAGTTTTAACGTACGAAGCGCGAGCGACGCTGTCAAGCCGACTTCCAAAGCCCGCGGCGCCATGCTATTGTGAGGCTCACGGTCAAGGAGGAAGACGTGCACTTCGATTCCAAGGACTTTCGCCAGTCGCTTCGTCACGGCGGCAAAGACATCGCCATCTACAGTCTCCCCGCGCTCGCGAAGCAAGCGGGAGTCGACCTCAACCAGATCCCGTACTCGATCCGCGTGCTCCTCGAGAGCGCGCTGCGCAACAACGACGGCTTCAAGGTGACCGACGACGACGTCGACCGGCTCCTGCACTGGAGCCCGCAGACCGCGGGCGAAACCGAGATCGCGTTCAAACCGGCGCGCGTCATCCTCCAGGACTTCACCGGCGTTCCCGCCGTGGTCGACCTCGCCGCGATGCGCTCGGCCATGCACCGCATGGGCAAGGACTACCGGAAGATCAACCCGCTGGTGCCGTGCGACCTCGTCATCGACCACTCGGTGCAGGTCGACGCCTGGGCGTCGCCCGACGCGCTGCGCATCAACGAGCAGATGGAGTTCGAACGCAACCGCGGGCGCTACGAGTTCCTCAAGTGGGGGCAGCGCGCCTTCCAGAATTTCAGCGTGGTGCCGCCGGCGACCGGAATCGTGCACCAGGTCAACCTCGAGTACCTCGCGCGCGGGGTGTTCGTGGAGACGGGCCCCTCTGGGAAGTCTGGTGACGTCGCGTATCCTGACAGTCTGCTGGGGCTGGACAGTCACACCACCATGATCAACGGCCTTGGGGTCGTGGGTTGGGGCGCGGGCGGGATCGAGGCGGAGGCCGTGATGCTCGGCGAACCCGTGAGCATGGTGATGCCGCACGTGGTGGGATTCCGCATCACTGGCGCACTCAAGGACGGCATCACCGCGACCGACCTCGTGCTCACGGTGACGCAGATGCTCCGCAAGACCGGCGTGGTGGGGAAGTTCGTCGAGTTCTTCGGAGCGGGGCTCTCGTCGATGACGCTCCCCGACCGTGCGACCATCGGCAACATGTCGCCCGAGTACGGCGCCACCATGGGCTACTCTCCCGTCGACGACGAGACGCTGCGCTACTATCGCCTCACCGGCCGCGACGAGGCGCACGTGGCCTTCATCGGCGAGTACATGAAGGCGCAGGGGATGTATTTCACGCCGGGTGCGCCCGAACCCGTGTATTCCGAGATCGTATCGCTCGACCTCTCGAGCGTGGAGCCCTCCATCGCCGGGCCCAAGCGCCCGCAGGATCGCATCGCCGTCAAGAACGTGCGCGACGTATTCGGGGCCGCGCTCGCGAAGCCGGTCAAGGAGGGCGGCTTTGGCGTGTCGGGTTCCGAGCGGAACATTGCGGTAAGAATGAACCTCAACGGTGGTGCAGAGCTGAAGCACGGCGCCACCGTTATCGCCGCGATCACCTCCTGCACCAACACCTCCAACCCGTCGGTCATGATCGGCGCCGGGTTGGTGGCGAAGAAGGCATGCGAGCGCGGCCTGCACGTGAAGCCGTACGTGAAGACGTCACTCGCGCCGGGCTCGATGGTGGTGAGCGAGTACCTCGAAGAGAGCGGACTCCAGCACTATCTGGACGAGCTGGGTTTCGAAGTGGTGGGCTACGGCTGCACCACCTGCATCGGCAACAGCGGCCCCATCCCCGACGTGGTCGCGTCCGCCATCGAGCAGGGCGGGATCGTGGTGGCGGCGGTGTTGAGCGGCAATCGCAACTTCGAGGGGCGCGTGCACCCACTCACGCGCGCGAACTTTCTCGCCAGCCCGCCGCTGGTGGTCGCGTACGCGCTCGCGGGGACCATGGACATCAACCTCGACACCGACCCGCTCGGGGTCGACTCGAAAGGCGCGCCCGTGTATCTGCGCGACCTGTGGCCCACCTCCGCGGAGATTCGCGACGTCGTGGCGCGCGTCGTCACGGCGAAGTCGTTCCGCGAGCGCTACCAGGATGTGTTCAAGGGGAGCGCGATGTGGAATGCCATCGAGAGCGGCGGGTCGGATCTGTACCAGTGGGACGTGGAGAGCACCTATATAAGGGAGCCGTCGTTCTTCGACGGCGTCGAACGCCCGCCGTCAGCGATCGCTCCGATACGAGGGGCGCGCGTGCTCGCCTGGCTCGGCGATTCAGTGACGACCGATCACATCTCGCCGGCCGGATCGATTTCGCAGAAATCACCCGCGGCGAAATACCTGATGGAGCACGGCATTCAGCCCAAGGACTTCAACTCCTACGGCTCGCGACGCGGGAACCACGAAGTGATGGTGCGAGGGACATTCGCGAATATCCGTCTGCGCAACAAGCTGGTGCCCGGTTCCGAGGGCACGTGGACGAAGTGCTTTCTCACCGGCGAGGACATGACCATCTACGACGCGTCGGTCAAGTACCAGGCCGCAGGCATGCCGCTGGTCGTGATCGCGGGGAAGGAATACGGATCCGGCTCATCGCGCGACTGGGCCGCCAAGGGACCCGCGCTGCTCGGCGTGCGTGCGGTGATCGCCGAGTCGTACGAGAAGATCCATCGCAGCAACCTGGTCGGGATGGGCGTCCTGCCGCTCCAGTTCATGGAAGGAGAGAACGCGGAGTCGCTGGGGCTTCACGGCGATGAAACGCTCGATGTGCTGGACCTCTCGGAGGCGCTCAAGCCCGGGCAAATCATACGCGTGTCGGCGGCGCCGGCGGCGGGTGGGGCACCGCACGAGTTCAAGGCGAAGGTGCGCATCGACACCCCGGTCGAAGTGGAGTATTACCGCCACGGCGGGATTCTGCGGATGGTATTGCGGAGGCTGGCCGGGTAGGGAAACATCGGCCATCAACTTGACGCGTAACGCGTTTGGTGGTAGACTACTGCGGCTCGGAATTCCCCAGACAGAGTTTTCCAGACAGGGATTTTTCACTTGGTTCGCCCCATCCGGGCGCCGATGTAGTGATAGTCGCGCTTCGCTTGGGGCGGTTGGGAGCGCAATATGTCACTACGTTATCGTCTTTTCATTCTGATTCCGGCGTTATGCGTCGGCATCGCAGCCCTGGCGGTCACAACGGCCAGCGCGCTGACCCCGGTCTTCATCAACGAAATCCACTACGACAACGTCGGCGCGGACGTGGGCGAGAGGATCGAAATCGCCGGCCCGGCCGGTACCAGCCTCCAGTTCTGGAAAATTCGCCTCTACAACGGTGCGGTCGGTACCGCCTATGACCTCATCCTGCTGGCGGGGATCATTCCGAATCAGTGCAACGGGTACGGCACGATAGCGTACGCGTGGGACCCTATCCAGAACGGTGCTCCAGACGGCATGGCGCTGATCGACAACAATGGCATCGTGGTTCAGTTCTTGAGCTACGAAGGGTCGTTCGTGGCCGTCGGCAACGAAGCGAACGGAATGCTGAGCACCGACATCGGCGTGAGCGAGTCGGGAACGACCCCGGTGGGGTACTCGCTCCAGCTGGTCGGCGTCGGGTTGTACTACGAGCAGTTCGCCTGGAACGTCGAGGGCCCCGAGAGCTTCACCACGTGCAATCCGGGACAGTACTTCGGTAATCCCCTGCCGGTGGCGCATGCCACGTGGGGTGCCGTCAAGGCGCTGTACCGTTAGTGTTGCGCGGTGTGCACTCCCTCAGCGCCGTCCTTCCCGCGCAGATGGTTGATATGCGCGACTGCGGATTGGCGGCCGAGAGAGTGCACACCGCCGCCTATTCAGCGCAATAAGATCACGGACCGCGACGTCTTGTCGTGACCTGCGACGGCGCGGATGAAGTAGACCCCCGAGGAGGCTCGGCCTCCCCGGCGGTCGCGGCCGTCCCAGGTGACGTGTCTACCCGCCTCCGGTAGCCGGCCTTCGAAGAGGACGCGGACTTCCTTGCCCGTCACGTCATAAACCGCCACGCGTGCCGCTGCACCATTGCCCGCGCCGGCCCGGGAAACATACACGTCCAGCTCGTTTTGGAACGGCACCGGGCCCGCCCGCAGAATGAGCGGCGACGGAGGACTCGCGCCGGGCCGCACACCGGTCGTGGGGCACGAACCCAACCCGAGAAGGTCCGGGTACGCGCCACTCAACTCGGCGGTGACATCCGCCAGGCTCTCATCACTCGTCGGCACGCCGGTGTCGTCCAGGCGAAAGAGGATCTTCCGCTCAAGACCGTCGCACAGCGCGATCGTTTCCATGCCCCCCTCGGGGTGCAGCGCATCCATGAGGGGAGCGGTCCCGTAGAGAGCGCGCCCTTCGACCATCACGAGTCTCACGTCCTCCGGCTTCGCTTCGATCAACGCGCGGTAGGCCGATGTGCCCCCGGGCGCGACCACGGTGAAGTCGGCCAGGTAGCCGGGAGCGATTCTTCCCAGATCACCCGCGCGCGCGAACGCGTCTGCGGGGTTCGCCGTCACCATCTCGACGAGGTCCTGGTCGGAGAGGAGGCCGCCGAACGCGGCCTGGTTGACGGAGTCGGCCACCGACAGCTCCTGCAGCATGCCCTTCGAACCGGTCAGGCACCAGTCGGGCCCCAGAGAAACCGAGACGCCCGCCGCCACCGCGTCGGGAACGTAGGTGGTCGCTCCATAGAGCGTCAGTTCGCTCCAGGGCGACCAGACCAGCGAGGCGCCCACGTCGGCCATCTGCGAAAACTCCGGTGCGCCGCATGCCAGTCCGTGGATGATGACGGTGGTGCTGTCGAGCATCCCCCAGCCCTTCCACGTGTAGAACTCGGCGAGCGAGCTCGCGTCGGTGCCTTCGCACAGATGGATGACGGTGGCGCGGTAGATCCCGCCTGCGATGTCGTCTTTGATGTTCTGCCGGCTCGTCGCCGAGAGCGACATCGGAAAGACCGTGCTGTAGACGCGGGCCGGAAATCGCTCCAGGTTTCTTACCAGACATTTCGGGTCGGCCCACGCGTCCCAGGTCGAGTTGAGAAACGCGCCCTGGATCGAACCGGCTCCCCCGATGAGCGCGCGCGCCTCGCTGTACTTCCACATCTGGGGCGACAGCCCCTGGTCCACGAGACCGTTGTAGATCGCTCGAAACGCGATGTAGTCGGGATCGTTCGGCCACTGGTAGCGGTTGGTGAACGTCTGCCCGAGGTCGAGCGTGCCGAAGATGTTGTAGACGGGGTGATTGTGCGCGTCGATCAGAGCGGGGAAGATGACGCCGTTGGTCTCGACGATCGGGACTTCAGGCTCCGTCGTCGTCACCGCCTCGATGTGGCGACGGTTCACCACTACATAGCTGTTGAACAGTACCTGGTCCGGCGTGACGACCGTGCCGTGCAGCGCGAACCGCGTGAAGCCCAGCCGTCCGATGTCCTCCTCGTCACGCGGCTCGATGCGGAATTCGTTCCACGAATAGAGCAGCACGCCGGTCACGTAGGCGAGACTGTCCGCGGGCTCGGGGTCGTACAAATAGTCCGCCCGGTCGCTGACGATCACTTCGCCGCTCGCATCGGCGATCTGCCAATCTCCTCCCGCCGACCACGGCGCGACTCGCACGCCGGGACACGACACGAGGACGCCTTCGTACGATTCCGCGGTGGGCGCGCCGGTCGCGACACTCGCGGCGGTCACGCTGACCGGCGCCGGCAGCGCCACGCCGTGGGCGAGGATCTGGTAGCCGGTGATCGGGCTCAACTCGGTAAGCCCGAAATACTCGGAAACGGTTCCGGTGACTTCGAGGCTGTCGCCCTCGTCCGGCCGATGGTTGGGATCGTAGATCCAGATTCCGCTCCACAGGCCGGCGGCCGGATCCTGCACGACGAATCCCCCGGGATACACGGCGGTCACCACGCCGCTGGTGGTGACGATCTGGCCCGCGTAAGGCGAGTTGCCGGAGGGGTCGGCCGTGTACTGGATGTCGGGGATGCTGACGAACGCGGCCGCCGTCGCGGTGCTCGTCATGAAGAGGAAGGGAATGACGCGAAAGAGGCGCATGATCTGCCCTCCCGAACGGGGCCGCACGTCGAGCCAACTGCGAGCGAATCGACAAATCATAGCACGGTTCCGTGGCCTCCGCACGCCACGTTTGGCGACGCTTCCCGGTGAAGAACCTGCGGTTCGCGCACGCACGTCCGCTTGAGATAGTGTACCCTTATGAACATGAAAACTGCCTGGATAGCGGCATCGCCGTGGCGCGCCCTGGTCATCCTGACGCTGGCTGCTGCCGGTCTTTCCCCGGCGCGGGTGGTTCGCGCCCACGGCCCCGCGCAGGAGCGGATCTCCGTGCTCACCGCCGCGATCGCGCGCGACCCGGCCAATCTCGACCTCATGATCGAGCGCGCAGACCTCTACCGGGAGACCGGCAATCTGTCCCGCTCACTCGCCGACTATGACCGCGTCCTGCGGCTCGATCCCGCGCGCAACGTGCACCTCGGCCGCGCCCTCGTGTTATTGCAACAGCAACGTTTCAACGACGCGCTCGCGGCGGCCGACGCCACCATTGTTAGAGAGCCGGGTGACCCGCGCGCGTGGCGCGTGCGTGCCAAAACACTCGCCGGCCTCGATCGGGATGCAGAGGCGGAGAGCGCGCTCGACCAGGCCATTGCGCTGGCCGATCCACCTTTGCCCGACGACTACCTCCAGCGGTCGGAGCTGCTGGCCTCACTGGAATCCCCGCGTCTCGACGACGCGATCGCCGGCCTTGACGAGGGACTCGCACGCCTGGGTCCGGCGGTGACGCTTCAACTTCTCGCCATTGAATTGGAACGGCAGCGGGGAACGTTTGATTCGGCTCTCGCGCGCCTCGACGATCTCGAGGATCGATACGACCGCGTCGAAACCGTGCTCGTCCTGCGCGGCGACGTGCTTGCCCAGGCCGGGCGCAAGCAGGAAGCGGACGCGGCGTACACCGACGCATTGGAGGTCATCGAGGAGCGGCTGTCGAGCAAGCGCGCGGCGCCGGCCGAGACGCGGCTCCGCGCCGACGTATTGCGCAAACTGGGGGCGGACGGGCAATGACGTCGCTTCGAATCGTTGTAGCTCTTGTGATCGTCGCCAGCTTGCCGGCGACGCCGGCGCCATCCGCTGCGCAGACGGTGACGCGCGGCCCATACCTTCAGATCGGCACGGAGACCAGCATCGTCATTCGGTGGCGGACCGACCTCGCGACGGACAGCCGGGTCCGCTATGGGACCGCGATTTCGTCGCTCGACGAAGTTGCCGATAGCGCCACCGTGACGACCGAGCACGTTGTGACCCTGACCGCGCTCTCCTCGGAGACGCTCTATTACTATTCGATCGGAACCACCACGGGCACACTCGAAGGCGACGATGCCGATCATTTCTTCCGGACCTCGCCGCCAGCGGGATCGACGCGGGCGGTTCGTGTCTGGATCATCGGCGATTCGGGACTGGCCAACCAGGCTGCCGCCAACGTGCGCAATGCCTACCTCGGATACCCGGGGTCCGATTCGACCGACCTGTGGCTGATGCTCGGCGACAACGCCTACAACACCGGCACCGACACCGAGTACCAGGCCGCCGTGTTCAACATGTATCCATCCTTGCTGCGGACCGTGCCGCTCTGGCCCACGCGCGGGAATCACGACACGATCATCGCCGGCGCGGACAATGACTACTACGATATCTTCAGCCTGCCCGCGTCCGCCGAGGCAGGCGGCCTGGCCAGTGGCACCGAAGCCTACTACTCGTTCGACTACGCCAACGTGCACTTCGTTTGTCTCGATTCGCAGGAGAGCGATCGCACCCCGAGCGGGCCGATGCTGACCTGGCTCGCGCAGGATCTCGCGGCGACGGCGCAGGACTGGATCATCGCCTACTGGCACCATCCGCCGTACTCGAAGGGATCGCACAACTCAGACACGGAGTATCAGCTGATCGACATGCGGCAGTACGCGTTGCCCGTGCTCGAAGCGGGCGGCGTCGATCTCGTGCTGAGCGGGCACAGCCATTCGTACGAGCGTTCGTTCCTGCTCGACCGTCACTATGGCCTTTCGTCGACGCTGGTGGATTCGATGAAGGTGAATATCGGCAACGGACGACCGTCGGGCGACGGCGCGTACCTCAAGCCCACTCGGGGCCCGGCGGCGCACGAAGGTGCGGTCTACGCGGTGGCGGGAAGCTCGGCGCAGACCAGCGGGGGGACGCTCAACCATCCCGTCATGATCACCTCGCTCAACAAGCTCGGCTCGCTGGTCCTCGACATCGACGGCGACGAGTTGGATGCGACGTTTATCGATCACACCGGCGCCGCGCTGGACTCGTTCACGATCCTCAAGGGGCAGACGCCGACGGCGACGGGGCGCGCGCCGATGGCAAGTTTGGCGCGTCTCTCCACCGGCCGGCCCAACCCGTTCGGGGCCCACACCGAGCTCGACTACTTCATTCCGGTCGCCGGTCGGGTGGAGCTTACCGTCTATGATGTGCTGGGGCGGCGCGCGCGCACGCTGCTCGATCGCCACGAGAGGGAAGGCGACCACACGGCCGCGTGGGACACCCGCGACGACCGCGGGCGCAACGTGCCGCAGGGCGTGTACTTCGCGGTGCTTCGCGTCGCCGGCGAGAAGCGCACACAGCGACTGGTCGTGCTTCGGTAACCAAAGCCAGGATGTTCCAAACCTTGCGGGGCTAACGAAAATGTGGATCCTGAAAGATTGTTTCGATGCCAACCGGGAGTGGGCCGCGCGGATGCGCGAGCGCGACCCGGAGTTCTTCTCCCGACTCCGTCACCAGCAGCAACCCGAGCTGCTGTGGATCGGCTGTTCGGACAGCCGCCTTCCGCCCGACCGGATCATCGGGAAGCAACCCGGCGACGTGTTCGTCCATCGCAACGTGGGCAACGTCGTCGTGCACACGGACATGAACTGCTTGAGCGGCGACGACGCAACCGGTTAGGACGCGATCCGCTCTCATTCGAGGCCCGCGCTGACGCAACTGTCCGGCCATGCAGACGAGGGTATATGAGCGCTGCCGCTGCCGGCAAGGAAGCAGAGCCGTTCGGAAGCCACACTGAGTTCGACTACTTGATTCCTGTCTCCGGTCGCGTGGAGCTTGCGGTCTATAACGTCCTGGGTCGGCGCATGTGCACGCTGCACGATCGCCCCGGGAGCGAGGGCGACCCGCGTGAGACACGCGCGACGATCGCGGTCGCTATGTGACGCACGGCATATACTTCGCGGTCCTTCGCGTTGCCTGCGAGAAGCGGACGCGGCGACACGTCGTGCTTCGGCAGGAAGGACCGCCCCAAGAGCTTGCCCGGCCAATCATTTTTTTCAGTTCAAACCATGCCCCGGGAAGCCACTCCCTCAATGCTTTCCTGGACAACAAGTTGCCTGTCGCAGATCGGGCACCCTACCCGATCTGCGGCTCCACACTTTCGAACCATTTTCGGTGCTTGCAAGTGGAAGAGGTGGACTGTCGTCAATGGTCTTGATAGCATTACCGCTCTTCATAGTTTGCGTTGTCCTGCCTTGACCTCAACCTGAGACGTTGGCGGCCGCCCTCGCCTCTTTCAGGGAGGTGACCGCGCATGAACAAGCGCGTCGCAATTTTAGCCTCACAGGTTCTTGCCGCAGTTTCTCTCGCAGTGACCTTTGGGCCGGCCGGCGCCGGAACAATCTCCGTGAAAACATCCGCGACTGGAGGCAACGATGGCTCGTCGTCGAAGGATGTGTACCCAGGCAAACGTTTGGACCCCCCTCAATTTACCGAGGTTGGAGCGGTTTCCGGTACCGACGACAGCGGGAATAATTTTGGCGTCGCCTGGGGGGACTACGACGACGACGGCGATCTCGACCTCTACCTCTCCAACGATGTTACGAACCGGCTCTACCGGAACGACGGGGACGGGACATTCACCGATGTTGGGGCGGTGTCGGGTACGGACGACGCGGGAAATGGCCGGGGCGCTGCGTGGGGGGACTACGACAACGACGGTGACCTCGATCTCTACCTTTGTAACGAGGGCACGAATCGGCTCTACCGGAACGAGGGCAACGGAACGTTCACGGAAGTCGGAGCGACGTCGGGCACTGACGACAACGGGAGCCACACCGGCGTTGCATGGGGGGATTACGACAGCGATGGGGACATCGACCTCTACGTAGCCATCGACGGTCCGAACCGGCTTTACCGGAACGAGGGCAACGGGACATTCACCGAAATCGGGGCGGCCACCGGCACCGACGACAACGGGAGCGGTGCGGGCGTTGCGTGGGGGGACTACGATGATGACGGCGATCTCGATCTCTACCTTGCCAATTCCGGTAGTGCGAACCGACTCTACCGGAACGATGGCAACGAGACGTTCACGGAGGTCGGCGCGGCCTCGGGCACTGATAACAACGGTTATGGCACGGACGTCGCGTGGGGGGACTACGACAACGACGGCGACCTCGATCTCTACGTTGCCGACGATTTCGGCACGAATCGACTCTACCGGAACAACGGTAACGGAGCGTTCGATGAAGTCGGGGCGGCCTCT
>Ga0210379_10000271_pt1 | contig 16264 bp, 13 predicted proteins | sample PLMedo_2_FD_155468 | JGI IMG/M metagenome (GOLD analysis project Ga0210379, IMG submission 155468) | Groundwater sediment microbial communities from an aquifer in East River, Colorado, USA - PLM4_32_coex redo | ecosystem: Environmental > Terrestrial > Soil > Riparian zone | place: USA: East... | reverse complement strand
GGCTCGCAGCCCTGCTCGATGCGGAGCCGGACCTGAAAGTCGTTGCGACCGCGGATGACCGGACCACCGGGCTGCGCGATCTGCCGGAGTTCGCGCCCCACATCGTGCTCGTCGACGCGGCGTTGGACAATGGCGACGGGTACGCCTTCGTGGAAGCCCTGCGCAGCACCGCGCCTGCGTCCAAAGTGATCGTGATGGACCTGCTGCCCGAGCCCGAGGACCTGATCGAGTTCGTCAAGGCCGGGGCGAACGGATTTGTCATGAAAGACGCGACGGTCGCGGATCTCATGAGCACGGTTCGGTCGGTCGCCCAGGGGAGGGATGTGGTTCCCGCCGCCTTGACCCGGACACTGCTCTCCCACATCGCCGAACAAGCGGCGGCGATTCGTCGCACGCCGGGCGTGGCAGAATCGGTGCAGATGACGAAGCGCGAGCGGGAGATCATGAACCTGATCGCCGAGGGCTTGAGCAACAGGGAGATCGGCGAGCGACTCAGCATCGCGACCTACACGGTCAAGAGCCACGTGCACAACATCCTGGAAAAGCTGGCCCTGCATACCCGGCTGCAGATCGCGGCGTTCACCCACAAGACCGGGCCTATCCCGCCCCCCTAGACTGCTGCTCCCTGCGCTTCCTGCCCCAAAGGATCTAGTTCGGTCGGCCCATCGAGACTCAGCCCTCTCTCCTCCGGCGGACGGATTTCCGCGTCGCGCGGTCGCTGACATTTTATATGCCCGGGCGAGCGCCAACGCCCGCGGTAGCCGGGAGGCAGAGATGAAGCCGCTCGTCATTGCCGAGAAGGTGATCGCGAGTCGCCTGCGCATCGAGCCAAGGAGGGCGAAAGTGGATGCCCTCTCCGCGACGGCGCGGGTGCTCGACACGTCCCGCCGCGGGGCTCGAGTCGCGCTCGAAGGGCCGATGAGCCTCGCCCGTCGGTGCGCCCGCGTGATCGCCGCGCTCAAGGCGGCCGGCGACGACGAGGCGCTGGTGCGCTTCATCCAGCCGATCGACCTCGCGATCCACGCCGCTCAACCGGTCACTCTCGCGGATGACGCGCTCCCCGGGGCGCTGCTGAAGGTCTCGCCCGAGGACGGCGCCTCATGATCGCCTTCCTGGTGATTCTGCTTTTCAGTTTCCTCTTGCTGCTGGGTGACGACCAGCGGAGGTCTGCCCCATGAGACCCCTTCCGGACGAGAGTCTCGACGCCCCCGCGTACACCCGAGCGCTGACGTCCCTCCCCGAGTTCCGGCGCAGTCAGGCGCTCCGGGCGGCCGCCCGCGACGACGCCGAGAATCGCACCTTCAACCAGCGGTTCTGGGCCACCCTGGCGAGCGAAGCCGGCGGTGTACCGAGCGAGATCAGCACGGGGTGGTGGGCACGATGGGTGACGGGATCCAGGTGGCGGATCCCGGACGGTCTTCCCACTTCCGACCTCGAGGTCCTGCGGCACCGGTGGTAGGCGCCGTCCCTCACACCCCCGGGTCGAGCCGGTTAGCGAGCTGACGCGCCGCAGCGAAGAGCATTTTGGACTCGAGCGAGTCCGCGTGGATTTTCCCGGCCGTCACATCCACCTCGATCCCGCGGCAACACTCCGCTGCCCGCCGCATGCGAAACCGCCCCACGAATCCCTGGTAGTCGCTCGAGTCGCCGGCCATGAGGACGCCCCACAGGCGGATCCGGATGTCGTCGACCGCCTGCTTCAGGTCCGCGATACCCTCTTGAGGAATCTCGGGGGCCTCCGCGAGGCGCTGCGCCATCGTCAGGATCGCCGTGCGCACCTCGCCCATCGCCGGATTTGCAGCGGGAGTGGTCATCGGTTCCGTCGGGTTATGGTCGCCCAATCATATCGATCGCCATCCGGGTGAGCAACCAACGCGCACATTGCCCTCCCGTGCGGCCCGAGTCACAATTAGTGGCACACGCTCCACGGGAGATCCGAGTGTCAGAGCAGTGCGTCGCGGCGGCCAAGGCCGCATTCGCGTCTCAGGGCCCCGCCGTCACCCTCGGCGCGGTGGTGCACGAGGGCGTGTGCACTCCCGGTCCCGTCGTGACCGTGCCGCTCGGCATGATGAACCGCCATGGCCTCATCGCCGGGGCCACGGGCACCGGCAAGACCAAGACGCTGCAGCTCATGAGCGAGCAGCTCTCGGCGGCCGGGGTCCCGGTGTGCGTCGCCGACATCAAGGGCGACGTCTCCGGCATCGCCGTGCCGGGCGAGTCGAACGACAAGATCGCCCAGCGCGCCAAAGACACGGGGTTCGTTTGGAAGCCGAACGGCTTCCCCGTGGAATTCCTGAGCCTCACCGGCCGGCGCGGGGCCCAGCTGCGCGCGACCGTGTCGTCGTTCGGGCCGCTGCTGCTCGCCAAGGTGCTGGGCTTGAACGAGACCCAGGCGAGCGTCCTGAGCCTCGTCTTCAAATACTGCGACGACAAGGGCCTCTTGCTGCTGGACTTCCCCGATCTGCGGGCGGTGCTGCAGTACCTCACCGGCGACGGCAAGGGCGAGCTGCGGGACTATGGGGGGATGTCGGATACCACCGTCGGCGTGTTGCTGCGCGACATGGTCCAGCTGGAGCAGCAGGGCGCCGAGGGGTTCTTCGGGGAGCCGGAGTTCGACCTCGACGACCTCATGCAGACGTCCCCCGACGGGCGTGGGCTCGTCAGCGTGCTGGAGCTGACCGACGTCCAGGACCGGCCCGCGCTCTTCTCCACGTTCATGATGTGGATGCTGGCGCGACTGTACCACGATCTGCCGGAAATCGGGGACCCGGACAAGCCGAAGCTGGTCTTCTTCTTCGACGAAGCCCACCTGCTGTTCGACAACGCCAGCAAGGAGTTCCTCGAGCAGGTGCAGCAGGTGGTGCGACTGATCCGCTCCAAGGGCGTCGGCATCTTCTTCGTGACGCAGAGCCCCAAAGACGTCCCGTCCGACATCCTGGGCCAGCTGGGGCACAAGGTGCAGCACGCCCTGCGCGCGTTTACGCCGGAGGACGATGCGGCGCTCAAGGCGGCCGCCCGCACCTTCCCCAAGACCGAGTTCTACGACGTCCAGCAGACACTCCAATCGCTCGGCATCGGCGAGGCGCTCGTCACCGCGCTCACTCCGCGGGGCGTGCCGACCCCGCCGTTCGCCACACGGCTCATTCCACCCGTATCGCGGATGGGACCGCTGTCGGACGCGGAAATGGCGCAGCGGCTCGGGGCCTCGGCCCAGATCCGGAAGTACGCCGAGGACGTGGACCGGGAGAGCGCCCGCGAGCGACTCGCCGCCCGCGTGACCCGCGTCGGCCCCGCCGCCCCGGCCCCGGCGCCGGCTCCGGGTCCTCCTCCGTCGCGGGCGCCATCGGGCGGCGCCGCGCGGCAGCCGCCCGGCGCGTTCGAGCAGATCCTCCGATCCCCAGTGGTGCGGACGGTGGCGGGACAGTTGACACGGGGTATTCTGGGCGCCCTGATGGGCTCGGCGCGACGGCGCTCCAGTTGGTAGGAGGCGATGACCGTCCACTGCAGGATTCATTGCACAGGAGGACGACGATGACCGGTCCCCCTCCGATATGAGGATTGGGTCACCGCGGGTACGACCTTTTTCCACCTGCTGGGGTCACAGCGCAGACGAGCTTACATTACGACTAGAAACCCCGCGGCCGTCTGGAGCGGTCGGGGGTGTCTCGCTTCACAAGAGAATCGGAGGAACGATGCGAATACAGTCATGGGCCCTGGCGGTCGCCGTGGTCGCCGCCGCGGCGTGCGCCAAGGGGGACAACGCGGCTCAGCAGCCGGCCGATTCGACCGCGCGGAACCTGACCCTGGCGCCGACGGATTCTTCCGCGGCCCTGCACGACGTGCCGGCGCCGACCGCGCAGCCGCCCGTCACACCCCCGGCGTCGCCGCCGCCGTCCCGCCCGCCCGCACCGAAGCCGAAACCGGCGCCCGCGGCCCCCGCCACGCGGACCGCCGCGGCGGGCACGTTCGTGGACCTGGCAGTCAGCGACACATTGTCGTCCCACTTCACGAAGGCAGGGGACGGGTTTACGGCGTCGGTCGTGGACGACGTCAAGGACGCCAGCGGACGGGTCGTCATTCCGGCGGGCTCCACCGTCCATGGCACCGTGACGGACGTGAAGCCCGCCCCCAACCCCAGCACCCCCGGTACGCTCACCCTCTCCCTCACGAGCGTCACGGTCGGTGGAGCGAGCTATCCGATCGAGGCGCGGATCGACTCGCTGGAGACGGTGCGGCAGGGCCGCGGCGTCACGGGCGGGGACGCGGCCAAGGTCGGCGCGGGTGCTGCCGCGGGCGCGATCCTCGGGCGGGTCCTGGGCAAGAACACCAAAGGCGCGGTCATCGGCGGCATCGTGGGCGGCGTCGTGGGAGCGGGTGTCGCCGTCCAGGGGAAGGATTCGGACATCGTGCTGCCCAAGGGCGCACACATCAACGCGTCGTTGGTGAGCGCGCTGACGGTAAAGGTGAGCTAGTAGCCCGCCGCCGAGCCTCCCGAGCGCGGGTCCGCCACTCCAATCCATCCGGCGGGTCCGCGCTCGATGCCCATCACGAGCGCGTGGTAGCCCCACTCGCGCAACGCGTGCCCCATGGCGCGGAGCGAATCCAGCACCGCCGGTGCGAAGCCGCCCCGCTCGAGCAGCACCGTGTCGGGCAGCGCCTGGTGGTGCAGCCGCGGCGCTTCGATCGCCTGGGCGAGGCTCATGTGGTGGTCGATCACGTTGCTGATCGCGTGGTACACGGCGGTGATGATGCGGGGGCCGCCGGGGGCTCCGGCGACGAGAAACAGCTGGCCCTGCGGATCGAGCACGATGGTCGGCGTCATCGCCGAGAGCATGCGCTTGCCCGGGCCGACGGCATTGTTCTCCCCTTGGACCAGGCCGTACATGTTGGGTTTGCCGGGCGCCGTGGCAAAATCGTCCATCTCGTCGTTCAGCAGGAAGCCGGCCCCGGTGACGGTGACCGAGCTCCCGAAACTGTTGTTCAGGGTGGTGGTCACCGCTGCCGCGTTGCCGGCCGCGTCCACGATGGAGTAATGGGTGGTTTCCGTCCCGCCCGGAGGCCCCGGCTCGAAGGGCGGTGTGGGCGTCGCCCGGGCGGGATCGATCTCCCCCCGTAGCTGCGCCGCGTAGCCCTTCGAGAGCAGGCGGTCGAGCGGCATCTGGACGAAGTCGGGATCGCCCAGCCAGCGGTTGCGGTCCTCGAAGGCGCGCCGCATCGCCTCTGTCTCGACGTGCAGCAGGGCCGTGCTGCCGAACGGCGGCAGCGAGTCGTACCCGCCGAGGATGTTCAGGATCTCGCCCAGCGTCACGCCGCCCGAGCTGGCGGGCGGCATCGAGTACACGGCGTAACCGCGATAGTCCACCCGGATCGGCGCGCGCCACTTGGGACGGTAGGCCGCGAGGTCCGCCCGGGTGATGAGACCGTGGCCGCGCGCCATCTCGGCCACGATCAATTCGGCGATGCGGCCCCGGTAGAACACATCGGGGCCCGAGTCGGCGATCAGCCGCAGCGTCCGGGCGAGGTCCGGTTGGCGGAACATCGAGCCCGCCGCCGGCGCCTGGCCGTTGACGAGGAACTGCGCCGCCGAAGCCGGATAGCGGCGCAACCGCTCGGCGTCACCCGCGAGGCTGTGGCTGCGATCCGCGTCGATCGGGTGCCCGGCCGCGAGAGCGACGGCCGGCTCCACCAGCGTCGCCCACGGGAGCTTGCCGTACCGCTTCCACGCTTCGTACAAGCCGGCGACGCTCCCCGGCACGCCTGCCGCGAGGTGACCGGTGATGCTCCGGTCGGTCGGGTTGCCCGCGCTGTCGAGGTACATGTCGCGGGTCGCAGCCGCCGGCGCGGCTTCGCGGTAGTCGAGCGCACTCACCTGTCCGCCGGCATCCCGGTAGACGATGAAACCGCCGCCACCGATGTTGCCCGCGTCCGGCAGCACCGCGGTCAGCGCGAAGGCGACCGCCACCGCGGCATCGATCGCGTTGCCGCCTTGCTGCAGAATCGTCCGTCCGACTTCGGTGGCCAGCGGCTGGCCCGTCGTGACCATGGCGTGGGGCGCGGTCACGGCCACGGCCCGTCCGGCGAGCGCCCAGGTGGCGGGCCAGGTGACCGGACGGGTCGCGACCGGGAGTGGGGCAGGAGCCGGGCCGCCCGCGGGGGCGCAGGCGGCGAGGAGGGCGAGGAAGCCGAAGTGTCGCAGTCGCATGATCAATTGTGCAGCGCGCCGGGTCATGTGGTCAACATCGCTACCGGATCAGCGCCTTGAGCTTGCCCTCGCGCCGCCCCAGGAACTCGCCCAGCGGGGCGAGCCGCTCGATGTGGTCGCAGAAGATCTTGAGCGTCGCCAGCAACGGGACACCCAGAAACGCACCGGGAATGCCCCAGATCCAGAACCAGAAGGCGAGACTCACGAGCAGCGCCACGGGGTTCAAGGCGAGCCGGTGGCCCAGCAGGAGCGGGCTGAGCAGGTTCGCCTGGATCAAGTTGATGGCGAGAAAGGCGCCGGGAATGAGGAGTGCGTGCCCGGTGTCGTCGAAGGTCGCAAACGCTCCGAGGGTGAGGATGACCACGAGGCCGAGCGCTCCGAGATACGGAATGAATTCGAGCAGCGTGACGAGCGCACCCCACAACATGGGATTCGGCATCCCGAGTCCGTACAAGGCGGCCGCGACGACGCCACCCTCGATCGCGTTCACCGTCAGCGTAGTGAGGAGGTAGGTCGAGATCGACGACTCGGTGGCCCGCGCGATCTCGATCGCCTTGTTCCGGTCGTGCACGTTCGGCAGGCCCTTGATCAGCTTCTGGAGGAAGAGGTCGCCCGCGGCGAGCAGGAAATAGAGCAGGATCGTGACCTCGAGCAGCGCGGCGAGAAACCGCTGTGTCGAGCCGAACAGCCGCGACACGGCGGTGGGACCGCGCACCACCACTTCGGTGGGCTTCGCGGCTCCCGTCGTCCCCGCCCCCGCGACCCCGCCGGCCGCGCTCTCGACCTGCTCGGCGGTCTTGGTCACCCGTTGCAGTGGCCGCAACAGCCGCCGCAGCCGGGTCTGCGCCGTGGCCAGCGTCTCCGGGGCGTGCTGCGCCCAGGTCTGCACTGGGCCGGAGAGGTTGTAGACGCACAAGCCGCCCACGCCCAGCATGGCGAGCACGACGATTCCCGCGGCCAGCGGCAGCGGCACGCGCCACCGGACCAGCGTGCGGACAACCGGGCTGAGGAGGAAATCGAGCAGCAGGGCGAACACGATCGGAAGGAGGAACGTGCGGGCGAAGTAGAGCGTGTAGAACACGGCCAGCACGGAGAGGACGGCGATGCCGACGGGCCGGTTCTTCCGTTCGTCGTTCATGCAGCGACGATAAACCCTTACCGGCCGGGCGGCCACGCCCTAGTTTTGCGGCCACGCGTCATGCCCGACACTCCCGCGTTCCAGGACCCCCGCCTCACCGAGCAGCGTAACCCGCGCACCGAGCGGATCGACGTCGCGTCGAGCCTCGAGATCGTGGAGCTCTTGAACGCCGAGGACCGCACCGTGCCGCTGGCGGTGCACGGCCAGCGCGCAGCGATCGCCCGCGCCATCGATCTCGTGGTCGAGGCATTACGGGCCGGTGGACGGCTCGTGTACGTCGGCGCCGGCACGTCGGGGCGGCTGGGCGTGCTCGATGCGGCGGAGTGTCCGCCGACGTTCGGTACGCCGCCCACGCTCGTGGTCGGCGTGATCGCGGGCGGGTATCCCGCGCTCGTGAGGAGCGCCGAAGGCGCCGAGGACGACGTCAACGCCGGGATGGCGGCGATGGATACCGTCGCCGTGACCGCGCGCGACGTGGTGGTGGGGATCGCCGCGAGCGGCACCACGCCCTACGTGCGCGCCGCCCTGTCGCGCGCGCAGACGATCGGCGCGCGCACGATCATCCTCTCCTGTTCGCCGCCGCCCAAGCTCCTGGCCGACACCTGCGACGTGGCGATCGTCCCGCTGGTGGGGCCCGAAGCCGTCACCGGGTCCACCCGGATGAAGGCGGGGACCGCGACGAAACTGGTGCTCAACACCATCTCGACCGGCGCCATGATTCGCATGGGCCGGGCCTACGGCAACCTGATGGTGGACCTGATGGCGGTGAGCGCGAAGCTGGTGGACCGGGGCGAGCGCATCGTGATGGAAGCGTGCAGCGTGAGCCGCGAGCAGGCGCGCGCCGCGATCGAGGCGGCGGAGGGGAGCGTGAAGCTCGCGATCGTGATGGTGCACGCCGGCGTGAAGCAGGACGAAGCCCGGCGGCGGCTCGAGGCGGCCGGCGGCTTCGTGCGGAAGGCGATCGGCGATCCGCCGCCGGTTTCTCCCGCACCATGAGCTCGCACCTGGCCGTCGGACTCATGTCGGGGACATCGCTCGACGGCGTCTCGACCGCCCTGGTCCGGCTCGACGACGACGCCAGCTCGGCGCAGCTCGTCGCGTTCCGCCAGGAGCCCTACTCGGCGCCGGAGCGCGGCGCCATCATCGATGCGATCGCCCGGGGTGGGGCGAAGGACCTGTCGCTGCTGCACGTCGCGCTGGCCGAGCGCTTCGCCGGCGCGGCGTTGCAGCTGCTGGCTGCCGCAAAGGTGGCGCCGGCGCATCTCTCCTTCGTGGCCTCGCACGGCCAGACGGTGTGGCACGAGCCCGGCCGGGCCACCTTGCAGCTCGGCGATCCCGCCGTCCTCGCCGAGCGGCTCGGGGTCCGGGTGGTGAGCGACTTCCGTTCGCGAGACGTGGCGGCGGGCGGGCAGGGCGCTCCCCTGGTCCCGCTCGCCGACGTGATGCTGTTCGGGCACCCCGAGCGGGGCCGGCTGCTCCTGAACCTGGGCGGGATGGCGAACGTCACCTGGGTCCCGCGCCGTGGCGAGACGCAGGGCGCGCTCGCGTTCGACACGGGCCCGGGGGTCGCGGTGATCGATGCGGTCACGCGACGCCTCGACCCCGACGCGAGCTACGATCGCGACGGGGAGCGCGCCCGCCGCGGGCGCGTCTCAGCCAAGGCGCTGGCGGCGCTGCTCGCCGATCCCTATTTCGAGCAGGCGCCGCCCAAGAGCACCGGCCGCGAGCGTTTCGGCCAGGCCTTCGCCGATCGCGTGGTCGAGCTCGCCGGGGTGGGGAACGACGCCGTCGCCACGGCCACGGCGCTCACGGTCGAGTCGGTGGCGCGCGCGCTCGAGCGCTGGACGCCGGCGGCGGCGGGGGACGAGCTGGTCATCTCGGGCGGCGGGGCGAAGAACCCCGCGCTGGTGGAGCAGCTCGCTGCCCGGGTGCGGCCGCGGCCGGTGCGGTCGTTCGACGAGCTGTTTTTCGATGGCGAAGCGAAGGAAGCAGTGGCGTTCGCGTTCCTGGGACTGCTGACGCTGCTGGGCAAACCCGGCAACCTGCCGGGCGCGACGGGGGCGAGGGGGCCAAGGGTGCTGGGACACGTCACCCCCGCCTAACGGACGCGGATGCCGAGTCTCGTGAGGTAATCGGTCACGAAGCTGACGGGCACGGCGTAGATGATCTTCCCGTTCGATTCCTGGTTGCCGCCGTACAGCACGGCGACGACGCGGCCGTCGTGGTCGAAAATCGGGCTGCCCGAGGATCCCGGCGCCCCGTAGCCGTCCACCTGGTCCACGGTGGGGAGCACCTTGCTCACGGTGCCGACGGTGAGGGTGGGGGAGGCGACGACGTCGGTGCCCTGGCCCTCCATCGGCAAGTCGAGGCCGAGCGGGTAGCCGATGATGGCGACGGGATCGCCGCGCTGCAGGCTGCGCACGTCGCGTTGCAGGCCCAGCACGCGCGGCGTACCGCCGGCGATGATGACGCGCAGCACGCCGATGTCGGCGCCGTCGGCCACGCCGATGTAGCGCCCCTGGAACCACTGGCGGCTGCCCGAGAACTTGACCGCGATGCGGCGCGGCGTCTTGTCCCCGTTCACGCCGACCAGCACGTGTTTGTTGGTGATCAACGTGCCCTGGGAGTCCACGGCGAAGGCGGTGCCGGAGAAGCGCTCCGTCTCGGAGAATTCGACCAGGACGAGCGCCACGGCGTCCTGGTTGCGCGCCGAGATCGCGCGATAGTCCACCGCACCGGCGCCGGCGATGAGCTGCTGCCGGGCCTGGGCCTGCTCGATCTGTCCGCGCAGCCGGGCGACCGTGCCGGCGTCGCTCCCGGCGTCGCTGAGCTCGCGACGCAACCGCTCGATCTCCACCACCGACTGCTGATTCGCCTGGCGCAGCCCCTCGATTTCCGACTGGAACTGCCGCGCGGTGCGCTGCGACTGATCCGCCACGCTGTCGGCCCACGCCATGATGCGCGCGATGTCGGACCGGCGGTCGTGCGCCCCCTTCCAGAGGACGAACCCGGCGAGTGCCACGACGAGGAACAGCGCGCCGAACAGCACTTTCGTCGTGCGGCGCCATTGCCGCGTCGCCAGCTCGATGATCGCGGTGGTGGAGCGGGAGCGCGGCGGGGGGTTGCGGGTCGGCGGCGGCGCCGCCGCCGCGGGCACCGACCGCCTCGGCTGCGACATCCGACCGGCGGCGGCCTCGGCGGTCGCGGTCGCGCGATCGTCGCCCTCGCCCACGAGGGCGTGAAATTCGAGGGCCGGACCCTTGGCGCCGAATCCGATGACGTCACCGTCCTTCAGGACGCGATCGCCGTCGATCCGTTGGCCGTTGACGTAGGTGCCGTTCTTGCTCCCCAGGTCCTGCAGCACGTAGCCGTCGGGCTTGGCCATGATCGCCGCGTGGCGCGACGACACGTCGAGGTCACGCTCGGCGTCGAAGCGCACGTCGGACAGCGGGTGGCGGCCGAGTCCGAGGTACCCCTTCTGGAATGTCTCGACCTGTCCGGCGCGCGAGCCGGACAGAAATTTGAACTGAGCTTTCACGGCGTGCCGGACGCCCAGACCACGGCGCCGACGACGAGGGCCATGCCGATGAGGAGGAGCAGCAGCTTCCAGCGGCTCTGGCGCGCCTGGTGGGCCGCGGGCACCGGCGGCTTGCTGCCGCGGTACACGGGAACCGGATCGGTACTGGCCTCGGTGTCGATCAGCGGATACACCTGGTGGCCCACTTCGTCGGCCGAGGCGGCGGAGCGCAGCCCGTCGCCGACCAACCGTGCCGCGACGACGGTGATGTTGTCCGGCCCGCCGCGCTCGTTCGCCAGCGCGATCAGGCGGTCGCACACCGCGGTGAGGCTCGGCGTCTCGCTCGCGATGCGCGCGATTTCCTCCTTCTTGACCTGGCCCGAGAGCCCGTCGGAGCAGATCACCAGGATGTCGCCGCGGCGGATCTCCTGGTGGGTGAGATCGACCTTCACCTTCGCGTCGGGACCGAGCGCTTGCAGGATGATGTTGCGGCGCTCGCTCTGCGCCGCTTCTTCTTCGGTGAGCTCGCCCGCCTCGACGAGGCGCTGCATCAGCGACTGGTCCTTGGTCAGCTGGTGGGCTTCGCCGTCGCGCACCAGGTAAGCGCGGCTGTCCCCCACCTGGGTGATGTAGAGGTGCTCGCCCAGGATGCCGACGGAGGTCGCGGTGGTGCCCATGCCGCGGTTTTCGGGGTGCGCCTTCGCGTAGTTGTGGATCTCCAGGTTCGCGGTCTCGACCGCTTCCTTCAGACGCAACGCGAAGCGCTGGCCCGTCACTTCCTGCTCCCGCAGCCACGAGCCGAGGATCTGCTTGTAGATCGTGTCGGTGGCCATCTCGCTCGCCAGCTCGCCGGCGGCGGCGCCGCCCATGCCGTCGGCCACGACGAGCAGCAGGCCGCGCTCGCCCAGCTCGTACTCGCGCTCGGAGACGGGCGCGGTAATGTCGCGCTTCGACAGATCCGCGATGAGGAAGTTGTCCTCGTTGTGGTCGCGGGTCTTGCCGAGGTCGCTCTTGGCGAACACCCGGATCGTGATCGGTTTCGCGCGTCCGAACATGGGTCTAGGGTTGTCCGCTCAAGTCGTGTACCAGCTGTAGGTAGGCCTGGCTCGTCGGACTCATCGTCACGGCTTGGCGAGCCCAGCGGAGGGCGCTGCTCTTGTGCCCGCGACCGGGCTCCTGATCGTCCAGCAGGGCGAAGGCGTTGGCCGTGACGTACGCCGCGAATGCCTGGTCTGCCCGCGCAACACCGGAAGCATTGAAGATGTGCTCCGCCGAATCTCTCACGACCGCGGCCGAGACCGTGTGTGCGCCGAGCACGGTCAACAGATCGTCCAACAGGTCGGACGCTCGACCCACATTGATACCTCCACCCGGGTTGACCGGCGGCGTCGTCTTCATCGAGTCGCGTCCGGTTTGCCGCCCGGGGTTCGTGGTATGGGTCACGGGAGCCTTCGCCGTATCGGAGGTCGCCACCGTCTGCATCGTGTCGGGTGGCGTCCCTGCCAAGTGCGTCGTGCTGTCGGCCGGCGGCGACGCCGGGCCGCCGAAGATCGCCCACCCGCCGCCGCCCAGGCCGAGCACCACCACCACCCCCACGAACAGCGGCACGAACGAGCGCTTCTTGCCGCGGCCACCCCCCGCCCTCACCGCCTTCGTCTCGTGCGAGTCGATGACCTGCGTCTTCGCTTCGATCTCCGCGCGCGTCGACGGCGCCACCCCGCCGCGCGTACCGCGCCGCAGCTGCGCCACGGCCAGCGTATCCTCGGCGAACTTCGCCACCGACTGGTAGCGGGTCGCCGGCGTGCGCGCCAGCGCCGTGTCCAGCACCTCCTGCAAACCGTCGGGGAAGGCGAGGTCGGGGCGCGCCGCCGCGAGGGTCTCCGGGTCGTCGGTGAGGCGCTTGATCATCGTCTCCTGCACCGAGTCCGCCTGGAACGGCAGCTGGCCCGTCAGCATCCGGAAGTAGACCAGCGCCAGCGAGTACAGATCGCTGCGGCCGTCTACCTTGTCGCCGGAGAGCTGCTCGGGACTCATGAACTCCGGCGTGCCGACCACGAGACCCGTCTTCGTGACCTTCTGGCCCGTCTCGTCGCCGCCCACCGCCTTGGCGATCCCGAAGTCCACCACCTTGACGAGATCCGCGCCGTCGCGCCCGCGCGCCACCATGATGTTGTCGGGCTTGAGGTCGCGGTGCACGATGCCGAGGTCGTGGGCCGCCTGCAGCGCGTCGGCGGTCTGCTTGAATATCGCCGTCGCCCGCGCGAGCGGCAGCGCGCCGTCCTGCTCGATCAGCTCGGTGAGCGGCACGCCTTCCACGAACTCCATCGCGAGGTAGATCAGCCCCTCGGGCGTCTCTCCGAAATCGTAGACGGCGCACACGTTCGGGTGCGTGATCCGGCTCGCGTTCGACGCCTCGCGGTTGAACCGCGCGATGGCGTCGGGATCGTGGATCATCGTGGGGCTCATCACTTTGATGGCGCTGCGCCGCCCCATCTTCACGTGCTCGGCGAGGTACACCTGCCCCATGCCGCCCTCGCCCAGCTTCTTGATCACGTGGTAGCGGTCGGCGATCACCTGGCCCACGAGGCTCGTCGCCGGCGCGGCGCCACGCAGCGTAGTGCCGTCGTCCTGGCAGAACCGGATCTCGTCGGGATACTCCCGGGAGCAGACCGGACAGATTTTCACGGGATCTCGATACGCAGCAGCTTGTCGCCCACCAGCAGGCGGGAGCCGTCCTTCAGGGGCATCGCGCCCCGCGCCGCCACCGCGATGCCGTTGCGGCTGCCGGCATCGACGACGACGAAATCCGCATCTTCCGACCGGACCAGCGCGTGCTGGCCGCTCATCGAAGGATCGTAGGGGAACACCCAGTCACCCTGCTCGCGCCCGATCTGGAGATCGCGCCCCGGCGACAGCTGGATCACGTCGCGCGAGCTGCCGTCGGCCCGCAGCTGCGTGAGCACCGCGATGTCCGCCGACGGCGTGAGGCTGCCCATGCGCTTGGTGGCATCCACCTCGGGGGCATAGGGTCCGGGGTAGCCGAGGCGGCGGAACTTCACGATCTGCGATCCGATGAGCAGCAGGTCGCCGTCGGTCAGCCGGAAGGGCTGCTCCAGGAACACCCAGGTTCCGTTGCGGCTCCCCAGATCGCGCACGACCAGATGCTCTTCCTCCCACGACAGCTTGGCGTGCAGCGGCGACAGGAACGTGTCGTCGGGGAAGCGGACGTCCCCTTCGTTCCGGCCGATCGTCGTATCGGTGCGCCCGCTCTCGAAGGTCTCGAGCGGACGGCCGCTGTCGTCCTGGAGCACCAGCCGCACCATGAACTCGGTCCGGGGCGCCGGCCGGGTCGAGGGACGGGCCAGCCCCGCCGGGGACGCGATCGTCGCGCCGCACGTCGCGCAGAACTTGGATCCGGCCGAAACCGGCGAGCTGCAACGCGCACACGCCGGCCCCGATCCTGGCGCCGAGAGCCGGCGGCCGCAGGTGGGGCAGAACGGGAGCGCGGCGCTCGTCGGGGCGCCGCAGAACGGACAGGCAGTCCCGGCGCGGGCCGGAGCGCCTTCCAGGTCGCTCTGAATGGCGTGCGGGGACGGGGAGGGCTCTGCGGACGATCCATCCTGCGGGACTGGCGTCGGAACGGGCTTCTTGGCTGCGGCAGCCACCTTGGAGAGGGGCTTCCCGCAGTCGATGCAGAACAGCGCGCCCGGCTCGTTGGCGCGTCCGCAATAGGCACAAGTGGTCACGGGCGGCGCATCTCCTCGAGCGCAGAAGTTATGGTACGCCAATCTATTGCGCAAATTGGCGGGTCGAAAGGGGAGCGGCTAGCTTCGCACGCGATGCGACACGCCGCACTGCTGTCCACAGTGGGAATCGTCGCGTGCGGGGTGAGTCGAGCAGGAATCGCGCCCGCGCCGTCGCCCGCGACCGTCCGCGTCGGCCCGCCGCGCATCGATCTGGTCTATCCCGCCCCGACCGACGTGGTGCAGGCGAGCGACAGCACCTTCCTCTTCGGGAACGTGAGCCGGGGCGACGCAACGCTGACGGTGAACGGCGCCGGCGTGACGGTCCAGAACGACGGCGCGTGGATCGCCTGGGTGCCGCTGCCCGACGACACGGTGGCCGACGTACCGATCGTCGTCGTCGCCGCGGGGGACACGCAACAACTCGTGGCCCACCTGCGGCTCGCCCCGCGCTTCCACCCGCCCGAGGGGGCCGTGTGGGTCGACACGGCGAGCTTCGAGCCGGCGGGAACGATGCGCTGGCCCGCGGGTGCCGGCATTCGGCTCCGGGTCCGCGCCACGCCCGGTGCGTCGGTGCGGCTGACCACGCTCTCCGGGACGGTCATCCCCTTCGTTCCCGACTCGCTTCCCGATGAACCGGCCTGGGGGATTCGCGCGTTCGGCGTGGACTCGGCCGCCTATCACCGCCCAGCGCGGGCGGACCGGTACCTGGGGTGGTTGCCCGCGGAAGCGCTCGATCGCAGCGCCGTGCTCGAGGTGGCGCTCGGTGCCGACACGGTGCGGGCCGCCTGGCCGCTCCAACTCGCGGTGCTCGACCCCCGGCGGCCACCCGTGGTGGTGCTGGACGACGACACGGCGCGCACCGGCACGACCGATTCCTTGACCGTGGGCAAGGCGGTCCCGGGCGGCACGTATCAGTGGTTCTTTCCGACCGGCACGACCGCCGCCGTCTCCGGGAGCCTGAACGGCGAGGTGCGCCTCGCCCTGTCGAGCTCCGCCACGGCCTGGGTCAACGCGGCCGACGTGCATTCCCTCCCTGCTGGAACGCCCCCGCCGGGCGGCGTGGTCGGCTCGGTCCGGCTCGCCGCGGAATCGGGGTGGGTGACGTTGCGCGTCCCGCTGCCCGCCCGGCTGCCGTATCGCGTGGAAGAAGGGGACCGGTCACTCACGCTGCGGATTTACGGCGGAGCTTCGGACGTGAACTGGATGCAGTACGGGGGGACCGACTCCCTCGTCACCGGCATGAGCTACCGCCAGGAGTCGGCCGACGAGCTGACGATCACCCTCGAGTTGTCACGGCGCGTATGGGGGTATCGCAGCCGCTTCGACGGACGGGATCTGCTGCTCGACGTGCGCCGGCCGCCGTCCATCGATCCGCTCCACCCATTGCGCGGGCGGACCATCATTCTGGACCCCGGACATCCGCCGCTCGGCGCCACCGGGCCGACGCGGCTCGCGGAGCCGGTCGTGGTGCTCGCCGTGGCGTTGAAGACGCGGCAGCTGCTCGAGCGGGCGGGGGCCACGGTGCTGCTGACGCGCAGTGACGCGACCCCGGTGGATCTCTACCCGCGCACCCAGTTCGCCGAGCGGCACGGCGCGGACGTCCTGGTGTCGATCCACGCCAACGCCCTCCCCGACGGGGTGAATCCCTTCGTCAAAACGGT
>Ga0210379_10000270_pt1 | contig 16290 bp, 11 predicted proteins | sample PLMedo_2_FD_155468 | JGI IMG/M metagenome (GOLD analysis project Ga0210379, IMG submission 155468) | Groundwater sediment microbial communities from an aquifer in East River, Colorado, USA - PLM4_32_coex redo | ecosystem: Environmental > Terrestrial > Soil > Riparian zone | place: USA: East... | reverse complement strand
GGAGAGGAGCAGCCAGTCAAGACGCCAATCGCGGCTTATGGGCACGGCAACGAACTCGAGCCGGCCGAGCAGCCGGTCTTTGATAATGAACCGTTCGGCGGCGACGTCGAGAGCGGGCAAGTCCCCTGGCTCGGTCTGGGACTGCGACTCGTGGCTCGCCGCCTGGCTGGCGCCGGGCGCCGCCGCTGGAATGGCAAAGGTTTTCATTCGCGCAACGAGCTTACCGCTGCCCTCCGACTGCCACGTCACATCGCCATTCAGCTCTTTGCCGGATAACGCGGCGCGCCATTGCCCGCCCTGGGCCGTGGCCTTGACCGTAAGGTCACTGAAGCGCCAGCCCCGGACGTCCACCGCGCCAAGGCCGACGTCAACGCCGCCCCACTCGACGTGCGTCCCGCCTTCGCTCTGCCCAAGGAGTTCAAGCCAGCGGTCCAGATCGAGCGCTTTTACGGTGCCGCTCACCCATACGCCGCCGCGGTCAGGCTCCGCGGCGGGCCCGCCGAAGCGCACGCTGCCACGTGTAATCGTCACCTGCCCCCCTTCGGTACGCCGCAGCAGATTCATGCCGAGGATATCGCCAACAGAAAGGCTCAACCGGTCCTGGCCGGCCGCCAGAAAACGGCGTTCGAAGCGCACCGGCAGGGTTTCCGAAGCGACCTTCATGAGCGGCGCGGGCAGGTTGACCGCGAGGCCCTGCAGATTCGATTCGACCACGACATCCGCGGTGCGCTTGCGGGCGGTGAGCGACGCGCGCCAGTCGGTTGCACCGCGCAACCTCTGAACCCAATGCGGGCCGCCGGAACGGCGGGCGATGTCGGCATTGATGCGTCCCTGAGCGTTGACCCGTACTGCGGCGTCGCTCGAGGTCGTCGCCGAAATCGTCACCGGCCCGCCCAGCACGACGCCCCTCAAAGTTTGCGCGCGCACCGACTTTTCGGTGAATTCGACCCGGCCGGCCGCCTGCTCCACGACGGGCAGTTCAGGGGAGATCGTGACCGTGTTATTGGAGAACTGAAAGGCGCCCGCGATCGTGCTCTTCGCGGTATCGCCCAACGGGATCACAAGGTTCAGCGCAAGCTTGCCCGCGCCCTGCGCCTGCCAGCCGCGGGTGAAATCCTCGATCATTCCGGCGACCGGGCTCTTCTCGATGAACGCAAGGAAATCACCGGTCGGGCCCTCGGACTCCCCCGAGATATGCAGGACCGCGTTAGCGGGTGAAAGATCCGGTATCTCCACGCGCACATTTGCCAGGTGCGTGCCAAAAATGGCCCCCTGCCAGGCGTGCACCTCCATGCGTTTGCCACGGAAGACGAGATCGCAGGCGATATTTCCGATGTCCGGCCAGCCGTTCCCGTAGTGGAGCACCCCGTCGGAAACCCTGGCCGTGACCTGGAACACGCCGCCCTTGCCGTCGGGATACGGGAATTCATCGAGTTTGCCCTTGAGGCGAAACGTGACGTTGCTCGAGCGGCCGGCGATAAACGCGGCATCGAGCCAGTCGCGCGCCGTCTTGCCCACCACGAGTGGGATATAGCGGCCTACGAAGCGCGCGTCGGCCCGTGTGAGCCGGCCGGTAAGATCGATGGCACCGCTCGTCGTTCCCGCCGTGCGGTACACGCCAGACACCGTGCCGGCGAGGTGTGCGTTGGAGAAGGCGACGTTATTGATCCAAAGCTCGGTTTCCCCGCCGCTGCGCGCCCAGGAGATCTGCGCCGACAAAGCGTCGAACTCGTGCGCGTCGCGGAACACCCGTGGCATCTCCGCGGTGGCTTTTTGTGAGTTCAGGAACAACGTGCCGCCCCGCTCGCTCGCCTCCACCGTGCCGCTGACGCCGGTAAACCCCGGGACCCGTCCCGCGCGATTCAGCGACAGGTGCTGGAACCGTCCGCGGACGCTGAACTGCTGAGGCTCGCGCCATTCCCCGCTCCAGCGCAGGATCACGTCGTGGAGGCTGCCCTTGGGCGAGTATTCAGCAAGCTGCCTGCGCGCTTCCTGCCCCAGCGGCAGATGGTCGGCCAGGGCCACGAGCGGCGCCATCTCAAGCGCGTTCGCCTCCAGCTCGCCGCCCGCCTGTTTGCGCGCACCGGGGGCGTTGAGCCGCAGCACAAAATCGGCGGGCGGGAGCACCAGGCCCCCGGTGGTGGTGAGGCTAAGCCTGGAGGTGTTGACTTCGAACCCCGCATCCGACTGCTTCCACCCGACCCGCCCTGAAAGCTGCGACAGGTCGAGCTGCGGCAGGTCGGCGGCAAGCCGGGTATTCACGTTGGCGAGCCGCACGTCGGCGACGGCCTCGATCAACCGGTCACTGCTGAACGTCAACCAGGCACGCAGTGCCCCGGCGCCACGGGGAAATTCGATCGGGAATGGCACCCACGTGCGCCAGGCGGCGATGTCGGCGTAGTCGAGCTGAATGAAGAGCTTCCCGTTCCAGCCGGCGAGCGCCGCGATCGAGCCGCCCCTCAGATCGCCGCGCACGTCGAGCGGCGCCGCCAGCTCCTTCGGCGGCGTCCCGCGCAGCCCGAAGCGGTGCCGGCCGCCACTATTGACGAGGTGCAGAAAGACGCGCTTCAGCTCCAGTTGCGGCGCGGCGCGGAGCTCGTCGTTCCAAATGATGGTCGCGTCGTGAATCTCGATGTTGCGCTGGCGCAGCAGCCAGTCGGCGAAGCCGTTGCCGCCTTCATTACCTTCCGCCACGTCAATACCGGCGATCGACAGGACGCCGCGCGCATCGCGGCGGATATTGAGAGTGGGACGGTAGATGTCGAGCGCGTGGAAACGCAGTTCGAGCGCGGGGAGCGACAGCCACGACAGGGTATTATCAACGCGCGCGAGCTCGAGCGCGGACCGGCCCGCCGCGTCGTGCACCGTGACATGCTCGAGCACAAGCTGCGGGCGCAGGCCGTCCCATTGGGCTTGAATGGCTCCGATCGTGACCTTCTGCCGCGCCCGTTCGCTGACGATGCGGGCAATGTCGTCGCGATAGCTCTCGATGTTGGGGAAAACCCAGTAGCGCAGAGCGATCACGCTGCCGGCGAATGCGAGCCCGACCGCCAGCACGCTCCAGGTAAGCACTCGGTACACCCAGAGCGAGCTGACTCCCAGCCACCGGAACCGTCCCGGGGGCCTCAGTTTTTGCCTGAACTTTGAAAAAATGCGATATTGACTCAAGGATTTACGCATTTTAACCCGAACTGTCCATGGAATCCCATAACGCGCCTGCCGGGCCTCACGCCGACGCGCACATCGCACGCGCTACGCGGCTCAGCCGCTACGCGAAACGGCTGCTCGAGGCCGAACCCGCACTAGGGTTGGATGCCGGAACCGCCCGCCCGTTCAGCGCTGATGAAATGCGCACTTTCCTTCAAGCGCAACCTTCGGCGGATGAGGACACACTCAAGCGCGCGCTGCGCGCCCTGCGCAAGCGGGTCATGCTGCGCCTGATCGCGCGCGACCTGGGCGGCCTCGCTGCGCTCCCCGAAGTGACGGCGACTTCAACCGCGCTCGCCGAAATCACGATCGCGCACGCGCTCGCACGCCTCGAAGAACAGCTCGCTGAACGGCACGGCCGGCCACGCGCCGCAGCGGACGGACGCGCGCAGCAGCTTCACGTGGTGGGCATGGGCAAGCTGGGCGGCGCCGAGTTGAACGTTTCCTCCGACATCGACCTCATCTTCGCCTATCCGGAGGAAGGGGAAACGCAGGGGCCGCGGTCGATCAGCAATCACGAGTTCCACACCCTGCTCGGGCGCCGGTTGATCGCGGCGCTTTCCGAGATCACCGCGGACGGCTACGTGTTCCGCGTCGACATGCGGCTGCGGCCGTATGGCGACGCCGGACCGCTCGCCACGAGCTTCGAGGCGCTGGAAAACTATTTCATCACCCAGGGACGGGAGTGGGAGCGCTACGCCTGGATCAAGGCGCGCGTGCTTACCGGCGACCGCTGCACCGAGTTGATGGAACTGGCCCATCCCTTCGTCTATCGCCGCCACATGGACTACAACGCGATCGCGGCGTTGCGCGACCTGCACGGTCAGATCCGCCGCGAGGTGGAGCGCCGCGACATCGCGGACGACATCAAGCTCGGGCCCGGCGGCATTCGCGAGATCGAGTTCATCACCCAGGTGTTCCAGCTGATCCGCGGCGGACGTGAACCCGGGCTGAGAACGCAGCCTACCCTCGCAGTGCTGCCGCAGCTTGCGAAGCGAAGCCTGCTTCCGGGCGCGGCTGTCCAGGAACTCGCGGCAGCATACGTGTTCCTGCGCAATCTCGAGCACCGCCTGCAATATCTCGACGACCAGCAAACCCATGCATTGCCGCGATCGGAAGCGGACCGCGCACTCATTGCCGAGGCAATGGGATTCGGCGGCTATGCGCCGCTCGAGGCGGCGCTCGGGGAGCATCGCGCGGCGGTGACCCGCCACTTCGAGGGAATCTTTGCGGTCGCCCCCGAAAGCGAGCATGCGCTCTCTCACTTGTGGCAGGAGACCGCGGACCCCCGGCAGTCGGTCAGCGTGCTGGCGGGGATCGGCTTTCGCGAGCCCGCCGCCGTCGAGCAGCGTTTGCGGAGCATGCGTTCGACCAGCCGCTATCGCGAGATGCCGGCGGCGGCCCAGGCGCTGCTCGACCGGCTGGTGCCGCTCGCGGTCGAGGCCGCTGCGGCCCAGAAGGACCCCGACGCCACGCTCGAGCGTCTGATCGCGCTGCTGGAGAGCATTGCCCGCCGCGGCGCCTATCTCGCGCTCCTCAAGGAGTATCCGCAGGCGCTGTCGCAGCTCGCCGCGATGATGAGCGCGAGCCCCTGGGTCGCGCAATACCTGACCAGCCATCCCATCCTCCTCGACGAGCTGCTCGACGCCCGTACTCTCTACGCCGAGCCGCACTGGCCCTCTGCGGTTCACGAGCTGCGCGGACAGATGGACGCCGCCGCAGGCGACACCGAGAAGCAGATGGACATCCTGCGGCACTTCAAGCACGCGCATACCATGCGCCTCGTCGCGCAGGACCTGGCGGGCCTGCTGCCGATCGAGACGTTGAGCGACCACCTGAGCGATCTCGCGTGCGTAGTCTTAGAAGAGGTTTTGCGCGTCACGTGGCGGTTGCGCCACACGCACCGCGAGGCGCCGCGCTTCGCCGTGATCGGCTACGGCAAGCTCGGCGGCAAGGAGCTCGGGTACGCCTCCGATCTCGACCTCGTCTTCCTCCACGACGACACCGCGCCGGAAGCCCCCGAGAATTACGCGCGGTTCGCGCAGCGCATCAATAACTGGTTGAGCAGCATCACTCCGGCCGGGGTGCTTTACGAAACTGACTTGAGGCTCCGGCCCGATGGCGCGGGCGGGCTGCTGGTGAGCCCCCTCGCGAGTTACCGTGAATACCAGATGGAGAAGGCCTGGCCGTGGGAGCACCAGGCGCTCACCCGTGCCCGCTTCGTCGCCGGGGACCGGGACATCGGCACCGCGTTCGAGTCGCTCCGGGTGGCCGTCCTGCGCAAGGAGCGGGACCTCGACACGCTGCGCCGGTCAGTTGCCGACATGCGCCGGAAGCTGCACGACGCCCACCCCAATCGTACCCAGCTCTTTGACCTGAAGCACGACCCCGGCGGCATCGTCGACGTCGAGTTCACCGTGCAGTACCTGGTGCTGGGCCACGCCCGCGCGCATGCCGAGCTCACCGGAAATATCGGCAACCTGGCCCTGCTCAAGCTCGCGGCGCGCCTCGGGCTCACCGGGGAAGAGCGCGCTCGGGCAGCGCACGATGCTTACCGGCGGCTGCGCCAGCTGCAGCACGGCCTGCGCCTGAAGGGCGAGCGCTACGCGCGTATCGCACCGGAGCAGGTCGCAAATGAGATCCGGGCCGTACGGGAACTCTGGAAATCTGTGATCGGTGACGACTGACGAGTGACGAGAAACGAGTGACGAGAAACGAGTAACGGGGTCCAGCTAGGTGCCAACACCGGCAGCGTCGGCGGCCTGCGCCTTGTGCGCAACCAGGCGATAGACGGTAATCTCGCCCTTACCCTTGACGTTGAGCGCGAACGGACCCTCGAAATCGAACTTGTTGCGCACACGCCGGTAGGTGGTGGCATCGACCAGTATGGTGCTGGGCGCGGCCTGCTCCGTGACGCGGCTCGCGATATTGACGGTATCGCCCCACAGGTCGTAGATGAACTTTTTCATCCCGATCACCCCCGCCACCACCGGCCCGGTGCCGATGCCGACGTGGATCTGCAGGCGCGCCTTCCGGATCCCGGAGAGCGTTTCCATGTAGTCGCGCATATCGGTCGCCATGCTGCAGATTGCGCCGCAGTAGTCGCGGTCCGAACCCGCGGCACCCTGGGCCTGGTGATGCTCGTCGAGACCGCCCGCCACCATGTAGGCGTCCCCGATGGTCTTGATCTTCTCCAGTCCATGCTTCTCGGCGAGCAGGTCAAAGTGCGAGAACACGTCGTTCAGCAGCGTCACCATGAACTTGGGCGGCATCTCCCCCGAGAGCCGCGTGAAATCGATGATGTCGGCGAACATCACGGTGACGTCGGAGAAACCGTCGGCAATGGTCGTGTGCTGTTCCTTGAGGCGCTGGGCGATCGGCCCGGGCAGGATATTGAGCAGCAAGCGCTCCGATTTCTCCTGCTCCGCCTGGAGCAATTTATACTGCTCATCGAGCCGCGACTGCAGCTTGTCACGCTGATTGACGAAGTAGCTGATCAGGAAGTAGACGATCGTCGACACCGCGGCGAAGTTGAGCGAAAAGAACACCGCGACCGACTGCATGGTGACGCCCTGCTGCACGCCGTCGCCCAGGTAGTAATCGAAGAAGCCGGAGATCGCGGTCATCACGATGTAGGCAAAGAACCACGGCAGCGAATCGCGCGGTCCCTGGAAAATCATGACGCCCACCGGCGCGAGGAGCGCCCACAGCATCACGCCCGATGAGCTGACGTAGCTGCCGATGCTCCACTGCATGATGAACGGCACGAACAGGAACAGGCTCACCTGGATGAAGCGAAACAGCTCGAAGTTGCGCTTCCACAGATAGAGCCCAAGCGAGCTCGCCGAGATCACCAGGTAGGTGAGCGGCACCGTGGCGGAGAACTTGATGCCCATCGCCCAGTAAATGGCGAGCCACAGCATCGCGCCGAAGCCCATCAAGCCGGAGGCGAAGATGGCCAGAGTCTTGTTGAGCTTTTCCTGCTCGCTGTCCTCGCTGGAAATGACGCGCCGGCCCAGACTGACCATCCAGCCGCCCGCTTCAAGCGCCATTGCTTCTCCCATGGTAGACCGCAACCGGAGCGGAGGTCCGATCATGCGGATGCGATCGTGGGTGCAATTCTACTTGCGTACCGCGTTTCCCACCAGTCGCAACCGCGTTGCGCCGGTTCCGGATACGGGGTTCCGAGTTCCGGGTTCCGGGTTCAAGGTTCAAGGTTCAAGGTAAGTCCTGGAACATGGAACTTTGAACTTGGAACCCGCTAGTGCCGTTCCAACTTGCCCCCCGAAATTCCGGCGGCTTCCGTACCCGCACTATTCAGACTTAAACGAGTCGTCCGAATTGGCACAAACAGTTGGAACGGCACTAGAATAGCGGCTTTCGGCGGAGCCGCTCCATGTCTTCAATGGCCGATCGCGACGGGCACATCTGGTACGACGGCAAGCTCGTGCCCTGGCGAGCCGCGACCACGCACGTTCTCACCCACACGCTGCATTACGGCATGGGGGTGTTCGAGGGCGTGCGCGCCTACAAGACGGCGAACGGCACCGCGATCTTCCGCCTGCGCGAGCACACCGACCGCTTGTTTCGCTCGGCGCACATCAACGGCATGCCCCTTCCCTACGACAAGCCGACTCTGACCGAGGCGCAAAAGGAAGTCGTGCGCGCCAACAAGCTGGAGGCTTGTTATATCCGCCCTATTGCGTTCTACGGCTCCGAGGCCCTGGGCATCTCAGCGAAAAACGTGCGCGTGCACGTGGCGATCGCCGCCTGGCCGTGGGGCGCCTACCTGGGGGCGGAAGCGCTCGAGCGCGGCATCCGCGTCAAGATCTCCTCCTATGCGCGCCACCATGTGAACGTCACGATGTGCCGCGCCAAGTCTGTCGGCACCTACATGAACTCGATCCTCGCGCACCAGGAAGCGGCGCAGGACGGCTATGATGAGGCGCTGCTCCTCGATGTGGACGGGTTCGTGGCCGAGGGATCGGGCGAAAACATCTTCATCGTGCGCAACGGCACGCTCTACGAACCGGAGCTCACCTCGGCGCTCGAGGGCATCACGCGCGACGCGGTGATCCGCATGGCGCAGGATTTCGGCATACCGATTGTTGCCAAGCGCATCACGCGCGACGAGGTTTATTGCGCCGACGAGGCGTTTTTCACCGGCACGGCGGCCGAGGTGACGCCGATCCGCGAGCTCGACAACCGCGCGATCGGCAGCGGCAAGCGCGGTCCGATCACGGAAAAGCTGCAGAAGACGTTCTTCGACTGCGTGACGGGGAAGTCGGACAAGTACCGCGACTGGCTCACGCCCGTCGCCGGGTAGCGGTAGCCATGCCAGAACAGGCCGCCAACACCCGGCGCGACATTGAAGTCACCGCGGCAGACCTGCCGCTGCACTGCCCCATGCCTTCCATGCTGCTGTGGAACGCGCACCCGCGGGTATTCCTGCCGATTGAGAAGACCGGTGACGCGCTCTGCCCCTATTGCGGTACTCGCTATACGCTCAAGGGCGGCGCCACGGCGGGCGGACACTGACGTCCCGCCGCGCCGAATGATGAACGCGGAATGATGAATGCGGAATAATCTCCCGCGACTCCCGCTGGAGTGCCGTTCAAGCCGTTCATCATTCATCATTCATCATTCATCATTGTGTTCAAGATACTGATTGTCGGTCCTTCGTGGGTCGGCGACACCGTGCTGGCGCAGCCGCTCTTCAAGCTGCTGCATGCGCGCCATGCCGGCCTCGCGCTCGACGTGCTCGCCCCCCGCTGGACGTTTGCTCTCCTTGAGCGGATGCCCGAGGTGCGGCGGGCCATCGAGAACCCGTTCGCCCACGGCGACCTCAGGCTCGGCGAGCGCCGCCGGCTGGGTCATGCTCTCGCCGCGGAAGGCTACGACCGGGCGATCGTGCTTCCCAACACGTTCAAGTCTGCGCTGGTCCCGTTCTTCGCCGGCATCCGGATCCGGACCGGCTACCTCGGGGAGCTGCGGCATTGGATATTGAGCGATGCGCGCAGCCTGGACAAGGAGCGCCTGCCGCAAATGGCGCAGCGCTATGCGGCGCTGGGCTTGCCGCGCGGCGAGGCGCTGCGGCTGCCGCTTCCCGCTCTCGCATTGCGGGTAGACGATGCGGGGCGCCGCGCCCTGCTTGCCCGGCTCGGGCTCGGCCGCGGCCGGCCGGCGGCGGTGCTGTGCCCGGGAGCGGAGTACGGGCCGGCCAAGCGCTGGCCGGCGCGCTACTTCGGGGAGCTCGCACAAGGGCTCGCTGCGCACGGCTGCGAGGTGTGGCTGGTCGGCTCCAAGAATGACGCGCAAGCGGGCGCCGAGATCGAACAGTTCGCGGGCGGCATCTGCCGCAACCTGTGCGGGCAGACCACGCTTGCCGACGCGATCGACCTGCTCTCATCCGCAGCGCTCGTCGTCAGCAACGACTCCGGGCTGATGCATCTGGCGGCGGCGCTCGGCAGGCCCCTCATCGCCCTCTACGGCTCCAGCAGCCCGGCCTTCACACCCCCGCTCTCGCCCAACGCCCGGATACTCAAGCTCGATTTGCCGTGCAGCCCGTGTTTCAAGCGCGAGTGCCCGCTCGGCCACTTCAATTGCATGATGCAGTTGACGCCCGACCGCGTTCTCGCCGCGGTTGATTTTGATAGAATCTCCTAGGATTCTGTCGCGCTGGGGTCCGACAGAATCCTGAAATGAAAAACACCGAGGAATGGGGTGTGGGGTGAAAGAAATGATGGGCAAGTCAAGTTTTTCCCGGCCGGTAGAGCATTTCAACGCTCGATCGGTTTCTTTGTAAGCAGCCTGTCGCCGGGGCGCCGATCAAAGCGATCCGACCACGCAACGAGTCCCGGTGGATGACGCCAAGTTCGACAGGCTGCTAGATGAAGAAAGCGCTGTTCGCCAACCCGCAGGACGCCGAATCCGCGTTCTACGAGGCTCTCACCAAGGCCGACCTCGATGCCATGATGGCGGTATGGGCCGATGACGACGACATTTACTGCGTGCATCCCAACGGCGCCCGCGTCTCCGGCGTCGAGAGCGTGCGCGAATCATGGCGCCAGATCTTTTCCAGCGGGCAAACGCTGCGCTTCGAGCTGCGCGAGAGCCAGGTCGTGCAGGGCATGATGCTCTCGGTGCACAGCGTCTACGAGCACATCACGATCGCCGGCGAAACGCGCGCGCGCAGCCCGATGATCGCCACCAATATTTTTCTCAGGACCGAGCGCGGCTGGCGCCTGGTCGCGCACCACGCCTCGCCCGCGCCCGCCGCAGCGGAGCCCGAGCCGCGGCGGGCAGCGCCGCCCAAAACCCTGCATTGATACGTAAGACCTCAACCGCAAAGGCGCCAAGGCGCAAAGATAACGCAAAGTATTCATATATTCTCCCTTTGCGATCCTCCGCGTCTTCGCGTCTTTGGGGTTGTTTTTCGCCAGGCAAACTGAAAGGAAGGAAATGAGCAACACGGATTTTGGCAAGCCCGATGTCATCGTGGTTGGCGCCGGCAACGCCGCCTGCTGCGCAGCGTTCGCCGCGCGCGAAGGCGGCGCGTCGGTCATCATCCTGGAGGCCGCGCCGATCGAGGACTCCGGCGGCAACAGCCGCTACACCGGCGGCCTCATGCGCGTGGTCTACAACGGCGTCGATGACCTGGCCCAGATCATTCCCGACCTCACCGAGGAGGAAAAGAAAACCCATGACTACGGCTCCTACACCGCCGAGCACTACTACGACGACATGGGCCGCATCACGCAGTACCGCACCGACCCCGACCTGTGCGAGATCCTGATTTCGCGCAGCTTCGAGACCACGGTGTGGCTGCGCAAGAAAGGCGTCAAGTTCCAGGCAAGCTACGGGCGCCAGTCGTACAAGGTGGACGGCGGCAAGCGCTACAAGTTCTGGGGCGGGCTCGCTGCCGAGACCTGGGGCGGCGGTGCGGGCATGGTTGAGAACGAGCACAAGGCATGCCAGCGCGACGGCATCAAGATCTTCTACGAGACACCCGCTGTCGGCCTGATCACCGGCGACGACGGCGTGGTGCTCGGGGTGCGCGCGAAGCACAAGGGCAAGCGGGTTGAGATCCGCGCGAAGGCGGTGGTGCTGGCCTGCGGTGGCTTCGAATCCGACGCCGAGATGCGCGCGCGCTACCTCGGCCCGGGGTGGGATCTCGCCAAGGTGCGCGGCACCCGCTACAACACCGGCCTCGGCATCAAGATGGCGCTCGAAGCGGGCGCCATGCCCTACGGCCACTGGTCGGGTTGCCACGCGGTGGGCTGGGACCTCAACGCGCCCCCCTTCGGCGATCTCAACGTCGGCGACCAGTTCCAGAAGCACAGCTACCCTTGGGGCATCATGTTGAACGCCAACGGCGAGCGTTTCGTGGACGAAGGCGCGGATTTCCGCAACTACACCTACGCCAAATACGGGCGGGTGGTCCTCGAGCAGCCCGGCATGCTGGCGTGGCAGGTGTTCGATGCCAAGATCATCCCCATGCTGCGCGACGAATACCGCATCAAGCAGGTTACCAAGGTCCGCGCCGACACGTTGGAGGAACTGGTGAAGAAGATGGATGGGGTGAACGCCGACTCCGCGTTGCGCGAGATCCGCGATTACAACAAGGCGGTGCGCAAGGACGTGCCCTTCAATATGGCGATCAAGGACGGCCGCTGCACGACAGGCCTGAAGATCAACAAGTCGAACTGGGCGAACACCCTCGATGAGCCCCCGTTCGAGGCCTACGGCGTCACCTGCGGCGTCACCTTCAGCTTCGGCGGCCTGAAGATCAGCAACGACGGCGAGGTCCAGGATACCGCCGGCAAGCCCATCCCCGGGCTCTACGCCGCCGGCGAGCTGGTAGGCGGCATCTTCTATCACAACTACCCCGGCGGCACCGGGCTCACCTCCGGCGCAGTGTTCGGCAGACTTTCCGGCACGAGTGCCGCGGCCTACGTCAAGCGGAAATAGGAAATCGGGATTGGGAATCGGGAGTCGCTCTTTTCATTGCAGGCGGCACAAGCGGAGCGTGGATCGTGATTCGTGGGTCGTGATTCGATCTGAGAACTCGTAGGTGGCGATTCTTGGATCGGGATCTTGCTCTTCAATGACTTTTCGTCTCCCGCCGGGCGGACAAGCCTGGTTCGGGGCATGCTCGATCCACGACCCACGATCCACGAACAACGCCACCATGAATTCCTACAGCGCGCCATGGTGGCTCCCCGGTGGGCACGCGCAGACCCTCTATGCTTCTCTTGCAGCTCCGCGCCCTCGCATCGCCTACCGGCGCGAGCGCTGGGACACGCCGGACGGTGATTTCATCGATCTCGATTGGGTGGAGCAGGATCGAGGATTGAGGATCGAGGATCGAGGGAAAACCCCGTTGGTGGTGCTGTTCCACGGGCTCGAGGGCAGTTCGCGAAGTCACTATGCCGTGGCGTTGATGGCGGCAGTGAGGGACGCGGGCTGGCGCGGGGCAGTCGTGCATTTTCGCGGCTGCAGCGGCGAGCCTAATCGCCTACCCCGCGCCTATCATTCGGGCGATGCGCTGGAAATAGACTGGATCGTTCGCCGGTTCCGGGCGCAAGACGCGGCGACCCCGTTCTTCGCCGCCGGTGTGTCGCTGGGCGGCAACGCGCTGCTGAAGTGGCTGGGCGATTACGGGGAATCCGCGGCCCCTATCGTCGATGCCGCGGCCGGGATCTCGGTGCCGCTCGATCTGATGGCCACAGGCAACGCCCTCGGGCAGGGCTTCAACCTCGTCTACACGCGCAACTTCCTGGCTACGCTACGGGCAATGAGCCTCGCCAAGCTGGAGCGCTTCTCCGGGCTCTACGACGCCAACGCTGTCCGTGCATCGCGCACGCTGAGAGAGTTCGACGACCTCGTCACGGCGCCCCTGCACGGCTTCAAGGACACTGACGACTACTGGACACGCGGGAGCAGCAAGCCGGGATTGAAGAATATCCGTGTGCCGACGCTCGTACTCAACGCGAAAAACGACCCGTTCGTCCCGGCTTCGGCACTGCCTCGCGAAGGCGAGGTTTCCGCGGCAGTGACGCTCGAACAGCCGGAGCAAGGCGGGCACGCCGGGTTCGTCAGCGGACGCTTTCCTGGCAATCTCGACTGGCTGCCTGCACGCGTGCTGGAATTTTTCAGGGGACGCACACCTTTTTCCTGCAACGGCGTGAGTCTCTAGGCAAGAAAAAAGTTGAAAAAGGTGTGCGTCCCCTTTTTCACCCGCGAATGGTCTTCATCACGCCGGCGTCCTTGAAAACGGCCTGCGGGCCGCCCTCGTAGATGATTTCACCGCGGTCGATCGCGTAGAGGCGGTCGGCGATCCGGGTCGCCGTCATCAGGTTTGATTCCGCGATCAGGAGCGAGATGCCCATCGACTTGATCTTCTTCACCGCGTCGATGAAGCGGGTCACGACCACCGGCGCGAGCCCCTCGAACGGCTCATCCAGCAGGAGGATGGAGGGCGCGAGCGCCATCGCCCTCGCGATCGCCACGATCTTCTTCTGACCGCCGCTCAGGTGCAGGCCGGTCCTCTCCATCAGCGCCTTCACTTCCGGGAAGACGGCAAAGATCCGCTCCTCGACCTCGGCGCCGGCGATTCGCCCCTTGCCGGCCGGGCCAGCTCCGCCCAGCCACTCGCAAATGCGAAAATTCTCCGCCACACTGAGGTCCGGAAAGATTCCCGCGTCCTCGGGCGCATAGCCGATGCCGAGACGCGCACGCTGGTAAGCCGGCAAGCGCGTGATCGCGCGGCCCCGGAAGCTGACGGCGCCCGCGCGAGCGGACAGGAGCCCCATGATGGTTTCGATGGTGGTGGTCTTCCCGGCGCCGTTCCGGCCCACCAGCGCGACTGCCTCCCCGTCCCCGACGCGCAGCGACACGCCGCGGAGCACCTGCACCGGGCCGCGCCAGGTGTCGATGCGATCAATGTCCAGCATGATTCCCGTTCTCGAACGCCGGTTCACCGGTGACGTGCGTCCCGATGAGCGTCGTCGTCACTTCGTCGTTGCGGCGGATTTCATCGGGCGTCCCGTCCGCAAGGATCGATCCCTGGTGCATGACGACGATGCGCTCGGAGTAGCGAAACACGATGTCCATGTCGTGCTCGATGATCACGACCGTGATCCCTCCCGCGCGCACGATAGCGCTGACGATGTCCATGATCGGGGCCTTTTCGCGCGTGGAGACGCCGCTGGTCGGCTCGTCGAGGAAGAGGAGCTTCGGCCGCAGCGCGTAGGCCACGGCTACATCGAGCAGCTTGCGCTCCCCGTGGGAAATCGCGCCGGCAGGAATCGCCGCCTTGCTGTCCAGGCCGAATTGCCGGAGCACGCCCTGCGCTTCCTCCCACACCGCGCGATCGCGGCTCGCCAAACCGGCGAGCTTGAGGGTCTTGCCCTCGCGCGAAAAGATGGACAACGCCACGTTATCGAGGCAACTCAACTGGTCGAACAGGTTGACGAGCTGGAAGCTGCGCGCGATCCCCGCCTTGATGCGCTCGTACGACGATTGGCGGGTGACGTCCCTGTCCTCGAACACGATTTGCCCGCTGTCGGGCCGGTAGAGGCCACTGATGAGATTGACGAGCGTGGTCTTGCCGGCGCCGTTGGAGCCGATGAGCGAGAGCACCTCGCCCTGCCTGACGACGAAATCAACGCTGTTGACGGCGCGGTTTTCTCCGAACGATTTCAAAATCGACCGCGTAGTGAGGAGACTCATATCAGCGCGATCTCCGCACTCTTGCAACTACAAGTTCCACCATCCCCATGATTCCCTTCGGCAGCGCCATCACCAGCACCACCAGCACGGTGCCAAGCAGCAGCTGCCAGTACACCGTGAACCCGACCGCATAGGTCTTGAGATAGGTGAACGCCACGGCGCCGACGATGGGTCCAATAAAGCTGTTGAATCCCCCAAGCACGGCCATGAAGACGATCTCGCCGGAGAAGGTCCACACCAGGACGTCGGGGGTCGCGAGCCCGTTGAGGGGCGCCCACAGGGCGCCCGCCACGCCGGCGAAGGCGCCGGACACCACGAACGCGATAAGCCGGTAGCGCCGGATGCGGATGCCGATGAATTCGGCGCGGGTCTCGTTGTCGCGGATTGCCTGCAAAGCCTTGCCGAACGGCGAATGCACGATCACCCACATGACGATCACGCAAACGGCGAAGACGGCGAGCACGTAGTAGTAATACTGAAAGGCCAGGAATTCCATCTTGTCGGCGCCGGGCTTGGCCCCCAACAGCGACGGCGTGGGTACTCGCAGGCCGTCGGTGCCCCCGGTCACCCAGAAGAACTTGAACGCCAGGCTCCACAGCACCTGGGAGAGCGCAAGCGTCAGAATGCCGAAGAAGATGCGGGTATAGCGCACACACACGACGCCGAACAGGAGCGAAATGATCACGGAGATGAGGACAGAGCCCGCCAGGAACAGCTCCATCGAGGCGATCTTGAAGTACTTGACCATGAACGCGACCGTATAGGCGCCGGCGCCAAAATAGGCCGAGTGGCCGAATGACAGCAGGCCGGTATAACCCAGCAGCAGATTGAAGCCGAGCACCGCGATGCCGAACACGAGCCCGTACATGAGCGTAAGCGTCTGGAACGGGCCGACCACATGGGGGGCGGCCAGCAACGCAATCGCGACGGGGATCACCCAGGCCAGGATCAGCAACGGCGAGCGGTGTTCTTGCATGGTCATGCCAGCGTTCATGCGCGACCGAAGAGCCCAGCGGGGCGCACGAACAGCACAATGGCGGCGATGAGGTAGAGCACAGCCAGCTCGACTTCGGGAAACAGCGCGACACCCGCCTCCCGCACCACGCCTACGATGAGCGCCCCGGCGAACGCACCCTCCAGGCTGCCGAGGCCACCGATAACAACGACGACGAAGGCGAGGATCAGCGCGTCCACGCCCATGCCCAGCACGGCAGACTGGCCGGGCACCACGATGGCCCCGCCGAGCCCGGCCATGAAGCAGCCGATCGTGAACGCCTGGATGTAAATCCGGTTCACGTTCACGCCGAGCGCCGAGGCCATGCGCATGTTCTGGGAGGTCGCGCGCAGGAC
>Ga0210379_10000269_pt1 | contig 16310 bp, 10 predicted proteins | sample PLMedo_2_FD_155468 | JGI IMG/M metagenome (GOLD analysis project Ga0210379, IMG submission 155468) | Groundwater sediment microbial communities from an aquifer in East River, Colorado, USA - PLM4_32_coex redo | ecosystem: Environmental > Terrestrial > Soil > Riparian zone | place: USA: East... | reverse complement strand
CGGGATTCGCGCCCGATCCCGGCCGCGCCCTCTACGACACCAAGAAGCTGCTGAACCTGCTCGCCATCTTCTTCTTCGCCATGGTCCTGCGCACGGCCGGCGATTACGCGCGAGCGCTCGGAGCGGCCTGCGCCCTGATGAGCCTGCAGGCGGTGGCCGGTCTGATCCAGTACGCACGCGTCGAGGACCACATTGCCTTTCGCTCCCAGGGCAGCCTCAGCCACCACATGACCTTCTCCGGGCTGCTGCTGATCTCCCTCGCGTTCTGCCTGCCGCTCCTCACCTTCTCGCTGCGCCGGATCGATCTCCTGACCTGGGCATACTGCCTGCTGGCGCTCGCCGCACTGCTCGCGACCCTCACTCGCTCCGCCTGGATCGGACTGGCGGCGGCCGCCATCCTGACGGTGGCATTCAAGAATCCACGCGGGCTGTGGGCGTTGCCGGTGCTCTTCGCCCTCCTCTTCTTCGCGGTTCCGGAGTTCCGGGCCCGCACCGTCAGCATCCTCGACACCCGTGGCGACTACTCCAACGTCCAGCGCCTGAGCATGTACCCGACCGGCCTGCGGATGGTCGCCGCCCACCCGCTGCTCGGCGTGGGAGGCAGGCGGGCGGTGCGCGAGCTCTATCCGGCGTTCGAGGGGACCCCGCCGACCCCTCCTCCCGCGGTCCCCGGCGGGCCGCCGCAGGAGCCGTACGAACCGCCCGATCACCTGCACAACAATCCCCTGCAGATCGCCGCCGAGGCGGGAATCCCGGTGCTGCTCGCCTGGCTCGCGGGGCTCGGCGTCTTCGCGTGGGAGGCGCTGCGTGCGTTGCCGCGCCGCCGTGACGTGCACGACGCCGGCGCGCGCCTGCACCGCAACATCCTGCTGGGGGCGCTCGCCGCGGTCACGGCTTTCCTGACCATGGGAATGCTCGAGTACAACTTCGGGGACTCGGAGGTGACCGTCCTCCTGTTCCTGGCCCTCTCGGCCCCGCTGGCGCTCCGGCGACAGCCGGCCGGCGCCCCCCCCAGGTGAGCCGCGCGCGCGTGCTCCTCGTCTTCGGCACCCGTCCGGAGGCGATCAAGATGGCCCCCGTGGTGACGGCGCTGCGCCGTCGTCCGGAGCGTTTCGAGGCTCGCATCTGCCTCACCGGCCAGCATCGCGAGATGCTCGACCAGGTGATGGAGGCGTTCGCGCTCACCGCCGACGTCGACCTCGACCTGATGCGCGCCGACCAGTCACCCGGAGGAGTCGCCGCGGCCGTGCTCGGTGCGCTCGCGCGCCCGCTGGCGGATCTCGCCCCCGACCTGGTCCTGGTGCAAGGGGACACGATCACCACGTTCGCGGCGGCCTTGGCGGCCTACCTGCAGAAGATCCGTGTCGGCCACGTGGAAGCGGGGCTGCGCACCGACGATCGTTACCGCCCGTTCCCCGAGGAGATGACCCGGCGGCTGACAACCGCCTGCGCCGACTACCATTTCGCGCCGACCCAGCGGGCCCGCGCGAACCTGCTGCGCGAGGGGATCCCGGACGCTGCCGTGGTGGTCACCGGGAACACGGTCGTGGACGCGCTCCTGGCCACGGTGCGCGACGACTTCGAGTTCCAGCTCCCGGCGCTGCGGGCGCTCGACTTCACTCGCCCGACCGTGCTGGTGACGATGCACCGCCGCGAGAGTCACGGCGCGCCGCTCGCGGAGGCGGCGGAGGCCGTCCGCCTGGTCGCCGCCGCGCGCCCGCACGTCCAGGTGGTCTTCCCGGTGCACCCGAACCCGAACGTGCGCGGACCGATCGAGCAGATCCTCGGGGGCCAGGATCGGATCCTCCTGATCGATCCACTGGAGTACCGCCAGTTCGTGCACCTGATGGCGCGCTCCACCCTCGCGCTGACCGACTCCGGGGGGATCCAGGAGGAGGCGCCCTCGCTGCGGCTCCCGGTGCTGGTATTGCGGGAGGTCACCGAGCGCCCGGAGGCGGTCGAGGCGGGGACGTCGCGCCTCGTCGGCACCCGGCGCGAGCGGATCGTGACCGAGACCCTGCGACTGATCGACGATCCGGCGGAACGCGAGCGCATGACCTCCGTCAATCCGTACGGCGACGGCCACGCCGCCGAGCGGATCGTCGCGGCACTCGATCGGATGCTCCCCCGCTCCGGCCATCCTTGACCGCTTCGTCCCCCACGCCCGCCTCGGCGCTGGCGCGAGGCGTGCGCGCCCTCCGGAGTTCACCGACCGCACGCGACACGGTGATCAACGCGGCCGGTACCTTCCTCACGGCCGCCTTCTCCTTCGGCTGCCTCCTGCTGGCCGGCCGCGCCCTCGGTCCCAGCGGTTACGGGTTGTTCGCGCTGGCGCTCACCGTGCTGATGATGGCGGCCGAGCTCTCCGACCTCGGCGTCAACGCCGGGATCATCCGCCACGCCTCAGCTCACCTCGGGGCGGGGGACATCGCGGCGGCGCGCGCCGTCCTGGTGGCGGCACTGCGCGCCAAGCTGCTCACGGCATCGGTCGGGGCGCTGGCCGTCCTGGCGCTCGCGACGCCGCTGGCGGGGCTGCTGGGACGCCCCGCCGCGGCGGGTCTACTGCGCCTGGCGGCGTTCGGACTCGCCGGCACCGTCCTCCTTGGGGCGTTCTCCGCGGCCCTGCAGGCGCACCAGCTGTTCACTCGCAACGCGGCGCTGGCGGCAGCGAACTGGGCGCTGCGTCTCGCCGGGACCGGGGCGCTGGCCGCGACCGGGAAGATCTCCCCCGCGGCGCTCCTGATCTGCTTCGCCGTGACCCCCTGGCTGATGTGCGGGGTCGGCGCGCTGCTCGTCCCGCGCGGCTCGCTGGGCCTCACTCCGTGGGACGCGCGGCGGGGGCGCGAGGTGTTCGACTTCAGCCGCTGGATGGCGCTGTGGGGCCTCTTCACCCTGCTGCTGAACCGCCTCGACCTGCTCCTGGTCGGGAGGCTGACCGATGACCTGCAGGCCGGCTACTATGCGGCCGCGCAACGGGTCGCCATGCTGGTCACGCTGTCGGTCAACGCCTATCTGATGGCGCTGGTGCCACGCTTGTCCCGGCTCCGCCGCAGCGAGGAGATCGCACGCATGACGGCCGGTGCTCGCCGGGTCGTCGCGTTCGGGTCAATCGCGATCGCCGCGCTCGCCGCCGCGGCCCCCTGGGTGATCCAGGCGTTTGGAGCGGCGTTTCGCCCGGCGGCGCCCGCTCTCGCGCTCCTCCTCGCGGGGACGATCCTGCAGGCGTGGACACTTCCCTGGAACGCCGCCCTCTACGCGCTCGACCGCCCCCAGGTGTTCGCCCTCGCCAGCGGTCTCGCGCTGCTCGCCGCCACCGCGGTGAACCTCACCCTGATCCCCCCGCTCGGCGCGCTGGGCGCCGGGGTGGGCTCGCTGGCCGCCGGCGCGGTGCAACTGGCGATCGCGGTCCGCTTCGGTCGCCGGGCGCTCCGCCCCGCCCCCGCGTGAGCGCATGTGGTATATTCGGCCCCCGTTTCCCTCCTGGCGGCCTCGGAGCGGGGTCGCGCCGAGGCGGCGTCCACACTCGTTTTTCACTGGTGCCTGTCCTGGCAGGGGGCCCTCGGGGCGTCGCTATCGGCCTCCGGATGGGACCGTGGACGAGATGCAGATGGCTCCCTCGCGCCTCACGGTGATCGTCATCTCCTGGAACACTCGCGATCTGCTGGCCCGCTGCCTCGCGGCCGTGTCGCGTGACGGCGCCCCGCTCGCCCCCGAGGTGATCGTCGTGGACAACGCCAGCGCGGACGGCAGTGCGGAGCTCGTCGCGAGCCGCTTCCCCTCGGCGCGGTTGATCCGGAATCCGGACAACCGCGGCTTCGGGCGCGCCTGCAACCAGGCGCTCGCCCTCGCACGCGGCGACGCGGTCCTCTTCCTGAACCCCGATGCCGAGCCGTGCGCGGAGGCGCTGACGCAGCTCGTCGAGTTCCTGGAGGCGCGCCGCGATGTGGGGGCGGTCGGACCGCTGCTGCTGACCGCAAACGGGGAGCCCGGGCTCACGTACGGCTATTTCCCTTCGATCGCGACCGCGCTCCTGCCGCTGCTGCGCCCCCTGGCCCGCCTCCTGCCCGGCGCGCCCGACCTGCACGCGCTCGGCGTGGTCCCCGCCAAGCTCCCGCTGGACGCACCGAGCCGCGACGTCGATTACCTGTGCGGGGCCGCGATCCTGGTGCGCCGCGACCTGCTCATGCGGCTCGGCGGCTTCGATGAGCGGTTCTTCCTGTACTTCGAGGAGACCGATCTTTGCCGCCGCATCCACGCCGCCGGCTTCCGGGTGGTGCTGCTCCCGGCCGCTCGCGCCCTGCATCGCGAGGCGGGAAGCCGCGAGAAACGCAGCGGGCCGGCCTTGCGCGACTACTACCGCAGCCTGAACCTCTACCTCCGCAAGCACCACGGTGGCGCGTACGTGGCGCTGGTGCGCGCCAGCCTGCTGCTCGCGCTCGGGGCGCGCTACCTCGCCGCCCGTGCCATGCTCGAGGCCGGCCGCGCCGACTACTATCGTGCCAGCGTCAGGGCGCTACGCGAAGGTGCCCATGCGTGAGGTCTCCGGTCAGGCGGTGATCTGCTTCTCGAACATCGAGTGGGGGATCTGGAAGCAGCGCCACCATCACCTGATGGAGCGCTTCGCCCGGGCCAACTCCGTGCTGTTCGTCGAGACGGTCGGGATGCGCGCGCCGAACCTGATGTCGGTCGGCGACCTGCGCCGCATCGCGGGGCGCCTGCGCCGGGCGGCCGGACGGGCGCTCGGCCGGGGCGGCGGCGGATCCCGGCCGGCCTCGCTGCCGCGCGGGCTGCGCGTGCATTCGCCGCTGGTGGTCCCGTTCCATGACAGCGCCGCGTGGCGGCGGGTGAACTCCGGGCTGCTGCTGCGCGATCTGCGCCGCTGGCTCGCGGACGAGGGGCTGGAGAATCCGATCCTCTGGGTCTACTTGCCGCTGCACCTGATCCTCGACGTGGCCGAGCAGCTCCCGCACCGCCTGCTCGTCTACGACTGCGTGGACGCCATCACGGAGTTCCGCGACGCTCCGGCCTCGCTGGTGGACTCCGAGGCCCGCCTGCTGCGCCGCGCCGATCTGGTGCTGGCCAGCTCGCGCCCCCTCCTGGAGCGGTGCGCGGCGCTCCACCCCGGCGCGATCTACGTGCCGAATGCCGGTGAGGTCGAGCGTTTCGCCAGCGAGAGCACCCGGCGCCCCGAGCCGCCCGACCTGCGGGCCATCCCGCACCCGCGGGTGGGTTACGTGGGGGCGATCCGGGAGTGGTTCGACGCCGATCTGGTCCGGCAGGCCGCCGAGCGCTTTCCCCAGGCGAGCTTCGTGCTGGTGGGAGACGACACCCCGGTGCTCGCGTCGCTCCGCCGCCTTGCCAATGTGCACGCGCTCGGCCCACGCGCGTACGAGGATCTGCCGGCGTACCTGGGAGCCATGGACGTCTGCATCATCCCTTTCCGGCAGACGGCGCTGATCCGGCACACGCACCCGATCAAGGTCTACGAGTACCTGGCCGCGGGGCGCGCCGTCGTGTCAACGCCGATGGCGGAGATCCGCCATCTCACGGAAGTGGATCAGGCGGACGCCGGCGAGCCGTTCCTGGCGGCGCTGGGGGCGCGCCTGGTGGAGCCGCGCAGTCCTGCCGCGGAGGCGAGACGCCGGGCGTCGATCCAGGGAGAAACCTGGGACGCCAGGTTTCGTGTCGTGGAGGCGGCCGTGAGAGATCGCCTCGCGCTGTCGCGCCCCCAGGCGGCGGAGGCCTGACGCGATGACCACGCGCCCCGTCCCCCTGTCGGTCGTGGTGGTGTCGTTCAACTCCGCCGAGTATCTCCCGGCCTGCCTCGGCTCGCTGCAGCAGTCGCCACGGTGGGAGGAGACGCTCGAGCTGTTCGTGGTCGACAACGCCTCGACCGACGGGAGCGCCGACCTCGTGGCGCGCGACTTCCCCCGCGCGTGCCTGTTGCGCAACACCGAGAATGTCGGGTATGCGCGGGCGGTCAATCAGGCCTGGCGCCAGGCAACGGGCGACGCGCTCCTGGTCCTGAACCCCGACATCGTGGTCCGCGGCGATGCGCTCGCCGTGCTGCGCGGCCACCTCGCCTCCCACCCCGACGTCGGGCTGGTGGCGCCGCGCCTCCTCAACCCGGACGGCACGCTGCAGTACTCCTGCCGGCGTCACTACACGCTGGCGACGTATCTGCTGCGCCGGACGCCGCTGAGCCGGCTCTTCCCGGATCATCCGATCGTCCGCCGGCACCTCATGGCGGACTGGGACCATGCCGAGCTGCGCGAGGTCGATTGGGCCCTGGGCGCGGCGCTGATGATGCCGCGCACGGCGCTCGGGGCCACGGTGATGGACGAGCGCTACTTCATCTACTTCGAGGACGTCGACCTCTGCGTGCGGCTGCGTCGCCAGGGGTGGCGCATCGTCTACCACCCCGCAGCGGTGATGGTCCATCATCATCGGCGCGCCTCGGCCGACGGTGGGTGGAATCGGCGCAAGTACGAGCACCTGAAGTCCTGGATCAAGTTCAACCTCAAGCATGCCGGCCGGCCGCTGACCCCGGTGTCCCGATGATCAAGGAACAGGCCCGCCTGATCGCCGTCGCGACCGCGCTGCTCGATCTCCTGGCGCTGATCCTGGCGTTCCAGGCGGCCTACTTCCTGCGCGACATGGCGCTGCCGGCGCTCTTCCCCCTGTGGTTCCCCAACCGCCTGTTCCCGTACCGCAGCTACCTGTGGATGTACGCCGTCGTGCTCCCCGGCTGGATCGGGCTGTTCACGGCGTTCCGGCTGTACGCCTCGAACCGCCTGCTGACCTTCCGGCGCCTGCTCCGCGACCTGCTGCGCGCGAACGCTGTCGGCCTCGGGCTCGTGGTCGGAGTCGCCTACCTGGCGAAGTTCCAGGACCTCAGCCGCTCCTTCTTGATTCTGTTCGGCGCCACCAACTTGCTGCTCCTCGGCGGCGGCCGCCTCCTGCTGCGCGCCCTGCTGCGCCGGGCGCGGCTGCGCGGGATTGCGCACCGTCAGGTGCTGGTGGTCGGGACGGGGCCGGAGGCCGTGGATCTCGCCCGCCTCGTGCAGCGTCAGGCCTCGTGGGGGCTGCAGTTCGTCGGTCTCATCGCCGAGCCGACGGCGGCGACCCCGGGGCCGGTCGAGGGGCTCCCGGTGCTGGGAACGGTCGGCGAGCTCGAGCGGATCTTCGCGGAGCGGGTGGTGGACGAGGTGTTGTTCGCGGTCCCCACCGGCCGGCTCGGGGAGTTCGAGGAGGCGTTCCTGCTGTGCGAGGATCTCGGCATCAACGCGCGCATCAGCGTCGGCGTCTTCCCCCACCTGATCGCGCACGTGCAGCTCGAGCAGTTCCAGGGCAGACCGCTCCTCACCTTCACCACCACCTCCACGAACGCGCTGGGGGTGGCGCTCAAGCGACTCTTCGACCTCGCCGTGGGACTGGCGCTGTTCGCGATCTGCCTGCCGCCCGGGCTGCTCGTCGCCGCGCTCATTCGGCTCGATTCCACGGGACCGGTGCTGTTCACGCAGATCCGCAGCGGGCTGCACGGGCGGCGCTTCCGGATGTACAAGTTCCGGTCGATGGTCGCCGACGCCGAGCGTCAGCAACCCGGGTTGCGAGGCCGGAACGAGATGGACGGGCCGGTCTTCAAGATCAAGGACGATCCGCGCATCACCCGGGTGGGGCGGATCCTGCGCCGAACCTCGCTCGACGAGCTGCCGCAGGTGCTGAACATCATCAAGGGGGACATGTCGCTGGTAGGGCCACGGCCGCCGCTGCCATCCGAGGTCGAAGGGTACCAGCGCTGGCAGCGGCGCCGGCTGAGCATGAAGCCCGGCATCACCTGCCTGTGGCAGGTGAGTGGGCGGAACCGCATCGACTTCGAGGAGTGGATGCGCCTCGATCTGAAGTACATCGACAGCTGGTCGCTGTGGCTCGACCTGAAGATCCTGGTGCGCACTATCCCGGCCGTGCTGACCGGGCGCGGGGCGAGCTGAGCAGGGGGGGGCGGAGGTGGGAGAGGTGGAGCGGGTGGCGCTCGTGCATGACTGGCTCACCGGCATGCGCGGCGGGGAGAAGGTGCTGGAGGTCCTGGCGGAGATCTTTCCGCAGGCGGATCTCTACACGCTGTTCCATTTCCCCGGCTCGGTCTCGCCGGCCCTCGAATCGCTGCCAATCCGGACGTCGTTCCTGCAGCGCGCGCCGTTCGTGCGACGAGCGTACCGTCACTACCTGCCGCTCTTTCCGCGCGCGATCGGCTCCTTCGACCTGCGCGACTACGACTGGGTCATCTCCTCGAGCCATTGCGTGGCGAAGGGCGTGAGGGCGCCGGCGGGGCGCCACCTCTGTTACTGCCACACGCCGATGCGCTACGTCTGGGACCGCTTCGACGACTACTTCGGCGCGGGGCAGGCCGGCGGGTGGCGCCGGGCCGCCGCGCGGCGGCTGGCGCCGCGCCTGCGCGCCTGGGACCGGCGCACCGCGGCGGGCGTCGACCGCTTCATCGCCAGCTCCGCGCACGTCGCCGGGCGGATCCGCGCCTGCTACGACCGTTCCAGCGTGGTCCTCCGTCCTCCGGTCGACACGCGTCGGTTCCAGATCGGCGGACCCGGGAGAGGCGACAGCTTCCTGGTGGTCGCGGCGCTGGTCCCGTACAAGCGTGTCGACGTGGCGGTGCGTGCCTTCTCCGGTTCGGGGCGGCGCCTGCGGATCGCCGGCGACGGCCCCGAACGCCGGCGCCTCGCGCGGCTGGCGGGACCGGAGGTCACCTTTCTCGGGCGTATCGATGATGCGGCGCTGGCCGGCGAGTACCGGCGCTGCCGCGCGCTGGTCGTTCCCGGCGTCGAGGATGCCGGGATCACCCCGCTCGAGGCGATGGCCTGCGGCCGCCCCGTGATAGCGCTCGACCACGGCGGGGTCCCCGAGGTGGTCGGGCCTGCGACCGGGGTGCTCTACTCCGGCGACGAGCCCGCGGCGCTGCGCGCCGCGCTCGACGCGTTCGAGCGAGTCGAGGCGGCATTCGAACCGGCCGCGCTCCGTCAGCACGCCGAGCGGTTCGATCGTGCCGTGTTCAAGGCGCGACTGGCGGCGCTGGTCAGCGAGGCGCGCCAGCCGGCGCGGGCGGTAGCCCGATGATCAGCCATTACCGCAGCCTGCAGTTCGGCGCGCAGCGCGCCGCCGATCTGGTGGTCGTCGCGCTGAGTTTCCTGCTCGCCTGGTACGTCCGCTTCCACACCCCGTTCGTGCCGCTGCGCTATGGCGATCCGGGGTTCAAGCCGTATCTGATCCTGCTGGGAGTCGTGCTGATCGTCTGGGCGCTGATCCTCCAGATTGGCCTCGCCGGCCGGATGCGGGGGTACCGCACCTTCGGGGAGGAAGTGGTCGCGCTGCTCCAGGCGCACGCGGTCGCGCTGCTCCTGGTCTTCACGCTCACCTTCTTCATCCGCGAGTACTCCTACTCCCGGGTCATGATGGTGCTGTTCTGGGTGATCTCGACGCTGCTGCTGATCCTGGAGCGGTTCTGGGTCCGCTCCCTGCTGCGCGGGTTCGCGCGCCGCGGCTATCGCCTGCGCCAGATCCTGCTGGTCGGCGCGGGTGCGCCGGCGCTGCAGGTGCTGCGCCGGTTCCAGCGGCATCCGGAGCTGGGCTTCCGCTTTGCGGGGGTCGCCACCCGCGCGCCCGGCGCCCTCGGGCAGCGCATGCGGCGCGTCCCGATCCTCGGCAACTACGCCGATACCGGCAGGCTGGTACAGGAGACCCAGGCCGATCTGGTCATCCTGGCGCTGCCGCACGAGGACCATGCGGCGTTCGGTCCCATCCTCGAGGCGCTCGACCAGGCGATGATCGACGTCTGGGTGGTCCCCGATTTCCTCAGCCAGGTGCGCCTGCGCGGCGGGATCACCGAGTTCGACGGCTTGCCGCTCTTCTCGCTGCAGGCGAGCCCGATGGCGGGATGGAACCGCCTCGCCAAGCGCGGCATGGACCTGCTGCTCGCCGGAGCGGCCCTGCTCCTGCTGCTGCCGCTGCTGGGGCTCATCGTGGCGGCCATCCGCCTCACCTCGCGCGGACCGGTCCTCTACCGTCAGGAGCGCATGGGGCTCGACGGCCGCCGTTTCCAGATCCTGAAGTTTCGTTCGATGGTGCCGGAGTCGGAGCCCGACGGCGCCCGCTTCGCGGCGGACGCCGACCCGCGGGTCACCACCCTAGGCCGCATCCTGCGCAAGGCCAGCCTCGACGAGCTGCCGCAGCTTCTGAACGTGCTGCGCGGAGAGATGAGCCTGGTGGGGCCGCGTCCGGAGCGGCCGGTGTTCATCCAGGATTTCCGGGGCCACTTCCCGCGCTACATGCTCCGCCACCGGGTGAAGTCCGGGATGACGGGTCTGGCGCAGGTGTACGGCTGGCGCGGGAACACCTCGGTGAAGAAGCGCCTGGAGCATGACCTCTTCTACATCGAGCACTGGTCGCTGTGGCTCGACATGAAGATCCTCTGGATGACGATCCCGGCGGTGCTGCGCGGCAAGGGGGCGCTCTGACCGACGCGGCCGGGCGCGGCGGCGGCCAACGGCCGCCGCTGGGGGCCAGCGTCGAGCCGCGCGGCGGCGTCCGCTTCTCGCTGTACTCGGGACACGCGACCGCCGTGGACCTCTGCCTGTTCGCGAGCGCGGATGCCGCCGAGGAATCGGCGCGCATCCCGATGGAGCGAGGGCAGGGCGGGGTGTGGCAGGCGTTCCTCGCCGAGGCGCGCCCCGGGCAGCTCTACGGCTATCGCGCGGACGGCCCGTTCGCCCCGGAGGAAGGGCAGCGCTTCAACCCGGCCAAACTGCTGCTCGACCCGTACGCGCGCGCGCTGACCGGGAGCTTCACCTGGAACGACGCGCTGCTCGGGTACACGCGCGACCATCTGCGCACCGACCTGTCGCGCGACCACCGCGACTCCGCCGGGTTCATGCCGAAGTGCCGCGTCATCGACCCCACGTTCCCGTGGGACGACGACCAACCCCCGGCGGTCCCCTGGGATCGCACCGTGATCTACGAGGCTCATGTGCGCGGCCTGACGCGCACCCACCCGCGAGTCCCGGAGATGCTGCGCGGCCGCTACCTCGGGATTGCCTCCGAGCCGGTGGTCGAGCACCTGGTAAAGCTCGGGATAACCGCGATCGAGCTGCTCCCGGTTCACGCCTTCATGACCGACGGGATCCTCGTCGAGCGCGGTCTGACCAACTACTGGGGGTACCAGAGCCTCGGCTTCTTCGCCCCGGAGGCGCGCTATGCCTCCGGCTCGGAGGGGGAGCAGGTGACCGAGTTCCGGCAGATGGTACGGGCACTGCACCGCGCCGGGATCGAGGTGATCCTCGACGTGGTCTACAACCACACCGCCGAGGGGAACCAGCTCGGGCCGACCGTGTCGTTCCGAGGGCTCGACAACTCGGCCTACTACCGTCTGGTCCCCGAGCACCGCCGCTACTATCAGGACTTCACCGGCTGCGGCAACACGCTCGACGTGACGCAGCCGGCCGTCCTCGACCTGATTCTCGACTCGCTGCGCTACTGGGTGGAGGGAATGCACGTTGACGGGTTCCGCTTCGATCTCGCCCCCGTGCTCGGCCGCGGGGCTCCGCGCTTCAATCCCCACGCCGAGCTGTTCCGCCGGATCGCCGCGGACCCCGTGCTGGCGCGCGTCAAGCTGATCGCCGAGCCATGGGACGTCGGCGACGGCGGCTGGCAGCAGGGGAACTTCCCGGCGGGGTGGGCGGAGTGGAACGGGTGGTACCGCGACAGCGTGCGCAAGATGTGGCGCGGCGACCGGGGCAGTCTGGGGGACGCGGCGACTCGCCTGATCGGCAGCCCCGACCTCTTCTCCCCCCACGAACGCGGCCCGCTGGCGAGTGTCAACTTCGTGACCTGTCATGACGGCTTCTCGCTGCAGGATCTGGTGAGCTACGAACGCAAGCAGAACCTTGCCAACGGCGAGGAGAATCGCGACGGCACGAACGACAACCACAGCAGCGGCTGGGGCGCGGAGGGGCCGACGGCCGACGCGGAGATCGTCGCGCTGCGGGATCGCCTGCGGCGGAACTTCCTCGCCACGCTGGCGTTCTCGCAGGGAGTCCCGATGCTCTCGCAGGGGGACGAGCTGGGGCACACGCAGGGCGGCAACAACAACGCCTACTGCCAGGACAACGCCACCTCCTGGGTGAACTGGGAGATCGCGCCGCGCGAGGCCGACCTTCTGGCGTTCGTGCGCCACGTACTGGCGCTGCGGCGCCAGCATGCGGCGCTGCGGAGGCGGACGTACTTTCGCGCCTCGCGCCCGGAGGAGGGGGCGACCGATCTGCAGTGGCTGCGCGCCGACGGCCGGGAGATGGCGGCCGCCGACTGGAGCGACCCTGCCGCCCGGGTACTCGCGATGATGATCCGGGGCGAGCCCGACGGTGCGAGCCCGACGGGAGGAGCGACGTTCCTGCTGTTGCTGAACCCCGATGTGGCCTCCCACTTCGTGCACCTGCCGCGCCTGCCGCGCGCGGGTTCCTGGGTCGAGATGGTGAACACGGCGCGCAGCGGCGAGCGCCTGGTGAGCAGTGATGGGTTGAACCTGGTGGCGCACTCCCTTATCCTCCTGCGCCACGGACCGGCTCGCTGAGCGCCCAGCGTGGTCGCGGTGGTTTCAACGCGCGCCCGCCTGCGACCGGCGGCGGCTCGGCGAACGGAGTCATGAGCCCACACGTGCCCTCCCCCACCGACCTGATCCCGGACGCGATTGCCGCACGGCGGTTGCGAGCTGGGCTCGAGATCAACCCTCACGGGATCCTTGGCGCGCATCCCGCGGCCGGGGGGACGGTGCTGCGGGCGTTCCACCCCGACGCTTCCGGCTGCGACTCCCTGCTGCTGGGCGGGGCGGCGGTGGCGATGACGGCGGGCGGCGGCGGGCTGTTCGCGGCCTTCCTCCCAGGGGCCGCCCCACCGCTTCCCTATCGCCTGCGGTTCCATTTTCCCGGGGGAGGAACGTGGGAGCGGGACGACCCGTACCGCTTCCTCCCCACGCTGGGCGATCTGGACCTTCATCTGATCGGCGAGGGGCGCCATCGGCGCCTGTGGGAGGCGCTCGGCTCCCGGCCCCTCATTCACGACGGCGTGGCCGGGACCGCCTTTTCGGTCTGGGCGCCGAACGCACGGCGGGTCAGCGTGGTCGGCAGCTTCTGCCGCTGGGATGGGCGGCTGCTGCCGATGCGCGCGCTCGGAGCCTCCGGCGTCTTCGAGCTGTTCCTGCCCGGCGTCGGGCCGGGGGATCTGTACAAGTACGAAATCGTTGGACCTCACGGCGCGGCGTTCCTGAAGGCGGACCCGCTGGCGCGCGCCATGGAAGCGCCGCCGCGGACCGCCTCGCGCGTCACCGCTTCCGCCCACACCTGGGGAGACGACGCGTGGATGCGGGAGCGGGTGGGGCGCGACGCCACGCGCGCGCCGCTCGCCGCCTACGAGGTGCACCTCGGATCCTGGGCGCGGGTGCCGGAGGAGGGGAACCGCTCTCTCGGTTTTCGCGAGATCGCCGTTCGCCTGGCGGAACATGCGCTGGCGCTTGGCTGCACCCACCTGGAGCTGCTGCCGGTCAGCGAGCACCCGTTCTACGGCTCGTGGGGGTACCAGATCTCGGCCTACTTCGCGCCGACCTCGCGCTACGGCTCTCCCGACGACTTCCGCTTCCTCGTCGATCACTGTCATCAGCGCGGGCTCGGCGTCATCCTCGACTGGGTGCCGGCGCACTTCCCCAAGGACGCGTTCGCGCTCCGCCGCTTCGACGGCACGGCGCTCTACGAGCACGACGACCCGCGTCGAGCCGAGCATCCCGACTGGGGAACGCTGGTGTTCAACTACGGGCGCCACGAGGTGCGCAACTTCCTGATCGCCAACGCCCTCTACTGGCTGCGAGAGTTCCACGTCGACGCCCTGCGGGTGGACGCGGTCGCCTCGATGCTCTATCTCGACTACAGCCGCAAGGAGGGGGAGTGGCTGCCGAACCGCTATGGCGGCCGCGAGAACCTCGACGCGACCCAGTTCCTGCGGCAGCTCAACGAGACGGTGCGCACCGAGGCGCCCGGCTGCTTCACCATCGCGGAGGAGTCCACCGCCTGGCCGGGCGTCACCCGCTCGGTCGCTGAGGGGGGGCTCGGGTTCGCGCTGAAGTGGAACATGGGGTGGATGCACGACACGCTGCGCTATTTCCAGAAGGACCCGGTGCATCGCCGCTTCCACCACGACGAGCTGACCTTCGCGATGCTCTACGAGAACACCGAGCGCTTCCTGATGCCGCTCTCGCACGACGAGGTGGTGCACGGCAAGGGATCGCTGTACCAGAAGATGCCGGGCGACCCCTGGCAGCGCCTGGCGAACCTGCGGCTGCTATTGGCCTACCAGTACACCCGGCCCGGGAAGAAGCTCGTGTTCATGGGGACGGAGCTCGCGACACCGTCCGAATGGGACCATGACCGCAGCCTCGACTGGCACCTTCTCGACGACCCGGGGCGCGCCGGCCACTTCCGCTTCCTCGCCGCGCTCGGACGCCTCTACCGGGAGTCTCCTCCCCTGTGGCGGTCCGACCCCGACCCCGGATCCTTCGAGTGGATCGACTGCGCGGACCGCGACAACTCGGTGGTGAGCTACCTGCGCCGCGACGGCGAGGCCCATCTGCTCGTCGTGCTCAACCTGACGCCGGCCCCGCGCGACGTCTACCGGATCGGATCCCCCGCGGCCTCCGGCTACCGCCTGCTGCTCGACAGCGATGCCGCGACGTTCGGCGGATCGGGGTATGGCGCCCATGGGGCCGTGACGCCGGAGCCGACCCCGCTGCACGGGCAGCCGCGCTCGCTCACGCTGCGCCTGCCACCGCTCGCCGCCGTCGTCTACCGCCCAGACTCCGGATGAGCGCGGCACGGCCGTACCTGCGCGCGCTCGCAGCGCAGGCCGGGATCGCCGACTCGTTCGTGGATGTCGGCGGCACCGAAAGGCTGACCTCCGATCGCGGCCGCGAGGAACTGCTCGCGGCGCTCGGCCTCGACGCCGGTGACGAGCAGGCCGCGGCGCGCTCGCTGCAGCAGTTCCGCGCCGCGGAGCGAGATCTGCCGCTCGCGCCTGCCACGGTGGTGCGACGTGACGAGCTGCGGCGCGGCGCGGTCTTCTCCCTGCCACCCGACGCCTCGGGACGCGTGCGGCTCGACGCCACCATCGCCTGCGAGAGCGGGGTCACGCGCGCGCTCGCCGGAGAGGCCGAAGTCGGTCCCGACCGCTTCCGCCTGGAGCTGCCGCTGCCGCCCGATCTTCCCGCCGGATATCACCGGCTCACGGTCGCGGCCCGCTGGCCGGGGGGATCGGTCGAGGCGGAGCAGTCGCTCATCGTCGCGCCGGAGCAGTGCGTAGCGCCTTCCGAGCTCATCGGCGATCGGCGCGTCTTCGGCCTGCTCGCGAACCTCTATGCGGTGCGGGATACCCGTGACGAGGGAATCGGGGACCTTTCCACGCTTTCGCAGCTTGCCCGCTGGGCCGGCGAGATCGGCGCCGCGTTCGTCGGGGTGAACCCGCTGCACGCGCTGCGCAACCGCGGCGTCGAGGTAAGCCCGTACGGCCCGGTTAGCCGTCTGTACCGGAGCCCGCTCTACCTCGACCTCGAGGCGATTCCGGAGTTGCCGCACTCCCCCGTCGCCAGCGCTCATCTCAGTGGCGCCGCGGGGCGCGACGCGCTGGCGCGCCTCCGCGGCGCCGACCGCGTCGCATACGACGAGATCCGGGAGTTCAAGGACACCGTGCTGCGGAGCCTGTTCAGCGTCTTCGCGGCGCGGCATCTCGGCAAGGGGACCGAGCGCGGGCTGGCGTTCGCGTCCTACGCCGCCTCGCAGGGGGAGCTGCTCACCGACTTCGCCACGTTCCTGGCGCTCGAGGAACACCACGCCGCCCGCCCCGGTGGGAGCCGCTACTGGGGCGCCTGGCCGCTTGCGCACCAGGACCCGCGCTCCAGCGCAGTGGCTCAGTTTCGCGCCGCACATGCCGAAGAGATCGACTTCAATCGCTACGTCCAGTTCGAGCTCGACCGGCAGCTCGCCGCCTGCTCTCGCGTCGCGAGCGCCGCGGGGCTCGAGCTTGGCCTCTACGCGGATCTCGCCATCGGAACCTCGGCTGGCGGCAGCGACCCCTGGGCCTTTCCGGGGCTCTTCCGGTTCGGCGCGAGCCTTGGAGCCCCGCCGGACGCGTACGCCCCCGAGGGGCAGGACTGGGGACTGCCCCCCGTCGATCCGCGGCGCTTGCGCCTCGATCGCTACTGCTACTGG
>Ga0210379_10000267_pt1 | contig 16370 bp, 23 predicted proteins | sample PLMedo_2_FD_155468 | JGI IMG/M metagenome (GOLD analysis project Ga0210379, IMG submission 155468) | Groundwater sediment microbial communities from an aquifer in East River, Colorado, USA - PLM4_32_coex redo | ecosystem: Environmental > Terrestrial > Soil > Riparian zone | place: USA: East... | reverse complement strand
TCCTGAATCTCGAATCGTCCAGGTGACTCCAGTAGGTGAGGACATGACCCGACGAGAATCTGTACTGCCTCCGTTCACGGATCCGACCGCGACGAACAGACTGATGCCTGGAGCCCAACAAATACCACGCCATGTGGCACTCGGAGTCGTCGGCGTGCTGCGCTGTGTGTAGGTCAGCGGCATTTAACTGGTGCCGAACATTCGGCTTTGCTTGGCCGTCCGCATAATTTCACTTGCGACTTTGCGAGACGCGGACTCTAATGTGTCATTGATATAGATGTGATTGGTGATATGCGCGCCAACTCCACCAGGAGAAGCCCCACTCGGAAACACCGTGCTCCCAAAAGGAAGTCGGACGACTTCAGGTCCTCGCTCACCGACAAGAATCGTTCCACCTTCGGCAAATCCTTCGATGCGTGGACCATGAGGATTCTTTGGCGTATATCCGCCTTTGAAAGCATTCAAAATTTCAGTAAAAGAGAATCCTTCTCGTGCCCACTTCTCCGCAAACCCCGGATCGATCCCGAAACTCGTTGCGAAGCCACCAAGGTTTCCGGCGTTCACCTCTGTTGTGATCGCCATCTCTCGGCCAGCTTTCGCGGCTGCACGTGCGGCCTCTTCCACTTCCTCCAATTCCTTTTTATGATCCTTCGCCAGTTTGATGGCAGCCGTTTGCGCATCCACATACGCTTGACCCATCCCACGTGCGGCATCTTCAGCGGCACGCGTTTTCTGCAACTGCTCATCCAGTGCCTCTCTGGAAAAGTGGAGAGAGCCGTAGATCATTTCGTTGTAGGTGTTGCGGGCACGTTCGGCCGTTTGCCGGAGTGACTCGACGGACTTGTCTTTGACGGAGTCCCAATCCATCGATACGGCTTTGAGTGTTTCACTGGACACGGCCGCAAGCGCATCGTAGTGCTCCTGCCAATTGCGATCGCTCGCATCCAGTTTTTCGACTTCATCATTGAACCCCGATTCGATGTCGGCCTTCTGTGCATCGGTTGTGGTTCCACTATTCTTCACCCGGAGGGAGAAGTACTCGTTCCACAAAATGGACGTTTCCTCGAGACTCTTCTTTTGAACTTTCCAGAGACCCTCCTCCACCTTGGCTCGATCAATAGAACTCTTTGCCATCTCCGCACTGAGTTTCGCCATGGTCGCGGCATTCTTTGCGGCAATGTCGGTGACTTCGACATTCTCACCGGTCGCTTTGTTGGCCGCTTGCATCGCGTCCTTGACTTGAAAGAGCGTGCCACCGAGATGATCGAGTGTCTTATCAAATTCCGAATGCCCGATGATTCCTTTTGCAGCCTCCTTCGCTTCGGCATCGAGACTGGCTGCCATCGCCGTCCACTCGGTGGCCACGTCTCTGGCCGTAACCGCCATAGCCTTCATGCCGTCGGTCGCTCCGGGTAAGGATGCCGCTACTTCAGCAACCACGGCAATTGCTTGATTGATCCCGGCCGACATGCCGATGATCGCAGCTCCAACACCGAGCACGATCGTATTAATCGCAGACCACGCCGTGTGCACGACCTTCGCTACTTCCACGGCTCCGAGACCGAAGTTCACGGCCATGATCGTGGCTTCTTCGATCGCATCAACTGTTTGTTTTACGGAGTCTTGGTTATCTCCTCCGAAGGCATCAGCCACCGCTATCTGAATTGCTTTCATGCCAGCTTCAAATACTGGAGATGCGGCAATCGCAGACGCTAGATCGTCAAGCCAGTTCTGGATAAATACTCGAGCCGCTTGTAGTTGTTCACCGAAGTCGCGTTCAGATTCACCGGCTCCCTTGACAGCCTCGCTCATGATCCGCATCACTTCGATACGATGAGCTTCGGCCTTCCCGGTTTCACTCAGTTGCGCGGCCGTGACCCCTAACGTCTTTGCATAATTTTCCTCCGCATCACCGGCATCGACCACGCCAACTTTCATGGCCAACATTTTGGTTTTGCCGGTGGTCAGGGCATCGCCAACGAGTTCAAGCATTTGTTCGGTAGTACCGAGGCCACGGTCCGCCAGCACGAATGCAGCCTCACCGAGAAGTCCGAAATCGTCAGCAGTAAGTTTTACGCCAGCCGAAAGAAGATGCGCGGCTTCCTTTGCCAAAGTGAAGTCATCAACAGTTCCTTTGACACCGGAACGTAATTCCTGAAGTACAACTTCTGCATTTTCCGCACTACCCGAAAATTGGTCAAGAGTATTTCGTACATCGTTGATGTCGGATCCCCGGATACCAAGAGCGACAACAGCAGCTGCAGTAGCGCCCAATGCAGCGGTCACGAGACCCGCCGCTTGTGCTACAGCCGTAAGGCTTGCCTGATTCTCTTTCGAAAAGTTACTCAGTGCTGCTTGGGCAAGACCTATTTGACTAGTGAAGTCGTCCTTGAGTTCAATTAACCCTTGGACCGCTTCCATAGTGACTGCCATTAATTCATCCCCTTGGCTGCGAAGGCTGCGTTGCTACCAAAGATCCACGAGTCAATCAGCATCTCCTGGTACTCTACAGTCTGAACAATCGGTTCCGGTCCTGGGAGATCTCCAAATGGCAACGTGAAATCTGTGAGAGGTCGTCCTCTTGGGTATTTCTTATTCGGATCACCAGATAAGGCCCAGAGAAATTGCACGATATGGGCCGAATTCCAATCTGCTCGTTCGTCCGGAAATGGTTCGATCTCTTCATAGACTTTCCACTCTCGAAACTTCTTTGACGAAATTAACGAAAGCATCCGATCTACATCGAGAAACTTTAATTCACGTGCGAGACGGTAGGCGAACCGCCGGTCCCCGCCTCGCTTGAGTCCTTTTTTAAGGTCACCTCACTGGCCTTCGTCATGGCGTTCAATCGCATGGCGATTCTCTGGAGACGATTGAGCACACGCATGCTCTTCTTCTTCAACCGGCTCACATGTTTACCCAACGCCTCTTTCAGTTCGTCCTCAGTACCGTCCATCGGAATCGGAAACAGCCGATCGCCGGATTCTGGATCACGGGCACAGAATACAAGAATGATGAACATACCGTCATTCTTGTATTCAGGCTTGGTCATGAGATCGTTCATGATCATCAATTCATCGGCTGGAAGCTGGTGAAGCCGGATCGTGCCCGGCTCCCCATTTTTCTTCTTCCACTCGGGTACGATCGAGTCTTCGAACTCCAGATCCGTGGATTCGAGAACTTCAGCAGCCGACAAGTGCGCACTCATACATCATCTCCTTTAACGATTGACGAGTTTACTTACGCGACTTCAGCGACCGGTCCGGCCCACGTGATCGCCATCATGGCACCCTGCTTCCCGTCCACCGGTGCCACGTCGAACTTGAATTGCTGCACGTAGGCGAATCCCGTTCGGGTTTTACCAGACGGGAAGAGAATGCGCCAGGCATTCTTGACGTTGTTCGCGATGTCCGCGAGAATCGCAATATGGGTAGCGTTACTGCCGACGTAATTGATCTTGAACGTCGGGTCCACCTGCCGAAGGATGCCCAACACATGGGACTCTGTTCCTTCGTTGTGGGTCGAGGTTTCGATCTTGTTCCGGCTCATGGCTCCCGGATCAATCTCGGTGATCTCCGCGATCGTGACAAACGCGGTAGGCGTTGCGAAGAGTGCTCTCTGGATTAAGATCCCTGTAGATGTTACGGCATCCGACATGTTCGTTTCTCCTTTGTTTAACCGTCAACCTTCGTGGGCAAGGATCTCTTATGCGCTGGCTCCGAGGATTGCCCAATCGAACAGCTGCGTACCGGCTGACGGAGCAAACTGCAAGATGTCTCCGGTACCGCCGGTGATCGGATACCCGGTAGCATCCGGAGCGAAGAGAACTAATGCACCACCGGGTCGAACAGCCACGGTGTGTGCGGCGGCACCGAATCCGATCAACGCACCGTTGGCATCACCACCAACGATCACGGTACCGGAATTGGTCGGGTCCGCAATGACCACAAGAAGCTTCGCTCGGACGAGCACGAACGCGGCTCCCAGTGCATCAAGCAGTGCACCGGACAGGTCCACGTCATACGCGGCCGAAATGGACTTGGCTCTCTCTGAGAACACCCGATCCATTTGATCAGCGCCAACACCGCTGGCGAGTGCCTTGATGAGACCGGTTTCGATTGCGGCCGATGCTGTAGCCAACCCAACCGAGTTCGACAACAGAGACGTGAGTGTGACAATGAGCTTGGACGTAACAGTCGCTGGCATAGCTAGACTCCTTTAACTGGTTGATCGTGGACGTTTTACAACATCGATATTGAACACGATGCGCGGTCTTCCCTTTTCATCTTCCGCCAAATCGAATGGTTCCTGCTTCATCGTAACTTGTCGCCACCACGTCCCATTAATGAACTGATTCCGAATTGGAAACAACGCATCATAGGCCTGCTGTGCGAGTAACCGAGCCGCAGTGTATTCCTCACCTCTGGCCATGATCTGTGCGGACGGCCGTACGTAAGCAGGAATGTCAGTTGAATTGTGTGTCCCTTCTGGAGGTGAACCCGGAGTTTCCTTGATAGTGATGAATGGTCCCGGTCCTTCCGGCAGTGCTGCCTTCGCTCCGACAAAGATATCGGTATCCGGAATTCCGGCTGCAACAAAAATCGTAACCAAATCATCGGTGAACGTCATTTCTTATACCTGTTCAGATCGATTCGTTTTGCCAGTCTCGTTGGTAGAAACGGAGCCGAATCTTTCAACGGCTTTTCAATGAACTTCGCCTCTCCGCCGTTGGGATGATCAAGGTCGAGATCTTCATGCTGAATGAGTGCGTAATCAATCGATTTTGGTCCAGTGTGGATCATCACTGAAATCTGGCGTCCTCTCCGGACCGGGTCATCAGCCGTAATCTCTTCAGCCATATCACCGGATTCTTTTGGAGCTACCCGTTGCATCTCCTTCACTTCAACTTTAGATTCTTCAAACAGAGCGCGAGCAAACTCGTTCGGAGAAAATTCTGCCAATTTCTTCAAACTAGCAATTGCCGCATTGGCACCCCGATACGTGGTTGGTATCGCCATCAGCCTAAAAAGACCTCAGCCAAAGCTTGTCGATTCGTTTCACCATCTACGAATCCTCCGATTAAGAGGATGGGACCCGTAGTTCCGTCCGCCAGGGTCAGTCGGTCGGTGTAGTCCACGATGATTGCTGGATCGAGAAATGTGATAGATGTTTTGCTTTGGACCAATTCACCTTCTGCGGTTTTGATGGTTCGCAAACTCTTGTCCACCACGGCATCTCGAATCACGGACGTAGGATAGATATGCTTGCCATACCTATCCATCCCGGCCGACTTCTCCTGAGTGACGGTAGACTGTAACTTCAGGTTCTTCGTGACGGTATTAGCGATGGCAACGGCATTCGAGACTAGGCTCATAACTAACCTTCTTCGATCTCGATTGACACGTCCAACGTTGGACCGCCGGTGATGTTGTGCAGAGTCAACGTAGTGCTTGGAGGAATCCAAATGCCCTGCTGCTTTGACGAGTTGATCAGGTCATTGAAATCACCGATCGTTGCTGGAACCGTGGCCCTTGCGTAAAACACAACCGGAGCCGTTGGACTGGTACCCCAGGCAAGTGCGACACTTGATAGGGACCGATCGCCGATCCCATCGACAGGCAGAAAAGGTACTGGAGTCGTTGGCGTGATTCCGACCGCAGCCGGTCGTCCCACTCCAAACACTCCGGTGACCGCTGAGGCTACCGTGAAGTCCATGTTCTTCACTCGGCAACCTTTAATGCCTGCAATGATCTCCAAGACAGCCTGCGCTGACGTGACGTTTGTTGATCGGACACCGAGACGATATCGTGCCATGTTATGCCCTTATGAGATCCCGCACACCGGTAACCCTACCAATTGGATAGCCCCAATTGGCAGGAATGAGATTGAACACCGCATCGGGAACTGCTTTGGAGAAAACCGAATCCTTGAATGTGACGGCAACAGACCCGGCTCGGACAGATGTGATACCCTGCGTCTCGACATCGGAATCACCGGTACGATCCGACACAAGCAACTGCCGAGCGAATTCAGACGTAGCTTGCTTGAGTTCGGTAGGAATCGTATGGATGTCAACGTACTCCCATCCATTTCTCTCGAGCATGCCTCCTCGTGGCCATAGCAACGCTTGAATGGCGTCTGTGGGGTAGCCATACCAATACCACAAACGGTCCATGAGCAGCGTGGCCCATAAAATAGCGGCCGTCTTCTGGTCAGACGTCGCCAATGCCCACGTGTCTCCTACCGGTGGCCGATCCAAGTGATACTGATCTGCTTCCGCCAACGATGGGTATGCGTTAGCGGTAGCAGATCCGGGCGTTGGGTCTAGTGCTGTAACCGGCATGGCCTTATGCCTGGTCGGCTACATAGTGAACAAGGAAGTCAATGTTCGTGGCCACCGTCATGGATGCCCCAACATTGGTTGCCCGCATTGCCGTATTGGCATCCAGTTGCGTGAATGACGCACCGTCTGCCAAAATGACCGCATTGGCTGCACCCGCTCGTACGAGTGCACTCTGTGTCAAGGCCGCAATCGCAACTGCCAATAGTTGAACAGCAGACCCTGCACGTGTTCCACTGATGTTCACCGATGTGTTGGAGGTTGCCGCACCACCGATGGCAATCATGGCCGCGTCAAGCAGTCTCCACCGTACCCCCGGCAGTGCTGCCAACAGGTCAAATCCCGCATTGACCTGTGCAGTGGTGACGCGTGTTCGGAATGCTTTGGCCATCCCAAAGATGACCTCGATTCCGTTGATGTAACGGGATTTGGTCCCGCCACTTCCTTCTGGATACATTCGTGAATCGGACATGAGCGTTCTCCTTTTGAAATATGAATTGAGCAGACGGCCAGTCATTCAGCCGTCTGCTTCGTTCATGAACTCTTACCCAGCGAGTCGGACCCAAGCATTCGGCCGCACCACGGATGCACCGTAGAGTGCGTCAAATGACCACTGGACCTGACGATGCTGGCGAGTCACTTCCAATCGGAGACTCAGTCCGGACACTTCGTCGATTGCCACTGCCTGATTCGTCGCTCCAGGTACGATGACGGTATCAATCAATGGTGCCATCGCGAAAGCGATCGCATCGCGGTGGATGAGCGAATTCAGCCGGTGACTTCCTCTCTTCGCGATATCTTCGTTGTCCACGATCGCCACAACGAGACCCGGTTCGAAGGTGATCGAAGTGATGGTGGAACCGCCGACAGTCGAAACCACCGTGTACGTCTGAGTATGACCGGAGGTACCGGTCAGTCCAACGAACTGGATGATGTCTCCGACTACGAGAGTGCCGAGTGCACCGCCGTCCACGGTGATGGTCTTGATGCCGATTGCATAACCCGCACCGTTGTTGACTTCGTACGGGGTACCGGGATACGCGTAGGTCCCCGACGTATGAAATGGCACACGCTGGGTCATCAGCCAGAGCGCACCCAGCTTGCGGCCGATCTGTCCGTTGATGATACCATCCGTGTCACCACGGAATGACGCATCCTGGATTGCCCGAAGACCGAGTGCGTTCGCCTCTGCGTCCGTGTCGATGACCATGAATCGTGGATCCATGTCCATCAACTGATTGTTGGCGACCTTTCTGGCTTCGAGATATGCCGACAGATCCGTGGCGAACGGGGTGGTGCCAGCCACCCCGGCATAGCCATAGGACTTCGTATAGAGAGACCAGAGAAAGTCCTCGATCGTGTTCGCGAGACCCTTAATCGCTTCTGCCGCTTGCATCGGCAGAATGCCACGGTCCACCTGAGACAGACCCTTGTCGTCCATCGCGAATGGCGCTTCCTTCCATTCCGACAGGGTCACCGGGACCATGGATGGAGTAACCGCAGTGACTGCCGGAGGCACGACGTCTGGTGCAACCGTACGAGTGGCCACCGCAGCTGGGACAGCAACGTTCACCGTGGCGAATCTTTTCGCAGCGGTGATTTCCTTTTCATAATCGCGATTCGCGATCATGACCAAGGCCAGCCGTTCACGAAGGGTCGCCAGACCCATCGCAACAACGGTGCCCAGGATATTCGTGGTAACGATTGATCCTGCCATGTGGAATTCTCCTTGACTTCAAACGTTGACGATCAAAGCAACTCCACCGGAGTCGGGCATCGTTCCCACCGGGAGGATGCCGGAATCTTTTCTCACCGAGTCAAGATCCCCTAACACTGAACAATATCTATGCCTTCGGGTTTCGAGTTCCCCCGGAACTCGGTAGCCCCATCCACCGGACAAGGCTACCGGTTTCCACCCGAGAACGAACGCTACACCGGAACCTGCTGATCGTACACGACTTTCATTTTCCCGGACTTGATGTCGGACATATGTTCCCCCAGCTGCTGTGGTGAGGGATTCCGAAGTTCGATTTGTCCTGGCTTCAGACCGCTGTTTCCGCCTCCACCCCTATTGCCTTCAGCGCCTCCACCGCCGGACGGTTTGAAAGCAAAATCCGATTCTTTGGTTTGCTTCACCAGCCATTCTTCAACTGTCAGGGGGTCTCCCGGATTGTCCGAACTGAACATGTTCGGTTGGGCGACCACGGCTCCGCTGTCCACCTTGAACACGGATCCGGCCTTCCCGACAATATAATCCAAAGCCGACGGTATGCCTCCCACCTTCGTGAATTTCTCTCCGACGTGCCGAGCCAACGTTTGTTCGTCGGCCCGTTTCCGTTCTGCAGCAATCGTGGTATCTGAAGCTTTCTGTCGCTCTTCCAATGGCTTGATTGCCGCAGTGACCGCTGCCTGAATCTGGGCTGCCACGTCATCCGGCTTCGAGATACCCTTGGCTTTGATGGCATCGAGCTCGACCACTGCTGTTTTCGCCTTTGGAATGTCGAGATCACCAACATCGGTCTTCAACTTTCGAAGCGGTTCGATCTCCTGCAACAACGCGACGTTCTTGTCTCGGAATTCGACCACCTTGCCGAGTTGTATGGCATGGTCAGCTGCAGCGACGAACCCGATCGGTGACCCGTCGAGGATGACGTGATACTTCCCTTCTTTCTGTTCGTAATATGTTCGAAGCGGTTCAGGAACTTTGTCCAGAGAGTCAACGACTGGAGTCAACGCAGGCATAACTCACCCTTTCCTAATTGACAGCAGATTCAGAATATGGCTGCGTGCTGTCCCGATGCATGCCACATTTTTCACACACAAGTCGAGTAACCCCACACGTTTCTCCACACCCACAAATCCATTCACCGGTATCGAGATTAACGACCCTGCCGTCAAACCGATCCATGAGATAGGTCATGGCCATGATCCATGAAATACCGGTTTCTTCCGCGAGTTCCAACCCAGCATTGAACAGATGTAAAGCACTATACTCTGGGTGAGGCTCCTCGCACACGGATCGGATGACGCGGTCACCGACTTCAATCGTCTCTGGATCTTTCGAGTCCAATAAGTACCCACATCGTTGACGTAGATGACGCAGTTGCTGCTTCGTACTCTGGTGACGCGTCCATTGCGCCTTCGGTTTCTGCACTGTGTTCTGATTGAGATACGACGGAAACACAGGACCCTTTAATACCGGCATCACGCAACCTCTAACAGAAAGATTAATTCGTCATCGTCGTTCATCACTAGATCCGGTCCAATTTCAGCTGACGATTGTCTTATCTGAACTCTGGCAGTAAAGGAATAAATCTTGGCAATCGCGTCACCGGTAGATGATGACAAACCCATCTCGATGGGCACCGACATACCGTCCACGACAACGACGGACTCTGCCGATGCCGACGCTGGCGATATGCCGACATGGATCTTGAGACCGGAAATCTGAGCATGAACTGAAATTGAAACGTCCGTATAGACGGAGGTGATCCCCATCGACACCGGAACTCGAATCTCGGATACTGATGCAGTCGCGTCTGCGGTAACGACCGGTCTCGAGACCATCGGACGATTGATCTCGAGACCGCTCGCGGCCGCAGTAATATGGAACTGTCGTTGGAACCAACCACGAGAATCTGTTTCAAGAACGACTATCGGACCACTGGTAACTGCCACTCCACCAAATGTAATCCCACCCGATGCTACGTAAGTAAATACCGTTCCAGTAGCGGGAATAAAGACATCAACACCGGACCCGCCAAAGATGACTCCTCCCGAGACTGTATAGGCTTGTGTAATCTTTTCAATCGCCGCACCGCCGAAGATGATGCCTCCATCGGGAGTGTACAGCCAAGTGCGGGAGTCACTATCGGCTCCGGAGAAAACAATACCTCCGGATACTCCGTATGTCCAACTGAACTTTTCAGTACCCGCTCCTCCGGTAACTAATCCTCCAAATACCGCGTAAGTAAAGGCAAACTTCTCATCCCCTGCTCCAGCAAAGATAATACCCCCAGATCCGGCATACGTATAAGTGACGGCTCCACCTTGTTCTTCCGGTACCGTACGCAGATAAACATCATCTGCATCCATCGTAACCGGGTCAAAGTTCTCTTTTTGGAAAGCCGATACGCCGTCTTCTTGAAGTAGTAGGCTGCCGTCTTCAAGTAGAATTCTATCCGTATTAACAGTGATCCATCGAGGATCACGGAGAAGAATGTCTTCAGGATTGAAGAAAGCCATTTAAGCGATTTTCAGCAATTCTAAGTTCGTGCCCGCATTACACCGGACACCCGATGCAGCAATTTCAGAAGAAATTCGAAGTTCTAGCGAACCACTTACTGAGACATTCGTCCAACCCTCGATCACACATAGATTCGCGGCTCCACTCGCAGCTACTCCAATCAGATATCCGCCACCTCCCATTGTGTTAGCAGCATAACCCTCAAATATCTGACCGATATCGCCTGGAGGCCCCGTTCCAGCTACGTTATCAATGATCCCCGTTGTTGCCGCTGTTCCCGTTCCTAAGAAACGAACCCAGTAGGCCGTGAAAGGTGTAGACCCCGTATGACGGACAATAAGACTAAAACCCGTAGTTGAAGCAGCAGACCGAACACGGCATAGGTATTTGAAATTCCATGATCCCGGCCCGACAACGTTTGTTGTCATGAGCAAACCGTTTGGGTCATCGGGGTCAGTCGTGGTATTGTCTATCGAATCGACCGCGAGCATCTGGTGCGTATAGTAGGGACCGGCGTCTCCAGTGGGACCCGAGATGCGCTTCACGAGAAAGTCCGTGATTTGCTGCATCGACAATTTTTTGTTAACACCTGCCTCATTGATGGCAAATTCATTTGCCAAGGCTACAACAGAGGCAGCCGGAAGTGCGGAAATCTTACTGTCAGCCAAGTAACGCCCCACCTATTTGGGGTTGAAGGGTATTCACCGTTGTTCCAGCTAAGTCTGGTGCATCCGCTCGATAGGCCACAATATAAAACGGTCCTCCACAGTCCGGCCGAACGGTATAACTTCCGTTCGCATCTGACTGTACTTCGAATCGAAAAGAGTCGTCCACCGTGCGAAAAAGTTGCACCTGACAGAACCCCAGTGGACTACCTGCACCATCTCGGGTGATACCGGTAATGAGTGGATTCGTTGTAGCGAATGGCCGGGATTTAAATGGCCGGGACATGTCACCCGCACGACGGTCTAGAAAACTGGGGCCTAACCGTCTGGTCGGCTGCGCCAGAAAACCTTTGCCGAGCCATCGTCCGCCTCGATCAGTAGGCATTAGTTCAACACGTCCACTTGATAATTGTGCACGGTCATCGATCCAGTAGCCACGGTCTGGGTAAAGAATACATCCAGAATCGCGGCCGCATTGACATCCGTTCCTGCTCCAACTGCTGGAGTGCCGACCGGAACGTTCAGAGACCCGTTGCCCCCGACTGTCGGAAGAGGAGAACCAACGACGGCTTCCGAACTGAAATACCCGCCCATCGGAAAAAAGGCGGTACCGGTTCCCGAGCCGATGGTGCGACAGACCAATTTGACTTCGAAGTACCACGGCACGGTTACCTTGGCCACGATATTCAAGTTGAGTGCCAATGTGTCGAATACAATGGTCGTGCCTGCAGCTCCCATGCAGATATCAAAACGTGCCGTGCCGGGAGTCGTCACGACGCAGCTGATACGACCGGACATCATGAATTTCATGGCCCGAGTGACGTAAAAAAAGTTGCTAGGCAGCGTCACCCGATTTGCAACCGGAATACACGACGCTCGGGCTGCTGCGGTAAGTGTCGGACCATCCGTCACCGACTGAATGATGGTCTCTTGATATGACTGAAAACTCATGTCCTATCCTTTCGGCCGACGGGATGCCGGGATGTCTTTCATGTTCGTGATGGGAACGGCTTTGGACCCGTCCACGATTTCTGTCCGATAAGGACCGGTCATCAATGTTTCACCGGTTCTGGGATTGACCAGATGCACGCCTTCACCCCGTACGAAGATGCCGAGCTGACCGTTCACCCTACACCATTGTCCGTTTCGCATATTATTCTCCGGTGAACTTGGGCGTCACCTTGATCACATCACCGTTGTTCTGAATCAGATACGGACCGTTGGTGAACCGTTCGGCCCACTGGATGAAGCCGCTTGTGGCTTCGATTACATAGTACCCGTACACATTCTGACTCTGAGCACCAGCCGATGAAGTAAATGACTGTTCCGCAAACACGGCTTCAGTCGGCGCACCGGGAGTAATGGTCCATCCCGCTCCAGCGAGTGTGGTGGCAACGTACCCGGTAAAGTCTGCCTCCGTGTAAGTGGCAGCCGTATCCGTCTCTGCCGGAGTGATATTGTTCTTGAACAACTTCAACGTCTTGTTCTGTGGCGCAGTCTTGTTCAGGATATTCTGGAGCATGACGTCTTCACCCGCATTCGGGACGAGTAATGTCGCGAAGACGAACAATCCAAGAATGAGAGTGAGTTCGATCATGCTAGCTTCCCTTCTTCCCACCGGCAATCAACGCGAGTTCACCGGAGGTCGCTGGTTGCACGCGTTTCTCCGCATTTGCGCAGGCTTCGCGCACCACGTCCTTCGCGATCTCGAGCAACCCGAAACAGAGCATGCGGTTCTCGATGGGACCATTGACATTGATCTGTCCCCGTTCGTCTATCGTGATGGTAATCGAAGCAATGATCGGCACACTACCCTCCAATACGAATGAGCGTTTCCGGAAGAGTGACTAAGAAGTTTCCGTTGGTGCTGATAAAATTCTGCCCGAGATCCACGACCGCGACAGTTCGATTCTGTTTCGAGAAATTGTAGATGAGTCCACCCCGAGCCGTGATAGACGCATTCGGCCAAAGCGGATTCCTCCATCCGAGTGTTGAAGTATTGCCGTCCGGTTTCACCATTCGACCTTGAAGGACCTGGCCACCAGGAGCGTACCCTTGCGAGCCAATCACTTCCTCTTTGGTCGTGTAGGCGGTCGTCAATCTCGAGAGAACGGCGGTCTCCCGATACAAAGCGATACGATACACGTCCTCCGGTGCATGAATCCCGCCTTGTAGAATTTCAAACAAGAACGAATTGGTGACATCTTGAACAATCATGACTCGTCCTTGTGTTTGAAGTACTCGATCTGCCGCAATCGTCGTTGTGCGCCTTTTCTCGACATTGGCTTCGACAGACGTTTCTTTCCGCTCTTATCGTACACCGCGTACTTATGCGGACCCACTCGTCTAATCACCCCTGAATCTCACTGATGTAGCCATTGGCATCCCGAACGATTTTCTTCACTGGAACGACTCCGGGTTCAGGTTTCGGTTTCTCCAATTCCTTTTTCTTCTTCCGTTCATCGATCGCTTTCTGCTCATCATCCGCCGTGACGCCTTCTCTGCCCCATCCACCGGTCATGAGAATATTCCACCACGTTTCATAACTGATCTCATTGGCTTGAAGCGCCGCGAGTGCGGACTGCACATCCTGTGCTGAGGCCTTAATGTCGAGGTATTCTTTCTTGAGTTCCACAGACACTTCCGTGTCCACCGGTTTCTCCTCTATTCCGACCCACCACGTTACAATCTGGATCACCAACATGAAGCCGACTTCAAGTGCCTGGGCTACTGTACGGAGAGAAGCATGTTCTCCGGAATGTCGCATCTTCACAGCGGAGGCGGTCTCCTGAACCGATGCCGAATCCTCAAGGAGCCGTGCTCCGAGTGCGGCCATCTGTTTCTTTTTCTCGTCCATGGCCGACACAAGACTCGCCAACCCTTCACCGGAGAATTCCAGCATCCCGGCGGATCCCTGGATATCCAATTCCCACACCACACTGGGACCGATCTTCATCGGCGTGGATCCGTCACCGGAATTTTTTGCTCCGGATACCCATGGTGTAGGGAGGGCGACCAGATGCAATCCATACTCATGATCCACGGAGTTGCGCCAATGGCCAAGATTGACGTCAGCCAAATCGACGAGCGGCGGATCTTCAAGATCGGGAGTGGCGTTGATGGCGCAGATAAATACGAATGGGATAAAGTCGAGAGGGATCCCCCTACGAAGGAGAGTCACCGGAGGTCCGTCCGTGACAAATTCTCCTTTCTTATTCTCATTCTCCTTGAACATCTGCACTTGACATCCGGCCGTGGTCAACTGCACCACTCGATATTGCGTTTTAACCTCATGCACGAATTCGTCTTTCGGATCCGGAACTTCGGTGGACTCACGCAGTACCACCATGGTGAGCACTTGGTTTCCGGCCACACGTGTCGTCTTCCAGTTGATGATGTCTTCGGCTTTGTACCCAATGCAATAGGGTCGGTTGGTCGTCGCCAGTGATACCGGCATGTCTACAAGCACACCATACCGCGCGGTCAGCATGACTTCGTTGCCGGTCTCCTGGGCAAACATTTCGAACGGAACGTTGGTTAAGGTGATGTCGTCCAAATAGGGTTTGATCGCCTCCGGACATTCGACCTCTGGCGGTTCTTGAAACACCGCGCCGACCATGCCCTGCACCGTCCGTTTGAGTGCGTTGTAGAAATTCCCACGTTTCCGGTACGCCTCATTCTCATTTGCATCTTTTGCCGGAAGTGAGGGAACGTATTTCTCTCCAGCCTTAAGTACAGTATCTCGGCCACCGAAACAATCCCGCAATCGGGACCACTTCTCTTTCATGGCCATGTAGTCCGAGCGTTCAGAATTTACGGGCATGCGTCCTCGTTAACAAGTGATCACCTCACCGGGCACGGTCAAACCAATGTATCCATGCCACCCGCATCCACCTTTAGCCGGATCACTGTGAATGCTCGGTGAGAGTTGAAGCGATTCAAACGTGTTATTCGTTCTCGTCCACATCGAACGACCGGGTTCGAACGGAGGCCCACCGTCGAGTGGATTCGTAAACGGCACGTAATGCCGTGTGATCCGGTGATCCTCCCAATCACAGGGGCATCCCTTCGGACAGTCGAACATGAGGCCGATGCCCTGCCGTGGCGTCGCTGGTGTCATATCCGCGTTGAAGATCCCCGGTCCGCCGGCACCAATCCATCTTGGATGCAACTCCGTCAGCCGCACTCATGAATCCTTCGGACAGAAGTCCCGCAGCCCCACGGTCGGCAGGATGGGTTGAAAGTACTCGTTGAACGTCAGTTGCTCAATGAACAGATCAGCACCGGCCGCGATGGCCGTACGTTCCTCATCCGTCAGGGTCCACCTGGAGATCACCCGGCCTTCTGGTCCCAAGATTCGGATGATGGGCAACGGTTGATACTGCGGTTGATGCTCGGCCAGCACCACGTGATCATGTGGAGGTAGAAAGAACCGGTCCTCGGTTTCGAAATCTTTTGGAATCATGAGGTGATCCATTTCACTAAGAGCGCCGTACCGCCACCGATGATCCACGCACGCACGCAGTCCCAACAGAATGCACCTGCGCAGTAGGCACCACAGTTCAGACACTGTCGCAATTTCATTTCGGAGGAGTCCAGTTTGTTCCGTGTACGTATTCCATCCGGAGCCGCAGTTCTGCGACTTCAGTTTTGAGCGCGTAAAACTGTTGGATCGCTCCAGCCAGGAGTCCAATGATCACCAATACAATGGCGATTTGGTCCTTGGTCATCTTAGCCCCATGAGGCTTCTCGGATTCGTATTTCGCTGAGGCCCACATGCTGGAGTGAAGCGAGCATCATGGCATCGGCATCATCGGGAGAAGGTTTGCCGCGACGCTTGATGTCATCCTTGGATTCCATCTGGATCTTTCCCTGCGAATTGCGTTTGTATTTCAGATCCACAAGTTGCGCCGCAAGATCGTCGTCCTCGGCATCAATGTCGATCAGGCCAGATTGGAACAACTCGCGCAATCCCCAGTACCCTTCGGCACGGACATTCGCAAAGTGCTCACGATCTTTGGCGGGTCTCGAGACATTGACACCGAGGACCACTCGGTACTTCAGTTCAGCCGCACGGTTGACCACCCCCCTTCCAATACCAATCTCATCCACCTTGACT
>Ga0210379_10000266_pt1 | contig 16374 bp, 16 predicted proteins | sample PLMedo_2_FD_155468 | JGI IMG/M metagenome (GOLD analysis project Ga0210379, IMG submission 155468) | Groundwater sediment microbial communities from an aquifer in East River, Colorado, USA - PLM4_32_coex redo | ecosystem: Environmental > Terrestrial > Soil > Riparian zone | place: USA: East... | reverse complement strand
GCGCAGGATCTCGATGCGGTCGCGCGCGTCGTCCATCTCGAGCAGGCGCTGCTTGGAGGCGGGCGACAGCGGCAGAATCTCCGCGAGGCGCGCGCTCACCCAGGCGCCGGAGTCGTAGCGCGGCGGGGCCTCGACCAGGTCCGCGGGCGCCGCCTCCACGATCCTGCGCAGCACCCGCGCGCAAAGATCCGTCTGCGGGTCGAGCGTCGCGTCTTGCTCGTCGCCGAGCAGTTCGACGCGAGCGAGCGCCAGGCCGTCGGACTGCACGCGGCGCTCGAGGATGCGAAGGCGCCGCTCGCCGCGCGCCACCACCTGCAGCAGGCCCAACTGCGGCATGTCCCACTCGATGATGCGTGCGGTGCAGCCCACCGCTTCCGGCAGCGCCGGCGCGCCGACCTCGCCGCCCTCGCGGATCAGGCACACGCCGAAGGGCGCGCCGTCGCGCAGGCAGCCTTTCGCCATCTCCATGTAGCGCTGCTCGAAGATGCGCAGCGGCAGCCGCCCTCCGGGAAACAGCACCGTCTGCAGCGGGAAGAGCGGGATCTCGCCGGCCTGCGCTGCGCTCACTCTTCGGCGAGGCCGCGGTGGCGCACCAGCACGCGCCATTCGCCAGAGAACGCGGCAGCGAGTCTTTCCGCCAGGTACACCGAGCGGTGGCGGCCGCCAGTGCAACCAATGGCGACGGTCAGGTAGCTGCGATTTTCCTTCACAACTTCGGGCAGCCAGCGCGCAAGGAACGTGCGCACGTCTTCGAGCAGGCGCTGCACCAGCTCCTGGGCATCGAGATAGGCAATGACCGCGGCGTCGCTGCCGGTCAGCGGCCGCAGCAGCGGATCGTAGTGCGGGTTGGGCAGCATCCTCGCGTCGATCACCCAATCGGCGTCGAGCGGGATGCCGTCGCGAAACGCGAAGGACTCGAACAGCAGCGCGAGCGTCCCGCCGCCGAGGCCGAGCAGGTCGCGGATCCAGTTGCGCAGCACCTTGGGCTGCAGCTCGCTGGTGTCGATGCGATGGGCGAGCTCCGCCACGCCGCCGAGCAGCGTGCGCTCGCGTTCGATGGCTTCGGCGAGCGTGAGGCCCTCGACGGTAAGCGGGTGGCGGCGGCGCGTTTCCGAGAAGCGCCGCACCAGCGCCTGCGGATTCGCCTCGAGGAACAGCACGCGGCAGTCCGCCCCGCCCGCCTTGATGCGCGCCACGCTCTCCGGCAGCGCGGCGAGCGCCGCACTGCGCGCGTCCACGCTCACCGCGATGCGCTCGTGGCCGGCTTCGGCGAGGAAGCCGACGACGTCCATCAGCAGCGTGGCCGGCAGGTTGTCGACGCAGTAGTAGCCGCCGTCCTCCAGCACGTCGAGCGCGATGCTCTTGCCGGCGCCCGACAGCCCGCTGACCAGGATGAGCTGCAACGCCGCCTTTCAATCGCCGGCGTCCATGGCGCGCTTTTGCCGCGCCAAGAACTCGGCACTGGAATGGATTCCCCTCAGCTGCAGGATGTAGTTGCGTACCGCCGCCTCCAGCAGCACCGCCAGGTTGCGGCCGGCGGCGACCGGGATCACCACCTTGCGCACCGTGACGCCGAGGATCTCCTCGACCTGCTCGGCGAGCGGCAGCCGCTCGGTGATGTCGCGGTTGCCCGTGGGCGCCGGCTTCTCCAGGTGCGCGATCAGCTTCAGTTTCATTTTCGGGCGCACCGCGGTCTCGCCGAAGATGGTGCGCACGTCGAGCAGGCCGAGCCCGCGCACCTCGAGGAAATCCTTCAGCACCGGCGGGCAGCGCCCTTCCAGCGTATTGGCGGCGATGCGCGAGATCTCGACCACGTCGTCGGCCACCAGGCCGTGGCCGCGGCTGATCAGCTCGAGGCCGAGTTCGCTCTTGCCGACGCCCGAATCGCCCGTGATCAGCACGCCCAGGCCCAGCACGTCCATCAGCACGCCGTGCCGCTCGGTGCGCTCGGCGAACGCCTTGGCGAGGTAGCGCGAGAGTTTCTCGATGACGCGCGCCGCGGGCAGCGGTGTGGTGAACAGGGGCGTGCGGCTCGCCGTCGCGCCGTCCACCAGCGCCTGCGGCGCCGCGACGCCGTCGGCGACGATGACGGCAGCCGGCGGTGCGGCGAACAGTCGCTCCGCGAGGCCGGTCAGGCCGCCCGCCTCGTAGGCGCCGATCACCTGGATGCTGTTGGGGTGAGTGAGGTTCAGGTGGCCGATCAGCGCGGCCGAGGCGGCCGCCTCGCGGCGCACGACGGTGCTGCCGCCGCGCCCCGCCACCCAGGCGAGCGCTAAGGCGTCGCGGTTGTCCTCATGCAACTGCGTGACGTTGACCTGCAGCATCGGGCTGCCATGAGGCGATCAGCTGGTGCAGCGCGCCCGCGTCGGGCGCGGCCGCCATGGTGTCGCGCAGCGCGCGGTCGCTGAACATCTGCGCCAGTTCCGACAGGATCTGCAGGTGCTTCTCGGTCGCCTGCTCGGGCACCAGCAGCACGAAGAGCAGGTTCACCGCCTTGCCATCCGGGGCGTCGAAAGGCACCGGCTGGGCGAGGCGCACGAACGCGCCGAGCGCGTCCTTCAGGCCCTTGATGCGGCCATGCGGGATGGCCACGCCCTGGCCAAGGCCGGTGGAGCCCAGGCGCTCGCGCGCGAACAGGCTGTCGAATACCAGGCTGCGCGCGATGCCGTGGTTGTTCTCGAACAGCAGCCCGACCTGCTCGAACAGGCGCTTCTTGCTCGACACCGGGAGGTCGAGCAGGACGTTGGCAGGCGGCAGGAGCTTCGCGACGAGACTCATGATCCGGCGCCACAGGAGCGGCGCTGAGGGCGCGCATTATATCCCAAGGCGCCGGCCGCCGTCCGCGCGGCTTGCGCGGTCAAATTCTTTCAGCCCGCTGGCGCGTGTCGCCCTGCTTGCCCTTGTACTTCTGCACCTGGCGGTCCAGCTTGTCGACCAGCAGGTCGATGGCGGCGTACAGGTCCTGCTCCTCGCAGGCGCAGTGGATGTCCTTGCCCCGCACGCGCAGGGTGACTTCGGCCTTCTGCCGCAGCTTGTCCACCGACAGGATCACGTGCGCGTCGATGACGTGGTCGAAGTGCCGCTTCACGCGTTCCAGCTTTTCCTGGACGTAGCCGCGGATGGCGGGCGTGACTTCGAGGTGGTGGCCGCTGACGTTCAGGTTCATCGGGACTCCTCTAGAGACTCTTCCTCTGACTGACTGGCGGGATCTGCAAAGATTCCCGGTATTTCGCGATGGTACGCCGCGCCACCACGATGCCCTGCTGGCCGAGGATCTGCGCGATGCGCGCGTCCGACAGGGGCGCGCGCGCGTCCTCGGCGGCGACCAGCTGCTTGATCAGCGCGCGGATCGCGGTGGAGGAGGCCGCGCCGCCCGTATCGGTGGCGACGTGGCTGCCGAAGAAATACTTCAGCTCGAAGTTGCCGCGCGGCGTGGCCATGAACTTCTGTGTCGTGACGCGCGAGATGGTGCTCTCGTGCAGCCCGAGCGTGTCGGCGATCTCGCGCAGCACCATCGGCCGCATCGCCACCTCGCCGTGCTCGAAGAAATGACGCTGCCGGTCGATGATCGCCTGCGACACGCGCAGGATGGTGTCGAAGCGCTGCTGCACGTTCTTGATCATCCAGCGCGCCTCCTGCAGCTGCGAGGCAAGCGCGTTGCCGCCGTTGCGCGCGCTGCCCGCGAGGTCCGCGTACAGCCGGTTGATGCGCAGGCGCGGCATGGCCTCGGGGTTGAGGCTCGCGCGCCAGACGTTCTTCACCTTGCGCACGATCACATCCGGGATCATGTAGCGCGTCTCGACGCGCGCGAATGCGGCCCCCGGACGCGGATTGAGGCTCTGGATCAGCTTCTGCGCCGCACGCAGCTCCTCCTCCTGCGCGCCGGTGAGGCTGCGCAGGCGCACGTAGTCGCGGCTGGCGAGCAGTTGCAGGTGCTTGCCGGCGATCTCGGTGGCAAGCGCGCAGGCGGGGTGGTCCTTGAGCGCGCGCAGCTGCAGCAGCAGGCATTCGCTCGGCGAGCGCGCCCCCACTCCGGCGGGCTCGAGGTTCTGCAGGTGGCGCAGCGCGATGGCCAGCTCCTCGACGTCCACCTCCGCCTCGGCGGAGAACAGCGCGGCGATCTCCTCCAGCGGCTGGGTCAGGTAACCGTCGTCGTCCAGCACGTCGATCAGCATCGCGACCAGCGCGCGGTCGCGCTCCCCCAGGCCGGTGAGCGTGAGTTGCTGGTTGAGGTGGTCGCGCAGCGTCGGGGTATCGGGCGCGGCCTGGCTGCGGTCGTAGTCCTCGTCCTCGTCGCCGCCGCGCGCGGGCGTGGCGAAGTCGAGCTGCCAATCCTCGCGTCGTTCCACGGGCTCCTCGGGCGCCGCCGCGCCCGGCTCGGGCGCGGACTGCGGCGCGTCCCGCGGCGGCGTGAACGCAGCCTGGGCGTCGCCCTCGATGTCCTCGCGCTCGAGAATCGGGTTCTCCATCAGCATGCGCTCGATCTCCTGGTTCAGCTCGACCGTGGAGAGCTGCAGCAGGCGGATGGACTGCTGCAGCTGCGGCGTCAGCGTCAGGTGCTGCGAGAGCCGGAACTGCAGAGTGGGCTTCATGGGGGATGCTGCAGACTACATGCGGAAATGCTCGCCAAGGTACACGCGGCGAACACTGTCATTATAGACGATCTCCTCGGGGTGCCCGGAGGCGAGCACCGCGCCTTCGTTGATGATGTAGGCGCGGTCGCAGATGCCCAGCGTCTCGCGCACGTTGTGATCGGTGATCAGCACGCCGATGGCGCGCTCCTTCAGGAAGCGGATGATGCGCTGGATGTCGAGCACCGCGATCGGGTCGACCCCGGCGAAGGGCTCGTCGAGCAGGATGAAGGACGGGCGCGTGCCCAGCGCGCGCGCGATCTCCAGGCGGCGGCGCTCGCCGCCCGACAGCGACAGTGCGGCGTGCTTGCGCAGGTGCGCGATGTTGAGGTCCGTGAGCAGCTCCTGCAGGCGCGGCTCAATCTCGCCGCGCGCCAGGCCCTGCAGCTCGAGCACCGCCTGCACGTTCTCCTCGACCGTGAGCTTGCGGAACACCGAGTTCTCCTGCGGCAGGTAGGAGATGCCCAGGCGCGCGCGCGCGTGGATCGGCAGGTGCGTGAGCTCCCTGCCGTCGAGGTGGATGCGGCCGGCGTCCGCGGCGATCAGGCCGACGATCATGTAGAAGCAGGTGGTCTTGCCGGCGCCGTTGGGGCCAAGCAGGCCGATCACCTCGCCGCTCGACACCTCGAGCGAGACGTCCTGCACCACCGCGCGCGACTTGTAGCGCTTGCGCAGCCTCTCGACGCGCAGCACGCTCATTTCGCGCCCTTGTCGGCGGCGGGCTTCTTCGGCTGGATCACCGCGCGCACGCGCCCGCCCGGGGCCGCGGCGGGCACGCCCTTGGCGCTCGATACGGAGAAGAACTCGGAGCGCTGGTCGTACAGGATGTAGCTGCCGCGCACCTCGTCCTGGTCGCGCGTGATGCGCGCGTTGTCGTGCAGCTCGATGCGCTCGTTCTTCTCGTCGATCTCCACGCGCAGCGCCTCGCCGTCGATCCACACGCCTTCCTGGCCGCCCGCCGGGTCGCCCTTCTGGCGGAAACGCACCGGCGCGCCGGTTGCGCTCGCGTACTGGAAGCCGTCGGCGTCCTGGCGCACGACGACGCGCTCGGCGCGCACGGTGATGGTGCCCTTGGTCAGCACCACGCTGCCCTCGAAGATGCTGACGCGGCGCGCCTCGTCCGAGGTCATGCGGTTCGCCTCGACGTTGGTCGGCTTTTCCCGATCGGCCTTCTCGGCCCTGGCCGGGAAGGCCGACACCGCGATGACCGCAGCAGCCAGCAGGAGGCGAGAGCGCAGGGTCATTTCAGCTTCCCGTCGTAGACCCCGCGCACCTGCGCGTGCAGGGTGAGCCGGCCGGCCTGGTTGTCGTACTCCATGCCGCGCGCCGACAAGTTGCGTCCCTGCTCGGTGATCTGCACCTCGCGGTCGCTGCGCACCAGCGAGCGTTGGCTCACCACGTGAAGGAAGCTGGTGCGCAACTGGCTACCGGGCAGCGCGGTGGTGCCCTCGCGCAGCACCAGCACGTTGTCGTAGAGGAATATCTCGTTGCCGTCCTGTGACAGCGTGCCGCGCTCGGCTGACAGCGTGAGGCGCGGCTCCTCCGGCTTGGTCTGCATCGCGCGCGGCGCGAGCAGGTCGGTGGAGTCGTCATCCGGGAAATGCAGCATCTTCGCGGCCGACAGGGTGGTCACCGGCATGCCCGCCCGGCTGTATTCGACCATGTTGAAGCCCTCGACCACGTAGTCCGGGTCGTGGCGGCGCTGGGCGGGCGGCTGCGGTTCCTCGCGCACCAGGCGCTCGAGCCAGAACGAGAGCAGCGCGAGCGTCAGCATCAGCAGCAGCGGGAACAGCCGCGCGGAGCTGAACTTCATGCGCGGTACCTCGCCAGCACGCTCTCCATCCTGCCTTGCGCGCGCAGCAGGTAGTCGCAGACCTCGCGCGCCGCACCGCCGCCGGCCGGCGCGCTGGCGACGTAGTGCGCGCCGCGCAGCACTTCCGCGCAGGCCTCGCGCGGCGCGCAGGCGAAGCCGCAGTGGGCGAGTACCGGCAGGTCCGGCAGGTCGTCCCCCATGTAGCCGGCCTCGCGCGGTTCGAGGCCCAGGCGCGCCAGCAGCGCGTCGAGGGCGGGGCGCTTGTCCGCGATGCCCTGCAGCACGTGCGTGACGCCGAGCTCGGCGGCGCGCCGCGCCACCGCCGCGGAGCTGCGTCCGGAAAGCAGGGCGGCAGGCACGCCGCCCTCCTGCAGCATCTTCACGCCATGGCCGTCGAGGCTGTGGAAAACCTTCAGTTCCTCTCCCTGCGGCCCGTACCACAGCCGCCCGTCGGTAAGCACGCCGTCGACGTCGAACACCATCAGCCGCACGCGCCGCGCGCGCTCGAGTGCATCAGGAGATTGCTCCGCCATGGCTGGTGTCAAACAATCTTGGCGCGGAAGAGATCGTGCATGTTGAGCGCGCCGACCAGCTGGCCGGCCCTGTTCACGACCAGCAGCTGGCTGATGCGGTGGCGCTCCATCAGCTCGACCGCCTCCACCGCCAGCGCCTCAGGGCGGATGGTATGCGGCTTGCGCGTCATCACTTGCGCGACACGCCTGATCTCGCTTGCGCGCGCGGAGCCGCGCAGCGCGCGACGCAGGTCGCCATCGGTGAATATGCCCTTTACGCGGCGGCGCGCGTCCAGCACGGCGGTCATGCCGAGCCCGCCGCGCGTTATCTCGTCGAGAGCGCTGGCGAACGAGGCATCCTCCCTTACCGCCGGGATGTCCTCGTCGCGCCGCATGACGTCGGCGACGTGCTTCAGCGCCTGCTGATGCAGCGAGCCCCGCGGGTGGGAACGGGCGAAATCGGCCTTGGTGAAGCCGCGCGCGTCGAGCAGCGCGACCGCCAGTGCGTCGCCGAGCGCCAGCGCCGCGGTGGTGCTGGCGGTGGGCGCGAGATCCAGCGGACACGCTTCCCGCTTCACGCCCGCATCGAGGTGCACGTCGGCCTCCTGCGCGAGCGGCGAGGCAGCGTTGCCAGTCATCGCGATCAGCTTGGCCCCGCGGCGCTTCACCAATGGCACGATGCTCAGCAGCTCCTCGCTCTTGCCCGAATGCGAGATCGCGATGAACACGTCGTCGGCCTGCACCATGCCGAGGTCGCCGTGGCTCGCTTCCGCGGGGTGCACGAAGTGCGCGGGGGTGCCGGTGCTCGCCATGGTCGAGGCGATCTTGCGTGCGATGTGTCCGGACTTGCCGATGCCGCTCACCACCACGCGGCCGCTGCAGCCGAGGATCAGGGACATCGCCTCGAGAAAGCGCCGGTCGAGCCGCGCGCCGAGCGAGCGCACCGCGTCCGCCTCGATCTTCAGCACTTCGCGCGCCAGCGAGAGCGCCTTCCTCGACGCGCGCGGCGCGTTCATTTCTGCCCGCAACGTGCTGCGCTTATCATAGGCCTGCAAGTATAACTTAGGGGTCTTGCGCATTTGGATGGACGCCGTCGGCCTTGCGCTGCAACCGGTCCTCGTGCTGCTCGCCGGCGGCGTGCTGGCGGTGGTCGTCTGCCGCAGCCTCGCGTTGCCGCCCATCATCGGCTATCTGGCCGCCGGCGTGCTGCTCGGCCCGCATGCGCTCGGCCTGGTCGCCGACAGGGCCGAGGTGCGCCACCTCGCCGAGTTCGGCGTGGTGTTCCTGATGTTCTCCATCGGCCTGGAGTTCAGCCTGGCGAAGCTGCGCACCATGCGCCGCGCGGTGTTCGGGCTGGGCTCGGCGCAGGTGGCGTCGAGCATCGGCATCGGCGTGGCGGCGGCGCTCGCGGCGGGCGGGGGCTGGCAGGCGGGCCTCGCGCTGGGCGGCGCGATCGCCATGTCCTCGACCGCGATCGTGTCCAGGCTCCTGGCCGAGCGGCTCGAGCTCGACGCGCCGCACGGCCGCGACATCATCGGCGTGCTGCTGTTCCAGGACCTCGCCGTGGTGCCGCTGCTGATCCTGGTGCCGACCCTGAATGCCCCCGCGCAGGACCTCGTGCGGGTCATGCTGCTCGCGCTGGCGAAGGCCGCGGTGGTGCTGGCGGTGCTGATTCTCGTCGGCCCGCGCGTCATGCGCGCCTGGTTCGGCGTCATTGCGCGGCGCCGCTCCACCGAGTTGTTCGTCCTCAACGTTCTGCTGATCACCCTGCTGCTCGCCTTCGTCACCGGCCTTGCCGGACTGTCGCTCGCCCTCGGCGCGTTTCTCGCCGGCATGCTGCTCGGCGAGACCGAGTACCGCTACCAGGTGGAAGAGGACATCAAGCCGTTCCGCGACGTGCTGCTGGGCCTGTTTTTCGTCACGGTCGGCATGATGCTCGACCTGCGCCTGGTGCTCGGGCAGGCCTGGCTGGTGCTCGTCTTCCTCGCGGTGCTCGTCGCGGGCAAGGGCGCGCTGATCGGGTTGCTGGCGCGCGCCTTCGGCGCCGCGCCGGGCACGGCGCTGCGCACGGCGCTCGCGCTCGCGCAGGGCAGCGAGTTCGGCTTCGTGCTGCTCACGCAGGCGAACGCCGCCCGGCTCGCGCCCGAGCCGGTCCTGCAGGCGCTCCTGGCGGCGATGATCCTGTCGATGGTCGCCACGCCGTTCCTCGTCGCGGCGAGCGACCGGCTGGTCCTGCGCTTCACCGCGTCCGAGTGGATGGCACGCTCGCTCGAGCTGCATCGCGTGGCGGTGCGATCGCTGGAGACCGAGCGCCATGTGATCATCCTTGGCTACGGCAGGAACGGCCAACGCCTCGCCCGGCTGCTGGAGGCCGAGGGCGTGCGCTACGTCGCGCTCGACCTCGACCCGGAGCGGGTGCGCGAGGCGGCGCTCGCTGGCGACACGGTCGTGTTCGCCGACAGCTCGCGGCGCGAGGCGCTGATGGCGGCCGGCTTGGCGCGCGCGGCGGCGGTGGTGGTGACATTTGCCGACGTGCCCGCGGCGGTGCGCGTGCTCGCGCACATCCACGCCCTGCACCCGTCGCTGCCGGTGATCGTGCGCGCGCGCGACGAAGCCGATATCGGCAGGCTTACGGCGGCCGGCGCCTCCGAGGTGGTGCCCGAGGCGTTCGAGTCGGGCCTGATGCTCGCCTCGCATGCGCTGGTGTGGCTGGGCGTGCCGCTCGCGCGCGTCATGCGCCGCATGAGCCAGGTGCGCGATCAGCAGTACGGGCTGCTGCGCGGGCTCTATCACGGCGTAAGCGACGCGCCGGAGACTGGGGAGGCGGCGCAGCCGCGGCTGCACGCGGTGACCCTGCACGCGCACGCCGCGGCGCTCGCCAGGCCGCTCGCGGCGCTCGGGCTGGAGGACCTGGGCGTGCAGATCACGGCCGTGCGGCGGCCCGGCGCGCCGGTGAAGATGTCGGCCGACGAAGCCGGGCCGCTGCGCGAGGGCGACGTGGTGGTGCTGCTCGGCGCCCCTGAGTTGCTGGCGGCGGCGGAGCTGCGCCTGCTGCAGGGCTAAAAAAAAAGGCCGGCGCTGCGCCGGCCCGTCTTGACAGGTGTTGTGCCGCGCTTACAGCAGGCGGCAGAGCGTGTAAGTGTTAGTGCCGCTCTCCACGTAGCTGCCCGCGCCGCCGACGCCGGCTGCCGTGGCATCCACGACAATATTGGGATTGTTTGTCGTCTGCAGCTGGCCGCGCACGGTGCCCGTAAGACGCGTGCCGTCGTCCATTTGCGTATCGGCGGCGATCGCGATCTTGTCCGGGTGGTTTGCCGAGCACATCATCAGCCCAAAGAATCCGCCGACGCCCGCGGCGCCGCCGAGCGCGGGCCCGGGCGCGACAGCGCCGTCGCCGGTTTGCACGCCGACAATCCCCGACACCGCGTTCAAGGGTTGAGCTGCGCCCGACCCGGAGACGAAACCGGAGCGGCGCAGGTGATCCCACCAGCTGCAGGCTTCCACCAAGGCAGTGCACGCGACGCCGCCGTTGTTGTAGGTGCCCGCGACCACGCCATTGCCGCTACCGGACGTCGCCGCCGGAGCAGCAGCCCACCGCGCGGCCGCACCCGCATCGTCCCCCGGCAGTGCGCGGTAGCGGTCCTGATAGCCGTGAAAGGCCGCGGATATGCCGGAGAAGTCCGAGATGATGTTCTTGATCTTCGCCTGCGTGATCATTTCCTGGCCCTTGAGGATGCCGCCGAGCAGCAGGCCAATGATGACCAGCACGATCGCGATCTCGACCAACGTGAAGCCTTTTTGTTGCGTTTTCATCCGATTACTCCTTTGGGAGCAGACTGGGTGATAAATGTCGTCCGCAAGCTCCGTGCCATGCAAATTGTGGCACTACGGGGCTGTAGCGGTCAAAAATCACCCAAAAACCGTCGAAACTCCAACGGGTGCGTCAAGGTTTCGACGGCAGCCTGCGTTCCAGCTCTTCCAGCCGACCCTGCAGGAAGCGACGCTCCTGCGGATCGGTGATCCGCCCGGCCGCCAGCAAGCCGCCCAGCATGATCTTCGCGGCTTCCAGCTCGTTCATGTCTTCCAGGATGAAGATCTCCATCTGCCTTGCCCAGAGCGGGATGCCGGGGTCCGTAGCGAGGCGTTCGATGTCAGCGGCATAGCGCTGCGCCAGGGGCAGATCGTGCAGGCGATGCTTGGCGAGGAGCGCGGCGTGAGCGAGCCACGGCCAGCGCCGGTTCGGGTCCTCGAGGAAGGCCTGGTGGATGAACGCCAGCATCTCGCGGCACTTCGCCGGGTCGGCGACCTCGGCATACACGCGCGCAGCGGCAAACAGCGGGTATTCGCTGCGCGGATCGGTGTCGACAATGGCGCGCAGCCACTGCACGAGGCGCGCGTAGTCGAGGCGCTGGTAGGGAAGCGCGTTGCCCGCGCCAAGGTCGTAGGCCTGCAGGTACAGCATGGCGAGCCTCGAGAGGGCCGCCGGCTCGCCCAGGCTTGCGGCGCGCAGCGCCTGCGCGCGCGGCGCCGGCGGCAGGTCTTCCGCCGCCGTGGCCGGGGGAGGGCGCAGCGCCTGCACACTCAGCTGCGCGGCCAGGCCGGCCAGCAGCATGGCGCGTATCCAGCCGGGCACCACCTGAAGCGCTCGCTGGCTGCCGCTCACAGGTTGCGACGGTGGAAGTCGAACAGCCCCGCCGCGGCCAGCAGCCCGCTGTAAAGAACCAGCGGGCCGAGCGCCGCGGCAAACTCAGCCGGTCCGGGCGAGCCGTACAGCAGCCAGTCGGCGCGCGTGGCGGCGTCGAGCCGGGGCAGCAGCAGCGCCACGGCATCCACCGCGCCGCGCGCGATGACTTGCGCGAGCGAGTCTTCCGCAAGCGGGCCGCGCGCGAGCAGCTGGATGCCGGACATGCTGCGCGCCAGCAGGTAGAAGCCGGCGGTCGCCGCGAGCGCCGGCACCACGCTGGCGAGCGTGATGGCGAAGAACAGGCAGGCCGCGGCCACCAGCAGCAACTCGAAGGCGAGCGACACCCCCCACAGCGCGACGCCGCCGGGCGCAGCCCACAACAGCAGCGGTGCGCAGGATGCCGCGGCGAGGCATGCGCCGCAGGCGCCGAAGCCCGCGAGCTTGCCAAGGAAGTACTGCGAGCGCGACAGCGGCAGTGCCAGCGCCAGCTCGGTCACCTTGTCGTTCGCTTCGCGCACCACGCTCGCGGCGACATGCGCTGCCAGCAGGAACGCTGCGCCGGCACGCAATACGGCGGCGGCGAGCGCGGCCTGCAGCGCGCGGCTTTCGGTCACTGCGACCTGCGACAGGAACGCGGCCAGGCCGAAGGCAAGCGCAAGGCAGAAGAGCGCCAGCCAGGGCAAGCCGCCGCGACGCGCCTCGGTCAATGTGCTGCGAGCCAACAGAAGTGCGGGAGACATCTTTCGCCAGTTCGGGAATCTGCGTATCTTTGCCTGCGCCGCACCGATCATGCAAGCCGACTCTCCAGGGATCCCCTTCACCGAGCGCCTGTCGGGCGCCGCCTCGGCATACAGCCGGCGTCATTGGCGCTTCGTGGTGATCGCCATGCTCGCGCTGCTTCACGTAGTGGCGCTGCGCGGCGTGTCGGACGACGGGGCGAGGGTACTCCTGCTCGCGCACCTGGGGCTGCTGCTGCTGTGGCAGCCGTTCCTGCAAGGCGAGCGCCAGGTGACACTGGCGCAGGCGCTGTTCATCGCGCTGTTCGCGGCGGTGATGGTGCTGTGGCTGAACTGGTGGCTGCTCGCCACCTGGACCGTGGTGCTGGCGGGGCTGGTCGGGGGCAAGGTATTCCTGCACCAGGCGCGCTGGCAGAGACGGTTCTACCTGCTGGTGTTCGCGTACCTCGTCGCCTTGCTGGTGATCATCGTGCTGCCGGAGATCGCGCCGCGCCGCGAAATTGACCCGGACGTGCGCAGCTACGCGGCCTGGGGGCTGCCGGTGCTGTTCGTGCTCATGACGCTGACGCCGGCGGAGCCCGATCCGCCTGAGAGCGCGCAGGTCATCGACTTCTTCTACAGCATCTTCCTGATGCTGATGCTCAGCGTTGTGATCCTGGGCAGCTTCGCCTTCATGACGCTGGGGCGCACCGGATACCTCGAGGCGCTCACCTACATCGTGTTCGTGATCGCCGGCATCCTGCTGGCGATCGGCCTGGCGTGGAATCCGCGCACCGGCTATGCCGGCCTGAACGTGTTCGTTTCGAGGTACCTGTTCTCCATCGGCATGCCGATGGAGAAGTGGCTGCAGTTCCTCGCCGAGCTGTCGCACGCGGAGTCGCGGCCGGAGCGCTTCCTGGCCGAGGCCGTGGCGGCGCTGGCGCGCATGCCCTCGGTGTCGGGCGCGGCATGGAAATCGGACAGCGAGCAGGGTGAAGCCGGCGTGCGCACGCCGCACACAGTGGAATTCGTCAACCAGGACCTCGCGCTGACCATCTACTCGCGCTTCCGCACCAGCCCGGCGCTGCACGGGCACTTGCGCCTGCTGGGACAGCTGCTGGGTGAGTTCTACCTGGCCAAGCTGCGCGAACAGGAACTGCGGCAGGCGAGCTACATGCAGGCCGTGCACCAGACCGGCGCCCGCGTCACCCACGACGTCAAGAACCTGCTGCAGTCGCTCAACGTGCTGTGCTCCGTCGCGGGGGCGGAACGGGGCGATTCGCCGGCAGTGCTCGCGCTGGTGCGTCGCCAGTTGCCCGCCATCACGCAGCGGCTCGCTGCAACGCTGGAAAAGCTGCAGCGGCCCGGCGAAGAGCGCGAGGAGCGCGTGCCCGCCGCCGCCTGGTGGGAGGCGCTTGCGCGCCAGTATCAGGGCCGGGGGCTGGAGTTCGCGGGCGGCCTGCCGCCGGGCGCTGAGCTGCCGCGCGCACTGTTCGACAGCGTGGCGGACAACCTGCTGCAGAACGCGCTCGCCAAGCGGGCCGTGCAGCCGGGCCTCCGCGTGCGCGCAGAGCTGCTAGGCGTCGATGCTGTGGTTTTGCGCGTGTGCGACAACGGCCGCGCGGTGCCCGGAGAGATGGCGAAGTCGCTATTGCGGGCGCCGGTGCGCTCCGACGCGGGACTGGGCATTGGCCTGTACCAGGCGGCGCGACAAGCGGAGGCGGCGGGCTACGAGCTGCGGCTGGAGTCCAACCGCGACGGCGAGGTGTGCTTCGAGCTGCGCCGCGCGGGCTAGGCGCTCAGGGCAGAATGCCGGCGGCGATCAGCTTGCCGTAGAGCTCGCCGACGCTGATCCACTGCATCTGATCGTCGAACTCGCCGCCGGCGGCCCCTGTAGGGTCGGGCGTGCGACTCACATAGAGGGCGTTGCTGTCGAGGTTGCGCGCCTCGTTGGTGCCGGTGCCGCCGGTGGTGCTGTTCTTGCCGGTCGAAAACACGATGGCCACCACGATGTTCTGATTGGTGACGCTGGTGTTGGCATCGCAGGTAGTGTTGGTGACCGTGGCGGGCGATCTGTTACAGATCACCAGATCGCCAGGCTGGCACGTGATGCCGTTTGTCCGCAGGTTGACAGCATTGGTGAAGTGCGGCGCGGTCGAGCTGCCCGTGCAGCCGACCGGCGCGACGCCAGAAACGGCGTAGCGGATCCGGTTTTGCCAAGCGTCGAGCGCAAAGCCATTCGCATCCACGATCTGGAAGCCAATAGCCCGCGCCGGCAGGAACCCGTCGGTGGCGCTTGGGTAGGGCATTGTGCAATTCGCGCCAGTGAACGCCTCTGCTCCCGCGCTCGCCACCGTGGCGGGGCACGGCAGCCGGCCGTTGACGATGGCGAAGGCAAGAATGAGCTCACGTGCTGCTTCCAGCCGGCGCCGCGTCTCGTCGAAGTTGCGCTGTTCGGTCTGCGCCGACAGCGTGAACAGCGCCGTCGCCAGCAGCAGGCTGATGATCGTGAAGACCACCGCGAGCTCGGTGAGCGTGAAGCCGTGTTCGCGGCGTGCGCCGAGCCATGCCATCAGGGCAAGGTAACGACCCGCAGGGGCGTCAAGCTGACGATTTGCGAGGCGTTGAGCGGGGACGCCGGATCCCAGTCCACCAGGATGACCCGGTCGTTCCAGGGCGCCTGGAAGGGCGAGGTGATTGCGACCTTGCTCATCCTCGCTATGCGCTGCTCGTACGTCTGGTAGCCGTCGCCGTTCTCGGGCTCGACGTAATTCAGGCGGTTATTGCGCTGGGTGCTGGTCTGGCGCGACTGCGTCGGCAGGCTGCGGCCTGCGAGCACCAGCAGCGCGCGGATGTTGTTCGTGCTGTTATCGATGTAGCGAATGCAATTCCCGCTGGCGGCGCTGCAGCCCATCGAGGGCAGCCAGTCCGCGGTATTTGCCTTGGCAACGGCGTAGTAGGTGTTGCGGTACCACTCGTTGCGGACGAACCAGCCCAGCGTGGCATCGGTCTTCTTGAGCAGCGCGTGGTCGTCGAAGACCGTGCGGTTGATGCGGATGCGGAAATCCGCATACGTATTCCATCCATTGGCATCAATATTGGGCAGCGTCGCGCGGATCCGGAATGTCGCTGACCCTGCGGGCGGGGTTGTCCCGTCGGGCAATGCCGTCGAGCCATCATTCATCCTGATCTCCACGAGGCTCGTTGCAGGGGTGAGCCACGCGCTGGCACTGCCGTTGTCCCTTGCCTCTGCGAGGGTCAGCGACAGGGGAGTGGGACTGGAAGTAAGCACGCGAAATCCCATGGCGACGTCGGAGAACGTCGCGGCCATCTCGATTCGAACATCCTTCGCGGGGTCGACGCCGTCCTCGCGATACTGGCCCTCGCAAAGCAATTCGGTCGCCGAGCTCGAGCAGCTATAGGAGTCGATGGAGCCGCCGTAGCTAGCCCCACCTGTCACCCTGACGGTGCCGGTGACGGAAAGCGGCGTGCAGGGCGGCGGCGCGGTGCACGCAGCGTTGATCTGGTTGAACGGCAGCAGGCCCTGCGGATTGGAGTTGCCCGCCACCCCCACGTAGTTGGAGGTGGTGGGGTCCGCGAACGGCACCGGATAGGGATAGAGCGGGACGCCCGCAGGTATGCCCGAATACTGCGTTGAGGTATACAAGGTGTCCGCGGCGGCCTTCAACGCCGGCGCGATCTCGCGCTGCATGCGGTCCGCGATCGCCGCCTCGAGCGCCGGCATGAGGTCCTCCACCCTGACGCGCAGCACCTGGTCGTTGAAAGTATTGCCAAGCGAGCTGCTGACGAAGCTGCCCGTTTCGTTGCCGCACTCCAGATAATTGCGCAGATCGGGCGCGCCGGTGGTGGACCGGGACTGCGACCATGCGGCGCAGCCGCCGCCCACGACAGTCGCCGGTCCGGGCGCGATGATAAGGGCGACAGCGCTGTTCGCGGCGCCGTCGACCGTGAGCTGCCCGAGCGAGTCCGAATTGATCGTCAGGTTCGTGGTTGAGTT
>Ga0210379_10000265_pt1 | contig 16378 bp, 14 predicted proteins | sample PLMedo_2_FD_155468 | JGI IMG/M metagenome (GOLD analysis project Ga0210379, IMG submission 155468) | Groundwater sediment microbial communities from an aquifer in East River, Colorado, USA - PLM4_32_coex redo | ecosystem: Environmental > Terrestrial > Soil > Riparian zone | place: USA: East... | reverse complement strand
CAACTCGACATCGGTGCGGGCCGGCAGGTAAAGGCGGATCGACGTCGTCGGGTTGAACGGGTTGGGGTGATTCTGTTCGAGGACCATCTCCCGCGCGGGCACGACCGCGACCCCGCGGTGCAGTTCCGTAACCTCACCGGTCTCCAGGCGCGACTCCAAGAGATAATAGTAGGTGGCGCCCGCGGTGACGTGGTTGTCGACGAACTGATAGCTTTCCGCGCCCACCGGCTGCAGGTCCTCCGCGATCACGGTCCACCCGCCGTTCTGCCGGTCGGAACGATACAGGCGCAAGACTTCCCCCGGCTCGCGACCCATGAGCTCGTAGCGCAGCCGCACATCATCGCCCACGACGTCGATCGACGCGGAGACCAGCCGGGTCGCCACGACGTATTTGATCGTCACGGCACCCGGGAGCGAAAACCACTGCCCGTCGGGGTTGGTGACGATCACGTCCCAGAGGCCGGGCGTCTTCGAATACACGTTCACGGTACCGCGGATCAACGTGGGGTCGACCCACTCGAGCGCGGTCGCGACCACGTCCTCGCCGTCGGTATTGTCGCCCGGCGCGCCGGTATTTCCCCCGCTCAACGAGAGCAGGATAGTCGCGCCGTGTTTGATCCTGGTGCCGGCGATCTCCACCACCATGGCGACCTGGTCGTTGTCGATGGAGATCGGGTCCACCGCGAGTCCGGTCGGGCCCGGGTCGCCGGCCCGAAGCGTTGCCGACGCCGTCGATGCCGACGGTCCGATGTTGGTCACTTCGATGCGCGTGCTGCGACCGGTGTTGTCGGTGCTGTTCGGTGTCGTCAGCGAGGTGAACGAGGTCACGTTGAGGGGACCCGGGTACGCGTCCTCGGCCTCGCCATAGTTTAGCCCGGTCATGTCGAAGCCGTCCGCCTCGTCCAGCACCAATCCGCGGACGTTACCACCGGTACCGTCGTTGACCGCGAGCGGCGCGTGCAGCACTTCGTTGTCGACGTGCCAGATGAGGAGCCCTTCGCCGTGGAGATTCTGATCGAACCCGAGCTTGCGGCGGTTCTCGACCAGCCAGTACTCCGACGGAGGATTTTCCGACGGGTCCTGATACCAGCCGTCTGCGCGGGTTTCGAAATCGGTCGCGTACGCAACCCCGCCGCCGTTGACGCTCACGTCGTCGACCACCAGCGCCCCGCACGCAGAGGGGTCCTGCCCGTCCGAGTCGTCGAACGAGAAATCGCTGATCACGCGAAACTTGAGCGTGTACGTGCCACCCGCGCCCGCGAGCGGCGCCAGGCGCGGGGTCAAATCGAAGGTCGCCGTTCCCGCGCCGCTCCCCGTGTACGACGACACCGTGTATTCGGTGCCGTTCACTTCGATGACCGCGTAGGCGAAGTCGAACCCCGACTCAAGGTCGTAGGAAAAGTCGTACTGAAAAGAAACCGAGCCGCTTCCCGAGTACGTGAAGTCGCGCTCGAGGGTTTGATACCAGTTGGAGCCATAGCCGCCGCCCGGTCCGGGGGAGGCCCAGCCGCGCGTCGTGCCCTCGGCGTCGGTCAGCCCGCAGAACATCGAATACCCCACCCCGTGGATCGCGCACGCCGTCGAACGGCGGAAACGCTCGTCGGTGAACGGAAGGCGATACACGACCGGGTTCTGCTCGACGTTGGGAATGGCGACCGTCGTGGCCTGCCATCCGATGTCGACGGGCGATACCCAGCCCAGCTCCACGCGGCACCACGCGTCGAAATGCGCCGGCCGCTCGGGCGTGTTCCACACACCCGCACCCATGAGTCCCCAGTGGCCGATGCCGTTGGTCCCTCCGTAGCGGTCGTAGAGGTCGGGGAGCCCGAGCATGTGGCCGAGCTCGTGGCAGAAAACGCCGATATCGACATATTCGTCGGACGTGTATAGCGCGACCGCGCCGCAATTGAGGGCGGGGGCGATGACATAGTCGTCGATCTGGATGAAGCCGCCCCCGGTGCGCGGGTCGTTGGTGGGGTACGGATTGCCGCCGGAAGTCGGCCACGCGGAATAGAACCAGGAATGCGCGATGATGTTGGAGCTCCCGCCGCACTCGCCACCCGTTTCGCCGTGGACGAACACCACGGCGTCGACGTATCCGTCGTCGTCACCGGAGTTGGGAAGGCCGTCCGGCCCGTCGTTGTCATAGAGACCAAAGTTCAGGGCCACGTCCCGGACGTCGAGGATCTCCTTGATGAACTCGCCGGTCCTCGCGGGCGGCTCCAATCCGTTGGTGACGTCCTCATAATAGGCACCGGTACCCACGACCGGCGTCCACTCTCCAGTACCGGTGCCAATGACGTCGCCGGTAACAGCAAGCTGGCCGTACGACACTTCGGCATAGTACTGCGAGACGGTCCCGGTCGGGTTGCTGGCGAAGAGCTGGTTCTGGAGGCTGGCGATGGACACCGGCTCGGCCGCGATGTCCGAATACTTACCCGGCAGCACCGGCACGCGCATCGTCCCGGTCACCGCGAGCGACGACGGGACCACGGCGAGCGGAGTCTGGTTCCGATTCTGTGCCAGGTACAGGTCGCGCTCGGCCCGGAGGCGCCGCGCCTTCTGCACCCAGGCGTGCTTCATAGTGAAGGCACTCGCGTCTTTTTCTCTAGCGCGCCAATACGACTCCGGGAGTGGGCTCCCGTCGCGTTTCGGCGTCACGGCAAACGCCGACCCTGCGATGCATACGCCGGCCACGATGCCGGCCAAGACAACCCCGCGACTCATGCTGCAAACCTCTCGGTGCTGACCCACGCGTGGGATGGCAATTCGTGGATCCGTGTCGATGAACTACTTCTGCTTGAGCGTTGCCGTCCCGCTGTGGGCCGGCGCCTGGAGATAATTACAGGTCGAAAACCCGAGGTACGGGATGTCTCCGCCCAACCCTGGCGCCATCTTGATCTCGCCGCCGCGAAAACCGGCCTCGGCGACACAGTGAAATGTGATGATGAGAAACTTCCCCGCCGGCTGGCAGTTATAGGCGATCATGTACCCGGTGTCGTAACGACCCGCCGAGATCGATCGTTCCTCGGTCTCCTTCGAACCGTTCACCGTGACGCCAGGCGGGAGGTCCATCCGGAACTGGGCGGCGTTGGTGGAATACGGCTCGACGGTGTCGGCGAACAGGAAAATATCGAACTCCTCACCAACGGCCACGGCCAGTTCGGTGGCGCCCGCCTCGTCGAAGCAAGGGCGCAACCACACCCCCTCCACGGGGTTGTTCATGTTGTTCTCCCCGAGGGCCTCCCCCGGGTTCGACGTCACACTGCTGTCAGGGATCTGATTCGTCGCGATGGAGCTGCCTTCGCTCGACCCGTTCGATTCCTGCGTCCCCTTCTTGTCTCCACAGCCCACCCCACCCACGATCAGCACTGCTGCCAAAAAAAACAAAAGCGGTCGGCGCAACTTCTCCTCCCGTTCGTGAAGTCACGGCCCCCCATGGACCGCATACGTATCTATAATATCAGCAATTACATGCAACTGGCAACCGAAAACATTGACGCCGCCGCGCGTGTGGAAATACAATCCGCAAAACTAATTCCTTGCCATAATGTGGGTTACCCGGTGTCGGGAGGCACCCCTCGTCGTGGCGTTGTGTGCGCCACCGTTGCCCGCCGTCATGCCGGCGTGGCCCAGGTATCGAAGTGCCCCATGTCGACGACCAACGATAAACTGAACGCGCTACGGGCGCTGCGGGCGGTCGCGCACGCGGGCGGCGGCGAGGATCGTGTCGCCAAGATCCACGAGTCCGGGCGCCTGACCGCGCGCGAGCGCATCCTTTTGCTCTTCGACCCGGCGACCTTTCAGGAGCTGGGCGTCTTTGTCACCCATCGCTGCAGCGACTTCGGCATGGCGGAGCGCAAAGTCCCCGGCGACGGCGTCGTCTGCGGCTACGGCTCCGTCAACGGGCGGCTCACGTACGCGTTCGCGCAGGACTTCACCGTGTTCGGCGGCACGCTCAGCGAGGCGAACGCCTCCAAGATCTGCCGGCTGATGGATCTGGCGATGGAAAACGGCGCGCCCCTGGTCGGGTTGAACGACAGCGGCGGCGCGCGCATCCAGGAGGGCGTGGCCAGCCTCGGCGGCTACGCGGAGATCTTCCTCCGCAACACGCTCGCTTCCGGGGTGATCCCGCAGATCTCCGCGATCATGGGCCCGTGCGCGGGCGGCGCGGTGTACTCCCCCGCCATCACCGACTTCATCGTGATGGTGGACCAGACCAGTCACATGTTTGTGACCGGCCCCAACGTCATCAAGATGGTGACCAACGAAGAGGTGTCGTTCGAGGATCTGGGCGGGGCCCAGACCCATTCCAGCAAGAGCGGCGTCGCCCACCTGATGGCAAAGAACGACCAGGATTGCATCCTGCAGCTTCGTCGCCTGCTCTCATTCGTTCCGCAGAACAACCTCGCGGAGGCGCCGCGTAAGACACCGTCCGACGACGTCGGACGTCGTGACGCCGCGCTCAACGGCATCGTCCCCGACAACCCGATGGTGCCCTACGATATGATCGAGATCATCCGGCGCGTCGTCGACGACGGGGATTTCTTCGAGATCCAGCCGCTCTACGCGACCAACATCGTGGTCGGGTTCGCGCGCTTGAACGGCCGCAGCGTGGGCATCGTGGCCAACCAGCCCAAGTCGCTCGCCGGCGTGCTCGACATCAAGTCGTCGCTGAAGGCAGCGCGCTTCGTCCGCTTCTGCGACGCCTTCAACATCCCGCTGCTCACGTTCGAGGACGTGCCGGGCTTCCTCCCCGGCACCGAGCAGGAATTCGGCGGGATCATCAAGCACGGCGCCAAGCTGCTCTACGCCTACTGCGAAGCCACCGTGCCCAAGATCACGGTGATTACGCGCAAGGCGTACGGCGGCGCCTACGACGTCATGAGCTCGAAGCACATCCGCGCCGATTACAACGTGGCGTGGCCCACCGGCGAGCTGGCGGTCATGGGCGCGGAGGGCGCGGTCAACATTCTCGACAAGAAAGAAATACAGGCGGCAAAGGACCCCGCCGCGGAGCGGGCGCGCCGGATCGCCGAGTACAACGAGAAGTTCGCGAATCCCTACATCGCGGCCTCGCTCGGCTACCTCGACGACGTGATCGAACCCGCGGACACGCGCCCGAAGGTCATCGCGGCGCTCGAGAGCCTGGTCAACAAGCGCCAGTCGCTGCCGCCGAAGAAGCACGGCAATATTCCGTTGTAGCAGGCGCGGGTCCTGTCGCCGACAGCCCGGTGCTGGCTCGCTTCGTCCGCGCCTGCGCACTAGACTCGCTCGCCGCCCGGGCGCCCGTCGGCGCCACCCGCGCTGCAGCGCAGGGGACGAGCACGGCGGGGGTAATCGGCGGCAGGACCCGCGCACATTCCGGAGAGCAAGTGGAGCACGAGTCATGTTCGCCAAGATCCTGATCGCCAACCGCGGCGAAATTGCCGTGCGCGTCGCGCGCGCGTGCAAGGAGATGGGGATCACGCCGGTCGCGATCTACTCCGACGCCGACCGCACCGCCCTGCACGTCTCGCAGGCCTACGAAGCGCACCCCGTGGGCGGGTCCGAGGCGCGGGAAAGCTATCTCAATATTGCCAACATCATGGCCGCCGCGCGGGCGTCAGGAGCGGACGCCGTCCACCCCGGCTACGGCTTTCTGGCCGAGAACGCGGACTTCGCGCAGGCCTGCCTCGACAACGGGCTCGTGTTCATCGGTCCGTCCCCGGCCTCGATCCGCGCCATGGGCAACAAGCTCGAGGCGCGCGCGGCCATGAAAAAAGCGGGCGTCCCCATCGTCCCCGGGAGCGACGGTCCCGTCAGCGATCCCAGGGAAGCCGGCCGCGTCGCCACCGCCATGGGCTACCCCGTGCTGATCAAGGCCGCCGCGGGAGGCGGCGGCAAGGGGATGCGCGTGGTCCGGCGCGCGGAAGAGTTCGCCGCCGCGCTGAAGCTCACCATGGGAGAAGCATCGAGTGCGTTCTCGGACCCGTCGGTGTACATCGAGAAGCTTATCGAGCAGCCCAAGCACATCGAGATTCAGGTGATGGCCGACGGGCACGGCACCACGCTCAGCTACGGCGAGCGGGAATGCTCGATGCAGCGGCGCTACCAGAAGGTGATCGAAGAGGCTCCCTCGCCCGTGGTCACGCCCGCGCTGCGCGCGGCGCTCTCGGAGGCGGCGCGCAAGACGGCGATCGCCGTCGGCTATCGCGGCGCGGGGACGGTCGAGTTCATCGTCGACGCGCAGCGCAATTTCTACTTTCTGGAGATGAACACGCGCCTGCAGGTGGAGCACCCGGTGACGGAGTCCATCTACGGCGTCGACCTGGTGAAGCAGCAGATCGCGATCGCCGCCGGCGAGAAGCTGGCGCTGTCGCAGAACGACGTCGTGCTGCGCGGGCACGCGATCGAGATGCGGATCTACGCCGAGGATCCGGCGCACAACTTCCTGCCGTCGATCGGACGGATCAAGCGGCTGGTGCTGCCACAGGGGCCGGGGGTTCGCAACGACAACGGCGTCTACGAAGGCTACGACATCCCGATCTACTACGACCCGATGATCGGCAAGCTGGTGGTGTGGGCGGACACGCGCGAGGAGGCGATCCTGCGCGCGCGGCGTGCGCTGCGGGAGTACCGCTGCGAACCGATCCGCACCAACGTCGACTTCCTGCTGTGGGCGCTCGCGGAACCGAGCTTCGTCGATGGCAGCTACCACACCGGCACCATCGAGACGCGTTTCGATCCGACGAAGCTGCACCAGCGCGACGACGAGATCGAGCTCGCCGCCATCGCGGCCGCCATCGCGGCGCACAACTATCGCGGGACCGTTCGCTACGCGACCACCGACGGCGGGACCCCGGACTGGCGGCAGGCCGCGCGCACCGAAGCGACCCGGCGGTGGCCGGCGTGAAGATGATCGTGCGCGTCGACGGCCGCGAAAAGGTCCTCCTGGTCTCGCGCGAGAACGGCCGCTACCGGGTGGAGATCGACGGGCGCGTGCTGGGCGTCGACTGCCAGACGTTCGGCGACGCCGATACCTTCTCGCTCCTGATCGAGGGCCGCTCGTATCTGATCGAGAGCGCGCCGGTGCGCCCGGAGCTGGGCGAGTACTACGCGCGCGTGATGGGCCGCCACTACGACGTCGAGGTGCTGGATGAGCTACTGGTCGCGGTTCGCGACGCCGAGCGCGCCCAGAAACTCACCGGCGACCACGTGGTCCGGGCACCCATGCCGGGGCTGATCGTCCAGGTTCCCGTCGCCGCCGGTGACCACGTCGCCGTCGGCGACGCCGTGGTCGTGATGGAGGCGATGAAGATGCGGAATGAACTGATCACCGAGGTGGCAGGCGTCGTCAAGCGGGTGGCGGTGGCCGCGGGCGACAAGATCGAATCCCAGACCGTGCTGGTTACGATCGCGAGGGACTGATGGCGTCGCGCAGCAAGAAAGAATGGAAGGAGAAAACCTTCCGCCCGACCGTCGAGAAGAGCCAGGAGCGCAAGCGGAAGTTTCGCACCAGCTCGGGTATCCAGGTCGACCCGCTGTACGCGCTGGAGGACGCCCCCTTCGACGCGCTGGCGCAGGTCGGCTATCCGGGCGAGTTTCCCTTCACCCGCGGCGTCTATCCGTCGATGTACCGCGGCCGGCCGTGGACGATCCGCCAGTACGCCGGCTTCGGCACCGCCCGCGAGACCAACCAGCGCTTTCGTTCGCTCCTCGCGCACGGGCAGCACGGCGTGTCGGTCGCCTTCGACCTCCCCACGCAGATGGGTCTCGACTCCGACGACCCGCTCGCGCTGGGTGAGGTGGGGCGCGTCGGCGTCGCCATCGACACGGTGGACGACATCGCCACCGTCTTCGACGGCATCCCGCTCGATTCCATCAGCGCATCAATGACCATCAACGCCACCGCGTCAATCCTGCTGGCGATGGTGGTCGTGACCGCGGAAGAGCGCGGGCTTTCCCGCCAGGCGCTCTCCGGCACGGTGCAAAACGACATCCTCAAGGAGTACATCGCGCGCGGCACCTACGTGTTTCCGCCCGCGCCCTCGATGCGCATCATTACGGATATGTTCGCGTGGTGCACGGCCGAGTTGCCCGCGTGGAATCCGATCAGCATCAGCGGCTACCACATCCGCGAGGCGGGATCGACGGCGGCGCAGGAAATCGCCTTCACGCTCTCCAACGGCATCACCTACGTGGCCGCCGGCGTCGCGGCGGGTCTGGACGTGGACACCTTCGCGCCGAGGCTCTCGTTCTTTTTCAACGTGCACAACAATTTCTTCGAGGAAGTGGCCAAGTTCCGCGCGGCACGGCGCATCTGGGCGCGCATCATGCGCGAACGCTTCGCCGCCAAGAACGACGACAGCCTCAAGCTCCGCTTCCATTCCCAGACTGCGGGCAGCACGCTCACCGCGCAGCAGCCCGAGAACAACGTGGTGCGCGTGTCGCTCCAGGCGCTGGCTGCCGTGCTCGGCGGGACGCAGTCGCTCCACACCAACAGCCTGGACGAGGCGCTCGGGCTTCCCTCGGAGCGCGCGGCACGGATCGCCTTGCGCACCCAACAGGTGCTGCTGGAGGAAACGGGCACGGCCGACACCATCGACCCGCTCGGCGGCAGCTACTTCGTCGAGCGCCTCACCGACGAACTGGAGGCGCGTGCGCGCGGCCTCATGGATGAAGTGGAGAAGCGCGGCGGGATGATCGCGGCCATCGAGACCGGCTTCCCGCAGCGCGAGATCGAGCGCGCGAGCTACGAGTTCCAGAAGGCGCTCGAGCGCGGCGAGGAGCGGGTCGTGGGCGTCAATGCCCACGTCGAAGAGGGGGTCGAGACGATCCCGGTGTTCCGGGTCGACCCTGCGCTGGAACGCGAGCAGGTGGCGGCTCTCGCCGCCCGCCGGGCCGCGCGCGACGGAGCGCGCGTGTCCGCCTCGCTCGCCGCGCTGCAAGCGGGCGCGCGCGGCAGCGTTAACCTGATGCCGCTGGTCGTGGATGCGGTCCGCGCCCGCGCGACCATCGGCGAGATTTGCACGGCGCTGGCGAAGGTGTTCGGACGCCACCGCGAGGGGGCGGTGCGCGCATGATCCGCGGCATCGACCATATCGCGATCGCCGTGGCGGATCTCGACGCGGCGGTTTCGCTGTTCGCGACCGTGTTCGGGATGAAGGCGGTGCACCGCGAGGAGATCGCGGGCTACGGCGTACGCGTCGCGACCCTGGCCACCGGCGGCACCGCCATCGAGCTGGTCCAGGGCATCACCCCGGACTCCCCGATCACGAAGTTCGTCGCCGAACGCGGACCCGGCATGCACCACGTGGCGCTGGAAGTCGCGAACATCGATGAGGCGCTGGCGTTGCTACGCGAGCAGGGCGTGCCGTTGATCGACCAGGCGGCGCGGCCGGGCAAGCAGGGATCGCGCGTCGCCTTCATTCATCCGAAGGCGACGGGGCGGGTGCTGTGCGAGCTGGTGGAGAATAGCCCGCGGCGCTAGCCACTCCTGCATCAATCACTGAAACGGTAGAGCGCCTTTATTGCCCCCCAAGTTGTATTCCCGACCGGCACCGTTTCCAAAACGAATTCCAGATCGTCCCACGCATCGGCGCTAGCCACCGGACTCGTAAGATCAAGTCGTCTGATGCCCGAGGCTGTGATGGTCAGCTTCTCGAACTGAACCGCCGTCGACGCGATGACAACACCCAAAGAGCCGCCGAACTCATCGAGAGCCTCCATCTTGACACCAGGAGAATTGTAGTCCGGTCCGGGTCCACTCAGGGCGTATATGGAAACACTGGCCAATGGAGCGGCAAACGAAATGCTACCAGTACCGGGGCCACAATTCCCTACGCAGAGTCCGTGCGTCGGGCTCACGGGTCCTCCATCGGGATTCATCAAAACGGAAACCGGTCCGCCAGTCCATAGGGTCATGCCAGGCGAAAACGTCACCCCCTGTGGCGCCAAATCAGAAAGAGATGAAATCCCCTCAAAGTCGATCAGTACTCCCGCTGCGACAGACGGACAGAGAAAAAACAATGCGATCATGAGTAATGAACAGCAACTCAGGAGCTTTCGGTTCATGATACTCGCCTCCGGGTTGTGATCCCTCTTCAGGTGACCTCGTGTGAAACTGCCAGCCCATTGTGTCACATCCAAAAAGCCAAGAACTAGTAAGCTATTCGTAGAAACCCCGCCCCGACTTTCGTCCCAAACGCCCAGCCGCGACCATCTTCTTGAGGAGCGGGCACGGGCGATACTTGGAGTCGCCGAGTTCGCGGTGCAGGACCTCCATGATGGACAGGCACACGTCGAGGCCGATCAGGTCGGCGAGCGCCAACGGCCCCATCGGGTGCGCCATCCCGAGCTTCATCACTTCGTCGATGGCTTCCTTCGTCGCCACGCCTTCCATCAGGCAGTAGACCGCTTCGTTGATCATCGGCATGAGAATGCGGTTGGAAACGAATCCGGGGTAGTCGTTCACTTCGACGGGCGTCTTCCCCATCGCGCGGCACAGCTCCAGCGTCGCCGCTGTCGTAGCGTCGTCGGTTTCGAGCCCGCGAATCACTTCCACCAGCTTCATTACCGGCACCGGGTTCATGAAGTGCATCCCGATGAAGCGGCGCGGGGACGGGACGGCGGACGCGAGCTCGGTGATGGAAATCGACGACGTGTTCGACGCGAGAATCGCCTGCTCGCCCACGTGCGCGGCGACCTCCTTCCAGACGCGCTTCTTGAGGTCGGCGTTCTCGTTGATCGCCTCGACCACGAGCTCGCTGCCCGTGGTCCCGTCGAGCCCGATGTCCGTGCGAACGCGCCCGAGCGTGTCCTTCTTCTGGGCCGGGGTGATCAGCTCCTTCTTCACCATGCGCTCGAGGCTGGTATCGATGGTGGCCACGCCGCGCTTGACCAGGTCTTCCTTCACGTCGATGAGCTTGACGGCGCAGCCCGCGTGCGCGAACACCTGCGCGATGCCGGCCCCCATGGTGCCGGCACCGATGACGGAGACTCGTTCGATTCTAGACATGGGACCTTTCGGTGGGGCGCGTCGCGTGAGTCCTCCGCTCATGCACTTCGCGCGCGATGGTTAAAAGCGCGCCTCGTGAAATCGCGTCGGACTTCACGCGGCGCGCCCGGGTACTAAGGCATCGACACGCTCATCGCGACCGCGTTGCCGCCGCCCAGGCACAGCGACGCGAGGCCGCGCTTCGCTCCCCGCGCGTGCATCGCGTGGATGAGTGTTACCAGCACGCGGGCGCCCGAGGCGCCGATCGGGTGGCCGAGCGCGACCGCGCCGCCGTTGACGTTGAGCCGCTCCGGCGGAATCTTGAGCTCGCGCATCAGCGCGACCCCCTGCGCGGCGAACGCCTCGTTCAGCTCGATCAGGTCGTAATCGGTGATGCGCGTCTTGGTTTTTTCGAGCAAGGCGCCGACCGCTTTCAGCGGCGCCATCATGACCCATTCCGGCTCCATGCCACCGGTCGTGTATGCGTCGACGACGGCGAGAATCTTGAGTCCCAGGTCCTTCGCCTTGCGCTCCGACATCACCAGCAGTACGGCGGCGCCGTCGTTGATCGTGCTCGAGTTGCCGGCGGTGACCGTGCCGGCCTTGTCGAACACGGGCTTGAGCTTGGCGAGCTTCTCAACTGAAGCATCGCTGCGGGGACCTTCGTCGGTTGTCAGCATGACCGGCTCACCCTTGGGTTGCGGCACGGCGACCGGGACGATTTCGTTCTTGAAGGCGCCCTGTTCCATGGCCGCCACGGCCTTGCGATGGCTGTCGAACGCGAACTCGTCCTGCGCCGCGCGCGACACGTTGTACTTCTTCGTCACCAGCTCCGCCGTGTTGCCCATGTGGAAGTCGTTGTAGCAGTCCCAGAGGCCGTCGTTCACCATCGAGTCGAGCAGGCGCCCGTGCCCGAGCCGTTGCCCGGCGCGCGCGTCGGGCAGGAGGTACGGCGCCAGGCTCATGTTCTCCATGCCGCCCGCGAACACCACCTCGGCGTCGCCCAGGCGAATGGCCTGCGTCGCCAGCATCACCGACTTCAAGCCCGAGCCGCACACCTTGTTGATCGTCACTGCACCGACCGCCGGCGGGATTCCGCCGTGGATCAGCGCCTGTCGCGCCGGCGCCTGGCCCAGGCCGGCCTGGAGGACGTTGCCGAGAATCACTTCGTCGACGATCTCGACGTCTAGCCTGGTGCGCGCGACGGTTTCTTTTATGAGCCCCGCGGCCAGCCGCGGGGCGGGAATGGTCGAGAGCCCCCCCATGAAGCGACCGATCGGGGTGCGAAGCGCGGATACGATGACGGCGCGTTCCATACTGGTGTGTCTCCCTCTTTCTATCAAATCTCGTTGAGGATGCTGCGCGCAATGATGATGCGCTGGATCTCGCTCGTGCCCTCGCCGATCTCGGCGAGCTTGGCGTCGCGATAGTAGCGTTCGACGTGGTACTCGCGGCAATACCCGTAGCCGCCGTGGATCTGGATGGCCTGGTTGGTGACGCGCATCGCCATTTCCGACGCGAACAGCTTGCACATCGACGCGTAGCGGGCGAAATCCTCGCCGGCGTCCTTGCGGCGCGCGGCGTCGTGGATCAGCAGGCGCGCGGCGTGGATCTCGGTGGCCATGTCGGCGATCTTCATCTGCGTGGCCTGAAAATCGACGATCCGGGTATCGAACTGTTTGCGATCGCGCCCGAACGTGAGCGCCGCCTCCATCGCGGCCCGCGCGAGTCCGAGCGCAAAGGCTCCGATCGAGATGCGCCCGCCTTCGAGCGTTTTCATGAAGGTGCGAAAGCCTCCGCCCTCTTCGCCCAGCAGGTTCTCGCGCGGCACTTCGCAGTTGTCGAACACGATCTCGAAGGTGCCCGACGCGCGCAGCCCCAGTTTCTTCTCTTTCGTCCCCACGACGAACCCGGGGAAGTCGTTCTCGATGACGAAAGCGCTGATGCCCTTGGCGCCCGCCGACGGGTCGGTCACGGCGGTGGCGACCAGGTAGCGCGCCCACCCGCCGTTGGTGACGTAGACCTTGGTGCCGTTCAAGATGTACTTGTCGCCCTTGCGCACCGCCGTGGTGCGGGTGTTGGCGGCGTCGCTGCCTGCCTGCGGCTCGGTGAGGCAGAAGGCCCCGATGGCTTTTCCGCTCGCCAGCTCCGGCAGGTAGCGCTGCTTCTGCGCCTCGGTGCCCATCATCGCGATGGGGCCGCACGCGAGCGAGTTGTGCGCCGCCACGCCGAGCGCGGTCGACCCGCACCCGCGCGCCAGCTCTTCGATCACGATCGCATACGAGACGGTGTCGGTCCCGGTGCCGCCATATTCGACGGGGACCACCAGCCCCATGAATCCGAGCTCGCCCATCAGGGCGAAGCGTTCGACCGGAAACTCGGAGGTCCGGTCCAGCTCGGAAGCGCGCGGGGCGAGCTCCGTGTCGGCGAAGCGCCGCGCGGTCTCCTGAATCATCTGCTGTTCTTCGGTCAATACGAGCGGGTTCATTTCACTCCGGAATCGTCTGGTTGGGTGTCGCGTGTGCGCCTAGGTGTGCGCCGCCCGGTCGCGGAACAACCCCGCGATGAACGCGACCGCGTCCTGCGTGCGCGTTCCCGGTCCGAATAACGCGGCCACCCCCGGGAGCTGCTTCAGGACGGCGGCGTCCGCGTCCGGGATGATCCCGCCGGCAATTAGCCTTACTTCCCCCAGCCCCGCGCGATTCATCAGGTCTCTTATCCGCGGGATGAGCGTCATGTGCGCGCCGGAGAGAATGCTGACCGACACCACGTCCACGTCTTCCTGGACCGCCGCCTCCACGATCATCTCCGGGGTCTGGTGCAACCCGGTATAGACGACTTCCATGCCGGCGTCGCGCAGCGCGTTGGCGATCACCTTCGCCCCGCGGTCGTGCCCGTCCAGCCCGGGCTTGGCGATGAGCACCTTGATCGGTCGATTCATGGATTCACCGGCTACCGGGGCGAATGGCCCCCTGCTTTCAGGAACTCGCCCAGCTCCCGCGCGGCCCGGTAGGGGGAAATCGAACCGGCAGCCACGCGTTCAAAGATACCATCAAACCGTTCGCGCAGGGTAGCGCTTTGGCGCGCAGACGCCCGCAGGTCCTCTTCCAGCAGAAGGCGGATGCGCGCGCGGAGCGCGTCGCGCCGCCGCGCGTCGCGACGGCCGTTGGCGTCGATATGCGCGCGATGCCGCGCGATCGTGTCGGCGAGCACGCCGAGGGTCTCGTCGCTGCGCGCCGTGGTCGAAACCACCGGCACCGTCCAGCCGTCGGCGCTCGCGTCGCGTAGCCCTACCATCGCCGTCAGGTCGGCCGCGAACTCGTCGGCGCCGGGCCGGTCGGACTTGTTCACCACGATGACGTCGGCCACCTCGAGCAGCCCCGCCTTGAGGCTCTGCACTTCGTCGCCGCCTTCGGGCGTCAGCACCACGATCACCGTGTCCGCCGTGAAACGAATCTGGGTTTCGACCTGCCCCACACCCATCGACTCCAGCAGGATGACGTCGCGGCCGAACGCGTCGAGCACGTCGGCGAGCTCGCACGCCAGCGCCGAGAGGCCGGACTCGCTCCCGCGGCTCGCGATCGAGCGCACGAACACGCCGGGGTCGCCGACCGCGTTCGTCATGCGCACGCGGTCCCCGAGAACGGCACCGCCGGAGAACGGGCTCGACGGATCCTCGGCGACGACGCCGACGGTGACCCCTTGCTCCCGAAACCGGCGGGTGAGCGCGTTGGCGAGCGTGCTTTTCCCCGCCCCGCCGGCGCCGGTCACCGCGACGCGATAGGCTCGGCCGGTCCGCGGAAAGAGCGCGTCGAGCACGCGTTCCGCTTCGTCGCCCCCGCGCTCGACGACCGAGAGGACCCGCGCCGCCGCGAGCACTTCTCCGGCCAGAAAGCGCTGGATTAAATCGTTAGAACTCATTATCGGAATGGAAGTTACTCCATTCCGGACGAGCCTGTCAACGCCGATCCCGTTTTCCACCGGCAACGCTGGGGACCGGTTACATTGAACGTTGATTGGCTCTAGCTACGGTACAGCGACTTCACGCGCCCCCATGTCGACGCCTGCGTCGCCGTCGGGCACGCGGCCGTGGACCCGGGCGTTGGTGCGCACCCGGTCGCGACCGGGGGCTGCGCCCCCTTGTACGGGTTGAGCCCGTCGAAGATCACCCAGTCGCCGCTCCCGCTCGGGTTGCGGCCATTGGAGCGATCGTCGAGCACTTCCGCCGCCGCGTAGGTTCGCGAGTCCGCCACGTTCGCCTCGGCGCCGTCGACTTCGTAGAGGAACACGGAATCGCCCGCGTTGTTGAGACTGAATCCGAGCTGGCCGACCCCGTTCGCCGCCTGCCACGCCACCGCGTCCGAACCAAAGTACACGCGTACCTGGCCCGGGTCGAGGGTGCCCGACAGGGCGAATCGAAACGTGGTGCCCGCCGACGCGTCGGAGAGACGGTAGTTCGCGAGGTCGATCGCGGACGTACCGATGTTGGCGATCTCGATCCACTCGTCGAGTTTCGAATCGACGGTCCCGTCACCGTTCCAGTCGGTGCCGGGGTCGGCGAGAATCTCGTTCAAGCGGACTTGAGCGACGCCGGCACTCGCCAGCGTCATCAGGAAAAGAACCCCACAAAGAAAAAAGGCAACGTACTTCATCCTCACATCCTCCTCCCATCGTCCCCATTCGTTGCCGGTGGAATGGCGGGATCGAACGAGCGGCACTATAGCACGCGTGTGTTGCGGCGTTCAAGTAGCCGCGGCGTGCGCGGTGAACTTTTTTCGCGCTGTCTCGCTGGGTGTCACATCGTCGACGCCGTTGACGATAGTCGATCAGACGCGCGATTCTCCGTCACGAATCATGATCAGGAGCATCTTGAATCGGTCGGTTGCCTGGACCGCATGCGGAACATTCGCCGGGAGTCTCACGATCTCTCCACCGTTCATGGCGTGGTCTTCGCCTCCAATGCGAACGGTGGCATGACCCTCGACCACGAACAGCAGTGCATCGAACGGCGCTTCGTGCTCGCTCAAACCCTCGCCCGCGTCGAAGGCGAACACCGTGACCGTGCCGGCTCGTCCCTTGACCAGAGTCTGGCTGACGACCGAGCCGGTCTGGTAATCGACCAGACCGGCGAGCGCACCCGGCCGGTCCATGCGTGATGAATTCATTCCGCCTTCTTCACTGGCGCGACGCCTTTCACGGGGAGTTTGAGTACTGCTCCCTGCGCCAGGCCGACTTGCTCGACGTGTCCGGTTGCCTTCTCTCCCGACGCACTGTCCTCGAAGATCAGATGGACGTGAGTCGACGTGGCGGGATGAGTCAGACTGCCGACGGCGTCGCGCGCGTACACCCCCACTAGCCGGCCGTGGAGGGTCTCGTACTCGCCTTCGAATGGCTTTTGCT
>Ga0210379_10000264_pt1 | contig 16397 bp, 16 predicted proteins | sample PLMedo_2_FD_155468 | JGI IMG/M metagenome (GOLD analysis project Ga0210379, IMG submission 155468) | Groundwater sediment microbial communities from an aquifer in East River, Colorado, USA - PLM4_32_coex redo | ecosystem: Environmental > Terrestrial > Soil > Riparian zone | place: USA: East... | reverse complement strand
CATCCCGCTCGATGACCGTGGCGGCGCGTAGGATGCCCGCCCCCACTCACTGCGCAGGGCCCGCCGGAGCCTCGTCGGCGCCGCGCGAGCGCGCCGCGCGCCCCGGCAGGTCCCCCAGGCTCGCAAGCAGCCGGTCGAGCGCCCCGGGCACGTCCTTGACCCTGAAGTCGATCCGAATCCAGTCCGACTCCGCCGCTCCGGTCGCGCTCAAGGTGAGCGGCTCGTAGCCGAGCCCGGTGAGGAACGCCTGCGCCGCCGGGGCGGCATGCGCCGCCGCCCACTCCGGGCTGGGCGCCTGCAGGCGAATCTGCCCTGCGAAGTCTCCTCCCTCCGCGAACCCCCCTTCGAGCGTGGCGCCGCGCAGGTCGCGGGCGAGCGCTTCGATCTCCCCCGCGGCCGTCAGGTCGACGGCGGCGAGCCGCCACAGTCGGAAGATCTCCCCCCGCGCGTTCGTCAGCCCCCCGCGCAGCGTCGACGCCGCGCTCGTCCCCGCGAACAACGTGTCGAGCGGGGTCGTTTCTCGCGGCGCCGTCTGTGCGGCGAGCAGGCGGTCGATCGCCTGGCGCGCGGTGTCTACATCCTGGGTCACGAACAGGTCGTTGCCGCGGATGAAGAAGGCGGCGCGAACCCCCTTCGGGAACTGGTAGATCGCCTCGTCCTGATGGAGGATTTTCCGGAATCCCTCCGTATTCTCCGCCGTCCTGGCGGTGAGCCCGAGGATGAAGTCGGCCAGTACCATGTTGTTGCCGAAGTTCTGGATGCTGACGGAGGCGAGGTGCAGGTCGCGGTCCGGCTCCGTGCCAGGCCGCAGGGTCCAGGCCGCGACGAGCGGGAACAGGCGACGGAACTGCTCGCGGTCACGTTTCCCCTGCCAGGCCATCAGGTATTTCTGCATCTCGGGCGGCAGCGGGGTCCTGATCTCGTTCTTCAGCTGCGGGTGATCCAGGAATTTCTCGACCGCCTGCGCCGTGGCGGGGTCGTCGAGCGTGAGCGACCACTCGACGTAGCCCGTGGTGTCGCTGCCGAGCAGCCGCTCCGGCTCAATCAGCGTCCCGGGGCGGTGGAGCCAGTTGAAGAACAGCACGACCCCGATCACCGCGATCAGGATCATCCCGCCGCAGCCTAGAGCGCAGCCCAGTAGGAGTTTGTTCGTGCGCGTCGCCATATCTGGTTCCTAGCCTCTCACGGTGCCCGACGCTTGCGGTCGGGACGCAGGTCATGCTGAGGGTGGTGCTCGGATAGCTCCCGCAGGAGCCGACGCGACGTTTCGTCGAGGTCGCCGGGTGGGACGATCTGCACGTCGACGAACAGGTCGCCGCGGCTGGCATGGCGAGGGTGCGGTGCCCCCTTCCCCTTGAGCCGGAAGCGCTGGCCGCTGTGCGTGCCGGGCGGAACCCGGATCGTGGCCGCGCCGTCCATGGTGGGTACCTCCACGCTGCCGCCGACCGCCGCCTCCTCGAAGGTGATCGGAACCTCGCAGATCAGATCGTCCCCCTGCCGCCGGAACACCGGGTGCGGGCGGATGTGCACGCGCACGTAGAGGCTGCCGGCGGGACCGCCGCCGCGTCCCCGCCCGCCGCGACCGGGGACCCGGATCCTGGCGCCATCCTCGACGCCGGCGGGGATCCGGATCGACAGCGAGTCCGTGGTCTCGGTCGCGCCGGCGCCGTGGCACTCGGGACAGGCGCCGCCGCCGGCGCGCCTGCCGGAACCGTGACACGCCGGGCACGGCTGCTGGCGCCGCACCGCGACCGGCAACGTCGCTCCCCGGAACGCAGCCTCGAAGTCGATGGTCAGGTCCGCCTCGGTGTCGGGGCCGGAGGGGGCAGCGCGCCCGCCACCGCCGCCGCGCAGGCCGCCGAAGATCTCCTCCAGGATCGAGCCGAGCCCGCCGTGTCCAATCCCCTCCGGGTCGATCGTCTGCCACCCACCGCCGCGCGCCTGGCGGAAGAGGTCGGAGATGTCGAAATCCGGGGTGAACCCCTCGGGACCGCGGCGGTCGTAATCGGCGCGCTTCTCGGCGTTGCCGAGCACCGCATACGCCTCGGCGATCTCCTTGAACCGGTCCTCGGCTTTCTTGTCCCCGGGGTTGACGTCGGGGTGGTGCTTGCGGGCGAGCTTCCGGTAGGCGGAGCGGATCTGGTCCTCGCTCGCCTCGCGCTTGACCCCCAGGACCTCGTAATAGTCCCTGCGTGGCATCGATTCGGGGTTCTCCACGCCGGCGACGGTCGCGGCGGCTGCGTCGCCGCGCGGGAGGTTCGGCCGGAGGTGCGTGGGCGGGTATCTTAGCGTCGCCGCGCCCCGGATGGGAAGCGCTGATTCCAGCGCGGGGGGGCAACGAGCACGCGATCATGTTCTAATGGCGGCCTGCCGGGAGGGAGCAGCCGATGCGAACCGGAAGCGCACATTCGATCTCAGGGCGGGCCGCGCCGTGGCGAGGCGCGAGCGTCTGGCTCGCGGTGAGCGCGATCGCCGTCGTGTCGCTCGCGGCCGTGGCCGGTGAAGCGCCACCCGTGACGGCCCCCGCGGCGACGCAGCCGCACGGAGGTTCAGGCCAGGTGCTCCGCATCTATCTCGCGCGCCACGGACAGACCGATTGGAACGCCGTACGGCGGTTGCAGGGGGGGACCGACGTGCCACTGAACGACACCGGGCGGCAGCAGGCCCGAGACCTGGCGGCGAAGCTCGCGGGGGTCCCCCTCGACGCGGTGTACTCGAGCGGGCTTCAGCGCAGCGTCGAGACCGCGCGGATCGCCGCGGGGGATCGCCCGGTGGAGAGCTTGCCGCTGCTCAACGAGCAGTCGCTCGGGAGCTTCGAGGGGAAGCGGCTCGACGGCAGCGACCCGGAGGGGGCGGCCGAGTGGAAGCGCCGCAGCGCCAACCCCGACGACTCGCTTGACGGCGGGGAGTCGGTCAATCAGCACTTCGCGCGCGTGCAGCAGGCGCTGGCGCTGCTGCGCTCCCGCCATCCCTCCGGGAGCATCCTGGTGGTCGGGCATGGGGGGACGAACGCGCTCCTCCTGCGCGCGCTCCTGGCGCTGAGCGCGCAGGAGACGGAGCAGATCCACCAGGACAACTCCGAGGTGTACCTGATCGAGGTCCCGCGGGCGGACCCGCCCGTCGTCTGGAAGCAGATCCCGCGCGACCATCTGGCGGATTTCTAGCGGGCCGCCGTCGCTTGTGCGGGAGCGCACCCCCCGCGGGATCCGCCTACGGCGTCACCTCGAACTCGAAGCGGGGATCGTCAACCCGGCCTCCCCCGTCCGGGCGGGCGCTAGGGGCGGCTGGTAGAATGCCGGGCTGGATGCCCCGACACTCTCGAGCGCCCCGGTCGATGCCCGCGAGCGGGCCGCACCGTTCGCTGCGAGCCCTGCTCCTGGCGGTAGGCGCCGTGGTCGTGGCGGCGCCGGCGGCGGCCGCGGCACCGCGACCCGCGCGCAACCTCCTGATCATCACACTCGACACGACGCGCGCCGACCATCTCTCGGCCTACGGCGGACGGGAGGCGAAGACCCCCGTGCTCGAGCGACTGGCCCGCGAGGGGACGCGCTTCGAGTACGCCTTCGCCGCGGCACCCGTCACGTTGCCATCCCACGCCAGTCTCTTCACGGGGCTCTACCCGACCGCCCACGGGATCCGCAACAACGGCAACTTCCGCCTTGAGGCGGGCGCGCTCACCCTGGCCGAGGCGCTGCGCGCGCAGCGGTTCACGAACGGGGCGGTGATCGGGAGCCAGGTCCTCGACTCCCGCTACGGCCTCGATCAGGGGTTCGACGACTACGATGACCAGCTCCCCCCCGAGGAGCGCGTGAAGACCCTGTTCACCGAGCGCACGGCGACGGAGGTGGCCGATCGCGGCATCGACTGGCTGCGCCAGCGCGGCGAGGAGCGCTGGTTCCTCTGGCTCCACTTCTTCGACCCGCACTTCGAGTACCGCCCTCCCGAGCCGTTCAAGACGGAGTACGCCGGCCACCCGTACGACGGCGAGATCGCCTATGCCGATCGCGAGGTCGGGCGGGTGCTCGAGGCGCTGCGCGAACTCGGGCAGCTCGACACGACGCTCGTGGTGGTGACCTCCGACCACGGCGAGGGGCTGGGGGACCACGGGGAGTCGTCGCATGGGCTCTTCGTCTACGACGCGACGATGCGCGTGCCGCTCCTGCTGCGCCACCCCGGCTCCGTGCCGGCGGGACGCGTCGTAGCCCCGCTCGTGCGTCTCATCGACGTCTTCCCGACGGCGCTCGACCTCCTCGCCCTGCCGCCGGCTGCCCCCGGGATCCACGGTGTGACGCTGCGTCCACTGCTCGAGGGGAAGCAGGACCCGCCGCGCCAGGCCTGGCTCGAGAGCTGGCTGCCGCGCCTGAACTACGGCTGGAGCGAGCTTACCGGCGTGCGCGAGGCGTCCTGGAAGTACATCCGGGCGCCGCGCTCCGAGCTGTACGCCGTGGCGTCCGACCGCCAGGAGGCGCGCAATGTGATCGAGACGGAGGCGCAGCGGGCGGAATCGATGCGCGCGGCGCTGGCGAAGCTGGAGCGCGAGATCACCCCGGGCGGGAAGCCGCTCGCCACGGCGCAGGAGCCGGACGACGCGACGCGGCGGGCGCTCGAGAGCCTCGGGTACGTCGCCACCGGCAAGGGGACGCTGGGGGATTCCGCCGGCGCCGATCCGAAGGATGAGGTCGGCGAGTTCGAGCGGATCATGGAGGCGATCGGCAAGGTGGCCCGCCAGGACTGGGGTGGCGCCATCCCGGCGCTGCGCGACCTGGTCCGCGACCACCCGCGCAGCGCCTACCTGCGCACACACCTGGGGAACGCGCTGCGCAAGAGCGGCAAGGGGCCGGAGGCGATCGCGGAGCTGAAGCTCAGCCTCGAGGTCGACCCGACCGACTTCGGCACCTTGACCGATCTCGGGAACGCCTACTTCGAGGCCGGCGACCTGGACGAGGCGGCCGTCTACTTCCGCCGCGTGCTCGCTGCCAACTCGCACATGGCGGTCGCGTACCACAACCTCGGCTTGATCGAGCAGCGACGGGGGCGCGACGCCGAGGCGGTGAAGCTCTACCGACAGGCGCTCGTGGAGAACCCGGATCTCGTTCGCACCCTGATCAACCTCGGGACGCTGCTCGAGAAACAGGGGCAGGCGGACGAGGCTGCGACGCTCTACCTCCGGGCGGCGGACCTCGATCCCGCGAACCTGCGCGCCTTCCTGAGCGCGGCCTTCCTGCGCTTCCAGCAGGGGAACGACGCGGAAGTGCTGCGCATCCTCGATCTCGCGGAGGCGGCCCACCCCGCCTCCGCGCTGCCGCCGCTGTACCGGGCGCGCGTGCACCGGCGGCGGGGGGATCTTGCGGCCGCGGAGCGCGACGCGCGCACCGCGCTGGCGCGCGACCCGAGCTCGGCCGAGGCGCAGAAGGTACTGGCCGATATCGAGGCCCAGGACAAGTCGAAGCCCCGCTGACACCCCGCCTTCGGCAGCCGGGCGGAGGCCGGTCCAGGACGGTGCCGGATGCGGTCTCCGCACTGGATTCCGGCTCGCGCGGGAATGACGGAGCTGGGTGGGGCGGGACCGCCCGCTTCGCGCGTCACCCCGGCGAAGGCCGGGGTCCACCGGGAGCGAGGTGATCCCGTGGGCCGCAATGAGTGTCGTCGGATCGGCGGAATTCCCATGCCCCACCACGCAGCCGGGCGGTCGGTGGATTCCGGCTTGCGCCGGAATGACGGCGAGGGCGAGGCTCCGGCCGAGATCGGCGCTCTGCACCAGCCGGCGCCCAGCTGATCGGTGGATTCCGGCTTGCGCCGGAATGACGGCGAGGGCGAGGCTCCGGCCGAGATCGGCGCTCTGCACCAGCCGGCGCCCAGCTGATCGGTGGATTCCGGCTTGCGCCGGAATGACGGCGAGGGGCAGGCTCGGGCCGAGATCGACGCTCAGCACAAGTCGGCGCCCAGCTGATCGGTGGATTCCGGCTTGCGCCGGAATGACGGCGAGGGGGGCGGTTGCTCTGCCGCCACTCCCGTTGCATCGCCCCCCTCGCCGTCACTTTGCACGACAAAGAACTTGACAATTGTCGCGACGCGCGGCAGGATAGGCGGCATGAGCGATCCCGACCCGGCCCCGCCGCACCCGCGAGGGCTGCACGATCGCGCCGCGGCGGATCTGCGCATCATCCGCGCCGCGATGGAGCGGGCCGGCTCGTTCACGGCCGTCCCGGGGTGGGGGGGAGTCGCCATGGGGGGGACCGCCCTCTGCGCCGCGGCGCTCGCCCAGTCCCGTGCCACCCCTGGCGCCTGGCTGGTCGTCTGGCTGGTTGAGGCGGCGCTCGCCGTCGCTCTCGGGTGCCTGGCGATCGTCGCCAAGGCGCGAGCGGGGGGGACGCCGATCCTGGTCGGGCCGGGACGCCGATTCGTGCTGGCGCTCTGTCCGCCGCTCCTCGCGGGGGCGCTGCTGACTCTTGCCCTGGAACGGGCGGGGCTGGTGAGCGCACTGCCGCCGGTCTGGCTCCTGACGTACGGGGCCGGCGTGATCACGGCGGGGGCATTCTCGATCGCCATCGTCCCGCTGATGGGGGTCTGCTTCATGGTGCTGGGGGCGCTGGCGCTGTTCGCGCCGCCGGCGTGGGGGGATCTGTTCATGGCGGCGGGGTTCGGCGGGCTCCACGTCGGGTTCGGACTCGTGATCGCGCGGCGGCACGGTGGCTAGCGCCCGCACCGCCAGGGCGCCGGGGGGGAAACGCGGGCGCAGCGCGCCTGGCGCCCCGCCCATCCCCGTCGATCGGCTGATTCACGAGCCGCTGCGTCTCGCGATCGTCAGCGCACTGGCGGCCACCGCCAGGCTGACGTTCGGCGATCTGAAGCAGATGCTCGGCGCGTCGGACGGCAACCTGAGCGTGCATGCGCGCCGGCTCGAGGAGGCGGGATACGTCGCCTGCGAGAAGACGTTCGACGGGCGTGTCCCGCGCACGACGTTCCGGCTCACCGCCGACGGACGGCGAGCGCTCGAGCGTTACCTCGGCCACATGGAGGCGCTGATCGCGGCCCACCGCGATCGCTGATTTTTTTTGAGCGTATACTTTGTAGTGAAAAGTTCTTTAACGATCGGCAGACGAACCGGGATGCCCTTGGCAGCCGCGTGGTGCGTCGTGCCGGAGGGAGGATGCGCCATGGGACGGTACGCGCTTCTGGCAGTGTTCGCAGTTCTGGCGGCCACGGGTTGCAGCTTTCCCGGGCCCGAGACTCCGCTCGCCCAGGCCGCCGCAGGGGGCCGATCCGACGAAGTCCGCCGCCTGCTCGAGGCGGGGGTCCAGGTCGACGAGCGCGACCGCACCGGCTTCACCGCGCTCATCTGGGCGGCGCGCCACGGTGAGACCGAGGCGGTGCGCCTCCTGCTCGCGGCCGGCGCGAACCCCAACGTGCGCGACAGCTACGTCAACGGCTGGACCCCGCTGATGCACGCCCTGCACAAGGGGCAGACAGCAGTTGTCATTGCCCTGCTCGCGGCGGGCGCCGATCCGAACGTTGCCGGGAATGGGGGGTTCACCCCGTTGCTGATGGCGGCGGGGTACGGGAACGCCGAGGCGGTCGCGGCGCTCCTCGAGGCGAAGGCCGATCCGCGGACCGAGGCCGGCGGCGAGACTCCGCTCACGGCCGCGGTCGGCGGATCGTGGGATATTGACAACGCCTGGTCCGGCTGCGACGCGCACACCGCCACGGTGCGCGCCATCCTCGCCGCCGCGCCGGGTCTGCACCTGCCGGAGAACAGCGAGGGGAGCGCGGCGCTCGCGTCCGCGCGGCGGAAGGGGTGCGGGGAGATCCTCCGCCTGGTCGGGGAGTCGGGGTGACGCCGGCGCCTCAACGGCTGGCGAGGAACGCCTTCCCGTCGACAAGGAGATCCGTGACCCGCGCCTTTCCCGAGGCGGCGACGGCGACCACGGCGTAGACCGGCTTCCCGGCGCGTATCGCCTCCTCGATCGGCAGCCCGGTCCGCTCGGGGACGAAGAGGGCGTCGATGCCGAAGTCGAGATGCAGGTGTAGCGCGCCTTGGCGCCCGCCGCCGTCCGGGCCGAAAGTGCGGCACCGTCCCTGCAGGTTCACGAAACCAGGCTGCGGCGCGTCGGCGACGCTTACCGGGCGCAGCAGGAACGGGACGGCCGGGTCGTCGGACGGTTGCCGCTCGAGCTGGAGGTAGAGGCGTTGGTCGCGCAGCCGTCGCCAGCGGAGGTACTGCATGTCGCCAGACTCTTCCTCGGCGGGCCGCCACCAGTCGCCGATCGGCCGGACGACCGGGGGGGGTGGCTGCGGGGGGAGCGGCGGCGGCCCTGGGCCGTCGACCGCCTCGTCCTCGGGGACGACCTCCCGAGCGGGAAACGCCGGATCCGCGAGCACCAGACGGTCGATGTCGTACCCCAGGACCACGTAGTCGCCGCGAAACAGGTCGCGCGGGTCGACGGGACGCGCCCGCAGGTAGATCGTCTCACCGGTCCAGACCGGCCAGGCGTGGGAGACCAGCATCCAGGTCAGGACGGTCAGGCAGAGGACCCCCGCTGCCCCGGCCGCGAGCGCTCGCCGCTCACCCATGCCGAACCTCCGGCGCGACCGCGTGACGTCGGCGCCAGAAGTGCGCCGCGGCGGCCAGGACCACTCCCGCGATCAGGAAGAGCGCAGAGGAGGAGAGAAGATCTCCGATCAAGTCGATCCAGCGAACCAGGACGAAGACCAGCAGGTAGACGACTCCCGCGAAGAAGCGCGGCGCCTCGTCCAACCGTACTCCGGCGCGCAGCAGCCAGAGGCCGACCGTCACGGTCAGCGCGCTGAACAGCAGCGCGAGGACGACCTCGTAGGTGGACGCCCATCCCGGCTGGTAGAGCCGTGCCGAGACGATCGACCCGAACGCGATGGTGGCCGCGAGGAGCACCGGCCAGCGGCGGATCGTCTCGGCCGCCCCCTCGCGGAGGAAGAGGCCCCAGGTCCAGGCGAGCAGCAGACCGCTGACGGCGAAGATCGCGGTCCACTCCGGGTCCGTGCTTCCCGGATGGCCACTCCGGTGAACGTCCTCGAAGGTGAGCGCGATCAGCGACCCGAGGACCCCGAGCAGTCCCATCCCGTCCCAGATCCGCGCCGTAGTCGACCCGGCTTTCCCCAGCAGCGAGGCCGCCTGGTAGGCGCAGCCGAGGAGGAGCAATAGCGCCGGCGCGAGCGGCCATGCGTCCCACGCGCTCCCGGTCGTCAGCAGCAGCCAGAGCCCGAGCGCGGCCGCCGTGAGCCCGGCGAGCGCGTCGGAGGCCGTTCGTCGAGCCAGCAGGATGAGCGCCGCGGCGATCGGGAGGAAGAGGTAGTTCGGGGCGGCGAACGCGGCCGACTCCATCGGCACCCAGACGAGGACGAGCACGATCGCCTGCGCGCCAATGGCGCGCGACACGAGCAGATGCGCTGCCGCGAGCGCGCCGATCCCCCACCACAGCACCCCGTCCGGGTAGTGCGCTTCGATATGGAAGGCCTGGGCCAGGAGCCAGATGGCGTTGCCGTAGATCAACACGCCGCCAAAGGCCCACAGCTCCCCCGCGAGCTGCCGGCCGCGCCGATACTCGACCACCGAGCCGGCGAACGCCGCTGCCACGCCGACGAACAGGGTGGCGACCTTTGCCGCGCGCGGGATCTCGTCCCAGTTGTACCCGATCAGCAGCAGCAGGCCGACGGCGAACATCACGAGCGCGAGGGAGACGAGCGCCAGGAACATCCGCCGCCCGCGCTTCCCGGCGAGGTCCCCCTCCGACTCGTAAAGGCCGAGGATGGCAGCCGCCTGCGCGGAGGTGACTTCCCCTTCCTTCTCCCACAGTGAGATCTCCTCCTCGAGCCAGCGGCGCCTCGAGGGGAGAATCGAGCGGCGGGAAGATCCCATGCGCGGCACTCCTCGCGGGTGACGCTATTCCGAACCGCAGGCACGGTCAAGGAGGATATTGTCGGGTCGCCGACGCGGCCTCTATAATGCGGGGATGCGACTCGTCTCGTTCGGCCCGCGTGGCGCGGAGCGCTCCGGGATACTCCTCGGCAGCACCATTCTCGATCTCGCCGCCGCCGATCCGGCTCTCGACGACACCTGGAGGCGCCTCGTTGGGCGCGGACTCCTCCCCCGCGCCCAGGAGCTTGCGTCGCGCCCCGAGTCGCTGCCTGAGCGCGCGCGGATTCCCGCGGCGTCAGTGCGCCTGGGTCCCCCGATCGTCGATCCGCTCAAGATCGTCTGTCTCGGCCTGAACTACGTCGACCATGCGGCCGAGCAGGCGAAGCCGGTGCCGGAGCGGCCGCTTCTCTTCTCCAAGGCCGCCAGCGCGCTCGGCGGGCCGCGCGACGACGTCACGATTCCTCCCGGGATCACCCACGTGGACTACGAGGCGGAGCTGGCGGTGGTCATCGGGGTGCGCGGGCGGGAGATCAAGGAGGAAGACGCGCTCTCCCACGTGCTTGGCTACCTGATCCTGAACGACGTCACGGCGCGCAAGATCCAGAAGGACGAGGGACAGTGGTTCCGGGGGAAGTCGATCGACACGTTCGCTCCCTGCGGGCCGGCGCTGGTGACCGCGGACGAGATACCCGACCCGCACGCGCTCGACATCTCCCTGGCGCTGAACGGCGAGACGCGGCAGCGCTCGACGACCGCGAACCTCCACTTCCGGATCCCGTTCCTGATCTCCTACCTGTCGCGAACGATGACGCTCGACCCCGGCGACATCATCTCGACCGGAACGCCGGGCGGAGTGGGCGTCTACTCCGAGCCCAAGGTGTTCCTGAAGGAAGGGGACGAGATCGTGACGCGGATCGGCGGGCTGGGGGAGTTGCGCAACCGGGTGCGGGGAGGCGGCTAGGGCATCCGTCTCGCACTTGGCGCGTGGCATGGCTCCCTCCTTCGCGCCATGCCGTAGTCCACCCCGCCAGGCCTACGAGCGCCGCCGGCCGGAGGAGAGCGGTCTCTACCGTGCGGTGGAGGCCGGGCTCGAGATGTTCCTCGCCCGAGCGCGCAGTCGCGACCGCGTCGTCCCGCGGTTCGTCGAGCGCGCCTTCCGCGCATATCTCCGCTGCGGCATCCTGGCCTACGGCTTCCAGCGCCCTCACTGCGATGCCTGCGGAAACGATCGTCTGGTGGGCTTCTCCTGCAAGGGGCGCGGCATCTGCCCTTCCTGCGGCGGCCGACGGATGGCGGAGTTCGCGGCGCACCTTAGAGCTGGAGGTGCTGGAGTGTGTCCTTACTGTGGCGGCAGGCGGCGTCTGCTGGCGGCGATCCTGGACCCTGCGGCCGTCCGGGCGATCCTCGACTGCCTCGGACTTCCCTCCCGTCCACCCCCGGACCCCGGCCCGAGCCTCGCCGCGATCGACTAGTGCGGCCTCCCGTCGGGAGGTCGCCTTGGCCGAAGTGCGCGCCCGCGGCGTTGCGCCGCATGCGAGCCGCCCGCCTCCACCTTGAACGCTTCGCCCTCGCCGGTCCGGAAACCCCCGGTAGTGTCCTAATCGCCCGGGACCCAGTTTGAACCGGCTATCCTCCGCTGTTGGCGCGCCCCGTTCCGGAATGGTGCGACCCGCCGGCGTGGTTACGGAACGACTAAGCGCACGACGTCCGCGGGTGAGACGACCCGCCCGGCCCCCAAGGCTTCGAGAGCCTGCCGCTTCTGCCGCGTGAGGAAGTTGCGGTCGTTGGTCATGAAGATGTCTCCGCGGTGCCAGATGTGCGCCCACATGGCCAGAACGTCGCAGCGCCGGTTCTGCCAGCGCGCACTCGCATCCGGATCCGCCGGATCTGGCTTTTCGTACGGGTGCTGAGGGAACAGGATTCCATGTATCTTGCGTTCCAACTCCAGCTTCTTCCCATCTGCCTGGTGCGCCCAGCCGTTGAACGAGAGGCCGATCCGCGCCAGGGGTTTCAGGATGTGCACGCTACGAAAGCCGGCCATCTCCAGTCGCCCCCGGAAGATTGCGAAGCTCGACAGCGGCACCCCCGTGCGCGTGCGTTCGCTGGCGCTGATCGCAACCACTGCAAGGGCGATGAGGCCTGCCTCATGGGCCTGAATGATGCGCTTGACCTCTTGAGCTTCTGCGCCCGACTGCTCAAGAGCGATGATGCAGTTCGTGTCCATCGTTACGTTCGACATCGAGACGGTCGCCTCTTCAGCCGTGATCCCCATGCCGCCGGGCCCACGCGGGCGCCTTCGGTGGCCTGGGCGAAAGACAAGACGTGTTCCAGGGTGCTACCGCCGCCGGGAAAGTAGCATCGGCGCGGACCGCGCAAGCTATTGTAAATTCGAGGTTACCAATGCTCCACGATGGGCCGAAGCTACCAACACCCCGCTTTTCGAGACCCCCTTTTCGGTAGCATTTGGTAGCATAGGGAGACGTCGAAATCCCCTGCCCAACCCGCGTGAACTACTTGGGAGGGCCGCCTGCAATGGGCCTGTCCGACGACCAGCTACTCGCAGTCATAGAGCGCGCTCCTCTCGTTTCAATCGATCTGGTATTGCGGGACGCCGACGGCAGGATTCTGCTCGGTCGCCGGAACCATGAGCCCGCCAAGGACACTTGGTTCGTTCCTGGCGGCCGGATCCAACAAGGCGAGTCTCTCGACGGCGCTTTCGCCCGGATCGCACAAGCGGAACTCGGTGCTCGTCTCACTCGTGCGCCAGGCCGCTGACCTTCGCCCGATCCTTCGCCTCCAGCTTTCGTCGGTCGTCTGCATTCTGTGTAGGTTCCTCGCACGTAGCTCTCTCGCGACCGACTGGGGGCCCAATGCGAATCGGCGATATATGGAGCAGCATCCGGGGAGTCATCCGAGAGGCATTCTCCTTTGCCGACATTAAGGACCTCGTCGGGGCCGCGGGCTTGCCGGTTCACCGCCTCGCCCATCTGCAACAGGCCTATTCCGGTGCTACAACGAAGGGCCAACTCATGGACGCGATCGACGGCCTTGTTCAGGAGCTTGATCCGGCCGCACGCGATCGCTTCGTGGCCGCGTGCATAGAGGAGACTCTTCGAGAGAATCCGTACGTTTCCGAAAAACTTGAACTCCTGCTGAGCCGCGTTGGATGGGGCCTTGGGACGTCGGGCCCCTACCCGATAGAGATTCAGATCGACCTGGAAACTGCCTCCCTCGGCTCGCAGGTCGGTGAGGCCATTGAGAAGTGCTTGCGCCGTTACAGAAACGGCGACATCGACGGTGCGATTACGGCGATCTGTGGAGCGGTGGACTCCTTGACAGCTGGGATCTACTCGAGGCTGAGGCTAGGAGACGAGATGGCGGATTCCTACCAGCAACGTGTGAGCAAGAGCTTCAATGCATTAGAACCGCAGTTTCGGCGGCCCTTCCTTGTCGCGGGGCTCCAGCCAGACGAGCAAAACCGGGTCTGGCAGAACCACCGTGGGGCGGTGAACCAAGCGGCCTATGTCCTGGGCGCGTTCCGCCGGGAGTATTCGGACTCTCACGGCGCAAAGCAGTCGCCCCCCGAGCTCGTCCAACGTGCCATCGACTGCGCCGTCTTCGTCCTCAGGAGCATTCTGGCTCTGGACAAAGTCATGCCGTGACGAGATCGCGGCCGGGGTTGGCGGTCGTCGCGGACGAGCACGCGCGTACAAGCTCCGTAATTCCTCGACAGTCCCGGGGTCTCCTGGGTAGCTGTCAGGCGGCTGGGTTCTCCGCCGCCAGGATCAGGCAAGCAACGCGACGCTGGGCGAGGAGGGGAAATCTCAATGCAAGACAAAAACCCGCTGGCATGGTGGTGGTGTCCGTCGTGCCGTAGGTTTCTGCGCTCGCCGGTTAGCACGATTCCGCGGGATCCACTTGCGCCACCCGGACCGTCGTTGAACGAGTGCCCCCAGTGCCACGGGTTGGCTGGCGTGACGTTTCCGAGTGCGGTCTGGTGCGACGACTGCGATAGCCCGATCCCACTGCCGGTACCTTCCGAACCAGCGATGCCTGGCGCGGGTCCGGTGGTTCCCACGGCTTGCCCTGTTTGCGGACGGAGCGCAGAGCCCTGGCCAAAGGGATAGGCGTCAACCAGACATCAATCAATCAGAAGTCCAGACCTGTCTCCTAAGGCTTGGTCGACCTCCAAGCCTGGACAAACGCCGCGATCATCCGCTCGACCATGTATTTGCCAGCCCTGGGGGCATTGGCGGCGCGCTCGTGGTCGGTCGTCGACCAGAGGCGCTCGCCTCCGCTCTCGAGGGTCATAGTCGCCTCGCAGGTGCAGTAGTTCGCTCCCGTCCACAGGCTCAAGGTCTGTTCCCCGCAGTCCACGCCGATGACAAGGACACCTTCGTACTCGCCGTTGTCCAGGACAGTTCCAGGGCCCCCGTTATCCTTGAGTTCCTTCTCCGCCGTCGACCTCAGCACCTCCGTTGGGGCTTTGACGTACACCCGCTTCACTGCGCGGATCGAGGTCACCTTGGTTGCCGTGGGTTGGGGCTTTCCCGGAGCAGCATTAGCCAGGGAGCTGGGGGGCCCGTTGGGTCTCTCGATCATGATCGACGCGATGTCTGAGGTTACTCCAGCCTTCTTTAGTTCGACCAGCGCGGTCGTGCTTACATCAAATGCCACCGTGCTGTTCTTGATCTTGGCGATGATGACGTCCGCATCGAGCCCAAGATCGACCATCTGGATGACGTCCGCGTTGACGAGGGACTTCTGTTCCCCGCTTGCGCCGGCGGGGGCCTCCGGCGTCTGCGCCAGGATTGATCTCTCACTCTGCGTTCCTAACCCCATTGCCAGAACGATCGCAGCGAAGGAAGTGCGAGTCATCATCGTGAGGCGAAAGCGTTTTGATTTGGTCTTCATCAGATACTCAGTCGACGTCCACATTCGCGAGGTCGAGGGTTGTCTCGGCACGGAGCCGAACAGATTGTGGTCTCAGAGGCTCACGCGCAACAGCGATGTTCGGGTGAACAGCTAACCTCCGTCCGCTCCAGGGTCCCCATTCCTCAACGCCGGACGCTGGGGTGGCGAGATGCTTATCGTTTCGCATCAAGCGCCCATCACATTGGCCTTGATCGGGACGCATCACGGTAAGCCCAATCGGCTTCGTGGTCAAGCGCGATCGACCGCAGCCGGTCGTTGCGCCTCAGACTGGAGCATTGGGTATCGGGGTAACCATGACGAAGCTCACATGGCGGTCGTAGTTGACACATTATCCTATTACCGGACCCCGGCTCGCGCGGCACTTAGCCTGCGTCACTCACCCGCTGGAGTCGCCATCGCCTAGAACCCTCACTCGATCGGGTAGGTGTCGGCCTCGGGTTCACAGGGACCGGGGCTCTCGCGAATCGCATGAATGGGTGATTCGCGACGATGCTCTCTCGTCCAGGCTCATCGTCCGCGGTCCCGGCTCAGTCGTTGGTTGTCCTTGACAGGCGGGCCCTTCCCGCGGACAATCGGTCATCAGCCACGCTGAACGTCAGGGAGTAGCAACGAAGCGCCTTCGCCCGGTCTGGAGGGATCGGCATGCGTCCCACGTTCGGTTCGCGCCTCTCAGATCCCGTCCTCGTCGCCTGCACGCTTCTCGTCTCCATGAGTAGGGGGCATGCCGCGAGTCGAACGCTGACGTTTGAGGAACGTGTCATTGCGCAGGAGGCGATCGAGCGCGTCTACTACTCCCACCAGATCGGCGCCACGAAGCCGTTCGGGGAAGCGGTCCCGCGAGATCTTTCCGAGACAAGGGTCCGACGCTACCTGAAGCAATCCGTGGCGCTGGAGAAGTTCTGGAACTCTCCGGTGACGGCGCCGATGCTCGAGGCCGAGCTGAGTCGGATCGCCCGCAACACCCAACTCCCCGATCGACTCCTGGAAGTGTACGCGGCCCTGGGTCACGACTCGCTGCGGATCCAGGAGTGCTATGCGCGGCAATACCTGGTTGATCGCCTGGCGCGGAAGTTCTTCGCCCACGATGTCACGCTGCATTTCGCTGCCCGAGCTAAGGCGGAGGCACTACGAACGCGACTTGCGTCGGGAGCGATCGACATCCGCGCCTTGCATCCGCAGCGCATCGTCGTGCTACTCGGCGATGCTCTCGACCTGTCGGAACCACGCCCCGGCCTCCCCTCAGGCCTCCGCGCCGATGGAGAGGAGGCGCTCCATCCGCTCGATCTGCCGGATGGCGAGTTCCGCCAGTTCCGGATGCACGCCCCAACAGAGGATAGGAGTCATCGGGCCGGTGGTCGAGCGTCAGGACAACTTCCTCATCAGCGTCGTCCTGGCCGAGACCGCGGACACCGCCGAGATCGCCACCTACGCGATCTCGAAGCAGAGCTGGGACGAGTGGTGGCAGGTGGTTCAAGATCGGCTCGACGCGGCGTCGGCACGGCAGGTGGCAGCCCACCTCGACACGATCCCACAGCCGCGGGCGAGCAAGGAGCCGCTCGGCTGGCGGACG
>Ga0210379_10000260_pt1 | contig 16454 bp, 19 predicted proteins | sample PLMedo_2_FD_155468 | JGI IMG/M metagenome (GOLD analysis project Ga0210379, IMG submission 155468) | Groundwater sediment microbial communities from an aquifer in East River, Colorado, USA - PLM4_32_coex redo | ecosystem: Environmental > Terrestrial > Soil > Riparian zone | place: USA: East... | reverse complement strand
GCAAAAGCGGCTGGCCGAGGCGTCGAAGGCAAAGTGGGAGAAGGACAAGCCCTTTCGCGAGAAGATCCTGACGCCGATCGAGCCGGCCGGCGAGTTCTGGAAGGCGGAGGAGTACCACCAGGACTACCACCTCAAGAACCCGGTGCGCTACCGCTACTACGCCACCGGCTGCGGCCGCTACTCGCGGCTGGACGACCTCTGGGGCAAGTACCGCAGGAAGTAACCCGTACGGTGGGCCAATAGCCTACCGTACGGTGGGCCGACGGCCCACCTTACGCGTAGCGGCCCAGGCGCACCATGGTGGTGCCGGGCTTGAGGTGGACCATCGAGGGCATGACCATCACGCAGTCGTCATAGGGGGTGCGCCAAACCGTGTCGCTGTCGCGCGCCACCACTGTGCCCTTCTGCGGCAGCACTTCGAGGCCCTGGTAGGGACGCGCGAAGCGGAAGTTCATGGTTTTCGCCACCACCGGCTCGGTCACCCGGATCACGCGCTGCTGCGAAGGGGACTCCAGGCGCAGCCGCGTGTCCGCCCAGGCGTTATCCACCGCACCGCTGCACTTGAGAAAGCGCAATGCGGTGTCGATCGCCACTTCGGCTGCGCTGGTTTCCCAATGCTGTCCGCACTCGATCAGCACGGCGGCCTTGGAACTCCTCGGGTCGTTGAACGCCCCGCGCTCGATCATGCGCAGCCCGGCGGGATGTCCCGTGTCGAGCAGCAGGTCGGCCGGTACGCCGATACGCCGGGACAGCGCGATGCTCTTCTCGCTCTTCCCGCACACCATGATCGGCCTGCAGGGCTCGTGCATGGAGTGCAGGTCGAGCAGCAGGTCGGCGGCGTCGACGAAGGGGCGCAGCTCGCGCGCGCGGCGCAGCTCCGCGGAATCGCGCGGGCCGAGCAGCACGTCGTCGCCCCAGACCCGGTTGTAGTCCTCGTCGATGAAGCGCGAGCGGTCCGGGTTGTCGAAGTCGAAGCGCTCGTAGGCGGCGACGTTGGCGAACGCAAGGGTGAGCCTGCCGGTGCGCGGCCTCACCCCTTCCGTAAAGAGGTAGTCGAGCGCGATGGCCCCGCAGAACTCGTTGCCGTGGGTGAGCGCCTGGAGCATCACGTTCGGGCCGCGCCGGCCCGAGTCGAACACGTGCACGTAGTCCACGCGCGTGTTTCCATGGCGGTAAGGCGTGATGTCGGGCGGCTCGATCTGGATCGGGTGGTGCGTCATCGGAGGCTGGCGGCCAGGGTGGCGAGGAATTTTCCCAGATTGGACTGCAGTTCGCGGAAGCCGGCCGTTTTCTCGAGCGTGGCTTCCTCCATGTACAGGCGCTTGTTCAGCTCGATCTGCAGGCTGTGGCGCCCGCCGCGCGGGTTGGAATAGGCGCGCACCAGCTCCACGCCCTTGTAGGGGTCGTTCACCTTCACGTCGTAGCCCATGCCGGCCAGCGTGGCGCGCACGAACTCGGTGAAGCCCGCGCCGCAACTGGTGCCGTCGCGGTCGCCGAGCACGATGTCGGCGCGCGGCCGCCCTTCGCCGTCGTCGCTCTGCCTGCCCGCCACCGCGCGCATCGAGTGGCAATTGATGTGCCACACCGCGCCGAAGCGCCGGTGCGCCGCGTCGAGCAGCGTGCGCAGCGCCTCGTGGTACGGCGCATGGAAGCGCTCGATGCGCAGCCTGACCTCGTCGGGCCGCAGCTTGCGCGCGTAGATCGGCCGGCCGTCCTCGAGCGTGCGCCAGATCAGGCTCTTGCCGATCCTCGCCTTGCCGCTTTGCACCAGCTCGCCGGGCCACGCGCCGTCGATCAGGTCGGGATCGATGTCGCCCGCGTGCCGGTTCGGGTCGAGGTAGGTGCGCGGGAACTGCGCCGCGACCAGCGGCGCGCCGAGCGCCGCTGCGGCACCCCACAGCTCGTCCACATAACAGTCCTCCGCCTCGCGCAGTTCCGCCTCGCTCACCGCCGCGCCGAAGTCCGGCGGAAAGCAGTTGCCCGAATGCGGCGAATCGAGCACCAGCGGCAGCTCGGGTTGCTGCGGGCCGCGGATCTCGACCACGCCTCTCATCGCGGCGCCCAGTAGGTCAGCAGCCAATGGTAGGGCAGCAGTTCGACGTTCGCGCCCCAGCCCTGGCGCGCGGCGCGCTGGATCAGCTCGCTTTCCGCAGGGTAGTTCTTCAGCACTTCATGCACGCTGCCGTCCTCCAGCGTGCGCGTCTGGTAGGTGTTGCCGCCGGCGTCGTGCCGCGAGAGCGGCGTGCTCGAGCCCTCCACGCAGCGTCCGTCGAGGAAGGCGAGCAGCGCGCCGGGGGCCACCGCGCGCACGCAGCCGGCGAGGAATTCGTCCAGGCGCGCGAGCGGCACGTGCGACCACCAGAACGCGGCGAACAGCAGGTCGTGGCGCCGCCCAAGCTCCGGCAGCGCGTAGGCATCGGCGCGCAGGAACTCGACGCGGGCGGCCGGCAGCGGCTTGGCGCGCGCGATCTGCAGCACCTCCTCGTTGACGTCGAGGGCCGTCACCTGCCCCGCCGCCGGTGCGAGCACTTCGGTCCACCAGCCCGTGCCGCAGGCCACCTCGAGCACACGGCGGCCGGCGCACATGCCGGCGACGCGCTTGCGCAACAGCGACAGGTCCGCCTGCCGCTCGGGCTTGTCGTAGAAGCGCTCGTACTCGTGGGCGCGCTTGGCGTAGTACTCGGCGAGCTTGTCCATGGGCTATGCGTTCAAATGGCAGGCGGCCAGGTGGCCGGGGGTGACTTCGCGCAGCAGGGGCGCCTCGCTGCGGCAGCGCTGCATGGCGTGCGGGCAGCGCGGGTGGAAATGGCAACCGGCGGGCGGGTCGATCGGATTTGGCACGTCGCCCTGCAGCACGATGCGCCGGCGTTTCGCGGCCGGGTCGGGGACCGGCACCGCAGAAAGCAGCGCCTCGGTATAGGGATGCCTGGGCGTCGCATACAGGTCGTGCGCGCTCGCCAGTTCCACGATCCTGCCCAGGTACATGACCGCTACGCGCCGGCTGATGTGCTCCACCACCGACAGGTCGTGCGCGATGAACAGGTACGCCAGGCCGAACTGCCGCTGCAGGTCCTCGAGCAGGTTGATCACCTGCGCCTGAATGGAGACGTCGAGCGCCGACACCGGCTCGTCGCAGACGATGAGCCGCGGCGACACCGCCAGCGCGCGCGCGATGCCGATCCTCTGGCGCTGCCCACCGGAGAACTCGTGCGGGTAGCGGGAGCGGTAATCCGCGTGCAGGCCCACGGTTTCCAGCAGATTCACGACGCGCTCGTCGTGCTCGCGCACATTGCGCGCGAGCCGGTGAATGGTCAGCGCTTCCCCGACGATCGCGCCGACGGTCATGCGCGGATTGAGCGAGGCAAAGGGGTCCTGAAAGATGATCTGCATGCCGCGGCTCATCTCGCGCAACCCGCGCCCGTCCATCGCCATGACGTCCTTGCCATCGAAGCGCACCTCACCCGCGGTCGGCTCGATCAGGCGCAGGATGCAGCGCCCGGTGGTGGACTTGCCGCAGCCGGACTCCCCGACCAGGCCGAGCGTCTCGCCGGCGCCGAGTTCGAAGCTCACGCCGTCCACCGCGTGCACGTGGTCCACCGTGCGCGATAGCAGGCCGCCCTGCACCGGGAAGTGCTTGACGAGGTTGCGCACGCGCAGCAGCGGTTCGGCCATGGCGCTACAGCACGCAAGCCACTTTGTGCCCCGGCCGCACCTCGCGCAGCGGCGGCGTCTCGCGGCACGCCTCGCGCGCGTGCGGGCAGCGCGGCGCGAAGCGGCATCCGGGCGCCGGCTCGAGCAGGCTCGGCACCACCCCGCGGATCGTTTCGAGCCGCTGCTTGTGCACCGCCGCCAGGTCGATCCTGGGGATCGAGCGGATCAGGCCCTGCGTGTAGGGATGGCGTGGCGCGCTGAACAGCTCCTGCACCGGGGCCTCCTCGACCACCTTGCCGGCGTACATCACCGCCACGCGCTGCGCCGTTTCGGCGATGACGCCCATCGCGTGCGTGATCAGCATCACCGCCATGCCCATTTTCGCCTTCAGCTCGCCCAGCAGGTCCAGGATCTGCGCCTGGATCGTGACATCCAGCGCGGTGGTCGGCTCATCGGCGATCAACAGCTGCGGGTTGCACGACAGGGCCATGGCGATCATCACCCGCTGGCGCATGCCGCCGGAGAACTGGTGCGGGTAGTCGCGCGCGCGGCGCTCGGCGTGCGGGATGTGCACCAGGCGCAGCATCTCGATCGCACGGTCCAGGGCGGCGCGCCGGCCGAGCCCTTCGTGCAGGCGGAGCACTTCGGCGATCTGCTCGCCGACGCTGTAGACGGGGTTGAGCGAGGTCATCGGCTCCTGGAACACCATCGCGATTTCCTTGCTGCGGATAGTGCGCATCGCCTCCTGCGGCAGCGGCACCAGGTCGCGCCCTTTCCAGCGGATCTCGCCCGCGACGATGCGCGCGGGCGGCATGGCGAGCAGCTTCATCACGCTGAGCGCGGTGACGCTCTTGCCGCAGCCGGACTCGCCCACCACGCCCAGCGTCTCGCCGCGGTCGATGGCGAGGTCCACGCCGTCCACGGCGTGCACCCAGCCTTCGTCCGTGGCGAAGTGCGTCTTCAGGCCGCGGATCTCCAGCAGCCGCTCGGCCATGCCCTAGATCACCCTGCGCGGGTCGAGGGCGTCGCGCAGGCCGTCGCCGAGGTAGTTGATGGACAGCACGGTGAGGAAGATCGCCGCGCCCGGTATCAGCGCCCAGTGCGCAGCGATGTCGAGGTGGTCCTTGGCGTCGTACAGGATCCGCCCCCAGGTCGGCACGTCGGGCGGAAAGCCCAGGCCGAGGAAGGACAGGGTCGACTCGGCGATGATCGCCGCGGCGACGTCGATGGTGCCCGCGACGATCACCGGGCCGAGCGCGTTGGGCAGGATGTGGCGGAACACCTGGCGCGCGGGCGAGGCGCCCAGCGCGCGCGCTGCTTCGACGAACTCCTTTTCGCGCAGCCACAGGAACTGGCCGCGCACCAGGCGCGCCACCTGCATCCAGCGGAAGCCCCCGATCACCGCCACGATCAGGATGAACGTACCGGTCTCGATGCCGACCACCGACTTCAGCGCGTCGCGGAACAGATAGATCATGAGCAGCAGCAGCGGCAGCTGCGGCAGCGACAGGAACAGGTCGGTGAGCCACATCAGCGCGGCGTCCACCCTGCCGCGCGACATGCCGGCGATGGCGCCGACGAGGGTGCCGGCCACGACCGCGATGAACATCGCGGCGAGGCCCACCGCGAGCGAGATGCGACCGCCGTAGAGCATGCGCGCGAGCAGGTCCTGGCCGAGGTCGTCGGTGCCGAGCGGATGTTTCCACGACGGTCCCTGCAGCTTGGCGCTGAAGTCGATCTCGTTGATCGGCACCGGCCACGCGAGCGGCCCCAGCAGGACCGCCAGCGCGATGACGCCGAGGATCACCGCGCCCGCGAGCGCAAGCCGGTGTCGCTTGAAGCGCCGCCAGGCCTCCGCCCCGGGCGAGACCCGGCGCGCGTCCGTGGGCGACACGCCGGTGGGCGGCACGCCCACCCTACCGGTAAGTGATACGGGGATCGAGCCAGCCATAGAGAATGTCGGCGAGCAGGTTGAACAGGATCACCAGGCAGGAGAATACGAAGGTCACCGCCATGATCACCGGCGTGTCGTTGGCGAGGATGGCGCTGATCAGCAGCGAGCCGATGCCCGGCACGCGGAAGATCTGCTCGGTGACGATGGCGCCGCCGAACACCGCAGGCATCGTGAGCGCGACCAGCGTCACCACCGGGATGAGCGCGTTGCGCACCACGTGCTTCACCACCACCACCCGCTCGGAGAGCCCCTTGGCGCGCGCGGTGGTGACGTAATCCAGGCGGATGACGTCCAGCACCGCCGAGCGCACGTAGCGCGTCCAGGACGCGCCCTGGAACAGGCCGAGCACCGTCACCGGCATCAACGCCTGCTTGAAATGCTCCCAGTACCACAGCCAGCCCGTGGCACTGATGTCCGCCCGGTACACGAAGGGCAGCCACCCCAGCGTGATGCTGAACAGCAGGATGAACAGGATGCCGGTGAAGAAGGTCGGCAGCGAGAAACCGATGAAGGCGAGCGTATTGGCGATCTGGTCGAAGAGCGAGTACGGTCGCGTAGCGGCATATACGCCGACTGGCAGCGCGATGAGCAGCGCCAGCACCTGCGAGGAGCCGATGATCAGCAGCGTCACCGGGATGCGCTGCAGGATCAGCGTGTCCACGTCCACGCGGCTGGCGAAGGAAAAGCCCCAGTCGCCCTGCACCATCGAGCCGACCCAGCGCAGGTAGCGCGTCGCCACCGGGTCGTCGAGGCCGAACTGCGCGCGCAGGCTGGCGCGTACTTCGGCCGGGACGTTCGGGTTGGTGGCGAGTTCCTCGAACGGATCGCCCGGCGCGAGCGCGAGGACGGTGAACAGCACCACGCTGATCCCGAGGACGCTCGGGATCACGAGCAGCAGGCGCCTGAGCAGGTACTTGCCCAATGCAGTGCCCTATGCGCCTGGCGCGGTCACGCGTCCTTGTACCAGTCCCTCAGGTTCCAGAGGTCGTTGTCCCAGCCCGAGAGCGGCGCGTTGAGCTTCGCCGCCACCGCCGACACGCGCGGACGGTAGACCACGGGGATGATGTGGCGCCCCGCGATCACCAGGTCGTTCATGCGGATGAACAGCGCCGCGCGCTTGACCGGGTCGAGCTCGGACTCCGCCGCGCGGTAGGTCTTGTCGTACTCCTCGCTCCTCCAGCGTGAAATGTTGCGCCCCTGCCACTTGTTGGCCTTGCTCGCCGCCTCCCAGGAGACGAACTGGTTCATGAACCGCTCCGGGTCCGGCTGCGGCATGGTGGTGGTGTACATCTGCATGTCGCAGAAGAACTTGGTGTAGGTGTCCGGGTTGGCCACGTCGGAGGAGAAGTACACCCCGGCGGTCACCGACTTCAGCTCGACGTCGATGCCCGCCTTCTGGCAGGCCTGCTTGACGATCGCCTGGTTCTTCTGCCGCGGCGCGTTGATCGAGGTCTGGTACACCAGCTTCAGCTTCCTGCCGTCCTTGGCGCGGATGCCGTCCGGCCCGCGCTTCCAGCCCGCCGCCTCCAGCACCTGGTTCGCCTTGTCCACGCTGAACTCCCACTTCGTGTTGGGCGAGCGGAAGCGCGACGGGTTGTTGAGGAAGTTCGCGGTCGCCACGCCGGTGCGGCCGTAGATGTGCTCCTGCACGGCGCCGCGGTCCACCAGCAGGTTCATCGCCTCGCGCACCGCCGGGTCGGAGAACAGCGGGTGGCGCGACTTCACGCTGGCGCGCTCGCCGTCCACTTCGGTCCAGGGATCGGTGGCGTTGAGCGGGATGTGCTCGATGTTGGCGCCCTGGGTGATGACGGCGCGGCCCTTGCCGCCCGCCTCCAGGCGCTTGAGGATCTCGTCCTCGACCTGCATGTTCCAGGCGTAGTCGAACTCGCCCGTCTGGATCACGGCGCGCGCCGCCGACACGGCGTCGCCGCCGCCTTTCATCTCGACGCTGTCGAAGTGGGGCCGGTTCGGCAGGTGGTAATTCGGGTTCAGCGTCCCGCGAACCATGTCGCCGGGCTTGAAATCGGTGAACTTGTACGGGCCCGTGCCCACGGGCTTCAGGTTCGCCGGCGCCTCGCGCGACTTGGCGCCGCGGTAGGCGTCGAACAGGTGCTTCGGGACCATCATGCCCACGGTGCCGACGAACGGATCGGCCCAGTACGGCGTGGGCTTGCCGAACCGCACCCGCACGCTGTGCGAGTCGATCTTGTCGACCTTGATCTCCTTGTAGCTTCCGCTGGTCGTAGCGGCCGTCGCGGGGTCGGCGGCGAATTCCCAGTTGAACAGCGCATCGTCGGCGGTGAAGGGCGCCCCGTCGTGCCATTGCACGCCCTTCTTCAGCCGCCAGGTCACCGACATGCCGTCGCGCGCCAGGCCGCCGTTCTCCAGGCTCGGGATCTCGGCGGCGAGGACCGGCACCAGGTTGCCGTCGGCGTCCCAGGCGGCGAGCGGCTCGTAGAAGATGCGGCAGCCTTCCTGGTCCTTGGTGCCGACCGCGAAGTGCGGGTTGAGCAGCGTGGCGCCCTGCCACCACAGCATCTTCAGCGCCCCGCCCCCGCCGCGGCGGGTGGGCTTGTAGGCGGACGCGGCTTGAGCCTGCGCCACGCCGGAATAAGCCAGCATCTGCGCTGCCAGCGGGGCCGTAAGACCCAGCCCGACCATCGTGTGGATGAAGCGGCGGCGGGACATGCGGCCCGCCTTCACCTGCGCGATCAGTTCCCGGAGCTGCCGCTCGTCCATTTCCGATCCTCCTCGGCGACGTTCGCTGTCGCGCTGGATATTAACCGGAATACCCGGAAAAATGGCACACCCCAGGACGAGGCCCCGATGCCCCACAAGCAAGGAAAGATCGCGCTGCCGCAGATGACGCCCGGCACGCGACGCAGCATCGCGTTCCACAGGTTCGGCAAGGCGGGTGCGCGGCCGAAGGCCTACCTGCAGGCCGCGATCCATGCCAACGAATTGCCGGGCGCGATGGCGCTGCACCACCTGATGCCGATGCTCGCCGCCGCGGACCGCGCCAGGCGCATGCGGGGCGAGATCGTCGTGGTGCCTACGGTCAATCCGATCGGGCAGGCGCAACTCGTGGGCAACAACCATCTCGGCCGCTACGAGCTGCTCGGACGCGAAAACTTCAATCGCAACTGGCCCGACCTGTCCGGCGCCATCGCGGAGCGCATCGGCACCCGGCTGGGGCGCGACGCGGCGGCAAACGTCGCCGCGATCCGCCGCGCGGCGCTGGCCGCCCTTGCCGCGCTACGGCCGGCGACCGAGCTGCAGGCGCTGCGCGCCGCGGTGATGAAGCTCTCGGCGGACGCGGACATCGTGCTCGACCTGCACTGCGACCTGCAGGCAGCGCTGCACCTGTTCATTTCACGCAAGGACTGGCCCGGCGCGGCGCAGGCGCTCGCCGCCGATATCGGCGCCGAGGCGACCTTGTATAACGACCCCTACCCCGACGCGCTCACGTTCTCCGGAGTCAACAGCGCGCTATGGGCACGGCTCGCCGAGCGCTTTCCCGCAGCCGGCATCCCGCAGGCCTGCCTTTCGGCCACCGTCGAGTATCGCGGGCAGACGGACGTCAATCACCGCTACGGCGAGGCCGACGCGCGCAACCTGTTCCGATTTCTCGTACGGCGCGGGATCGTCGCGGGCCGCGCCGGCGCTCTGCCGCGGCTCAAGGCGCCTGCGACGCCGATCGCCGGGATGGACGTCGGCTACTGCCCGAAGCCCGGGATTCTCGTGTTCCACGTGCGCGAGGGCGCGCGCGTGCGCAAGGGCATGGCGGTGTGCGAAGTGATCGATCCCGCGGATCCGCGGGGGCCGCGCGCGCGCACGCAGATGCTGTCGCGCACCGACGGGATCCTGTTCAGCCGGCGGCCCGACGGGCAGCTCGCCTGGCCGGGGAAAGTCGCCTACCGCATTGCGGGCGCGCGGGAGCTTGCGCACCGGAAAGGGATGAGTGGGCTCGACGACTGAATCCGCACCGTACGCGTAGGGTGGGCCAAGGGCCCACCCTACGCCTAGCCTACCTCGTCGATCCAGGCCATCTGGATCGCCTCGAGGATCTTCTCGCCACAGCGCTTGGGATCGTCGTCGAAGCCGGGCAAGGCCATCACCCATTGCATCAGGTCGGTGAAGCGCACCGCCTTGGGGTCGGTGTCCGGATACTGGTCGGTCAAGGCGATGGCGATGTCCTGGGTGTCGGTCCACTTCATTTCTTGCCTCCGCCCTCGCGCTCGTAATTGATGGTGTACTTGGGGATCTCGAGTGTGAGGTCCGCTTGCCCGATTCTCGCCTGGCAGGAAAGCCGCGAGGTCGCCTCCAGCCCCCAGGCCTTGTCGAGCAGGTCCTCCTCCTTCTCCTCCGCCGGCGCGAGCGAGCCGAAGCCCTCGCGCAGGACCACGTGGCAGGTGGTGCAGGCGCAGGACTTCTCGCAGGCATGCTCGATGTCGACGTGGTGCTCGAGGAGCGCGTCGCAGATCGACTTCCCGCTCGGCGCCTCGAACTCGGCCCCCTGCGGGCACAGCTGCGGGTGCGGCAGCACTTTCAGCTTGGGCATCAGAGGTCCAGGCTGGCGATTCTCTTGCCGGCAAGGGCGCGCCTCACGCCGGCGTCCATGCGGCGGCCGGCGAACTCCTCGGTGGCGCGGTTCAGCGCTTCGCTCGCCTGCTTGATGGCGCGGTGGTCGTGCGTCGCGGCGACGGCGGCGAGCGCCGCGACCTGCCGGTCGATCGCCTCGCGCTCGGCCGCGGAGAGCAGCGCGGCGTCGGCGGCCAGCGCCGCGCGCACCGCCTCGAGCAGCCGCTGCGCGTCCACGCGCGCCTCGTGCAGCGCGCGCGCGTGCATGTCGTCCTTCGCGTGCTCATAGGAATCGCGCAGCATGCGCTCGATGTCCGCGTCGGCCAGGCCGTAGGAAGGCTTCACCACCACTGCGGCCTCGACGCCGGTGGTGTCTTCCTTCGCCGCCACCGACAGCAGCCCGTCCGCGTCCACCTGGAAGGTGACGCGGATGCGCGCCGCGCCGGCCGCCAGCGGCGGGATGCCCTTCAGCTCGAAGCGCGCGAGCGAGCGGCAGTCGGCGACCAGTTCGCGCTCGCCCTGCACCACGTGGAAGCTCATGCCGGTCTGGCCGTCCTTGAAGGTGGTGAATTCCTGCGCGCGCGCCACCGGAATCGTGGAATTCCGCGGGAGGATCTTCTCGGCGAGGCCGCCCATCGTCTCGATGCCCAGCGACAGCGGGATCACGTCGAGCAGCAGCCAGTCCTCGCCCGCCGGCTTGTTGCCCGCCAGCACGTTGGCCTGCATCGCCGCGCCCAGCGCCACCACCTTGTCGGGGTCGAGGTTGTTGAGCGGGTCGCGGCCGAAGAACTCGCCCACCGCGCGCTGGATCTGCGGCATGCGCGTGGCGCCGCCGACCATCACCACGCCCTTCACGTCCTGCGCACCGAGCCCGGCATCGCGCAGCGCCTTGCGCATCGGTCCGAGGGTCTTGTGCACCAGCGTCTGCGTGATCTCGCAGAACTTCTCCGCGCCGAGGTCCACGTCCACCACCTCGCCGCCCGAGAGGCGCGCGGTGATGCGCGCCTCGGCGTGGGTGGTCAGGTACTCCTTCGCCTCGCGCGACTTCACCAGCAGCAGGCGCATGTCGCGCGCGTTGAGCGGCGGGAGTTTCGCCTCCTCCACCACCCAGCAGAACACGCGCTGGTCGACATCGTCGCCGCCGAGCAGCGAGTCGCCGTTCGTCGCCACCACCTCGAACACGCCCTTGGACAGCCTGAGGATGGAGATGTCGAAGGTGCCGCCGCCGAGGTCGAACACCGCGTAGATGCCCTCCGCGGCGTTCTCCAGCCCGTAGGCGATCGCCGCGGCGGTGGGCTCGTTCAGCAGCCGCAGCACGTTCAGCCCGGCAAGCAGCGCGGCGTCCTTGGTCGCCTGGCGCTGGGCGTCGTCAAAGTAGGCGGGCACCGTGATGACGGCGCCGGCCAGGTCGCCGCCGAGGGAAAGCTCCGCGCGCTGGCGCAGCACTTTCAGGATTTCCGCGGACGCCTCCACCGGGCTCTTCACTCCGGCCACGGTGCGCAGCTGCACCATGCCCGGGGCGTCGGCGAAGTCGTAGGCCATGTTCTCGGCGTGCCCCACGTCCTTCAGGCCACGGCCCATGAAGCGCTTCACCGAGGCGATGGTGTTCTTCGGGTCCTCGGCCTGCCTGGCCTGCGCCGCATAGCCGACTTCGGTGCGCCCGCCGGGCAGGTAGCGCACGATCGAGGGCAGCAGCGCGCGGCCCTGCTCGTCGGCCAGGACGCTCGCCACCCCGCTCCTCACCGTGGCCACCAGCGAATTGGTGGTGCCCAGGTCGATGCCGACGGCCAGCCGGTGCTGGTGCGGGGCGCTGGATTGGCCGGGTTCGGAGATCTGCAGCAGCACCACTACTCGACTCCTTCGTAGGCCTGGTCAATCTCTTCGGCAAGCTTGTCGAGAAACATCAGCTTCCTCACTTCACCCGCCGCAGTCGCGTAGTCCTTCTCCTCATCCACAAGGCGGGCAATGCTGTGTTCGAGCAGGCCTTTCTCCCGGCTGACCTGCGCCTGCAGCCGGTCCAGCGCCGCGGGCTGCTTGGCTTCCTCTAGCGCTTCGCGTAGCTCGAGCTGCTGCAGCAGGAAATCGGCCGGCATCTGCGTATTGGTCTCGAACTGCACGTCCACGCCGTTCAGTTCCAGCAGGTATTTTGCCCGCTGCACGGGGCTCTTCAGGGTGCGGTAGGCCTCGTTGACGCGCGTGGTCCACTGCATCGAGGCGCGCCGCTCGGCGTCACCGGCATGGGCAAAGCGGTCGGGGTGGATCTGCGACTGGATATCCCGGTAAGACCGCTCCAGCGCCTCGGCCTCGAGCGCGTAGGCCGGCGCGAGACCGAAAAGTTCGAAGTGATTCTTCAGACGTTAAACGACTCGCCGCAGCCGCACTCGTCCTTGACGTTCGGGTTGCTGAACTTGAAGCCTTCGTTCAGCCCCTCGCGCGTGTAGTCGAGCTGGGTGCCTTCGACGAACGGCAGGCTCTTCGGGTCCACCAGCACCTTGACGCCGTGGCTCTCGAACTGGTGGTCGTCCGGGTTTACCACGTCGGCGAACTCGAGCTTGTAGGCGAAGCCGGAACAGCCCGAGGTGCGCACGCCGATGCGCAAGCCGACGCCCTTGCCGCGCTTGGCGAAGAAGTTCTGTACGTGCGTCGCGGCTTTCTCGGTCAACGTCACCGCCATTTCAGGCCACCTTCTGCGCTTTCTGCGCCTCGGCGCCGTGCTTCTTCTTGTAGTCTTCCACGGCGGCCTTGATCGCGTCCTCGGCCAGGATCGAGCAGTGGATCTTCACCGGCGGCAGCGACAGCTCCGCCGCGATCTGCGTGTTCTTGATGCCCGCCGCGTCGTCCAGGTGCTTGCCCTTCACCCACTCGGTGACCAGCGAGCTGGAGGCGATGGCCGAGCCGCAGCCGTAGGTCTTGAAGCGCGCGTCCTCGATGATGCCGTCCTTGTTGACCCGGATCTGCAGCTTCATCACGTCGCCGCAGGCCGGCGCGCCGACCATGCCGGTGCCGACTCCCTCGTCGTTCTTGTCGAACGAACCGACGTTCCTCGGGTTCTCGTAGTGATCGATGACTTTTTCGCTGTATGCCATTTCATGCCTCCGATACGCAGTACGGTGGGCCGAAGGCCCACCCTACTAATGTGCGGCCCACTGGACCGTGTTCAAGTCGACCCCGTCTTTGTACATCTCCCACAGCGGCGACAATTCCCTCAATTTCGACACCTTGGTCCTCACCAGGTTCACCGCGTAGTCGATCTCCTGCTCGGTGGTGTACTTGCCGAGCGTGAAGCGGATCGAGGAATGCGCCAGCTCGTCCGAGCGCCCCAGCGCGCGCAGCACGTAGGACGGTTCGAGCGAGGCCGAGGTGCAGGCCGAGCCCGAGGATACCGCGATGTCCTTGATCGCCATGATCAGCGATTCCCCCTCTACGTAATTGAAGCTGACGTTGAGGTTGCCGGGGATGCGCTGCTCGAGGTCGCCGTTCAGCACCACCGCCTCCATCGACGACAGGCCGCGCCACAGCCGCTCGCGCAGCGCGCGGATGCGCGCGCTGTCGGTGGCCATCTCGAGCCTGGCGATGCGCGCCGCCTCGCCGAAGCCGACGATCTGGTGCGTGGCAAGCGTGCCGGAGCGGAAGCCCCGCTCGTGCCCGCCGCCGTGGATCTGCGGCTCGATCCTGACGCGCGGCTTCCTGCGCACGTAGAGCGCGCCGATGCCTTTCGGCCCGTACATCTTGTGCGCGGTGATCGTCAGTAGGTCCACTTTCAGCGTCTGCAGGTCGATCGGCAGTTTGCCGGCCGCCTGCACCGCGTCGCAGTGGAAGATGATTCCCCGTGTCCTGCACAGCTCGCCGATCGCGGCGATCGGCTGGATCACGCCGATCTCGTTGTTGACCATCATGATCGACGCCAGGATCGTGTCGGGCCGCAGCGCCGCCTCGAATTTCTTCAGGTCGACGATGCCGTTCTCTTCTACTTCGAGATAAGTGCACTCGAAACCCTGGCGCTCGAGCTCGCGCATCGTGTCGAGCGTCGCCTTGTGCTCGGTCTTCTGCGTGATCAGGTGCTTGCCGCGGGTCTTGTTGAACTGCGCGGCGCCCTTGATGGCGAGGTTGTTGCCCTCGGTGGCGCCCGAAGTCCACACGATTTCCTTCGGATCGGCGCCGATCAGGGCAGCCACGTGGCCGCGCGCTTCCTCCACCGCCTCTTCCGCCTTCCAGCCGAAGGCGTGCGAGCGGCTCGCCGGGTTGCCGAAAAATTCGCTGAGATACGGGATCATCTTCTGCGCCACGCGCGGATCCACCGGCGTGGTCGCCGAGTAGTCGAGGTAGATCGGCAGCTTCACGCAGCCACCTTTTCCGCCGGGCGCTTGTCGTGCAGCACCGCGACCGGCCTGTTGGCCTGCTGCGCCACCAGGTCGGCGAGGCTCACCGAGGACAGGTACTCGTGCATTTTCTTGTTCAGCGTGGCCCACAGGTCGTGCGTCATGCAGCGCTTGTCGTCAGCGCAGTTTTCCTTGCCGCCGCACTGCGTGGCGTCGAGCGGCTCGTCCACCGCGATGACGATATCGGCCACCGAAACGCTCTGCATCGGCAGCGCCAGGCGATAGCCGCCGCCCGGCCCGCGCACGCTCGACACCAGCTTGCGGCGGCGCAGCCTGCCGAACAGCTGCTCGAGGTAGGACAGCGAAATGTGCTGCCGCTCGCTGATCGCCGCGAGCGTCACGGGGCCGCGTGTCTGGCGCATCGCCAGATCCACCATCGCGGTGACCGCGAACCGGCCTTTGGTCGTCAGTCTCATGAGCCCCTCGAATACTTGATTAATTCACTCAAGTATAGCTAATCCCGATAGAAATGGTCAACAATTACTTTACCGCCCTAAGTTGTTCTCTTTGCTTGTCTTTCTCGAGTTCGGCGAGCCTCTCGCTGAGCTTGGTGAGGGCCTGCTCCAGCTCAGCGGAATGCTCCACTAGCTTCTGGATCGCCTTGGCGTAGGGATCGTCCTGCTCCTGCACCACCGCATAGGCCGAAAAGCGCGCCGCCTGCTGCGTATTACCCTTCTCCACGATGCGCCCCGGGATGCCCACCACCGTAGCGCCCGCGGGCACCTCTTTCACCACCACCGCGTTGGATCCGACGTTCGCGCCGTCGCCCACGGTGAATCCGCCCAGCACCTTGGCTCCGGCACCGACCACGACACCGGCGCCGAGCGTCGGATGCCGCTTGGCGCCGCGATACAGCGATGTGCCGCCCAGCGTCACGCCCTGGTAGATGGTGCAGCCGTCGCCAATCTCCGCGGTCTCGCCGATCACCACGCCCATGCCGTGGTCGATGAACACGCGCCGCCCGATGACCGCGCCCGGGTGGATCTCGATGCCGGTCGCCCAGCGGCCGACGTTGGACGTGGCGCGCCCGAACCAGCGCAGGCCGTGCGTCCAGAACCAGCGTGCGAGCTTGTGGATGTAGACCGCGTGCAGGCCCGGATAGCAGGTCAGCACTTCCCAGGTCGTCCGTGCCGCCGGATCGCGCTCGAAAATGCTGGCGATGTCTTCACGCAACCGTCTGAACATGGGGCAACTTTAGATTATCCGATCAAAACGATCAACTATTTCTTGAGCAGGGATTTCAGCAGCCCGCGCAGGATGTTGACCTCCTCGCGCTCCAGCCCCGGGACGCGCGAAAACAGGCGCCGCCAGCGCTCGCGCAGCCTCGATCCCGGCACCAGGAAACCGCTCGCCCGCGCGGCCTCCTCGAGGTGCCCGTAGAGGCCTTCGATGTCCTCGACCGTGGCGGGCTTCTCGGCGCGCATCGCGGGCACGGTCGCGCCCGTCGCCATGTGCAGCTCGTAGCAGACGACCTGCACCGCCTGCGCTAGGTTGAGCGAGCTGGAGCCCGGCACGGCGGGGATGTGCACCAGGAACTGGCAGGCGAACAGCTCGTCGTTGGTGAGGCCCGCGCTCTCGCCGCCGAATACGAAAGCCACCGGCGCCGCGAGCGCCACCGCGCGCGAAGCGGCAGCGCGCACGTCGAGCACCTGCGGCGACCACTCGCGCGGCCGCGCCGAAAGCGCGAAGGCCGCCGCGCAGTCCGCGATCGCCTCCTGCAGCGTAGCGTGCACGCGCGCGGCGGCGAGCACGTCCGCCGCGTGCGTCGCCATCCACTCGGCTTCCGGCGCGGGAAAGCGCTCCGGCGCCACCAGGCGCAGGTCGGCCAACCCCATGGTCTTCATGGCGCGCGCGGCGGCGCCGATGTTGCCGGGGTGGCTGGGCCTGCA
>Ga0210379_10000259_pt1 | contig 16455 bp, 10 predicted proteins | sample PLMedo_2_FD_155468 | JGI IMG/M metagenome (GOLD analysis project Ga0210379, IMG submission 155468) | Groundwater sediment microbial communities from an aquifer in East River, Colorado, USA - PLM4_32_coex redo | ecosystem: Environmental > Terrestrial > Soil > Riparian zone | place: USA: East... | reverse complement strand
GCCCTCGCTGCGGTGCATCACGCCGGTTTGGTGCATCGAGACGTCAAGGCTCAAAACGTCATGCGTGAAGAAGGGGGACGGCTGGTTCTGGTGGATTTCGGCGCGGGCCAGAAACGGGCCGAGCTGGGTATCGTCGGGGGACGAGTGGTGGGCACGCCCTTATATCTCGCACCAGAGGTCATAGATGGCGCGGCAGCGACAACCATGAGCGACGTCTACAGCCTCGGCGTCCTGCTCTACCACCTGGTGACCGACGACTATCCAGTGAAAGCGGCTACGTTCAGCGAGTTAGTCTCGGCTCGCGCGCGGGGTGAGATCACCCCATTGCGAGACGCGCGGCCCCATCTCCCGAAGGCTTTCGTCCAGGTGGTAGAGCGCGCGACCGATCCCGACCCGGTAAAGCGATTCGCCAGCGCAGGTCGCTTGGAGGCTGCGCTTGCCCAGGTAGTCGGACCCACAAGGAGCAAGACCGCGGCTCCAAGACTCAGGACCGCGCAACGCAGAACGCAGCGTGCCGGTAAGGCTGCTCGCGGGAGCGACCCGGGCGTTCCGTCCGTCGCCGTGCTGCCCTTCAGCGACATGAGCCCGTCGAAGGATCAGGAATGCTTCTGCGAAGGCATGACCGACGAGCTCATCAACGCGCTGGCGCAGATCTCCGGACTGCGCGTGGCGGCACGAACGTCGGCCTTTCAGTTCAAGGGGCAGTCCCGAGATATGCGCCGGATCGGCGACGCGCTCAATGTCGCGACGATCCTCGACGGAAGCGTGCGAAAGGACGGCAATCGGCTGCGGATCACGGTCGAGTTGATTTGCTCAACGGACGGCTATCATCTCTGGTCCCAGCGCTTCGATCGCGACTTGGTAGACGTCTTCGCGGTGCAGGATGAGATCGCCGGTTCCGTTGTCAGCATGCTGAAGGGCAGGTTGGCGGCCGACAGCAGGACCGCCCTCGTTGCACCACACAGGCACGATCTAGATGCTTACGGCTTTTATCTCGAAGGACGTTATCACTGGAACAAGCGAACGGAAGACGAGCTGAAGAAGAGCGTCGGCTGTTTTGAGCACGCGATCGATAGAGACCCTGGCTACGCACAGGCCTATGCGGGCATGGCCGACGCCTACATCACTCTCGGGACCTACGGCGCCATGCGGCCCAAGGACGTCATGCCCCGTGCGAAGGGAGCGTTGGAACGGGCGCTCGAGATCGATACTGGTCTAGGGGAGGCGTACACGTGCCGAGGGTGCGTGCGTGCGGTCTATGACTGGTCCTGGTCGGACGCCGAGCGCGATTTCCGACGAGCGATCGAGCTCAGGCCCTCCTATCCAACGGCGCACCACTGGTACGCAATCAACCATCTTGTCCCGGTCGGGCGCTTCGACGAAGCGACCGAGGAGTTGCGCCACGCGTTGGATCTCGACCCGCTCGCGATTGCAATCAAGACCAGCGTCGGAATGAAATGCTATTTTGCCGGCCAATACGACGACGCCGTGCGAGAGCTGTCGAAGACCATCGAGCTCGATGGAAGTTTTGGCATGGCCCGCTTCTTTCTGGGGGCGACATATACCGAGATGTCCAGATATCCGGAAGCCTTCGCCGAGTTGGAGGCCGCGATCCGCTTGTCCGGACGCAGCCCCGAAATCCTGGCGGCGCTTGGCTATCTTCACGGAGTCTCTGGCGACATCAACGGTGCCCAGGGCATCCTTGACGAGCTCAGACGGCTCGCGGACGTGCGGTACGTCTCGCCGGCACTCCTCGCCCAGGTGCACGTCGGCATCGGCGAACGCGCCGAGGCGCTCGACCGACTCGAGGAGGCTCACGCGGAGCGGGCAGCCGACCTGGCCTGGCTTAACGTTCGCCCGGTGTTCGCGAGCCTTCGCGACGAGCCGAGATTTGCCGCGTTGCTGAATGCGATGAGGCTTTCCCCTTCGAGTCCTGTCGCAGACTGATCTCGTGTTCGAGCGTGATCACAGGCTCGGTTTCGATCTGTCCCGTTCGCGTGATTTCGATCACACGCTATTCGTGAGGCCGGTCACAGACACTTGTTTGGCGGGCGGATAGATTTCCTTCGCGTTCAAGGAAACGCAGAAGGAGACAGAACAATGTGCACTCGCAGATCGTTTCTCGCGGTCGTTTGTGCGTCAATTCTCGGCGTGTTGATTGCGGCATCCGCTCACGCGTGGGGCCCAGGTCAGACGAATTACCTCACCTTCAGCGGCGCGGTTGCTCTTCCGGGCGTGACGCTCGCGCCAGGCACCTACATCTTCCGTTTGCCCAGCGAGACGGACAGGAACATCGTTCAGGTCCTCAGTCGGGACAACTCGAGGGTGTATTACATGGGCATGACGCAGCCAGTCGAACGACCGAATCGCGATTTGGATCGCGCCGTAACGCTGGGCGAGGCGTCGCCCGGTCAGGCCCCACCGATCAGGGCGTGGTTTCCGGTCGGCCATCGCGACGGCCACCGGTTCATCTACGCCCGCTGACAGAACGTGCCCTCAGGCGCGTTTTGACGGGCTCGGGCAGGGCATCTCGGCAGAGCCGCAAGAATGGCTTGCGGCTCTGCTGCGGGGTTATCACTTCGCCGCGTCTCGCTGGTCCTCGCCGTTCAGATGGTGGTGAAATCCTATGAGCGGACAACTTAATGTCGTCATGAATCTGCTGCGGCAGGTTCAATTGTTTTCGGAGCTTCCAGAAGCCGAACTCGAACTGATAGGCGAGACGGCCGTGATGCTTCGCCGGGCAAAGAATCAGATCATCTTCGATGAAGGGGATCCCGGCGACTTCCTCCTCGTACTCACATCCGGCCGCGCGAAGGTGGTGCTCGTCGGCGATGGAGGGCAAGAGATCATCCTCAACTTCGTCGAGGCGTTTCACATGGTTGGCGAGATCGCCCCACTCGACCGATTCACCCGCTCGGCAAGGCTCGTGGCGCTCGAAGACTGCCAGTTCATCAAGCTGCCGGTCAGGACGTTCGATGCCCTGAGGGCGAGCAACCAGACCTTTGCCGCCAGAGTCATCGCGCATGTAACCACCACGCTGCGCGAATCCAACGATCAACTCAGGGTGATCTGCACCTTCCGCTCGCTGGGGCGGGTTGCCTGGTGTCTGGATCGTCTGGTCCGTCAGAGAGGAAAGGGCAATGGTTCGAGCGCAACACTCGATCCATGCCCGAAGCACCACGAGCTCGCCCAGATGACCGGATGTTCGAGGGAAACGGTCAGCCGCTCGCTGAAGACGCTGAAGCAGAAGAACTGCATCACGCCCGGCCCCGGCGACGGCATCCAGGTGCACGCAACGATCGCGCGTTACACGAAGCGCCCCTGGTCCGTCTCCGCACGAAACCGCGTGATTTGAATCACGCAGTCCGCGTGTCCCACGCCACAGCCAGGCATCGCCAGCCCGGTTAGATTCTTCCTGCACAGAATAACGAACGAGGGTACGAGTATGCTGACAATCAACGAACGTCGTGTAGGCGAGGCGATCATCCTCGACCTCGAGGGGACACTGCTGATTCCGGACGATGACGTGGCGCTGTTAGAAGTGGTGTCGCGCTGTGCCAGCAACGGGGGTCGCCTGGTGGTATTGGATATCGCCGGACTTGGGCGCATAGATGCCGCGGGGCTGGGAGCCTTGATCCGGTCGCAGAATCTGCTGGCGTCTGTTGGCGGCGAATTACGACTCGTCAACCCGAGTAAGCTTGTCGGAGCGATACTGCATCGAACGAGGCTCGATTCGGTCATTCCAACGTTCGGCGTCGAGCCTGGTAACCAGGAACGCTCCGGCGGTCACGGAGCGGTTCGAAGGTCCGCCGCAGCGCAGGTGAAAGATCCGTGGTGGGGCGTGTTGTGGAGCGATGAGACCGCATAGCGGCAGGTTGGTTTCCCTCCTATCGTTCGGCTCGTGTCGTCACCGGCGCGAGGCCGTACACTGGCGTCTGGATTCCTTCCATCCGTGCCTTCAACTGCAGCGACAGGAACTGCGAATAGTGGCGCGACTGCTGAAGGTTGCCGCCGTGGAACCAGAGATTCGGCTGCTGGGTCGGCTTCCACATGTTGCGCAACTCGCCTTCCCACGGTCCTGGATCCTTCCTCGTGCCGGAACCAAGACCCCAGCACTGGCCGACCTTCTCGGCCACCTCCTGGCTCACGAGCTGCGCGACCGAACTGTTCATCGAGCTGTACCCAGTCGCGTACACAATCAAGTCGGCGGTCAGGGCCATGCCGTTCTTCATCTCCACTCCGGTCGCGGTGATGCGATTGATCTCTCCTGTCATCAGTTTCACACGGCCGTCGGCGATTAGCTCGCTTGCGCCGACGTCGACGTAATAGCCAGAGCCCCGGCGCAGATACATCACAAGGAGGCCGGAGTCATCTTCGCCAAAGGTGAGCATGAAACCGGATTGCTCGAGGCGCTTGTAGAACGCAGCGTCGCGCTCTTTCATCTGTTGGTACACCGGGACTTGCAGCGCCGGGAGGAGCTTGTACGGAAGTGATGCCAGGATCAAATCAGCCACATCAGCCGTGATGCCGTTTTTCATCGCCGCTTCGGAATACAGCGCACCGAGGGCGAGATCCATCAACGTGTCCGAGCGCGCCACGAGTGTTGAGGAGCGTTGGATCATCGTGACGTCGGCTCCGTGCTCCCACAGGTCGGCGCAGATGTCGTGCGCCGAATTGTTGGAGCCGACGACAACCGCCTTTTTCCCCCGCCAGTCCTCGCTGCTCCGAAACTGGCTCGAGTGAAGCTGGGTTCCGCGGAAGCTCTCCATCCCGACAAAGCTGGGGACGTTTGACGCGCCCGACACACCGGTGGCAACGACAAGATGTGTTGGCCGCAAGACAATGGTCGCCCCTTTGCGCTGGACCGTGATCTCCCACTCTTGCTTCGTCTCGTCGAACCGTGCTCGCTGACACTCGGTGCCCCCCCAATAGTTGAGCTCCGTTACCTTCGCGTACATTTCCAGCCAATCTGCGATCTTGTCCTTCGGGCTGAACACGGGCCAGTCCTCAGGGAACGGGATGTACGGCAGATGGTCGAACCAGACCGGATCGTGCAGACAGAGGCTCTTGTAGCGGTTGCGCCAACTGTCGCCCGGCTGCGCGTTCTTCTCGATGATGATCGTCGGCACGGCGAGCTTCTTCAGTCGCGCAGCCAGCACGATGCCGCCCTGGCCGCCGCCCACAATCACGACATAGGGCTGCTTCTGGAACCCGAGCAGCGCGTCTTCCTCGGTCTTTTTCTCGAGCCAGGTTTTGCGGCCAGGATGGCTGCCATGTTCGACGCCCTTGACTCGGTTCTCGCCCTTCTTCTCCTCGAAGCCCTTGAGCTCCAGCAGAGTCGTGAGCATTGTCCACGCTTTGCCGCCGATGAGACGCAGATGTCCCTTCCCGCGGCCGACCGCAGTCTCGAAAGTGAACCAGCCTTCAGTGACGCCGCCCGCGTCTGAACCCTCGCCTTGGATCGTCCAGTTCCTGGGGTGGGCCAGTGGCATGGTGGCTTCCAGCATCGCGCGGATTGCGGCCGGGTCCTCTGCGGTCTTGATGCTCCAGGTGAACGACACGAGATCCCGCCAATACGCGTCGGTTCCGAACATCGCGGTTGCCGCACTGTAGTCGCCGCGAGACAGCGCAGCTCCGAAGCCATCGAGCCAGCCTTGCACGGCCGCAGCGGGGGTTATCGTCGTCACGGTTGCTCTCCTGAGTTCCGTCGCCCTATTCCGTTCTCGTTGTTTTTTGTTGGATGCGCGCGATCTCCTACGCGCACGACATAGACGTCGAACTCAACCCGCAGCGCGTTCATGTCCACCCTGCCCACGCCGATGCACTGAGCCCGGTTGAGCCAGGCGAACCGCGGGTGTGCGGTCGCAAACGTCGGGGTGACGACGACCGGAGGCAGCGGGTCGAACTCGTCGCGCAGCGCGCGAGCGTAGCCGTCGGGTCCAAGGTCGAAAACACCACCGTAGGAACCGTAAATGCGCTCGCCGGTCCGCGTTTCGAAACACGCCTGGACGCTCACAATACCGAGTCCATCCTTGCGAATACGCGCCCAGTCGACTGCGCCGGGCAGCGCGACCAAGTCGATGTCAGGACCAACGAAGTTCCCCTCTTTCAGATGCCAGTCGATCCTGAACCCATCGGGGGTGACGCCGACCACCTCCTTGCGGAGCATCCCGGTGAACGATCCAAGAAAGGTCGTATCCCAGGCCCAACGAGGTTGGCGGGAGACCGCCCCTGCAACTGGGCGCTCTTCGTACGCGAGAGTCTTGACCGGCGTTTGCAGGCGAGATGAGAGCTCCTGGGCAACAAACCGCAGCACAGGCAACTGTCCGACCATCCCACCCAGCTCTCCGGGGAGGGCTGCACGCAGCAAAGGGACCTTCGAAACGGCCACGTTCGTGGGCCAGGATGCCACCGAAGCCGCGACCAGTGGCGGCGCACCGCCATACGCTGGTTCCCGAGACGCGATCGAGCCGCCGCGAAACTGCTGCGGCATCCGATCCGCCAGGCCCGTGATCACTCCCCGCACATTCGGGACGTAGCCAGAAACCTTCGGGATGAAGCCCCACGCGAGTAACATCCGACCTTCTTCCGAGCTCGAGTCGAACACAACGGCTCCCGGCACCACGGACTGCAGTCGAGGGACGAGATCGCTTCGCCACTGCCAACACACGACGGCCCCCCGACCGATGCGCGCAACCGATGGGTAAACGTATTCGGTACCGCGAGGGAACGACCGTAACGGGATTCCAGCGGTGGCTGCCGCCTTTGCAACCTCGGACATGTACGCCGCAGGATCGTCGGCCAGCTCGAGGTCGGCCCTCACCACGCCACGTTCCCCCTGAGCATTGATGCTCAGGCGAAGCCGGCGGCCGCTGCGTGCCATATCGATCGTCCCTGGCCGTTTGTCGGCGCCCATGCGCTCGCGTCCGACGTCAATCGCGACCTGGGTTGTGTCGAGGAGCCGCACCATGAACAACCGCTCCCGGTTCTCGTACACCGCTGTTGCAGGATCGAAAGATCCGTCGAGCATCACCAGCACGCTCGACGCACCGTTGGAGTCCGCTTTGATGGACGCCTGATCTGAGGGAGCATCGTCCCGCACCGCTACGACCACGATGAACATGGCACTGTACGGCCCAATCGAAGTGTCGGTGAATCTGTTCGACCAGAGCTGGGCGACCGCGGTTTGTCTCCCATCCGCGTACTTCAAGGTCACGGCCTTGTAGCCGCTTCCTGCCAACGCTTCATTGACTTCCGAAACATTCGTGCACTCGCCGTAGAAGTGCACCATTTCGCCGTTGTAATACTGCAGCTCGTTCGGAATCACCGCGCCGCTTGCCGTGATGTAGGTCCTGCCGCTGATGACGTACTTGTCGAAGAGTGGCTCGTGCCGCTGGTTGACGGCATCGGGCGGGGGGGGCACGAACGCGTCGAGCGTCAGTTTGCTCTTTGCTTCCCGGGAGAGTTGCTTGTCGAACGCCTGAAGTACGTCCTTGACGTCCTCCGTGGAATGAGGGACCTGCAGGAGCCGAATGGCATCCGAATTTCCAAGCTCGCCACCGGCGGCGGCAAGCAGGGAAGCCTCCCGCATCATGCCACTGTCGCGACTGGCTATACCCATGCTAGTCTCTCCAGCTCTCGCGTCTGTCAATCGTGTGGGGAGTCATGCCGGCCGCGCACAGGGTGAAAACGTATCACGCCCCGCGGGCGACTCAAAGCAGCCGCATGTCACGCATGTCGCGAGCCGTTCGAGCGGGCAAGAGCGGACGGGAGTCACACAATGCCAGCGTTTCTGGAGTGGCTTGGGCACGTGGGTCTGACGCACTGCGCTCAGGCCCTGATCGAGAACGGGATCGACTTCGACGTCGCTCAGGGCCTGACCGAGAGCGATTTGCGCAGCTTCGGGCTCAACCTGGGTGACAGTCGGAGGTTGCTGCAAGCTCTTAGTAAGCTGGGCGGCCAGAAGACTGCGGCGTCGTCCGGTGATGGCGTAGCCGTCGTCGACATCGCTTCGAGGCCGATTCACGCCGCCCTGGACGAGCGGCGCCATCTCACCGTGATGTTCTGCGATCTCGTCGGATACACCGAGCTGGCCCAGCGCCTCGATCCGGAGGAACTCAAGGGCGTGATTCGGGGCTTTCGAAAGGCCTGCGGCAAGGTGGTGGCGCACTACGACGGGTACATCGCCCAGTACCTGGGCGATGCCGTGATGGTCTACTTCGGCTGGCCCGGAGCGCACGAGGACGATGCCGAGCGCTGCGTGCGCTCGGCCCTGGATATCGTGCAGGCGGTTAAGGGTCTGGGGTTTGCTGAACCGCTCGCGGTTCGCATCGGCGTCGCCACCGGGCCGGTGGTGGTGGGTGAAGCTTCAAGAGACGGCAACGGCGAGGACGGACTCGCCGTCGGTGAAACGCCCAATCGGGCCGCGCGGCTCCAGGGATTGGCCGGAGCCGACGAGATCGTCATCGGGCCCACCACCCGGCGGCTGGTAGGCAATACCTTTGAGGTCGCTGACCTGGGCGTGCATCCGCTTAAGGGGATCGTGCAGCCGGTGCAAGCCTGGCGTGTGCACGCCGTGCTCAGGAGCCAGGGCCGCTTCGATGCTGCGCACGGCGCTGTGACGCTTACGGCGCTCGTGGGTCGCGATGAAGAGGTGGCGCTGCTGTTGCGCCACTGGCATTGGGCTCTCACCGGCGAAGGCCAGGTCGTTTTGCTCAGCGGTGAACCTGGCATCGGCAAGTCGCGGCTGACGCAAGTTTTGCGCGAGCGCCTCAAAGGCGAGCCGCACACCACGCTGCTCTATCAGTGCTCGCCGTTCCGCCTCAACTCGGCGCTGTATCCGATCATCGAGCACATCGAGTTCGCCGCGGGCTTCGCTCGCGAGGACACCCCCGAGCAGAAGCTCGACAAGCTGGAAGCCATGCTGGCAGGCAGTCAGGCACAACGCACCGAATCGGCGCCGCTGTTCGCAGCTCTCCTCTCGCTGCCCACTGACCGTTATCCGTCGCCTGGGTTCTCGCCGCGGAGGCAGAAAGAGAAGACGCTCGAAGTGCTGTTCGGACAGGTCGAGGCGCTCTCCCGACTCCAGCCGCTGCTCATCGTGTTCGAGGATGCGCATTGGATTGATCCGACGAGCCAGGATTTCCTCGACCTGATGGTGCCGCAGCTGCGCGCGCTGCGCATTCTGATGGTGATCACGCACCGGCCGGAGTACACGCCTCATGGGGGCGAATATCAGCACGTGGCAACCATGGCCCTGACGGGGCTGCCGCAGCAGCTGGGCAACGAGTTGGTTGGCAAGGTCACTCTAGGCAAGGCGTTGCCACCAGAGGTACTCGAGCAGATCGTCGCTCGTGCCGACGGCGTCCCGCTGTTCATCGAGGAACTGACCACGTCGGTGCTGGAATCGCGGTTCTTGCGGGAAGAGAACGATCGCTACACGCTCCTCGGGCCGCTGCCAGCCCTCGCCATTCCGACCACGCTGAATGCCCTGCTGATTGAGCGACTGGGCCGACGCGCCGGGGTTCGCGAGCTGGCCCAGATTGGCGCGTGCATCGGGCGCGAGTTCTCGTATGAACTGTTGGCGGCGGTTTCACCCTATGAGGGTGGAGAGTTCGAGGAGGAGCTCCAGCGACTGACAGGAACCGGGTTGGTGTTCCGCCGCGGCACGCCGCCGGATGCCACCTATACCTTCAAACATGCGCTCGTGCAAGACGCCGCTTATGACTCGCTGCTCAAGAGCAAGCGACAGCAGGTGCACGCGCAGATCGCGGAGGCCTTGGAGACGATATTCCAGGATCGCGTGGCCAACGAGCCGGAGTTGCTGGCGCATCACCACACGCAGGCAGGGCATGTGGCCGAGGCCATTCCCTTGTGGCAAAAGGCGGGAACGCTGGCGGTGCAAAGAGTCAGCTTGCAAGAGGCCCTTGCGCACCTGGCGCAGGGGCTGGCGCTCATCAAACTGTTGCCGCCTTCGCCGGAGCGCGACAGCCTCGAACTCTCGCTCCGGGAGCCGCTCGTCGTCGCGTCGACGGGGTTGCGGGGTTGGGCCGCGCCAGAAGTAGCTGCCAACGAGGCCGCGATCCTCGAGCTGGCTAAGCAGCGGGGCAAATCACAGAGCCTGCTGCTCGGGCTGTGGGGGATGTGGTCCAACACCATCACCTCAGGGCGAATCGAGGAGTCGCTTAACTGGGCCGAGCGCCTGCTCGCAGAAGGGATCGAGGCCAATGACCACGACATGCGGATCTTCGGACGCAACAATGTTGCGATCTCTCGCTTCTATCTGGGGCATCTGGTCGCTGCGCGTGAGCAGTGCGAGCAACTCTTGGCCGAGTACGACCTGAAGCAGGCGCACCGATGGATGCGGCTGACGAGTCTCGACCCTCGAACCTTCGTTGAGAGCTGGTCATCCCAATGGACGTGGATGCTGGGCTACCCCGACCGGGCGGTGCGTCTGAACAACGAGAAGGACGCCCATGCGCGTCAACTCGGGAACGCATTCAACCTCGGGTTTGCGCTGACCCTCGGGGCCTACGTCTTTGACTACCGGCGCGAACCCGATTGGCTTCTCGAACATGTCAACGAAGCTGACCGTTTGGCTCGCGAGCAGAGCATCCCGTTCCTCTCCACGGTGCAGATCCCGTTGGCGGAAGGGCTCGCCTATCTGCGCAGTGGCCGGCTGTCCGAGGCAATCGCCTCGCTGCGTCAGGGCATCGAGGACTGGAACGCGCGAGGAGGTCACATCCGCATTCCGTATGTGAAATCTGCGCTCGCCGAGGCCTTGGCACTTCAGGGAAACCTGGACGAGGCCTTGGCGCTGATCGAGGAGTGCTTGGAGCAGGCCGCTCGCCCCGGTTGGCTGGAGCGCTCTCACCTAGCCGAAGTGCTGCGACTGAAAGGGTGGATGCTGATGCGGAAAGGCCTATGCGAAGTGGCCGAAGCATCCCTCCGTGCGGCGATCGACTGGGCAAGCGACCAGCACGCCAAATCCTGGGAGTTGCGCGGTGCAACGACGCTGGCGGAGCTGCTGTGCGAGCGCGGAGAACGCGATGCCGCCCGCGATCTCCTCTCCCCGATCTACGGTTGGTTCACGGAAGGTTTTGAGACGCACGACCTCAAAGTCGCGCGCGCGCTATTGCACGAATTGCGCTAAACGCACCCTCGTTGCCGGTCAGCGTTGTTTGCACCAACTCTCTTAAGCATCCCGCGTCGGTTCAGCTGAGAAGGGCAGACAGGTTCGGCATCATCCTAATACTACTGTGTCAGATCCGCTGATTCCTTGAAGGAATCAGCGCGATTTGGCTGCTTTGGCCTTGTACTTCAGACCGAATTTCGGTACGCTGCCGCGCAGTGCTGCCGCGCACCGCGCCGGCGTGGTTGGATCGTCTCGTTACGTGGCTGGAGCCATTCGAGCCCTGCTTCGGCCATGTCGCGCAGCGCGGCGCGTTTCGGCGCTACCTCCTCGGCCTGCTCAGTGACAGCCCGCGCAAATCGATGAGCGCGATGCTCGCGCGTATTCACGACGCGGGGAGCTATCAGGCGTTTCAGCACGTTATTACACACGCGCCGTGGGACGTCGCGCCCGTGTGGCGTCGGCTCCTCAGTCGCATTCCCGATCGGCGTGGCGTGCTCATCCTCGACGACACCGGGTTCCCCAAACAGGGAACCGCGTCGGTGGGAGTGCAGCGGCAGTACTCAGGCACGCTCGGCAAAATTGGCAATTGTCAGATCGCGGTCACCGCCGCGCTGTGGACGGGTGTCCGCACATGGCTGCTCGGCGCCGAATTGTATCTGCCGCAGCCGTGGTTAACGCGCGAGCGTCGCCAGCAGACACACATCCCGGCGCGCGTGCGGTTTCAAGAGAAATGGCGGCTCGCGCTGACGCTCGTCGATCGCGCGCGACGCGGCGGCATCGACATCGATCTGGTCACGGCAGATGCGGGATATGGCGATATTCTGGACTTTCGATCGGGTTTGGAGCAGCGGCAGCTGGCGTACGTGCTCGGTATCTCCGGCCAGTTCGCGGTGTGGGTCGGGCGGCCACCTGCCGATCTCGCGCCCGCCACCCGCGCCGTCGCCGCCGCCACGGTCGGTGCCCTCCAGGTCGCGACCTGGGCAGCGCAGCACCCCGCGCGCGCGTGGCGGCGCGTCAGTTGGCGCAACGGCCCACGTCGGGCGTGGCACGCACGCTTCCTGGCCGTCCGCGTCACGCCGGTCGTGTTGTGGCGGCAGCATCGCCCGCTTCAGACGCACTGGCTGCTCTGTGAGCGGCCCAGCGGTCGGTCCGCGGCCCCGATGAAGTGGTACATCAGCAATCTCCCGCCGACCACGCGGTTACGCACGCTCGTCCGCGCGGCGCATCAGCGCTGGGCCATCGAGCAGCAGTATCAGCAACTCAAAACCGAGCTGGGCTTCGACCACTTCGAAGGCCGGTCCTTCTTGGGCTGGCACCGACACGTCGTCCTCACCGCGCTCGCCTCTACCTGGCTGCAGCAGGAACGTCGGCGGGTGCTCACACGCGCGCCGACGCTCCCGGTGGTGCGCGCCGTGATTCAAGAGATCCTCACGGCGCACTTTCTCATCACAACACCGGGCTATCTCGAACGGATGCTAAAACTCAGGGAAATTCAGCTGCGGATCTGACTAAGTAGTACTAAGGAGGATTTCGGCGCCTGGTCAAGATGCCGAAGGTGGCGCTTTCGCTCGACTCGTCTCGTCAGTTCTGCCGCGAGTTCATCCCCGATCCTCCCCGTTTGGAGCGCAGTCCGATAGGCGTCCAGTGCGAGCGCATCGCGCCCTCGCGTGCTGCGCTCATAGGCGAGCTTGCGCAACAGTCCGAACTCGGTGGATGGCTCGCGCACCGAGTCGCGTGGATCGCAGACCCAATTGCCTGGATTGGTGCCCATCTCGGCGGCCAGGGCTGCCCATAACCTGGCGTCATTGGTGGTCACATCAGTGCGGGGAAAGATCAGATGCCCCACAGATCGCTTATGTGTTTCCGACCACGGTTGGGTGAAGTCTTCAAGGGATGTGCGTCGTTCATCCAGATAACTGATCCAGTACAGACCAAATGCAATGTCACCTGACGACTGACGTCTCGCCCAATCCCTGGTCAGATAGCGCTCCCCAGGATGCATAGCGCGCAAACAATTCGCAGAGGTGAGCGGCACCAGCGTGAACTTGCCGAGCGTGCCGCTTATTTCCACGACGCCAGTCCAATAGGATTGATAGGCGGTACCCGGGCTTGCCGTACGTTCACTTTGTTGTGCGATGAGAGCCAGCATCCTTTCCGCTTTGGCGATGCCCCTGCTTTTGATCAAGCTCTCACGCATGAGCCGCTGTCCAGGGGCCAGGGGACTCGGGCCGATGGGATCCGGACCCGCTGCATCCGCTGTGGCGCGGAGAAAATGCATCCCAGCCCGGCGGTCATCGCCAGGCAACGCGGGGTTACTGAGAGCGATGAAATCGACCTGCCGGCCGGCAGCGGTCACAAACGACGCGCGCAGGCCAAGAAAGTCTGGCATGGTTTCCACGTGCGGCATCCCAAGGCCGGTGGAAATCCGGCCAACCCCGAAGTGTTCGGCGCCGGGCACGAACAACCCGACGCGCGCGAACCCCTCTGGGAGTTCGCTCGCAACGCGCAGCACCACTTTGCTCCCCGCGATCTGATACTGATGCGCCGCCCGGTCCGGACACTTGAGGTCAGGATGACGCTCGCGAATTCGGCGTTGAATCTCACTTATCTCAGCCACCTCGGCGTCGATACGGCGCAAGTCCTCCGCGCCGGGCCGAAATAGCTCTGGTGGGGTGCCTTCACGGTTCATGGTGTTCTCCCGCGTATCTCACACATCGCGATCACTTGGTCCAGACCATCGTGATCACGTGCTACACAGCATGGCGATCCATGGCACGTAACCGTGAATGGTGCGTTAACTCCCGCTCAGGCGACTTCGATCGTGATGAGCGCGCGCAGATAGTCCAGGCCCCTCACCACGAGAAGACCCGAGTAACAACCCGGCGCGGCATCGGCAGGAACGTTGGTTGCGATCGCGAGATCTCTCTGTTCCTGCGGTTCGAGCGTGAGCGCCGAAGGCGTGAACTCGAGCAGCGAGCACGGAATACGGCCGCTTCGGCTGCCCAGGAGATCGGTTGCTGCGGGTGTCAGTTGCACCGCTCGGCTCTCGCTGTTGCGCAGCGTCATCGAGATGGTGGCCCGCTGGCCAGGCTTGACGGTGGCTTGTGGCCTCACCTCCGACAACGGATCGGTGTCGCTTGCCGCCGTCTGATAGGCGGCGGGCCGTTGTGCCGCAGCGCCTTGCAGGCTTGGCCACAGACCTGCGACGTTGTCCACGAATTCGTGCATCTGGCGCAGTGCGGGGGTGCTCGCGTCTGATCGTCCATACGGAGCAGTGGTGCCCGCGCTTCGCGCCGCGAGCACGCCCCTCGCCATCTCTTCATCGAGGATCGACGCTGCCTGCGACACGATCGACGCCGCCTGCTCGCCGACGACGCCGGCCGTGGCTTTGACAGGGTCCGACTGCACCGCGCCACCCTGCGCAGGCATGGGCAGCAGGGAAAGAGGCGACAGTGTTTCAGAACCCGGAAACGGGATCAGCCGCCGAAGAAACGCACTCGCCTCGTTGTCCACAAGTCCTCCTCCGACCTATACGTCCCTGCTGACCATGTAGGAAATGACCTGGTTCAGAAACGTTTTCTCATCCGACTCCGGCACATCGCGGAACGCCTGCGTGAACTCGAAGAGCGTGGCACCGGCGAGCTGCCTCGCAACCTTCCTTGCATGATCCAGGCTACCCCGCGATCGCATCAGATCCAGAATCCATCGAGTGTCCCCCACTGATCGGCCTGCGCGTGGCTGCCCGAGGTACGCAGTGACGCGAGCCGCCTCACGTGAATCCAGCTGCCGCAGCAGATGAATCAGCATCAGCGTGCGCTTGCCCTCGAGCAGGTCTCCGCCAATCTCCTTGCCGTAGCGACGTTCGTCGCCAGTCAGGTTGAGAAGATCGTCCTGAATCTGAAACGCGGTACCGAGGTAGCACCCGAAACGATTGAAGCGATCGAGGTCGACGCCGTCTTCCGTCGCGATGAGCGCACCGATACGACAGGGATGGATGAAGCTATACCAACACGTCTTCTTGAGGACCATCCGCAGATAGTCCTCGTCGGTGACATCACAGCGATTGTCGCGCACCCAGCCAAGCTCCATCGCCTGGCCCTCGAGCGACTCCTGCATCATGTGGTCGAACTCGTCGTACACCCGCCACGTCAGGGGCAGACCCAAGTCCGGCAGGTTGTCACGGAGTATCCGAACACTGAGCGCCGTCAGCATGTCGCCGGCGTTCACGGCGATTGGAACACCGTGCTCGGCATGCAGCGTCGGAAGCCCCCGGCGCAGGTCGCTTTCGTCCTCGATGTCGTCGTGCACCAGGAACGCGTTGTGCAGCATTTCGATGGCCGTCGCAGACGCAAGCGCGTCGGAAGCGTCACCGCCAAACGCCCGGCAGGTGGCAATGCAGAGTGCCGGTCGAATGCCTTTCCCCGTGCGCGACAGGTACGACGTCAGCGGAGCGTAGAGATGGCGCTGCGGCTCCCGCTGCGGCACGGCCGACAACAGGCCAGCAAGGGTCGTCTGGCGATAGTTCGAGAGCTGAGCCTGAAACGTGTCCGTCGCCATTTCTCTCCAGATCCTATTTCGGGATGATCTCAACCCTGCCGGAGCCACCAGCGTTGCCGGGTGTGAAGCCACCTTGCCTCGCGCCCTGCGCCTCAACGAGACGAATCGCCAGCAGGCGGACCACCCGCTCGATCAAGGCCGTCGCCTCGCGCCTGAGGTCGGACGTCACGCCCGGCTGCGCGTCACGGTCGGCGAACGATAGGAATGCCTGATAGGGCAGCGGTGAGTCAGCTTTGTACGCTCTTGAAAGCCCCTGCTCCTCGGAGCCGCGTTCCAAGGCCTGTATCGACTTGTCCGCCAGTTCGGTGACCGAAAGCCCGAAGCGCACGAGCGTGTCATCCCACGGCAGCCCCTGCACGTACCGAATGAGATCGAGCTCACGCCACGGCGCGAAGATCTCCGGCTCGTACAGGTCCCACACACCGCAACGAGGAGTACCGGACCCTGCCGCGTCAAGGATGCCGTTCACTGCTCTTCGAGCAGCTTCGTTGGCCGCTTCCATTGTCGCGAGGTCCGTGTAGGTCCGTACGTAATCGGAGGCCAGAAACAGATTGGGGATTTTAGAGACAGCCTCGGGCCGAAGCTTCCATGTGTCGATCAGGTTGACGAGCAACGGCTCTTCGTTCGCCGTCGTACCAGCGAGGCGACTCAGGCTCGGGTCCAGACTGAAGCTGTGGAGCTGCTCATCCTTCAGGATGGCTACGTCTCCATAGTTCAGACTCCGCTTGAGCTGTTCCCAGACCTCCGTCTTGACCTCCTCGGGG
>Ga0210379_10000258_pt1 | contig 16467 bp, 16 predicted proteins | sample PLMedo_2_FD_155468 | JGI IMG/M metagenome (GOLD analysis project Ga0210379, IMG submission 155468) | Groundwater sediment microbial communities from an aquifer in East River, Colorado, USA - PLM4_32_coex redo | ecosystem: Environmental > Terrestrial > Soil > Riparian zone | place: USA: East... | reverse complement strand
ATTGGGGGGATGTTGCGATCGCGCTGGGCGTGCTCCAGAGCGAGGCGAGGGAGCAGGGCAAGACGGTCGCCGCCCATGCCGCCCATCTGACCATCCATGGAATCCTGCACCTCAAAGGCTACGACCACGCTAGGGTTGCGGACCGGGCCTCCATGGAAGAGGCTGAAATTATTATATTATCTAGACTTGGCCTGTCCGACCCCTATGCGCCGCATCCCTATACGCGATCCGCAAAAGCAGTAAACTGATCCTCATGCCTGCCGATTCCGACCCGAAGACCGTCCCCGCTTCAGGTTCCCCTGCCTCGACCGCGAACGATGCCGCCCAACCGACGCCGCGTCCGCTTTTGAGCGACCTCGCCGCACGCCTCGCGAGTGCAGTCAAAGGCTTCCGTCGCGAGTCCTCGATCCACGAGAGCCTGGAGGAGGTGATCGAGGAGAGCGACCGCGAGACCCAGGAGCTCAGCTCGCAGGAGCGACTGATGCTCGCCAATTTGCTCCGCTTCGGCGAGATCTCGATCGCCGACGTCATGGTGCCGCGCGCCGATATCGTCGCTGTCGAGGAGAAGACCTCGCTCGCCGAGTTGGTGGCTTTGTTCCGCGAGGCACAGCATTCGCGTCTGCCGATCTATCGCGAGACGTTGGACGATCCCTTGGGGATGGTTCACGTCAAGGATGTGCTCGCGCTCGTCGAGACAGGGCCCGACGGGCAGATGCGCTGGGCCAATGTGAACATCTCCAAGCTCAAGCGCGATGTGCTCTTCGTGCCGGCATCCATGCCCGCGCTCGATCTTTTGCTGCGCATGCAGTCGACCCGTATCCACCTGGCGCTCGTCATCGACGAATATGGCGGCACCGATGGTTTGGTTTCGATCGAAGACCTGGTTGAAGAAATCGTCGGCGAGATCGAAGACGAGTACGACGTCGAGGAGGCGCCTGAAATCATCCGTCAGAGCGATGGCACCTTCATCGCCAATGCGCGCATGAGCCTCGAGGATTTCAGGGAGCGGGCGGGCGTCGACGTCGCCTTCGAAGATATCGGCGAGGATGTCGATACGCTCGGCGGCGTCGTGGTCGCGGCTCTCGGTCGTGTGCCGGGACGCGGCGAAATCGTCTCGCACGGCGGTTTCGAATTCGAGATCCTCGAGGCCGATCCAAGGCGCGTGAAGCGCCTGCGCATTCGCGCGCGGCAGCCGGCGCAAGCCGCGACGGCATCTTAAGGACTTGCGCGGCCCCCTCGACGTTTTGGACCGTCTGGCCTTGGCGCTGACGCAGGTGCGCGGATATCGACGGCTTGCGATTGCAGCGGGGCTCGGCGCCGCCGGCGCGCTCGCGTTCGAACCGTTCCGTGCGTTCCCTTTGCTGCTGCTCGCCTATGGCGCGCTGGTTTTGTTGCTCGATGGTTCCGCCGCACGCGATCGCCGTTGGCGCGACGCGGCGCTGACCGGATGGGCTTTCGGCTTCGGCTTCTTTCTCGTCGGCCACTATTGGATCGGCTACGCGTTTCTGGTCGATGCGGAAGCGCATGCGTGGCAGATGCCGTTTGCGATGGTGCTGCTGCCCGCGGGCCTCGCACTCTTCTTCGCCGCCGCAGCCGCGCTCTGCATGATCATTTGGCGTCCCGGGCTGCAGCGCGTAGTTGTGTTCGCTGTCGCCTTTTTCACAGCCGAATGGTTGCGGGGACACATCTTCACCGGCTTTCCCTGGAACCTTCCCGGCTATGGCTGGGCTGGATCCACCGCCGTGCTGCAGAGCGCCGCCGTTTGGGGCGTGTACGGCCTTTCTCTGCTCACCCTTCTGTTCGGCGCCTCCTTCGCATTGCTTGCGAATCGCGGCCGCGCCTGGTGGTTCAACGCAGCGATGACGGTCCTGTTCGTTGCGCTATGGGTCGGCGGCGCGATGCGCCTCCTTGGCGCGACCGATGCGACGGTTGAGGGCGTCCGCCTGCGGCTGGTGCAGCCGAGCACGCCCCAGCCGGAGAAATACGCGCCCGAAAATCGCCAGCGCAATTGGCGTCGGCTGGTCGACTTGTCTTCGCTGCCGGCAGCCCAGCAGCCCACGCACATCATTTGGCCCGAGGCCGCACCGCCTGTCCTGCTCGAAGGGCCGGAAATTGCTGCGGACATCGCGAACCTCACCGGCGATTCGCGCGTGCTGATGACGGGCCAGGTCCGCGTTGCCGAGGAAAACGGACAGCGCAATTCGTACAACTCGTTCGCGATCTTCGGGCCTCAAGGGAAACTGATCGGCACATACGACAAGTTTCATCTCGTGCCGTTCGGCGAATATGTGCCCGGCGGGCCCTTGCTGCGCGCCATCGGTGTCACGGAAGTCGCCGCGAGCACGGGCTTCTCATCCGGCCCCGGACCCAAGACCATGATGGTCCCGGGCGCGCCAGCGGCAGGTCCACTCATCTGCTATGAAGTCATCTTTCCCGGAGAAGTGACCTCGGAGCCGCGTCCGGGCTGGCTGGTCAATGTGACCGATGATTCGTGGTTTGGCCCGGATACCGGTCCCATGCAGCATCTTCTGATCGCTCGCGTGCGCGCAATCGAGGAGGGCTTACCCATTGTGCGCGCTGCGAACAGCGGCATATCGGCCGTGATCGATGCGCATGGGCGTGTGCGCGCGAGTCTCGGTCTGGGGTTGCGTGACGTTGTGGATGCGAATCTCCCAGTTGCCCTCTCGCCGACGCCCTTCGTCCGTTACGGGAATGTAATGCTCCTGACATTTCTTTTGATGTGCATGGCTGCGGCGGTTTGGCCGCCAAGCTCGCGCCAGGCTTGACGTAACCCCTTCGCGGCGCTTTATCTTTCGCCCATTAAAAATCGAACAGTACAGAAAGAAAGGGTGTGAAGGGCGGTGCCGAAAAAACAGGCTAACCCGGTGGATGCGCATGTCGGACATCGCGTGCGACTGCGCCGAATGCTGATTGGTATGAGTCAGGAACGTCTGGGCGAGTTGTTGGGCCTTACTTTCCAGCAGGTCCAGAAATACGAAAAGGGGATCAATCGGATCGGAGCCGGCCGACTGTTTGAAGTGGCCGGGATTCTCGGCGTGCCCATCAGCTTCTTCTATGAGGATGCTGATGCCAACGGGGCGCGCGGCTTCTCCGAGGCCGGAGAACCTCCACCGGTGATGGAATTTCTTGCAAGCGGTGAAGGCCTGCAGTTGAGCTTGGCCTTCATGCGCATCAAGGACATGAAAGTGCGTCGGCGCATTCTCGATCTCGTTCGCTCGTTGGCGGACGCGAACGGGGCGGACGAGCGCGCGGATTGAGACCGGTCAGACGCTACGCTAAGCGGCGCGCGTTTCGCGGCGCCGCTTAGCTCGTGCGCGCGGCTTTCTCTTCGAGGCCGGATTGGCCCTCCCGCGCCTTCAGCGCGGCGTACACATCCTCGGGCTTCACCCCGCACGCGGCCCACAGCACCAGCAGGTGGTAGATCAGATCGGCGGACTCCGCCGTTAGCGCCGCGTTGTCCTTGCCGACGCCGGCAATGCAGGTCTCGATCGCTTCCTCGCCGAGCTTCTTGGCGCACTTCTCGCGTCCCTGCGCGATCAGCTTGGCCGTATAGGAAACGTTCGGATCGGCGCCCTTGCGCGCCTCAATCGTTGCGAACAATCGATCGATGGGGTGTGTCGTCATGACGGTCGCCGTGATGTTCCGTTCACAGAATGCTGTCTTTTTGCTCGGCGATCCAGCGCTCGACCTTCGCGTCGAGAATCGCGAGCGGCATGGAGCCGTCCCTTAAGATCGCATCGTGGAAGCTCTTCAAGTCGAATTTCTCGCCAAGTTCGCTCTTAGCTCGCTCCCGCAAGTCCCGGATATCGCGTTCGCCGATCTTGTACGCGAGCGCCTGGCCGGGGATGGCGATGTAGCGATCGACCTCTTCCTCGGCTTCGGCGCGCGAGAGAGTCGTGTGCGCCATCAGGAACTCGACCGCCGTCTCGCGCGGCCAGCTCAGCCAATGCATGCCGATGTCGACGACGAGCCGGCTCGCGCGCCAGGCGTCGAAACTGAGCGCGCCGAATTTTTGATACGGATCGCCGTAAAGTCCAAATTCTTCGCCGAGGCTCTCCGCATAGAGCGCCCAGCCCTCGACGAACGCGCTCTCGTGACCGAAGCGGCGAAACCGCGGCAGCGCGGTGTTGGCTGCCGCATATTGGGTCTGCAGGTGGTGCCCCGGCACGCCCTCATGCAACTCCAGAGCTTCGCTCGTGTAGGTCGGCCGCGAGGGCAGATCATAGGAGTTGAGAAAGACGGTCCCCGGCCTGCGCCCATCGCCAGAACCGGGAGTGTATTCCGCGGCCGGTCGGTCGGGCGCTACGAACGGCTCGTGGAAGCGGAACGTCAGCTGCGCCCGCGGCTTCGTCGAGAACGCCTTGTCGAGCTTTTCCAGCACAGAATCGCGTACGCGGATGAATTCCGCGCGCATTTGGGCTTCGTCCCTGAACTTGAACCGCGCATCGGTCTTCAGGAATTCCCGAAAGTCTTTGAGCGAGCCAGGGAAGCCTGCGGCCTTCTTGGTCTTTTCCATCTCGCCTTCGATGCGCTTGAGCTCGGCGAGGCCGATGTCGAGGATCTCATCAGGGCTGAGCTCGGTCGTCGTGTTGCTGCGGACGAGATAGAGATACATGTCCCTGCCGCCCGTGACGCCGGAAAGGCCGGCGGTCTTGCGCGCATTCGGCAAGTATTCGGTCTTCAAGAATTCCGAGAGGCGGCGATAGGCCGGGATCAGCTCGCCCAAAACCGCAGCGCGATACGTTTCCGTGATCCTCGCGCGGTCCGCCTGATTGAAACCGTCGGGCATGGATTTGAGCGGAAGCAGGAACATGCTCGCTTCCGTATCGCCGCCCGACACCATCTCGACCTGCGTGATCATGCGCTCGATCACCGAGCGCGGCTGCGTCACGCCTTTCTTGATGCCCTCGCGCATGTTCAGGACCGCCTGATCGAGCCAGCGCGTGAAGCCGAGCATGCGGCGGATGCTGGCATCGTAGTCGCGCGGCCGGCCCATCGGTCCATCCGCCCGCTGTTTCATGTCGCGTGCAAAGGTGATCTGCGGCCCGTTGAACTGATTGAGCGGCAGCAGTCGGAAACCTTCGGCAACGCCGGGCTTGAGCCCTTGCGCATCGTCGGACAACGACCACGCGAAGATGTCGTAGCTCAGCTGGTCCTGCCCCTTCAGATTCGAACGGTCGATCCGCGCGAGCTTCGCGCGCGTCTCCTCGTTGATCTTGCGGCGCGCTTCCACATAAGGCGGCAACAGATCGTCTTCGTAGCGCTCGAGATAGCGTTGGTCGCTGAGCTCCATGGACGACGACGAATCGAGCCGTGCCTCGGAGTTCCGGTAGTCCTTGAGCAGTTGCTCGAGCGTTGCGCCGGAATCCGCCGCACTTCCCGCGCTTAAGGGAGAGAGAGCAAGGAACCCTGCGATGAGGGCATATCTGACACGTCGCATGATCTCAGCATAAGGCTCCTTGAACCTCGCGCGGTGAAATATTTTGTCGTGCGGAACCGGCTACAAGCCGAGCTGGGCGATGATCGACGCGGGCGTGGTGCCGTTACGGCGCAGGCTTTCCAGCGTCACTGAGCGATCGCGCTTGGAGAACTTCTTGCCCGACGCATCCAGGATCAAACGATGGTGAGCATAGGCTGGCGGTTCATAGCCGAGACACGCCTGAAGCAGGCGGTGAATATGCGTCGCGGGAAACAGATCGTGGCCTCGCGTCACCAATGTTACGCCCTGCAAGGCGTCGTCCACCACGACGGCCAAGTGATAGCTCGCCGGCAGCTCTTTGCGCGCGAGCACGACATCGCCGAACAGGGCAGTGCGTGCGATTTGCTCGCCGGTTTCGCCGTCAGGACCCGCGCCTTGTTCCATGAACGTGAGCGGCCGCGCGACCTTTCCCGCCGCCTTTTCGACATCCAAGCGCAGCGCATAGGACTCGCCTGCCGTGATGCGCGCTTCCCTTGCCTCGCGCGACAGGCGCCGGCATGTACCGGGATAGAGCGGACCATCGGGGCCGTGCGGAGCTTCGGCTGCGCGCGCGATCTCGTCCGCGATCTCCTTGCGCGTGCAGAAGCAGGGATAGAGCAGGCCGGCCTCATCGAGCGTCTTCAGCGCCGCGGCGTAGTCGGCGAAGTGCTCGAACTGCCGGCGCACCGGCTCCTCGAATGCGAGCCCGAGCCAACCGAGATCGTCCTTGATCGCCTGCTCGTATTCAGGGCGGCAGCGCCCCTTGTCGATATCCTCGATGCGAAGGAGAAAGCGTCCGCGGTGCTGCGCGGCGGCACGGTATGCCATGAGCGCGGCGAACGCGTGTCCCAGATGGAGAAATCCGGTTGGACTTGGCGCGAAGCGGGTGACAATCATGTCCGGTCAAATCTGATCTGCGAAAGGTTGCGTCATGACTCTCGACGGTCCGCGCCTCAAGCCGGCGCGCGAGCCGGCCACCCATCTTGTCGTGCTGTGCCATGGCTATGGCTCCGACGGCAACGATTTGATCGCGCTCGCCCCGCATTGGCGCGGTCTTCTGCCCGGCACGGCCTTCGCCTCGCCCAACGCCTCCGACCGCTGTGACCAGAATCCCGGCGGCTACCAGTGGTTTCCGCTTTCGCGCCTCGATCCGCACGAGACGCTTAAGGGCGCCGAAGCGGCGGCGCCCAGTCTCAATGTCTTCCTCGACGCCGAACTCGCGCGGCTCAATCTCTCCGGCGACCGGCTTGCGCTTGTCGGTTTCAGCCAGGGCACGATGATGTCGCTCCATGTCGGCTTGCGGCGCAAGCCGCAGCCCGCCGCGATCGTCGGCTTCTCGGGCATGCTCGTGGGCGGCGAAACGCTGTCGCGCTTCGACAACGCGCCGCCGGTCCTGCTCACGCATGGCGACGAGGATCAAGTGATCCCGCCTCAGGCGCTGTTCATGTCGGCGAATGCGCTCGCCGCGCTCGGCGTGCCCGTGCAGTGGCATTTGTCCAAAGGGCTCGGACACGGCATCGATCCCACGAGCCTTGCGCTCGCCGGACGGTTCATCTCGGATGCGTTTTCGGGACGCGCACCGCGTACAGGTCCGATTCCGGCGCAGGGCCGCTAGATCAGACGCCCGCGAACGCGATCAGCTCCTCGCGCACTTTCGGCATCAGAGTGTCCCAGTCGGCAAATTTCTCGCACGAGATCACGCGCGATTTCGGATACCAGGGATAGCGATCCGTTCCGAGCTGCGGCCACACGGGAGCCGCGACCAGGAACCAGACTTCCGTTCCGAGCGCGCCTGCCATCGCGGCGGCCGCAGTCGGCGCCGAGAGCACGAGATCGCAGGCTGAGGTCAGCGCGGCTGCGCCTTCGAGATCGTCCTTCAGATCGAGATCGGCGAAATTGTGGATCGTGAGGCCGAGCTTCTCGCGCGCGATCTCAAGCTCAGCCGCCACGTCGCCATATTGCAGGTTGACGAAGGTGATGCCCGGGGTCGAAAGGACGGGGCCCCAGCCTTCGATCGCGCTGAAATATTTGCGCCGCTTAGCGCCAAGCACCATCGAGCGCCAGCAGACGCCGACATAGGGGCCGGGTCCGAGTGTGGAAAGCCGCGTTCGGAACTCCGCGATCTTCGCCGGATCCGCGGCGAGATAACTCCGGCGCGGAAAGTCCGAGATCGATTTGCGCAGGATGTGAAGCGGCGTGCCGAACGCGGCGTAGTAGTCCGGGCCGCCCTCGCTCAGCGCCCATGGACAGATGCGCACTTCCAATCCCTCGAGCTTGGCGTGCTCGTAACGCCCGATCTCGGCTTCCGGGAAGGAGCGGCGGAAGATCGGAATCAGGCGCTTATCCACGGCGATCTTGAGCTTGCCCTTCTCGCCGACGGCGCGAGCGAGGTCGGGAAGAATGTTGGCGAACATGATCTCATCGCCCAAGCCCTGTTCACCGACCATCAGGATGCGCTTGCCGTCGAGCGGCTCGCCGCGCCAGCGGGGCGCCTTGGTGTGATGAGCGACGAAGGCGCGGAACTCGTGGTGATTGCGGACCTCGTATTCCCTGAACCCTTCCTCGATATTGCCCATCGCCATCATGCAGATGCTGCGCGAATGCGAGGCCTCGATGCGCTCGTGATGGTTGGTCGAAAGCGCGAGCGCGGAATTATAGGCCGCGAGCGATCCCGCGTAACGGCCGAGATGCACGTAGCTGAAACCGACATTGTGCCAGACGCGCGCGAAGTTCGGATCGAGCCTCAACGCTTCTTCGTAGAACGTGAGGGCCTCTTCAACGCGGCCGTCTTCCGAAAGGACCGTCGCGAGCGTGTTCCACAGCATCGGCTGATTGGGGATGCGGTAGATCGCGCCTCTGGTGATTTCGATCGCCTCATCGATCTTGCCCCGATCGCGCATCACGCTGGCGAGATTGTTATAGCCTTCGGGACGATCGGGGCGGATCTCGATATAGAGCCGGAACATGCGCTCCGCGCCGTCCATGTTCCCGGTGTTCCACGCGGTCATTCCGAGATTGAGGATCAGATCCGGATCGTGCGGATCGAGCTGGAAGGCCTTTTGGTAGGTCACCAGCGCCTTGTGGAGGTGGCCAAGTTTCTCCAGCGTGATGGCGAGCAGGTGATAGGCCTGCGCATTGGCCTCATCGATGGTGGTCGCTTCGAGCGAGAGTTTCGCAGCCGGGACCGTCTCGCCGCGCTTCCACGCCTTGAGCGCTCGCAACAGGAGCTTGTTCGATTGCCGCCGCGATTTCATGGCTGCCGGGTCTTGCGCGGTCTGTTCGACGCGCGCCAGAACGGCATCGCGCGCCGTGACGAACGATGCATTCCCAGGAGCCAATTGTCCCGCCTGCAACATGGCAGAAAATCCCCGCAAGCTACGGCCCATAGAAGGGCCCCAACATGCCTAAATTTTTATGAACGGTTCGCGGCGATCATTCGCGAAGCAGGCAGGGGATAATTAACCAATCTCACCTAACGTCCGGCCGCGACGGCAAGAAAATGTCGTGTGGAGAGGAATCATGCCGCTTAAGCTCTCGTTGAAGCCCAGAGAAAAATTCGTTCTCAACGGCGCCGTGCTGACCAACGGCGACAAGCGCACCAGCCTTGTGATCCAGAACAAAGCCTGCGTGCTGCGCGAGAAGGACATCATGCAGGTCGAGGACGCCGACACGCCGGCGCGCCGGATCTACTTTCCGATCATGATGATGTATCTCGATCCCGAGACGGCCGGCACCTATTACAGCCAGTTCGCGTTGCGCATGACCGAGTTCATGCAGGCCATCAGCGACAGAAAAGCGCTCGCGGTGTGCGTGGACATTAGCAAAGACGTCATGAATGGCTCGTACTACAAGGCCTTGGTTCAATGCAGGACGTTGTTCGACTTCGAACAGGAGCGGCTTTCTTATGTCACTGAAGGCGTATCAAAAAGCGCAAGTCGCGGTTGAGAATCCGCGCACTATCGAGTACCGGCTTTTCGGTCAGATCACCGGCGCGCTCATGGACGCCAAGAGCTCGGGCGCGAGGGGCGTGCCGCTTATCGACGTCATCGATAGAAACCGCCGTCTGTGGAGCATGCTCGCCGGCGATTGCATGAGTGACGGCAACCATTTGCCCAGGGAATTGCGCGCGCAGATCGTCTCGCTCGCGATCTGGGTGTCGAAATACTCGACCGATGTCATGCAGCAGGACGCATCCCTCGATCCCCTGATCGAAATCAATCGCACGATCATGCAGGGTTTGCAGCCCGCCCCCTGAATCTTGCGTCCCATCGGCGTTGCGTCGATGCCGGGCTCAAAGCCCGGCATTTGCCTTTTCGGCATGGTTAAAATTTGCCGGAGGAACCTCGCCGCGCGGCAGAATTTGCCCCGCCAATCTCATCCGGTCACTTCACATAAAACCTGAAATATCAATGGCTTAACGGATTACTGTCGTGGTCCGCCGGTTGCAGTGGGCTCACCGGGCGTTATGGCGTTGGAGCAACCACATAGCGCGCTGGAACGCATAGGAGACTTCCCCGATGTTAAGCGTCAACACCAACACCGGCGCAATGCTCGCGCTGCAATACCTGAACAAGACCGACCGCGAGCTTCAGCTCGCGCAGGCCCATATCAATACGGGCTTGAAAGTCGCCACCGCCAAGGATGACGGCTCGACCTTCGCGATCGCGCAGAACATGCGCGGCGAAGTGGCCGGCTTCCATGCGGTTGCGGACAGCCTCAACCGCGGTGTTTCGGCGATCGATGTCGCCATGTCCGCGGGTCACACGATCTCGGACCTTCTGATCGAGATGAAGAACAAGGCCGTCGCGTCCGCCGATATTTCTCTGGACACGGCGAGCCGCGAAGCGCTGAACGCGGACTTCGTTGCGCTCAGGGCTCAGATCAACACCATCGTCCAGAACGCCGAGTTCAACGGCACGAACCTGATCGACGGCTCCGTCAGCGGCATCACGGCGCTTGCCTCCGCCGACGGCGTCAACAAGATCACGGTGAGCGCGGAGGACATGAATCTCTCCGGCTCCATCGTGACGATGTCGACGCTGGCCGCGATTTCGACCCAGGCGGCCGCTTCGGCGATGATCACGACCATCAACGACTCGCTGGAGAACGTGAACGCGGCTCTCGCCCGTCTCGGCTCGGGTTCGAAGAAGTTCAGCATACAGAAGGACTTCATCTCGAAGCTGATCGACACACTGAACACCGGTATCGGCAATCTTGTCGACGCGGATCTGGCCGTGGAGAGCGCCCGGTTGCAGGCCTTGCAGGTCAAGCAGCAACTCGGCGTTCAGGCGCTTTCGATCGCCAACCAGCAGCCGCAGATCATTCTTTCTCTCTTCCGCTAGGCATTGACTTCGAGCGGCGCCGGGTTTCCGGCGCCGCTCTTCTCTTCTGACCATGCAGGATTTGCCGCCTGACCCGGCAAAAAAGTCCTATGTTCGGCAAAACTTGCCGTGCCGGATGGTTTCTGCCCGGCTGAATTTTCCCGCCCCGTCTCTCTCGGAACGTAGTTAACGCAGCTACGGCACGCGGATTGCCTAGTCCTCCTCCCGGGACAAAACGTCCTGCGAGCAAAACGCTCGCACATCAAACCAGAACGGAGGGCCTCTCATGTCTCTTAGCGTCAATACCAATGTCGGCGCGATGATCGCGCTGCAGTATCTCAACAAGACCACGTCTGAACTCACCGCTACCCAGAATCACATCAACTCGGGTTTGAAGATCGCGACCGCCAAGGACAACGGCGCGGTTTTCGCGATTGCGCAGAACATGCGCGGTGACGTTTCGGCGTTCCATGCGGTTTCCGACAGCATCAATCGCGCTGTTTCGGCGCTAGACGTCGCCATGAGCGCCGGCCAGGCCGTCTCCGATCTTCTCGTGGAAATGAAGGGCAAAGCGGTGGCCGCGGCCGACGCTTCGCTCGACACCGCGAGCCGCAATGCCTTGAACGAAGACTTCCAGGCGCTGCGCGATCAGGTGACCAGCATCCTCGAGAACGCCACCTTCAACGGCGTCAATCTCGTTGACGGCACGTCCACGAGTCTCACGGCGCTGGTTTCCGCCGACGGCGGCAGCACCATCACCGTCGACGGCGAGGACATGAGCCTCGGCAGCTCGATCGTGACGATCTCCTCGGGCGCCACACTGACGTCTGCGGGAACGGCCTCGACGATGATCGGAACGATCAACACGTCGTTGGAGAATGTGAACGCGGCTCTGGCTCGCTTGGGCTCGAGCTCGAAGCAGCTCAGCATTCAGCATGAGTTTATTGGCAAGCTGATCGACACGTTGAACGCCGGCATCGGCAACCTGGTGGACGCGGATCTGGCTGTCGAAAGTGCCAGATTGCAGTCCTTGCAGGTGAAGCAGCAACTCGGCGTGCAGGCGCTGTCCATCGCCAACTCGGCGCCGGCAATCGCGCTGTCGCTGTTCAGGTAAGCATCAACGGTGGGACCGGCCATCGCCGGTCCCACCGAATTCTTTACTCGTTGTCGTTCGTAATTAGCGTGGGTGGGAGTGGCGCACGAGGCGAGGGACCTGAGGCTACGATGGTGGATCCGATCTCAAATGCCGCGAATCCGCGCGAGATAGGCGTCGGCCAGAATCGTCAGCAGACCTCGCCTACGTCGCCCGCGCTGCCGAACCCCGAGACCCATCTTACGCGTGCTCAGCGCGTGGAAGTCCTCGAATCCGCCGTCGAGAAGCTGATCCGGCGAAGCCTGCCTTCGAACTCCAAGCTCCAGATCGAGCAGGACAAGGAGACCGGCACCTTCATCTATCGCTCCGTGGACCCGGAAACGGGTGAGGTCTTGCGGCAGTGGCCGTCGGAGGAATTGTTGAAGCTGCGCGAGCATCTCGCCGAGATGCAAGGCATGCTCTTCGACAAGGAAGTCTGAGACTTGCCCGTTCGAGGGCGCGTCCGACCTGCAATCTTGTAGAGATAGGCGATTGCAAGCGGCTTCGCGGGCTGGCAATACCGTCGCGTGCGCGGACAGGATGATTGTCGGGCACACGCGTAACGGCTATTGGCAGCGAGACAAGTTGACCGCTCAGAATCGCATCCCGCTCAATGTTCTCATTGGGGTTCCAGATCGCGGAGCGGAATTGGTCCGTGTTTCGACGGACGGCAAACAGCTGCTTCTGCTCGGCGGCACCCAAATCATGGCTTTTCTTTCTCCGAGACGGTTCACGCTCAACCGGTTCTATCTGCAGAAGGGTGTGAAAATTCGCCTAAATCTCGGCCCCGGCGCGATCCTCAACCAGATTGCGGACCCCGATCTCTGTCCGGGCGCGCTCGAAGTCGCCGATGTGCTCGTCGACCAGATCTCCAGGCCTTGTTTCAATGCGCCGGCAGCGGTCGCGCGGACGTCACGCGATCAGGTCGCCCGGACGTTGGCGGGCATCGGCGGGCTCAGAGTGCCGAAGACGATTCGCATCGAGGACTCGACGCCAACGCGCATTCGCGACGCCATAGCACGAGAGGGACTCGAGTACCCCGTTTTGCTGCGCCCCATCGGCTCGCATGGCGGCGAATCGCTGATCAAGGTCGCGAAGCCCGGAGATATAGACGACACGCCGTTTCGGAGATCGGACCACGCGGCGTATGCGACGGAGTTTCATGATTTCGTGAGCTCGGATGGGCGCTATCGAAAATTTCGCGTTGTCATGCTGGGCGAGCAGATGTTCCTTCGGCACTGCCTTATCGGGGATGCCTGGCTTCTGCACGCCGCACGTCGTGCCTTCGGCACCGAGGACAGCGAGCGCAAAATGTTTGTGATTTTCGAACGAGAATGGGCGGCCAATTTGCAGCCGGTCTTTCGGGAGATCGGCTCGCGCCTCAAGCTCGATTTCTTCGGCGTCGACTGCAACATCGACGACCACGGACAAGTCGTGTTGTTCGAAGCGAATGGGGCCATGAACATCCTGCAGAACACGAGCCCATCTCCCAACATGTGGGACGCTCCGATCGCACGCATCAAGAGCGCCCTCGAAGACAGGCTTGCTTTGTCGTCAACCTGGTATGGGGCGATAGGGCGAGCGTGAGTGCGTCTTAAGCGCCCAGCTGTTTCCTCAGTGCGGCGATCACGCGTACGACGTCGCTTTCGCTCATCGAAGGATGCATCGGCAGAGTCAATGTGGACGCGTAGTAAGCGTCCGCGCCGGGAAGCGGAGCCACGCCGTAGCGCTGGGCGTAGTAAGGCTGCTTGTGCACCGGAATGTAGTGGACCTGGGTGCCAATTCCTTCCGCCGACATCCCCCGCATCACCTGGCCGCGATCGAGGCCGGTCCCGGCAAAATCGATCCGTACCGAATAGATGTGCCACGCGGTGAGCGAACGCGGATCGCGCTTCGAGGGCATCACCAGCGGCGCCAGGGGCGCGAGCAACTCGTCGTAACATTCGCAGAGCACGCGACGCGCATTGATGAATCGCTGCAGCTTCGAGAGCTGCGAGATTCCGAGCGCGCAATTGATGTCCGAGATGCGCCAGTTGAATCCGGGCGTTTCGAGCTCGTAGTACCAAGGATTGACCGCGCCTGTCATATCGAAGCCGGCGTCGGCGCGCTTGAACTCGAGCGGTTCGCGCGTGATGCCGTGATTGCGTTCGCGTTTCAGGCGCTTGAGCAATTCCGGATCGTTCACGCTGACCGCGCCGCCTTCGCCCATCGCCACGGTTTTCACGGGATGAAACGAGAAGATCGTGAGATCGGAGAACGTATTGGCGCCCACAGGAAGCAGCGCGCCATCGTCTTCGGCCCACACCGTGCCGAGCGCATGAGCGGCGTCCTCCACGATCTTCATGCTCTTCGCCTGCGTGATCTCGGCGATCGATGCCATGTCGCAGCTCTGTCCCGCAAAGTGGACCGGGAAAACCGCATCCGCATGATTGTGCGGCGCGCGCGCAAGCGCGGATTCCAGATCTTGCGCGCGCATCAGACCGCTGTCGGGGTCGACGTCGGCAAAGACGATCTCGGCTCCGGCAAGATGCGGCGCGCTTGCGGTTGCCACAAACGTGATGGCGGGCACGATGACCGTGTCGCCGGGTCCGATCCCGAGCGCGCGTGCGGCGAGATAGAGCGCCGCTGTTCCATTGGAGCACGCAACCGTGTCTCGCGCGCCCACAGTCCGCGCGAGCGTGCGTTCGAACGTCTCGACCAGCGGTCCAGTCGTGAGAAACTCGCCGCGCAGCGCATTGGTCACTGCGGCGATGTCGTCTTCCTCGATCAGCTGCCGGCCGTAGGGAAGAAAGGCGCGCGCGGAGGCCGCAAGCTTGCGCGAGGATTTGTGCATGTTGACGCTCAAGCGAAACCTATTATGCGAAGGCTTGGGCAAGCAGGGCCTGAAGCCCGCGGATGCCGAGCTTCTCGGGGTTCGTATCGCTCGAATACTGGAAGTCTTCCGCAACCGGCTTTGCGCCGCGATTGAGGTAGGCCTCGCGCGCAGCCGCGGCGAAGCTCGCGAGAATGATGTAGCGGTCGTCGGTCTCTACCGTCCAGCGCGCATCGTCGGCCGGGATCATGGTCTCATGCAGCTTCTCGCCCGGGCGCACGCCGACCTTGTGCTGCTTCAATTTCGGGCCGACCAGAGAGGCGAGCTGCGTAATCGTCGTCGAAGGAATCTTCGGCACGAAGATCTCGCCGCCGCGCATCATCTCCATGCTGGAGAGCACGAGATTGACGCCCTGCGTCAGCGTGATCCAGAACCGCGTCATGCGCTCATCCGTGATCGGCAGCGATTTCGCGCCGTCATCGGCGAGCTTCTTGAAGAACGGGATCACCGAACCGCGCGAGCCCGCGACATTGCCGTAGCGCACGACCGAGAAACGCGTGCCGTCGGCGCCGGCGAGATTGTTCGCCGCGACGAAGATCTTGTCCGAGGCCAATTTGGAAGCGCCGTAGAGATTGACCGGATTGGCCGCCTTGTCGGTCGAAAGCGCGATCACCTTGCGCACGTTCCGGCGAAGCGCGGCATAGACCACATTCTCGGCGCCGAACACGTTGGTGCGGATGCACTCGAGCGGATTGTATTCGGCCGTCGGCACTTGCTTGAGCGCCGCGGCATGGATCACGTAATCGACGTCGCGTAGCGCGAGCTCAAGCCGGTCGCGGTCGCGCACGTCGCCGATGAAATAGCGGAGGAAGGGATAGCGCTCGGGCGAGTAGTCCTGAGCCATCTCGAACTGCTTGAGCTCGTCGCGCGAGAAGATGATCAAGCGCTTGGGCTTGTAGCGTTCGATCACGCTCTTCAGGAAATGCTTGCCGAACGATCCGGTGCCACCGGTGACCAGCACGGTCTTGTCATTGAGATCGAGCCAGGGCTGCGAGAAGTCGCGGAGGACGCTTTCCAATTCCGCGCGCGGCGCATGCACAACCGGTATTGCGACAGCAGGCTGACCCATACTATTTGCCCCCAAATCTTGGTGGACGAATAGTTGCAGGGATTGGTGGACGAATTGATAAGGAGGAAAGTCAGATTCGACTTTCTCGTCAGGACCTTAGAAGGGAAAACCGTACCCGGCGCGGGCCCACAACATACGGGGTTGCCCGGCTGGTATCGTCTAGCTCTAGCATCGAGAGCATGAGCTGGCAGAAGAGCCGCCCTTTGACCTCACGGTGGGTCAGGAGACCGAGCAGAGGAGCTGTTTCCCGGTCCACCTCGACGCGTACGCCGCGCGTGCCGTCGGAGAGCTCGGCCCAGCCCTCGGTCATGCCCAATCCGCAGCTCGCGGAGACGAGGAACGAGACCGGCGCTCCGTGCTCGACCGTCAGGCCATGGAGCGCGAAGGTCTCCGGCGCGAACCCGCCGTTATGCGTGGTGAGGGTGAGGCAGCTCTTATCGAAGACATCCGGCAGGAGCGTGACGTGCCCGAGTCTGAGCGAGCCCTTCGGCCAATATTTCCAATGGAATGTGAGGTCGAAGTCGAGCCGGGGCGCATCGGCATGGAAGCGGAGCACCTTCTCGATCGGCCCGAGCGGCGTTGAGATCCTGCCCG
>Ga0210379_10000257_pt1 | contig 16478 bp, 15 predicted proteins | sample PLMedo_2_FD_155468 | JGI IMG/M metagenome (GOLD analysis project Ga0210379, IMG submission 155468) | Groundwater sediment microbial communities from an aquifer in East River, Colorado, USA - PLM4_32_coex redo | ecosystem: Environmental > Terrestrial > Soil > Riparian zone | place: USA: East... | reverse complement strand
GGTCCTCGTGAAGACCGGCTTTATCATCGCCGAGGGCGTGCTGCAATTCACGCTGATCGCTTTTATCAGCTACTTCTTCTACCGCGACGGTGCGGCGCTGGTGGAGGCGTTGCGAAACGCCCTCAACCGTGTCGCCGGTGACCTCACCGAGCGCCTGCTGGGGATCGTTGGCGGGACCATCACCGGCGTCGTCTACGGGATCGTCGGCACCGGGCTCGCGCAGGCGCTGGCGGCGCTGATCGGGTTCTGGATCGCGGGCGTGCCGGGGGCGGTGACGCTCGCCTCGCTCATCTTCATCCTGTCCATCATCCCGGCCGGCCCACCGCTGATCTGGGGGGGCGCAACTGTGTGGCTCGTTTACAACGACCAGACGGGATGGGCGATCTTCATGGCGCTGTGGGGATTCTTCGTGGTGAGCGGCATCGACAATATCGTCAAGCCGCTGCTGATCAGCCGCGGCGCGGCCATGCCGTTCGTGCTGGTGCTGCTCGGCGTGTTCGGCGGCGTGCTTGCGTTCGGCTTCGTCGGGATTTTCCTTGGGCCGACGCTGCTCGCAGTGGGCTTCAACCTCGTGCGGCGCTGGACCGAGACACGCCCGGCGGCCACTGAAACCGTGAATCGTGAATCGTGAATCGACCGTGACGCCGCTCCGCCGCACGTCTGAACAAGACTTGCCCGTGCGCAGTCAGCTACGAATCACGAATCACGTTTTTCGAGGCGGCGTGACCGCCTGCCAGCGGCCATTGACGAGTCCCTGCATCGGCTGGAATTCGATCTTGTAGGCCATCTTGCGGCTCTGCGCGATCCAGTAGCCGAGGTAAAGGTAGGGCAGATCAAGCTTGCGGCAGAGCTCGATCTGCCACAGGATGTTGAAGGTGCCGAAGCTGGCGCCGCCCACATCGGGGTCGAAGAAGGTGTAGACCGAGGACACCCCGTCCTGAAGCTGGTCCACGATCGATACCATGCGCAGCACGCCGCGCTCGCGGAACTCGATCAGCCGCGAATCGACGTTGCTTTGCAGGAGGAAGTGACGGTACTGTTCGCGGCTGTCCTGATCCATGCCGCCGCCCGAGTGCCGCCGCGACTGGTAGCGGAGATAGAGCGCGTAATGCTCGGGATTGTACTTGAGCTCCAGCATCTCGGCCTTGAGCGCCCCGTGCCGCCGCAGCGTGCGGCGCTGGGTGCGCGAAGGCCGGAAATCCTGCGCGAGTATGCGCACCGGTACGCAGGCGCGGCAGTGGTCGCAGTACGGGCGGTAGGTGAACGCGCCGCTGCGGCGGAAGCCCGCCCGCACCAGTTCCGAGTATACCGGCCCGTCGATGAGATGGCTGGGGGTGGCAACCTGCGAGCGCGCCATGCGCTCCGGCAGATAGCTGCACGGGTAGGGCGCAGTCGCGTAGAACTGCAGCACCGACAGCGGGAACTCATTCAAATAGGTCATCGTCGAGGCTCCACGTCCGTCCCGTTCCCGCATAGTTTACCAATTCTGCGAGCTTTCGCATAAATTCAGCGCGTGGAATCTCGCGCGCGCCGAAGCGCGTGAGCAACGCGGTCTTCATCTGGCAGTCGATCATGCCGCAATTCCGGCGCGCGAGCTGCCGCACGAGGTGGGCGAGCGCGATCTTTGAAGCGTCGGGCTCGCGCGCAAACATGGACTCGCCGGAGAACATGCGTCCGAGCGCGACGCCGTAAAGACCGCCGGCGAGCCTGCCCCCGATCCAGGTCTCCACCGAATGCGCGTGGCCGGCGCGATGCAGCCGCAGGTAGGCGGCGATCATGTCCTCCGTGATCCAGGTTCCGTCCTGGCCGCGGCGCGGCGCGGCGCAGGCGCGGATCACTTCCTCGAATGCGGTGTCGGCGCGGACCTCGTAGTCGCGCCGGGCGAGGCGCTTCTTCAGCGAGCGCGGGATCTTGAGCTCGGCGGGGACGAGCACCATGCGCGGATCGGGGCTCCACCACAGCACCGGCTGGCCCGCGCTGTACCACGGGAAGATGCCGTTTGCATAGGCATCGAGAAGCCTGGCCGCCGAGAGATCGGCCCCGGCCGCGAGCAGGCCGTTGGGTTCCTCGAGCGCGCGCTCGACCGGCGGAAACGGGTCCCCGGGCCCCAGCCATGGAATCATGCCATGGCATTGTACGGCCGGCAGGAAAAAGAAAGGCCCGCGCCATTGCCGGCGCGGGCCGTTGACAGAAACCGCCGCGGCCGTGCTACTTGATCACGCCGCAGGCGACGCGCCCGCCGGCGTTGCCGGTGGGATCGGTCTTCAGATCGTCCACTTGCGCGTGCACCATGAGCGCGCGGCCGATGATGCCGTTCGGCTGGTCCTTGCTCACCGAGATATCCCCGACGGTGAAGTTGATCTTGGCTGCTCCGGCGTCATTAAACGTGATGTTGCCGAGGTCACCCGCGTGCTTTACCGGGTCATAGGGGCCGCCGTGCTTGCTATTGGTGGGATTGAAGTGTCCGCCGGCGCTCATTGCGTCGTGCGCGCTGCAGTCGCCCATCGCGTGGATGTGAAAGCCTTTCGGCCCCTTGGTGTGGCCGGTGACCTCGCCCGTGACGCGCACTACGTCGCCGACCTGGGTGAAGGTGATGGTGCCCCTCACGTTCGAGCCACTGCGCGGCTCGAGCGTGGCGGTAGCCGTCGGCTCCTTCTCCTCCATCATGGCGCAGCCCGAAATGACGGCAGCGCAGCAGGCGACGGTCAATACGTGCTTCTTCATGATTCCCCTCCTGGGTGAACGTAACGGAATGAACTGCCGCATACTATCCTGTATTCGCGGCGCCCGATCAACGCACCAGCCTTGATGGACTCTAAGTGCTTGAGTGATTGGATAATTGTGCTCTTACACTAGCGCCCTGTCAGTCACGCCTCATCAGTCACGAGTCACCAGTCACGCCTCATCAGTCACGCATTTCCGAACTAGCAGCGAACCTGCTGCTTGCAGAATTGCTGCAGTTCTCGTACCACCGCGCGACCCTCGACTGGCTGGCGAGTCCTGCTGCCGCCGTAATCGACCGCCAGCCTGAACTCGTACTTGGCGAAAAATGCGTTGAAGAGCTCTCCGCCCAGCGTGCCGATCGCGTGCAGGGCGTCGCTTTTTGCATCGTGCTCGAGCAGGATCGCGGCGAGCGGCTGCGGCGCCGGGCCGCCCACCACCTTGGCGCCCGCGGCCGGGTCGTACTCACTGTGCTCGGAGCAGCAATGAATGGTGTTGGCCCGCATGACCCCGGATGCGGTCGATTTCTCGCGATAGCTGATGAAGCTGATCTGTGGCGTGGGGTAGCTCATCCGGTGCGCGCAGATAGCCGAATAGCCGACGATTGCGCGGCCGGGCCCGACTCCGCCCGCCCACTGGTAGGTGGAGCCATCCTCGGTCTTCAGCTGCACGTCGCGCACGGTCGGCCTGCCGAGGTTGAGGAGAAAGCAGGGCGTGCTCTCGAACGGATAGTGGAAGATGTAATTGCGCCCGGCGACCAGGCTTGCGGCCCGCAGCCGCCGGCCGCCCTCGTCCGTGAGCTGGGCGCGCGTGTAGAAGCGCGGCTTGAGGTCCTGCGCGGCGAAGAGATCGTTTGCGCTGACCGCCGCCCCGGCCGCGCAAACCTTCATGAAATCGCGCCGCTGCATTTATCCAATTGTCGAAACAGTGCTGGGGGGATGTCAACTCATGGGGAATCAGGCGACTGTGCCTGCGGGCAGTCGCGTGATTCCCCATTCGGCGGCAAACAGCGCTTCCATCTCGCGCCGGAACCGAATGATTTCGCTGTCAGTCACCGCCACATCGTTCCATTTGAGAATCATGCCTTTGTTGATGGCGCGTGCGAGGCGCGTGCCATGAGCGAGGCCGATCGGCAGCCCTCCGCAGGCAAGCGAATCCCGCGCCGGCATGAGACGCCCCCACACCGTGTAGCCGCCTTCACCGTCGAGGTTTTCGCCGACCTTGAGGTCGCGTTTCGCCACTGCGACCACGTCGCCGCGGAATCCGGTCGGGGCGCCCGTCGGTTCGCGCCGCAAGCCGGCGCTTGCAACAGAAATTCCCAGCTCGAGCCCGATCAGGTGATAGGGCTTGTAGATCGCGGCGTAGTTTCCGGTTTCATCGGTGGCGAGACCGTACTCGCTGAAGCAGCGCTTCACGTATTCGCTGTCGGCGGCGAAGGTGACATAAACCCCCCATCTCAAGTCGCGCGGCACCGGCCGTCCGTCGCGCTCGAGGCAGGATACGACCTCGACCTGGCCGCGGTGGTGCAACGCCCCGCCCTCGGCCGCGGGTTTCAGCACGCGCGGCAGATCATCCACGCCGCACGGAGGAAACGACAACCCTTCCGGGGCGGGCGTGAGACCGGTCGCGTTCGCCACCGCCGCCATCTCGATCGCCGATTTGGTGCCATCAAGGAAGGAATTGAACATCTGTGCGTTGTAGTCTCCCCGCGCAACTTGCTCCGGCGAAAAACCGTAGTGGCCCCAAACCGTATCCGGAGTGGATTCGTGATATGCCGGGAGATACTTGGTGCCCTTGCCGCCTGCCACCACTTCAAAGCCCGCGGCGCGCGCCCAGTCCACCAGCTCGCAGATCAGCGCCGGCTGGTCGCCATACGCAAGGGAATAGACGATGCCGGATTCTCGCGCGCGCCGGGCGAGGAGCGGTCCCGCCAGGCAATCCGCCTCCACGTTCACCATCACGATATGCTTGCCGTGCTTGCAGCAGGCGAGCGCATGCCGGATGCCGGCCGCGGGGCTGCCCGTCGCGTCAATCGCAATCTCGACAGCGCCCGAAGCAATCACCGCCGCGGAGTCCTGAGTTACGCAGGTCGTCCCCCGCTTTCCCGCCTCATCGAGTGACCGGGCGCTGTATCGTTCCTTCTCCCATCCCGTGCGATCGAGGCTCTGTCTCGCTCGCACGGGATCGAGGTCGGCGACGGCGACGACATGGATGCCCGGCGTGCGGCACGCCTGCGCGAGAAACATAGAGCCGAATTTGCCGGCTCCGATCAGGGCCACGCGCAGTGGCTTGCCGTCGGATGCGCGTTGCTGGAGCAGGCGATGCAGGTTCATCGAGGAGCCGGCGATGCGAGAGTCGAAAAGCTACCACAGCCGGCTAATTCGCGACAGCCGCCAGGGTGCCAGGCACCGTGCAATCTCCGGCGCGTTCGCCGTGCTTGCCGTGTCATGTTGATCTGGATCAACAGGAGTGTCTCGATCGGGCGGTAACATGCCCAATAGAGTAACCCTTTCCGTCGGAGCAACAAATGGGCGACCACAGCGAGATCCAAGAAAGCATCCGGATGTCGAAAACCTTGAACATCATCCGCGACGAACACCGCTCGATCGCCGCGATCCTGCACGGGATGGAATTTCTCGTTCAGAAGATCCGCGCGCGCAAGAAGAAGGTTGATCCACGCGTGTTTCACGCGATGCTGTACTACCTCGACACCTTCTCCGAGCGCATACACCATCCGAAAGAAGACAGATTTCTGTTCAAGGCGATGCGAGAACGTAGCGCGGAAGCCGACACGCACATTGCCGATCTTGAAGAGGAGCATGCCCGCGGAGAGGACGCGCTGCGCAGGCTCGCGCAATGCCTGATTCGCTACGAGGAAGGCGGCGAACGGGAGTTTCCGGCATTCGAGCGCGAGGTCGAAAACTTCGTGCGGAATTACCGGGATCACATGCGGAAGGAGGAAGACGTCGTGTTTCCTTTGGCGGAGCGGCTGCTCAGCGCGCAGGACTGGCAAGCGATCGATCACGCGTTTGAAGAGAACCGCGATCCACTCGCGGGCGAGCGGGACACCCGGGATTTCGAAAAACTGTTCGCCCGCATCGTCAACCTGGCGCCGCCGCCGATTGGCGTCGGGCCGGAGGCTTAGCCTCGAGATCCTGCATGGAGTGGTTGAGCGTGAGTGCAATGGTGAACACGACCAGCGCTCCGGCTTGGTGAGCCGCGGCGAGTGCCGCCGGGACAACCAGCAACAAGGTCGCGATGCCAAGCGCGATCTGCACCGCAGCCGCTGCCAGCAACAGATGGGTGAGCAGCCGCGTGCGCGCCGGCAGCTCCGCCCGGCCGGCTTCATACCACAGCCACGGAACCGCGAATGCCAGCAGCCATGCGATCAGCCGATGGTCGAATTGCACCGTTGCCATGTTGTTGAAGAAATTCAGGTACCAGGGCTCGATCAGGAATAGTTCCGGCGGTATCAGTTGGCCGTTCATGAGCGGGAAGGTGTTGTAGGCGTATCCCGCGCGGATTCCGGCCACGAACCCGCCGGTCACCACCATCGCGATCACCAGGACGGTGACCGCCCACGCCAGGCGCCGCGCGCGGCGCAAGCCCCGCAGCGCCACGTTGCGCCGCGCCACGGGGAACAACAGGTCGAGCGCGACCCACAGCATGCCGCCGTAGATGGCGATCGCAAGCAAGAGGTGCGCGGTGAGCCGGTACTGGCTGACCCGCGGGTCGTCGACCAGTCCACTCTTCACCATGTACCAACCCATCGCGCCCTGCAGCGCGCCCAGCACGAAGACGCCTCCGAGCTTCAGGGCGAGCGGCAGCGCAAGCGCGCGCCGCCACAGGAAGTAGAGGAAGGGAACGAAGAAAGCGACGCCGATCAGCCGCCCGAGCAGACGGTGAAAGTATTCGAGCCAGAAGATGCCCTTGAAGCCATCAAGGGTCATGCCCGGGTTCACCTTCTGGTACTCCGGGGTCTGCTGGTACTTGAGGAAGAGCGCCTGCCAGTCGGCAGAAGTGAGGGGCGGCAGCGTGCCGACGATCGGTTGCCACTCCACGATGGAAAGGCCCGAACGCGTGAGCCGGGTCACGCCGCCGAGCACCACCATCGCGAAGACCAGCGCGCAACACGTGATTAGCCACGCAGCGATCCGGCGCTCCAATGCGCTGGAACCCATTGCCGTCGCGCTCATTTCCTCTCCGTCATATCAATAACGAGCGCCAGATTGCCCGTGCTCGCCGGGACATTGCTTGATCTGAATCAACACGCCCGGAACCCGCTCCGCGCTGCATCGCAGCAAAGTCGGCCTTCGGAAACGTTGATCTGAATCAAATTTTTTTCGGGAGCACTCGGGTACGGTCACGCGGGTAACAAAATCGCAGCGGCACGGTCGCCGCCAACCACCAAGGAGAACCGCATGGCAGACATGACCCGCACCCCAGCCAGCCCGGACATGCAGGAGCTCGAGGACGGCATCCCCTTCATGCAACAGCTTCTCGACAATCCCTTCATTCTGCTCTTCCTCGGGGTGGTGGTTCCGACGGTGCTCTACATCATCTGGGGCGTGATGGAAATCGTCGGCATCCCGATCGCGAAGTGACCGCAAGGCAGTCCCCAGGAGTGTGTTGGACTTCTTTCCCAACACACTCCTCACGCAAAACCGCCCGCGGGCAAACGGCACGGAAGGATACCAGGCACATGAATTCGACTCTGCTTCGACCACACGCGTTGGTCAACAGGGAGCATTTGATGCAGTTTTATTCCAAATTCTCGGGCGGTTTTGCATTCAGCAGCGTGTCGAACCGCCAAGCCCGACAGGCTGCTGAAGCCAAGGAGAACGGACGATGAGTGCAATTCAGCCGCCCGAGCATCGCGTCTGGTGGAAACAGCCGATCGAGCCGCTCGAAATTACCTGGATCGTGGTGGCCTTCATCTGGTGCTTGTTCATGTTCCTGATGATGCCCTACTGGCACGTGTTCGGTAAGCAGAATCTCGCCAACGAGGCGTACCGCAACACCCCCGAGGCGTTCAGCGCCAAGACCCAGGCGATGGTCGACAAGCACACGGTGCGCGAGGAGACCCACAAGGTGCAGGACGTCGAGCTGAAGATCCCGGTCGTGCACCCGCCGGCGGGCAGCGACGTCTATCTGATCGCCCGGCTGTGGCAGTGGTGGCCGATGCTCGAACTCGAGGCCGGCCAGACTTACAAGCTGCACCTCATGTCCATGGACTGGCTGCATGGGTTCTCGCTGCAGCCCGAAAACATCAACATCGAGGTCCATCCCGGATACGAGCACGTCCTGCAGGTGCAGCCCACCCGGGCCGGGACCTACTCGATCCTCTGCAACGAGTATTGCGGCATCAACCATCACACGATGGCGAGCAAGCTCTACGTCGTCGCCAAGAAATAGGGGGCACGATCATGGCACTGAACAGGATGTTTCGCACTTGTCCGATGACAGGGCTGCGGGTGCATCAGCCGGCGGAGGCTCTGATCAAGGTGAATGCGGTTGCCGCGGTGGTGTCGCTGCTGGTGGGCGGCGTCCTCGCCCTGCTGGTGACGCTCACGCGCTGGAAGGCGCCCGGCATGCTGCCGCCCGAGCGCTACTACCTGGTGCTGACCGGGCACGGCCTCGACATGCTGGTGTTCTGGATCATCTTCTTCGAGATAGCGATCCTGTATTTCGCAAGCTCGATCCTGCTCGGATGCCGGCTTGCCGCTCCCCGCATGGCGTGGGCCGCATTCGCGCTGATGGTGATCGGCGCCATCATGAATAACGTCGCAGTTTTTCGCGGCGGCTCGAGCGTGATGTTCACCTCCTACGTGCCGATGCAGGCCACGCCCGACTTCTATCTGGGCCTGATTCTCTTCGCCGTCGGGGCGCTGATCGCCTGCTTCGTCTTCTTCGGCACGCTTGTGGTGGGGCAGCAGGAGCGGACCTACAACGGCTCCATTCCGCTCGTCACGTTCGGGGCGGTGACCGCAGCGATCATCGCGGTGTTCACGATCGCGAGCGGCGCAATTATCCTGATCCCCACGTTCATGTGGTCGATCGGCATCGTGGACCACATTGACTCGCTCATGTACCGCGCGGTCTGGTGGGCGTTCGGCCACTCCTCGCAGCAGATCAACGTGTCCGCGCACGTGGCGGTGTGGTACGCGGTGGCGGCGATCATCTTCGGCGCCAAGCCGATGAGCGAGAAGGTGAGCCGGCTCGCGTTCCTGCTCTACATCCTGTTCATCACCATCGCCAGCGCGCACCACCTGCTGGTGGACCCGGGCCTGACCTCGAACTGGAAGATCCTCAATACCAGCTACGCGATCTACCTCGCGGTGCTCGCCTCCATGGTGCACGGGCTGACGGTGCCGGGGTCGATCGAGGTCTCGCAGCGCCAGAAGGGCCTGACCAAAGGGCTGTTCGAGTGGCTGAGGAAGGCGCCGTGGGGCAACCCGGTGTTCTCCGGGATGTTCATGTCGCTGCTTGGGTTCGGCTTCCTCGGCGGGATTTCGGGCGTGATCATGGGCACGGAACAGTTGAACCTGATCATCCACAACACCATCTACGTTCCCGGGCATTTCCACGCCACCGTCGTGATCGGCACCACGCTCGCCTTCATGGCGGTGACCTACTTCGTCATCCCGGCGATCTTCAGGCGGGAACTGAGTTTCCCGAAGCTGGCGCAGTGGCAGCCCTACGTGTTCGCGCTTGGCATGACCATGGTTTCGCTGTTCATGATGGGCGCCGGCACGCTGGGAGTGCCGCGGCGGCACTGGGACATCACGTTCGCGGGCAATACGCTCGGCTTCGAATTCCCGGGCGTCGCTCACCTGATGATGGCGCTGATGGGGCTCGGGGGGCTGCTGGCGGTGATCGGCGGCGCGATTTATCTGCTGGTCGTGGTGCACTCGGTGTTCCTGGGCAAGAGAATCGCTACGCCGGACTTCAAGCCGGTGCGAGTGGTGGAAGGAATGGCGGCGGTCCCGGTGAGACCCGCCGGCGCCGCGCTGCAGGCGCATGGCGGCGTGCACGCGTGGGCGGCGCCCGGGACATTCACCCTGGCGATGGTGTTCCTGACGACTTTCGTGCTCTACTACTTCATCAACTGGAAGTACCTCTCCACGGTCTGGCCGCTGAAATAACAGCCAGTTTGCGATGCGAAGCGCGCTCGTGACGCGATGGAAGCCCATGCCGGGGGGCGTGGCTCGCGCGCTCCGGCTCGGCTACGGGCTGCTGAAGCTCCGAATCGGCCTTGCCATCGGTATCACCGCCGCGGCGGGCGTCGCGGTTACGCCGGGACCGCTGCCGCCGCTGGGGCGGATCGCCGTGCTCGTGCTGGCGGTGATCGGCGCGGCAGCGGCGGCTGGCGGCTTCAATCAGTATGCCGAGCGCGACCTCGACCGGCTGATGGACCGCACCAGCCGGCGGCCATTCGTCACGGGCGAGCTCACGGCGAATCGCCGCTTCCTGTGGCTGCTGGCCACGATCCTGGTGTGCTCGGTCGCGGCGGCCGCGGCAGCTACCAATGCACTTGCTGCGGCCTATGTATTCCTGGGCGCCTTCTTCTATGGCGTTGTCTATACCGTATGGCTCAAGCGCCGCACCTGGTGGAACATCGTGATCGGCGGGGCGGCGGGCAGTTTTGCGGTTCTCGCCGGGTCCGCCGCGGTCGCTCCGGGTCCGCCAGCAGCGGCGCCGGCACTGCTGGCGGCGGTGCTGTTTCTGTGGACGCCGCCGCATTTCTGGAGTCTCGCCATCCTGTGCCGGGACGACTACGCCCGCGCCGGCGTGCCGATGCTGCCGGTTGTGATCGGTGATGCCCGTTGCTCGCGCATGATCCTGGCCCACACGATTGCGCTGGTCGCGCTCTCGGTGGCGCCGCTCGCCTTCGGGATGGGCTGGATCTACGCCGTTGCGGCCGGGACAGGCGGCGCCTGGTTCATCACGACGAGCATGCGGCTCGCGCGCAATCCTTCGCGCGCCAACGCACGTAGCAATTTCCTCGCCTCGCTCGCGCAGCTCACGCTGTTGCTCACCGGCGCGTTGCTCGAGCGCTCGCTGGGCGGCTGAGACAGCGCCGCTGATGGACGTCGATCAAGTCAAAATCACATACGAATGGACAGGATTAACAGGATTTACATGATTTTTCTGTCCAGGAATCTAATCCTGTGAATCTTGTTAATCCTGTCTATTTTCTCGTCGGCCTGCTGCTGCTCCCGGCCGCGGCTCGGGCGGAGCAGGAGCCGGCGCTCGACCCGGATGCGGCGCTCAAGGCGAGCCAGGCTGCGATCGGACGCCAGCCCGCGGATTACGCCTTCCTCGATCGCAGCGGGCGGCAAGTGCGGCTCGCCGACTACCGCGGCAAGCCGCTGCTGGTCAATTTCGTCTATACCGGTTGCATGTCGGCATGCCCGCCCACGACCAAGCTGCTGGCGGACGCAATCCGCAAGGCCCGCGGGGTGGTCGGCTCCGACAGCTTTCGGGTGCTGACTATCGGCTTCAACCTGCCGTACGACTCGCCGGAAGCCATGCGTGATTTCTCGCGGCGTTTCGGGCTCGACGCGGCGAACTGGGAGTTCCTGACGCCATCCGATGCGCAGTTGAATGCGCTTACCGCCGACTTCGGTTTTTCCTACCGGCCGACGTCCTGGGGATTCGACCACATCACGCAAGTCACGGTCGTGGACCGGGAAGGCCGGATCTATCGCCAGGTCTACGGTGACACGTTCTCGATCTGGCTGCTGATCGACCCGCTGAAGGAGTTGATCGAGGGCACGCCGGTGCCGGTGCGCAGTCTCGCCGATTTCGTGGAGCGCGTGAGGATACTCTGCACCGTCTACGATCCGAACACCAATACCTATCGCTTCAAGACCACGGTGATCGGCGAGATCGTTTCGTTCGCCGCCATTACCGTCACGCTCGTGTGGTTCGTGTGGTTCGAGCGCCGGCGCCGGCGCAAGATGCGAGGGCCCTCGACATAGTCAGCTTGCGCCGCGTCGTTCGAATAGTCCTTTGACCGGCGTCGCCTTTCCGGTAGCCTAGCAGTGTGTCGCGCCTGAGTTGTGGACGGCATAGCGCAGGGCGGCGCCATCATGCCTGTGGTACCGGCGGGCGACACACTGTATGGAAGGATGGGTTACAAGGGGTTGCCGTGAACGCGAGTGGATTCGGTGCGTCGGGTAGCCGGAGCATTTTCGTTCTAAGGCAACTCACTTCAGCCTGTCGGCTGGGGGGGTAACCAGCAGCGACCACCCATGCATTCACCCAACCGTTGATCACGCCAAATGTTCCGGTAGCCTTGACGCGTGCTGCGATCGATCCAAAGTGCGGGGCGCTGGTTGTTTCACCGCGCCGACGCGCTGTTCAACAAGGTGTTCGGCGAGCGCCTGAACCCCCTTTATTACCTCGGGGCCATCGCCTACTGGATGCTGTGGATCGTGGTGGTGAGCGGCATCTACGTCTACGTCTTCTACCGCACGGGGGTCGAGGAAGCGTACGCCTCCGTCGAGTACCTGACCGTGGAGCAGTGGTGGCTGGGCGGAATCCTGCGCAGCGTGCACCGCTACGCGTCCGACGCCATGGTGCTGGCGATGGCTGCGCACCTCGTCCGGCATTTCGTGTTCGACAGTTACCGCAGCTTCCGCTGGTTCTCGTGGATCACCGGCGTAATGCTGTTGTGGCTCGTGTACGCGAGCGGCATCAACGGCTACATGCTGCCGTGGGACGGGCTCGCGCAGTTCGTGGTGATCGCGACGGCGGAATGGTTCGACTGGCTGCCCCCGTTCCAGGGGACGCTCATCCGCAACTTCATCGCCGAGGGCGCGGTCAACGACCGCCTGTTCTCGCTGCTTTCGTTCATCCACATCGGGTTGCCGCTGGCGCTGCTGGCCGTGCTGTGGATACACACGCAGCGCGTGCCCGGCGCCAATACTCGTCCGCCGTGGCCCGTCGCCATCTCGACCACCGTCGCGCTGACGCTGCTCGCGCTGGTCATACCGGTGACGAGCCAGGGCGGCCCGGCAGACCTGGCGGCGGCGGTCACGACGGTCGATTTCGACTGGTTCTACTTGCCGGTATACGCGCTCATCTACCGCTGGTCTCCGGGGGAAGTGTGGCTGCTGGTCGGGGGCGCTACAGCGCTCCTCCTGTGGGCGCCGTGGCTGCCGCCCAAGCGCCGCCGCAAGGAAGGATTCCATCTCCTGGTCCATCCCGACAACCGGATCGTCCCGGTGCGCGAGGGCGAGAGCCTGCTCGAGGCGGCGCTGCGCGCGGAGATCCGGATTCCGTTCGATTGCCGCAACGGCGGCTGCGGGGTGTGCAAGAGCACGCTCCTCTACGGAAACGTGGATTACGGCGACTACCAGGAGACCGCGCTCTCTGCCGCGGAGCGGGCTACCGGCAAGCTCCTGCCGTGCTGCGCGACGCCGCTCTCCGACCTCGAGATCGAGTACGAGCCGCAGGAGGCGCCGCAATCCGTCACGGTCAGGGTTTATACAGCCCGCATCGCCAGCATGAAGCGCCTGACTCACGACGTGATGCAGTTGATCCTGAAGACCCAGGGCGACGAGGTGCCGTTCTTCTACGCCGGGCAGTACATCAACGTGCTGCTGCCCGACGGGCAGAAGCGCAGCTTCTCCTTCGCGACGGCGCCGCATGAGCGCGACCATATCGAGTTGCAGGTCCGTTGGATCCAGGGCGGCTTGTTCACGACGCGGGTCTTCACCGAGATGAAGGAGGGCGACACCCTGCAGTTCGAGGGGCCGCTCGGGTCGTTCTTCCTGCGCGAAGACAATGAGAAGCCGATTATCTTCGTCGCGGGCGCGACCGGCTTCGCCCCTGTGAAAAGCATGGTGGAGCACGCATTCCACATTGGCTTGAAGCGCAGGATGTACCTCTACTGGGGGGTGCGCAGCCTGCGCGATCTCTATCTCCCCGAGCTGCCGCGCCAGTGGGAGCGCGAGCACGCCACATTCAAATTCGTGCCGGTACTGTCGGAGGCTAGGCCCGAGGACAACTGGAGCGGGCGCACCGGGTTCGTGCACGAAGCGATCCTCGCCGACTTTCCGGACCTGTCGAACCACCAGATCTACGCGTGCGGCTCGGTCGCCATGGTGCAGGTGGCCCATCCCGCCTTCATGGCGCGCGGCATGTCGGAGCACGATTGCTTCTCGGATGCCTTCATGCTCGCGCCGCACGTGCGCAAGGTGACCGCGGAGATGGTGCGGCTGGGGGGCGCGCCATGAATGCCGTCGCCCGTTACGCCGCCCAAGGCGTGCTCTACGGCGCGTTCGTCGCCGCGGTTGGCTATTTCTCGGGCGCGCCGGCCTACCGGCACATCGCGCCCGATGAAGCGTTGGTGCGCCTGTCATTCAGCCATGCGGCGCAGCGCACGCAGCCCTGTCATGAACGGACCCCGGAGGAGTTGGCGAAGCTCGCGCCCAACATGCGGGCGCAGCGCGTCTGCCCGCGCGAGCGCGCCGACGTGACCGTGGAGCTGGAGATGGACGGGAAGCTCCTCTATCGAATCGTGGCGGCCCCGTCGGGTCTCGGACGAGACGGCGCGGCCACCGTGTACCGCCGTCTCGTGATCGGCGCCGGCCCGCATCGTTTCCTCGCACGGCTCGCGGACGACGCGGGGGGGGAATTCAAATACACGGCCGAGCGCAGCGTCGAGATCGGCGCGGGGCGTGTGCTGCTGATCGATTTCAATGCCGCCGCGGGCGGGTTCGTGTTCAAATACTAGCCTTAGAAAAAACCATGAGCCGCAGATAAACGCAGATGAACGCCTATTGGATCAAGATCACGAAGGACAGGATTGACAGGATTCGTAAGATGCGTTGTCCAAGGCTTTCGTTTCCATCCTGTCAATCTTGTAAATCCTGTCTATTATTGTTTTCTCGGCGTTTATCGGCGTGCATCGGCGGCTGAGATTCGGCTTTGGAGATGGCTTCTACTGAAGGCGCGCATTACGCGCTCGCGGTCCCGACCGACGCCCGAGCGCAGCTCGCCGCAGGCTGGCTGATGCTCGGGCTCGCGTCGCTGATTGGCTCGGGCGTGTTCTCGGTGCTGCTTGTGGCTGCGCGCTCGCCGTATTTTCAGCATTTGTTTCCGCTCTCCGATTTCTTCCGCGTCGCGCTTGTGGTGCACGTGGACTTCTCGGTATTGGTGTGGTTTCTCGCGCTCGGCGGCGTGCTGTGGAGCCTGAATAGCACGCCGCGGCTGACTGGAGCGGGATGGGTGGCACTGGGCCTCGCGGCAGCCGGCACGTTGCTGATGGCTATTGCGCCGTTCGCGAGTTTTGGCGTGCCAATCATGAGCAACTACGTGCCAGTGCTCGACGAGCCGTGGTTCCTCTCAGGGCTCGTGGTATTCGGGGCGGGGTTCCTCGTACTCGCGCTGCGCAGCCTTGCCGCCGTGCCCGCGGTCGGCGTGGTGCTGGACGGCGCTGCGGCGCTGCGCTTCGGGCTGAACGCGGCTGCGGTAGCGGCTGCGATGTCGCTGCTCGCGCTCGCCTGGTCGTGGTCGACGGTGCCGGCGGGCCTGCCCGCCAAGGGCTATTACGACATCCTCTTCTGGGGCGCCGGGCACGTCGTGCAGTTCACCTACACGCTGCTCATGCTCGTCGCCTGGCTGTGGCTCGCGAGCGCGGGCGGCATCCGGGTGCCGATCAGCCCGCGCATCTCCGTGCTGCTGTTCGGTGTCGGACTGGCGGCGGTCTTCGTGACGCCGGTCCTCTACCTCGCGTGGAACGTGGCCGCGGTCGAGCACCGCAAGCTCTTTACCTGGCTCATGCAGTGGGGCGGGGGCCTCGCAATTGTGCCGTTCGCGCTCGGTATCCTGTGGGGCGCCGCGCGCGGCGGCGGGCACGAGGCGGCGGCGCGCCCGCTGCGCGCCGCTCTGTTCACTTCGCTCGTCCTGTTCGGCGCGGGCGGCGCGATCGGCTTCGTGATCCACGGCAGCAACGTCACTATCCCTGCCCACTATCACGGTTGCATCGTCGGCGTGACGCTCGCGCTGATGGGCCTGGTTTACCTGCTGCTGCCGCGCCTGGGCTACCGGGAGCCGGACCGCCGCTGGGCGACGTGGCAGCCGTACCTGTACGGATTCGGCCAGCTGCTGCACGTTTCCGGCCTGCTGTGGTCGGGCGGCTACGGCGTGCAGCGCAAGGTGGGCGGTGGCGAGCAGGTGCTGCGCAGCGCGGGCGAGATCGCGGGCATGGGGGTAATGGGTCTCGGTGGACTGATTGCGGTTGCAGGCGGGCTCCTGTTCGTGGTGGTGGTGCTGCGCGCCATGTGGGGTGGGCGCGGCCTTTCTGCGGGAAATGCGGGTGACAGACGCTGACGCGGGGCGCTTCGAGCGCGCGCGGCACTTCGTCGCGAGGGCCGCGGTGATCGGCTGCGCGCTGGTTCTTGCGGTGATCGTCGCGAGCGCCTACCTTCGGCTTTCGCAGGCGGGGCCCGGCTGGTCGGGACTCACCGGCCTCGCCCGCATCGTGCATCGCCTGGCCGCCTCGGCGGAGGCGTTGCTGGTGGTGATGATGATGGCCGTGTGCTGGGGAGTGCGCCGACTTTGGGCCGGCGGAGCGCTTACCGCCGCACTGATCGCTGCGCTAACTGTCTTCCTTGCCCTGCTGGGCATCGTGACTGCCGAGGCGCAATCGCCGGCCGTGACGCTGGGCAACCTCCTGGGCGGGATGGCATTGCTGGGAACTTTCTGGTCGCTGCGGCTGCAGGCTCGAAGCGCAGTGCCGCCTG